>VOFG01001666.1_pt1 | contig 118835 bp, 176 predicted proteins | sample 5384171 | NCBI WGS metagenome assembly VOFG01 (sample SAMN12384726, study PRJNA508395) | human gut metagenome | isolation source: healthy gut F | host: Homo sapiens
GTCCACGATGGCGCGGTACAGCTCGCCCGCTTCACAGGCGCTGGTGAGCAGCAGGCCGTCCCGGTACTTGTTCAGCAGGCTGCGGGGCACACGGGGCTTTTTTTGAAGAAGTAGTTGACGTGTGCTTCACTGACGATCTTGTACAAGTTTTTTCAGGCCCATCTGGTTTTTGACCAGAATGATGAGGTGATAGTATTTCTTTTTTCAGCACCTCGCGGTTGCCGCCAAGGCCGGTGTTGATCTCGCTGACCTTCGTCACCTCTTTTTTCCGCAAGGTCGTTCAGCATCACGCAGAAGATACGTCCCAGCGCAGCAGAGTCTCGCAGGCGCGGTGCGCTTCGTAGGCAGGCAGTTCCAGATGCTTGTTGATGGTGCCCTGCTTATAGTTGTGCAGGCCGGGATACATGGTCTGCGCCATGGTCAGGGTGTCGATATAGGTAGGTTCCAACTTGACGCCGCTGCGCTTGGCAGCTGCCCGCAAAAAGCGCATATCAAAGGCATGGACGTTGTGCCCCACCAGAATGCGGTCGCCCGCAAAGGCAAAAAAGGCTTCCAGCGCCTCCTTTTCACCTGGGCGCATCCGCCACCATCTCGTTGGTGATGCCGGTCAACTCGGTGATCTTGGGGTGATGGGCTTGCCGGGCTTGACGAAGGTGTCGAACTCCTCCACCACCTCGCCGTTGCGGATGATGACCGCGCCGATCTCGGTAAGGTACTCCACCCCGGGGTCAAGACCGGTGGTCTCGGTGTCGAACACGCAGAACTCGCCGTCCAGCGGCTGATCCTTTACGCCGTAGACGCAGGGCACCATGTCGTCCACAAAGTAGGCTTCGCACCCGTAGATGAGCTTGAAATCCGGGTCTTTTTTGTGGATGTCATCGGCTGCCAGCATGGCTTCCGGGTAGCCCTGACACACGCCGTGGTCGGTGATGGCAATGGCGGGGTGTCCCATGCGGTGCGCCAGCTTGACGATGCCGCCGGGGTCGCAGAAGCCGTCCATGCTGGAAAGCTTGGTGTGCAGATGCAGCTCCACCCGCTTTTCCGGGGCGGTATCCTCTCGCTTTTGCGCTCCACGATCAGCACATCGTAGGGGTACACGATGTAGTCGTGCTCGTATTTATCGTAGGAGCAGTCGCCCCGCACGATGACTGTGCTGCCCTTGCTGATGCCCTCCCACTTGGAGCAGTCCTCCCCTTCCTGTGCGCGGACCTTCAGGTTGATAGAGCCGGTATAGTCGGTGATGGACACGGTGTAGATCTTGCGGCAGTTCCCCTTGATCTCTGTAAAGAATACATCGCCCCAGATCATGCACTTGCCGCCCTCGCCGCCCAGATCCTTGAGGGGGTAAGGTTTTTGGGGTAAACATTTTGCCGTGGAAGATGGTGACCGGCTTGTCGGTCAGGTTGAGTCCCTCCACCTTGATGGACGGTGCGGTGTTCTTTTTCTCAAACTTGACCACCGGTGGCGCAATCTTGCGCTCCAGCTTTTCTTCTATCGCCGGTCAGCTTCTTGATGGGCTGGCCGTGGATGAAAGCAGGACAGCCTCGCCCTTGCCGCCTGCAATGCCGAGATCGGCTTCACGGGCCTCGCCCGGGCCGTTGACCACGCAGCCCATGACGGCCACCTTGATGGATTTTTATAGCCCTGCAGGCGCTTTTCCACCTCGTTGGCGATCTCGGTGCAGGGGTACTGGGTGCGGCCGCAGGTGGGGCAGGTGATGACCTCGGGGCCAGCCACGGGGAAGCCCACGGCGCGCAGGATGTTGTAGCCTGCTTCCACTTCCTTCTCCAGGCTCGGCGGCCAGCGAGACGCGGATGGTATCGCCGATGCCCTCCAGCAGCATCCCGCCGATGCCCATGCCGCTCTTCAGCAGGCCCATCTGGTAGGTGCCCGCCTCGGTCACGCCCACATGCAGGGGGTAATCTGTCACGGCACTGAGCTGGCGGTAGGCCTCCATCATGCGGGGCACGTTGGAGTTCTTGATGGAGATGACGATGTTGTTGAAATCGAACTTTTCCAGCAGCCGCACATGGTACAAAGCGCTCTCCACCATGGCCTCGGGCACGGGCGCGCCGTACTTTGCCAGGATGTGCTTTTCCAGACTGCCGCCGTTGACACCAATACGGATAGGGATGTTCTTCTGCTGGCAGGCATCCACCACTGCCTTTACCCGGTCGTCGTCACCGATGTTGCCCGGGTTGATGCGGATCTTGTCCACGCCCACGTCGGCGCAGGCCAGCGCAGCGCGGTAGTCAAAGTGGATGTCCGCCACGATGGGGATATTGACGGCATTTTTGACAGCCTCGATGCACTTGGCATCGGCGGCACTGGGGCAGGTCACCCGCAGGATCTGGCAACCTGCTGCCTCACAGCGCTTGGCCTGGGCAACGTTGCCCTCGATGTCCTCCACGGGGACATTCAGCATGGTCTGCACCGCAATGGGGTTTTTGCCGCCGATGGTCACATTGCCGATCTTCACTTCTCGTTTCAGCTGCCGCATGGTCGTTTTCCTTTCCGTGTCAAATCGCCCCGGTGATGAGCCGGAGAATATCGTTGTACGTTGCAAAAATCATCAGACCGAACAGCAGCGCAAAGGCTGCCACGGTCAGGCCGCTCTGGATCTTTTCGGGCACGGCATGGCCGGTCACGCCCTCAATGAGCAGGAACACCACCTTGCCGCCGTCCAGCGCCGGGAAGGGCAGCAGGTTGAAGATGCCCAGATTCACGGTGATGAGCACCAGCAGCTCCAGCAGGTCCTGCCAGCCGTAGCTGGCGGCCTGCCCGATGGCCGTTACGATGCCCACCGGGCCGGAGAGGTCGTTGATGCTCTCCCGCCCACGCAGCAGGTCGGAGAGGGAGGCAAAGATGATTCGCCCGTAGTAGAGCACACTGTTGCCCGCCTCTTTCAGCACGTTCAGCGGTGTTTTTTGATGCCGTAGACCGTAAAGCCCAGGCTCATGTGGGTCTCGCCCTTGTCATCCTGCCAGGTGTCGAACTGCACACCGGGCAGCTCCACCTTTTTGCCGTCCCGCAGAACGGTGAAATCGGCGGTGTAGTCCTCCGTGCGCATCAGCTCATAGAGGATATCGTTTGCCACAAAGCAGCGGCGGCCATTCACCGCAAGGATCTTATCCCCTGCCTGCAGGCCGGTCTGGCCGCAGAGGGCGTTTTCCTCCACCTGATAGAGGACCTTGCTGGTGATGGGCTCGCTCTGGGCCGTGATGAGGATGGCCATGACCACAAAGCCCAGCACAAAGTTCATCCCGGCACCCGCCACCATGATGAGGGCCGCTGCCAGACGGGGCCTCATTCAGAGGAATACCAGCAGGCTTTTCCTCCTCGGGGAAGTCTCCGCTATGCCAAGGGCTCCCCGGGGAGCTGCCGCCATCGGCGGCTGAGGGGTTTGACCGTTCCTCCGCCTGCTTGCTCTCGGGACTTTCCCCCCTTCCAGCGCCACAAAGCCGCCCACGGGCAGGGCGCGGATGCTGTACTGGGTGCCTTTTGCGCACCTTTTTTGCACAGCACCGGCCCCATGCCGATGGAAAACTCGTTGACCTGAATGCCGCAGAGCTTTGCCACCATGAAGTGGCCGAACTCATGGATGGCGATCACGGCGCTGAACACGAACACCGCAGCAATAAAGGTGACAATAAATGACATCAGTTCTCCTTACAGGTGCGTCTCACAAAGGCGCGGGCCATCTTGTCGCACTCATACACATCGGCCATGGGTGTAATCGCCGCCAAAGCTGTCGCTGTCCACAACAGCCTCCACCAGACGGCCGATATCGAAAAAGCCGATCTTATCCTCGAGGAACAGCTTAACGGCTTCCTCGTTGGCACCGTTGGCGGCGCAGGGGCCAAGACCGCCCTTTGCGAATGGCCTTTTGCAGGCGGCCAGGCAGCGGAAGGTCTCTTCGTCGGCCACATCGAAGGTGAGCAGCTTCAGGGTGGTAAAGTCCAGCTCCGGCACTACGCCCGGCACACGGGCTTGGGGTAGGTCAGGGCGTACTGGATGGGGATGCGCATATCCGGCACGCCCAGCTGGGCAATGATCGAATTATCGCTGAACTGCACCGCAGAGTGGACGATGCTCTGGCGCTGCACCACGATCTGGATCTTTTCCGGGGGCAGACCGAAGAGCCATACAGCCTCGATGAGCTCCAGACCCTTGTTCATCAGGGTGGCAGAGTCGATGGTGATCTTTGCGCCCATGTTCCAGTTGGGGTGCTTGAGGGCGTCTGCACGGGTCTTGCCGCGCAGCTGCTCGGTGGTCATGCCGAAGAAGGGGCCGCCGGAGGCTGTGAGCAGAATTTTGGTCAGGCTGGGGCGCTCTCCTTATCCTGCAGGCACTGGAAGATGGCGGAGTGCTCGCTGTCCACAGGAAGCAGCTGTACACCGTGTTTTTCCACAGCCTGCGTGACCAGATGACCGCCGGTGACAAGGCTCTCCTTGTTGGCCAATGCCAGATCGTGGCCGCTTTCGATGGCGCACAGGCTGGCACCAAGGCCGGCAATGCCCACCACACTGTTCAGCACCACATCCGGGCCGTCCAGCGCGGCCAGCTCCTTCAGCCCCTCCGGGCCGGTGAGCAGCTTGGGCGCGTTTGCCCGGCCTGCCAGCGCAGCGTCCAGCTTTGCGGCGGCGTCCGGGTCGGTCATGCAGACGTATTTCGGGTGAAACTCCTCGATCTGCTGCAAGATCTTTTCCACATGGCTATGGGCAGAAAGGCCGTAGACCTCGTACCCTTGGGCGCGGATGACATCCAGACTCTGGGTACCGATGGAACCGGTAGAGCCCAGCAGCGTAATTTTTTTAGACATGATAGTTTCCTCCCTGTATCAGGCGTAGAACACGGCGGTGATGACCATGGTCACGAAGGGCGCAATGAACATCACACTATCGAAGCGGTCCAGAATACCGCCGTGACCCGGGAAGATGGTGCCGTAGTCCTTGATGCCGCACTGACGCTTGACCACACTGGCAAACAGGTCGCCGTAGATGCCCAGCACTGCAGCGATGCAGCCCAGCAGCGCGATGATGACATACATGGAAACCCCGATATTAGAGCGGGTAAAGGCTTCCATGCGGTTAGCCGCCATGGAGTAGATGATGGTAGCGACCACGCCGAACACCATGGTGCCCAGCACGCCGCCGATGGCACCCTCCACCGTCTTTTGGGGCTGACCACCGGGCACAGCTTGTGCTTGCCAAAGGCGCGGCCTGCAAAGTAGGCGCAGGTGTCGCCGCCCCATGCAAAGCAGAGGATGAGCAGAATGAAAAAAACCGCGTCATAGCCGAATTTTTCCACCGGCAGACGCTCCTTGAGCAGGATAAAGGAATAGAAGCAGAAGATCACGATGCCCGAAAACACCAAAAGACCGCTGGCCTTCTGGTAGCTGATTGTGCCGTTGCGCACCACCAGATAGATGGCAAAAAAGGTGACCAGCACAAAGGACATAGGCATGACCAGCTTGCGCATGGCACTGTAACTGGAAAGCATGACCAGCAATGTGTAGGGTACCAGCACTGCGTACATGAGCCAGTCCTTTTTTTCAAAGCCGAGGGCGTTGTAAATTTCATGGATGGCGATCAGGGTGATGGCTGCGATCACCAGATTGAACACCATGGTGTTGAAGGTAAACATCACGCCAATGAGCACCAGAATGCCCACGATCGCAGTAATAATGCGTGTTTTCATAGGTTTCGATCTCCTTTGTTCTTCCGGCAGCAGCCTTGCAGGGCAGCGCGCTCCGACCCGAGGAAGTACCGGGTCTGCCGGGTCTGCACCATGGGCGCAGGGTTTGCAATACGATTACTGAACCGCTCAGATGCCGCCGAACCGGCGGCTGCGATGGTTGAACTCCTTCAATGGCGGTGTCCAGATCGGCGCGGGTAAAGTCCGGCCAGAGCACATCCATCTCCACCAGCTCCGAATAGGCGGCCTGCCAGAGCATGAAGTTGGACAGCCGCTTTTCTCCGCTGGGACGCAGGATAAAGTCCGGATCCTTCTGTCCGGCGGTGTACATGGCATCGCTCATCATCTGCTCGTTGATGTCCTCGGGGCGGATCTCGCCTGCCGCAGCCTTTGCAGCCAGCTGCTGTGCTGCGCGCACGATCTCCGGGCGGCCGCCGTAGTTGATGGCGATGTTCAGGGTCATGCCGGTCTTGCAGGCAGAGTCCCCTTCCAGCTCGTTCATCATCTTTTGCAGTTTGGGATCCAGCGCGGTGCGGTCGCCTAAGAACTTAATACGGATATTGCGGTTCTTGTAGTCAAAGCCCTCGATGAGGTACTGGGCGAACAGCTTCATGATGGCACCCACCTCTTCCAGTGGGCGCTTCCAGTTCTCGGTAGAGAAAGCATAGAAATACACCGATGCTACGCCAAGTTCATCGCAGTAGTTGGCAATATCCTTAAACACCTCCGCACCCTTTTTGTGTCCTGCGGTGCGGGGCAGGCCGCGTTTTTTCGCCCAGCGGCCGTTGCCGTCCATAATGATGCCGATGGAAAGCCCTTCAGCAAATTCTTTGGGGTGTGTCATTTATACCTCCCGGCAGCAAGGCTGCCTGCAAAAAGTGCCGCGCACCTTCCACCAGCGCACGGCACCTCCCAATCGTTATTGTGTGCTGCGGATCAGACGGCCATGATCTCCTTCTGCTTTTCTTCCACGGCAGCATCAATGTTCTTGATATACTTATCGGTCAGCTTCTGGACATCCTCTTCCATGGTCTTCTGGGTGTCCTCGGTCAGCTCGCCGGCCTTCTTCATGGCCTTGGCCTTATCCATGGCATCGCGGCGCACATTGCGCACGGCAACCTTGGCATCCTCGCCCAGCTTGGAGACTTCCTTTGCCAGCTGCTTGCGGCGCTCCTCGTTGGGTGCGGGGAAGTTCAGGCGGATGGTAACGCCGTCATCAATGGGGGTGATGCCCACATCGCTGGCCATGATTGCCTTGCTGATGGGACGCAGCAGAGTGCGGTCCCAAGGGGTGATGGTGAGGGTGCGAGCCTCAGAAACGGCCACAGCTGCCAACTGCTGGATGGGGGTGGGTGCACCGTAGTAATCCACGACCACCTTATCCAGCACGGCGGGGTTTGCACGGCCTGCGCGCACCGCAGCCAGCTCGCGGCTCAGGTGCTCCACAGAGCTCTTCATCTTATCTTCGAAAACCTTGGTGTTGCTGCTCATTGTCGTTGTTCTCCTGTTTCTTTATTCTATTGATCCATGCAGGCAGCGCACTGCGCCGCTGCTGCTCTATCCAATCGTATGCAGTTGCACCGGGGCGCTATGCTCAGCCCTCGTAGACCAGCGTGCCCACGTTTTCGCCCTGCACAGCCGTGCGATGTTGTCCGGGTCGGCCAGATCAAACACGAGGATGGGCAGCTTATTGTCGCGGCACAGGGTCGCTGCAGTGCCGTCCATGACAGCCAGCTGATCCTCCAGCACCTTGGTAAAGGTAAGGGTATCGTACTTCTTTGCATCCGGGTACTTGTGGGGGTCCTTATCGTAGACGCCATCCACCATGGTAGCCTTGAACATTACATCCGCGCTCACTTCCACAGCGCGCAGAGCGGTAGCCGTGTCGGTAGAGAAGAACGGGTTGCCGGTGCCGCCGCCGAACACAGCGATCTTGCCCTCGTCCATGGCGCGCAGAGCATCCTTGCGGGTAAAGGCAGGTGCCACCTGCGGCATGGTGATCGAGGTGAACACCTCGGTGGGCACACCCAGCTGCTCCAGCTTATCAGAGACAGCCAGTGCGTTCATAACCGTAGCCAGCATACCGATCTTATCGGCCAGCGTGCGCTCCATCTTACCGCTGGAGCGGCCGCGCCAGAAATTGCCGCCGCCGACGACGATGCCGACCTGCACGCCAAGCTCGTGCGCCTTTTTCACGCCGCCGCAAATGGCGTCCATGGTGGGCTCGTCAAAGCCCATGCCCTTTTCGCCGCCCAGCGCCTCGCCGCTGATCTTTAAAAAGGATACGCTTATATTTCAATGCCATAATCCAAACACCACCTGTTTTATCTTTCGCCGGATAGCCCGGCATTTTTACTATACTATATTTTACAATAAAACTCCCACAATGTAAACAGTCAAACGCGCCGTTCTTCGCAAAGCTTTTTGTGAACGAATGCGCAGCGCCCGCAAAGTCTGCTTCTGTTCCGGGGGATGCGGTAGCTTTCCACCGCTTTCTGGATGGTCTTATTGTGTGTCCACACGTCCAGCCGCTTTTCGGTCAGCCACGGCAGTGCCGCTGCCGGCTGCTTTGCCAGTGCAGTGGCAAAATACCACGCCCGCATCATATTGACATAGTATTCCTCGCTGTGCACCGCCGCTGCCCAAGCCAGATATTCCGGGCTGAAGGCATCATCCAGATAATACCGCATCAGCATCCCGATCCCGTAGCGCACGGTATACACTTGGTCAGAGCCCAGCCAGCGCCGGATAGCAGTCAGCAGCTCCGGCTTATGCTGCGCAAACACCTTGGGGCTGAAGCTATCGCAGACTGCCCAGTTATCCACATAGGGCAAAAAGCGCTCAGTTGCCGCCAGCGCTGTGCCGAAATCCCGGACAGGCTCCAGCAGAAAAGCGTGGAGAGCGTTTTCTTCATAATAAAAATGCGGCAGATCTTGCAGAAACACCTCCGTTTCCGGGGTATCTGCCAGCTGTTTTGCCAGCTTACGCAGCAGCGGCACTCGCACCCCAATCACCGTTTCCGGTAGCAGGGTGGGCATCAGGCGGCTGTTAAAGATCTGATATTCCTTGTCTTGCAGCGCAAACAGCTGCGCACGGATCACATCCACTTCCGGCATTTTGTCACTTCCCTTCTGCACCATTGTACCAGATGGGAAGGAAAATGCAAAGAGAAAAGGCTCCACCTTTTTCAGATGAAGCCTTTGGAGCATCCCGTGCTTTCTATAATAGTATCCCTGTTTCTGTTTTTCCTGCTTGTTTACCCCACCCTCTGCCGTTTATCCAGCCGCATCTTATCAGCTATCATTGCGATGAACTCCGAGTTGGTGGGTTTTCCGCGCAGGTTGTGGATGGTATAGCCGAAGTAGCTGTTAAGGGTATCCACGTCTCCCCTGTCCCACGCCACCTCGATGGCGTGGCGGATGGCGCGCTCCACCCGGCTGGCGGTAGTGCCGTTTTTCTTGGCAATTTCCGGGTACAGGCGCTTGGTCACGGCGTTGATGTACTCCGGCTCGTTCATGGTGAGCAGGATGGCATCCCGCAGGAACTGATATATAATAGGTAGGCAATAAATTCAGTCAAAAATCTCTGTATCTATCGGTGTGCATGCAAATGATTCATTATGCTGCCAGTATACGACTTCTACGCTCAAATTGCAACATTTTCTAGGGCAAAAATAAAAGACCTTGTAATTTTCATGGCAGCCCTAGAGGGCCAGCATAAATATCACAGGGTCTTTCTTCATCTTACCGGCCACTCCAATCTAAAACAGACCTATCGGGTCAACGATGAGTGTCAGATGAAATTATTTCAGGCGGTCGGAGAAAAACATTCAGTCAGGATATTGTTCGCCCTTTCTCTTCCTCGCCTCAAATATCAATTATTTCCCGTTCAGCTTCCGCTGGCGCTCGTATTCCACATCAGCGGCCAGAGCCTCCTGCGTGAACGAGTTGTTCTTCCACCAGGCCACGAGAGAAGCCACGGTCGTGATACCGACACTTACCAACTGCTCCAGCTGAGCACTTTCGATGGGAAGAACCGGCTTACCCAGAGCAGAAAGCACCTGGTTGGTCAGGGCCAGCAGCAGAACAGCAGTTCGTGCGATGGTACCAGCCGAGATGCTACGGTTCGTTACAATATGCGCATTCATATGTTAGTCCTCCTTGATTGGCAGCCCCTTGGCGCGGGTGTACAGTTCTGTACCAGTGCCGTTTCCGCCAAGAGCATGATAACTGTTATAAAGGTATTCCAGATTTTTCAGAGCCGACGTGTTAATGTACCCCTCTTTGAGAAAGAAGGTAGACATCTGATACAGCCGATCGTGCATGATGGCGAGCAAACCGTCCTTGATGTTCTTGTACTCGGTCATCTTTTTTTGATGAGATAGCCCCAGCCAAAACTAAGTAATCCGATTGCCCATTCCATCCAGTGAGCGCTGATGAAGGAAAGAATACTCTGCATTGGCATCACCCCTCCACCGGCTCTTTTCTTTGCGCACATCCACGTGCACCCAGCCGTTTGCTCTTCCAAGGCCGGGAGGATAGATGCCTACACCTCCCCTGCCCGCAAGCAACTTGTCCGCGTAGGCATAGACCTGCTCCACGCTGATGCCCTGTACCTGAATATCCGCCGCTTTGCCGTAAAGATGCTGGCTGTACTTGGCGGCATTCTTCTGTTTAGCGTTCCAGCTTGCCGTGCGGAATGCACTCGTGATGGTCACAGGCTTGTTGAAGTGGGTACGAATCTTCTCCAGAATCTCCACAAGCTCTGTATCCACAAAAATCGGGTCAGAGCCGTCTCGACAATAAAACTCCCGAACTTTGAAGTGTTCCGAGAGCTTCAGGTTGCCGTTCTTCAGAAGAGAATATGCTTCGATGCTCATATGCCCTCCTTATTCCTCGGAGGTCACATCTGCTTCCTCACTTGTACCCTTAGCGTTGTTCTCGGTCTCCGCCGTAACAGGAACCTGAGGAGTCTCAGTAACCGGCGCGGCTGCCACGGCCACTTCTTCCTCTTTCTGTACGGGATAGCTTTCGCCGGTGATCTCCTCGTACTCGTACTCCGTGATCCAGCCCTGTTTCACGGCATTCACGACCTGCCGCTTCTTCCACATGTGGTACTTGTAGTAGGAACGCACATCGTTGAACTTCTTACTGTGATTTGCCATTTTGAACTCCTCCTTACAGCTCGGGGTCAACCATCATGCTCAGATAATCCAGCTGTGCCTTCAGAGCCATCTGCTCCAGTTCCTCTGCCGGAATATCCCGCAGGATGAACCACCACTCTTCGCCCATCTTGCTGATCTGCACCAGTTCCATGTTCTCATGCTTCTCGATGGTGTCACCGCCCTCGATGGTCACTTCTGTCAGATTGTCCTCGAACATCTCTTTGGTGACTTCGGTGGTACTGATGAAGTTGTTACCGTTCAGCTTCAGGCTGCCGAGGGATGTGCCATCAGCCAACGTAACCTTCCATGCCCTTTCTTCCATGTTACACTCCTTCCGAACAGCTTCACGTACAGACTGTTCATCTTATAGATTTGGTCGCGGCTCATATACTTGTAGTTCCTGCTGAGCCAGGAGCGAAAATAGCCATCAATTTCTTCCATGGTTACGATTCCTTTGTCCAGCAGGCGCTTATAAGCCTTTAGTTTACGGCGTTCTCATGTGATTGCTTTTGGGTGAATTCTTCGTACAACCACTCCATTTTGAAGCAACGTATACTTCATCTGAAGGTAACGATACTCGCCAGAAAGCTTGCAGATGTGCGTCTTTTTTTCTCATTGAGAATCAGCCCATACTCTGCCGCGATTGTCTTGACACCCTCTAAAACCTTCAGAAGCACTTCTTTGCTCCGATGGATGATATGCATATCGTCAGAATAGCGGCCTTGATGCTTCATGCCGCAGACAATTTTACAGTAGTCATCGATTCGGTAAGGAAATGTGATACCAATGTTTTGCGCCAGCTGGTTGCCAATATCGGCTCCCTTTGCCAGCATCTTTTCACCGGTCAAAAGCTCTTTCGGCACGCCCATGTTCATAAAAGGGTCAACCTTGCCATTCATCATGGCTTCAATGTCCTCGTCCGAGAATCGGCTGACATCCATCTCGAACGTCTTGAAAATCTCGTCCATCAAGTCCTCGGTGATAAGCCGAAGTTCATCACTTAGACCGCTCTTTTCGAGTAGCTCGTGAAGCACCGCCTTACACGGTTCATGCTGAATGTTCGCATAATACCCGCTGAAGTCGATAAAAAGCACATACCCTTCATTCGTACCTTCTTCGCGGTAGTAGTTACGCAGGTCATTTTCAAAACGCCTTCGATGAAATGCTACGCCTTTCCCCTTCTGAGATGCCGAATTGTCGTACTGTAGAAACTTTTTGTAGATATGGAGTCAGCACCTCGTCACAAATTACATGATTCACCGCCTTGTCAGGGGTCACGATGCTGGAAATGAGGCGTTCCTTTCCTCGCTCACGATATCGGAACTTCATACTCCCTTTCGGATGGTAAGTTCCATTTTGAAGTGCCTTCTGTAATTTTGCTGTGATGAGAAGCTGATTCAACTTATAAAGTTTCGAAGCATACTTAAACTGGGAGCCATTCATTGCGCGGTCTCCCGCATCATAGAGAACGTTTGTGTCGTAATAAGGATTCATTTTGCCTCATAAACTGCGCTGTAAGTTCATCGGTCGTAACCGGAACCGTCACAGTTATCATTCATCGGGTTATCTCCCGAACGGATAGCCTTTCCTTTCCCATTGCCGTGCAGGGAATCCTGTCCATAATGCACGGATGTGAAATCGGGACGAACGCCATTCTCATTCGAAGCGTTGTTGTAGTTCGCATTACCGTTGTTGTTCACATTCGCGAAGTACGTAGACGAAACTTTTCAAAGGCTACCCAATTGTTGTTATTCGGACTTTGCGGCTGCCTGAATGTGCGGTAGGAAACGCCCGTTATCAGATTGCCGCAATTTTTTAATGAGGTTGAAGTCTTTCTCAAGCTTCAATACAATGCGCGTGTATTTGTTTTTGTCAGCAGGCAGAACTTTTGCAATATAGTTCAGTTCGTCTTGGAGCACATTGCAACATTCCAGCGCTTTGTCCAGTTGCAGTCTGCGCTCCTCAAACTCACTCATATTGACAGGACTGATCGTGTTAGCTGCCCGAAGGTGTGCCGATATTCCACGAGAAAGCCTCAGAACCTCGTCCCGCTCTTTCTCAATAAACCACATACTAAAGTCCTGATTAGTCTCCCGAAGTTGAGCTGCAGCTCGTTCCCGCAGTGCATCGTCCTGAATATAATCTGTGACTTTACGGATGTGCTGTTCCAGCCGTTTTTCGCTGTACCCAAAAGTCAGCATCAACTCCGTTGTAATTTCAGAGCGAATATTCTGGGCCAGTGCCAAAGCATCCAATGAGGTCGCTTTTCTCCTACTTTTAGGAATATTAGACACGCAAAAATCCTTCTTTCAAACAAAAAAAAATAACGGCGGCACAAGGCCGCCTGATGGTTGATCAGCCGATGACGAAAGCGGGACGAACGCCAGCCTCAGCCGAAGCGCTGCTGTAGTCCGCAGCACCGTCGTAGCTCACATTCGCGAAGTACGTAGACGAAACCACATCTCGCAGCCAGAACCACTGGCGGTTCGAGATCAGATGCGGTGCAAGCTGGAACAGAGGCAGCTGGCTCTTCTCCACAGTATAGTTCGTGGGAATCGTGCTGCCGTCACAACCAGGAGCAAAAATATGGCTGCCGTAGACCATGTTCTCGTTCATCAGCTCCACATCACTATCGAACCATGCGCCGCCAGAAGGCTTACCGTTGGTCACGGCATTAACCAGGTAGACACGATGGGTCAGCACATGGTCTGCACCAAACACAGCAACCGCCTTTTCCTTGGCCTGTGCCAGACCTTCCAGACGCATCAGGCTGTTGACATAGCCGCCCTCAGTCGTATTGGTTGCGTTCATCTTGTGGGTATACAGCTGGGTATCCGGCACGATGACTGCATGATGGCTTCCAAAGCTGGTATCGCCGCACTGCAGGTAGTAGTCAAAACCGCCAATGCGATAGCTCACGCCGCCATTGGACCAGTAGTCACCCACGTACAGGTCGTCAAAGGTACCCGCCTTGATGGCTGCCAGCTGTGCCTCCGTGGGAGCAGAACCCAAGTTCTTGCCCCGGAAGATGCCGTTGTGTGCTGCAGCGGCAGCAGTCATAACAGCGCTCAGACTGGTGGCCGCTTTATTCAGTTGCCGCCTGAGCCTTCCGTGCTGGATCTGCGCTTGCCTGCGTTGCAGCAATCAGCTGCTCCCATGTAGTGCTGCCCGCATCGGGAAGGTCTGCCATTTCGGTGCCGCTGTTCTCTCCAACAGTGTAGGGCACATCTGCACTGGTGACGATTACGCCATCGCGAATACCCTGGAAGGTCACCTTGCCCTCGCCAGAAATTGCGGTCACGATAGCCGGGACGTTTGCCACATTGTTGGCGAACAGGGTTGCCGGAGGCGTGATTTCCTTGTTCGGGGTGTGCCAGTAGGCGCTGATGGTCAGGTTTGCCCACTCATCACGGGGCGAGATACGCAGAGCATAAACGCTCTTGTTGCCCTCATAGCCCATGTTCAGGGGTGCTGCTGCCATCTGCCAGCTGTGCCTGACCATTCTTAGAAAGGATCAGATTCAATTCAGTCATTGATAAGTTACCTCCTCTTCTTCGGTCTTATCTTCGGTTGTGGTCGATTGCGGAGAATAAACAAATTCTCCATTTTGAATTCTATACTGCAGGATGATGCCCCGGCCATCCGGTATCTCATCCGTGTACAGCAAGCCATCAGGCGGGTGCTCGCGGTCTACAGGGGAAAGAATCGTTCACCTTTCCAATACTGGTAATTGTCCCATCCGCTTTATACGTAGTAACATACATAGCACCACCTCCTCAAAGAAATCCGTAAACAACGACTGGCACGCAGCACTGATTGTGAGCATCGAACTTTGCGCCGTATGTCACATCAGTCCACGGCCATATCCACTTGTCCAGTTTTTTGGTGTCGTAGTAGCCGCCCGGTCCAAAGGTGATTCCGTTTTTGCTGGCAGTTACCTTACGTGCACGAGGTTTATCCCACGCATAAGAACAACGTGCTTCCTTTCCATTCAGCACTACGATTGTGTACTGGATCAGGCCGCCTTCTGTCGAAGCGCTATCAAATGGGCTTGTGTAATATTCCTGACAACCAATTGCAATTGCTGCGTAAGATGCCAGACGCCCATCTGAACAGATAACTGTTCCTCCTGCCATACCGGATGTAGGATCAGCATTTTCCCAAAGAGGAACCAGATTACGGATGCCATTAAAAACCAGCCCCTCATCAGTCATGGTTACATTACTGTTTCCATTGGGACCGACCTGAACTCCACCTGCGCCATCTTTGATGTAATCTGTTGCTGTTTTTCCGGCTTCAATAGCTTTGGTGTCGTCGGTGTACTTCGATGCTCTCACCCAATCACTTGCCACATAACTGCCGCTTTCACGATCGTGCTGACAGCACAAAATATCACCACTACCACCTTGTACCCAAAGGTCACCAACCTCATACGGAGGGTACGGCTGGGCGCTGAAGCAACGCACTTTTCCATCCGCAGTAGACTGTGCCCGTGAGGCATTCTGCAAAGCCTGCTGAACTTGCTTGTCTTCGATAACATCCCAATAGTAACCCCCACTATTCTCTGTCCAGCGGTATCCAATACCCGTTGACTTGTCATAGTACAGGTCACCGATGTGAGCATGTTTTGCTTCAGGTGTTGTCCACTCAACAGCTGGATAGTTTTCTGCTGTAGGAACACCGGGATAAAACCATGAGCAGATGCTGCTATCTACTTGTGTTTGCAAAGAATCCATACGGGTCATCGCATCGAGAAGGTCCTGCGTATTCTGATTACCGATCTCCAGTGCGCTTTCCATTTTATACTGGTAGGTACGCTTGTAGGATGCAAAGCTACCGGACATGGTTTCAAAATCCAATCCGAACGTATACTCTGTATTTTCAAGATTATCGAGTGTGAATACAATCTTGGAACAAAGAAAGTCCGAACTGATTTCATGCGGCAGACTTACAACATGAACCTTGTCACCAAAATCAATTTTGTCAGTATTGACATTGATTCGATGTAGGTCGAATGCGCGAATCGTAATTTTAATTGCCATCTCAACAGCCTTATTCAGCATTCGTTGCCCGTTTGCTTTCAAAGTGTTTCGATTGGTTACATCTTCCCAGATAACTGATTTTTGGATTTTGCCAAAGAGTGCAATGGCACTATCAGACTGTAAATAGTTTTTTTCCGCCATTTACAAGTTTGATATCAACACGGTTTCCTTTGCTGTCAGCTTTGCCAAGCGGAATGATCTGTGTATAAACATTGGAAGCATCCACATACTCACTCAAATCCAGAAGATTTTTGCCAAATTCGATAATCTGGCTAGATGCTTTTCCAATGTCGTCCACAAAATCAATGTAAGATACGCCTTTTTCCCTTCGGATGTACAAATATCTATCGTAATCACTCAGGTCCACCTCGTCCTTGCCAACTTTACCGGTCGATGCGCCAATAAGGTTGCCGGAAATAAGATTCCAAACGTTCGTGTAGTCCGTTGTTTTGGGATAGATAAGCACATCCGTAAAGGCTCCTCGTACATTGCCGAGTTTGATCATTCGCTCTTCCGAACATTCAGAAGCATAGTGCTCAATAAGCTTCTTGAAATACTCCCCCATTTTGATTCCTTTTTGGAATAATCATGTGGTTCATATTGAATATCGTTCAGAAAAGCCAGTTCACCTTCACAAGTAACTGCCTTGGTGTTGTAAAGTCTTTCGCGTCGTTTAATACACGACCTTTCCAGAGCACCTCGTCATCTTCTCGAATCGTAATGATCGTCTTCAGTTTTTTCAAACTGGAGTACATCGGATTGGTGAATGGCAAATTAAACGTAAAGCTGCCTGCTTTATTCAGTTCAAGCGTTGCCTGAGGTTCTGTAATGGCATATCTCTCATCCAACAGTCGTGGCGAATAGAACAGTTTGTTGTCAGCATATACGCTAAACATACTATAACCATCCTCCAATCGCCTGTAAGCTCACTGTCCCATAGCCTTTCGCAACAATAGACGTCGTTTCCCCGGTATCAGCATGATAATGGGATCAACCCACGTGCCTTTTGCAAGCGATGTTGTATACCGTCTGCTAGATGTTGTGAACTCGATGGACATAGTATCCCCAGAAGACAATTCGATGCCCAATTTCGGACAAATCGGCTCGCCCGTATAATTGCTGACCGAACCAGAGAAAATAGTAGCGCTGCCATTAACGGCAGTTTTCACAACTTTCCCAATATCTGCAAACTTGTGCTTATACGGGTTGAAGCTGTAGTTTATGGTGAGCCTGGTGTGACCGTTGCTTTGTTTGGGATTGTCCACCCAGCATCGGCCTTCATAAAAATAGGCCGCATCTTCTTCCAAGCTAACACGAAGTCGTTTGCCCTGAAGTGCGGCCATCACCTTGCTGTAAATCGTCATAAAGGGTTCGATGTCATTTTCTACATAAAAATCCCAGCTTCCTTCTCGCATGTTAAATACCGGATAGCCCGTCAATGCTTGTGCTGCATCAATTACACCACTGCCACCCGGCAAGTCGATATTATGCGTTTTTTCGGTCGGAGGCACAACGATGGGACGTTCTGCAGGCGTGAGGTGCCAATCAGACCACGTATTGTACTGTCCAAAATTCACAGAAAACTCGCGTTCCAATCAAATCACCCCTCTTTCTGCCAGAATGTTTCTTCCGCCCATGTTAGAATCGATTTTCGGTGCCAGTTCACCAACAGTCTTTCCGCTGTCAAGCACAAGTTTCATTTTACTGATCGATTCTGCCATTCGGTCCACGCGATTGCCCAGCTGACTAATTGCGTTTACCACATCGCTATTGTCCGACTGGGACTTCATAAGAACTCCATTTTGATTTCCGCCAATTCTTTGTGCAAGTTCATTACTGCGATACACACGTTCCGCTGTTTCAGCAGAAGGCGTATATGCCTGTGTAGCTGCCCAGCTGGTCGGAGATGCATAGTCAGAAAGATTCAGCACCGGCGTAAAAATCGGTTCAGCAGTCTCCTGTCCGGTTGCAACATCATAGAGCATCTGGGCCGCATTCGTGGCAATGTCAAGTGCAGAGCTGGTCATATCATCCATGGAACGATTCACACCATCCTCGGTACTGGTGATGCCATTTGCAAAGCCCTGTCCCATGTAAGCGCCCAGCTCAGCCATGACAGTCGAGGGCGAATGGATACCGAAAATGCTCTTAAAGCCATTCACGATCCAACTGCCCAAGCCTTTGATACCATTCCAGATGCCGGAAGCTACACTGGTCACGCCGTTCCAAAGACCCTGACCGATGTTCTTGCCGACTTCCCAGATTTTCTTGAATACGTTACCAATGCCTTCCACCAAGTTGGACACAAAGTTTCCGATGCCCTCAGCAATATTCTGGAACAGATTCGAGATCCATTCGCCAAAATTGGCAAACCACTCTTTTACCTTATCCCAGTTTTTGATAAGCGCAAAACCAGCCACACCAATAGCAGCAATCGCCAACATAATTAGTCCGAGTTCTGGTACCGTTATACCAATAGCAGCTGCAATGGTTGTCAGAACACCCATAACGGCTTCTCCAACGCCTGCCAATGCACCGCCTTCTCCAAACAGCCCCATAACAACCTTACCGATACCTGCCAGCAAACCGCCATCCTCAAAGAGTTTACCAATGAAGGATGCAATTTTCGGCATGTATGTTGTAAAACCGTTCTTAACTGTATCCATCAGTGTCTTTCCAAAGTCAGACCCGAGGAAATTCAGTAATGCACTGATGGTCGAACTGATGGCTGTACCATAATCGCCATTCATGGCTGCTACAACAGCAGACATCGAAGCGGTAATGGTCTCCGCGGCACCGTCGCGCATATACAAACCAATGAAATTTGAGAGCTTCTGCGCAATTGCCGGATACGACTCCTGCACTTTGCCCCATGCTTTATTGAATCCGTTCGAGATGGACTTCCAGTTATCAGCAATGGCAATGCCAAGCTGCATGGTAACCTTCTTTGCATCATCGCTCATATTAAGCGCATCAGCAAAAGCTTCCGCATACCCAATAAAGCTATAACGCTCGTCCTGCAGTTCATGGAGAGCTGCCAGTCCATCATCCGTATTCTGCGTTCCGGCCTGTACATACTCGTTATACTTGTCGTAAGCATTCGTGGTGCGTTTCAGTTGGTAGGACATATTTCGCAGCGCAGCACCCATGTTGATGGTAGAGGTCACAACACCGTAATCGCCATCTTCAAACAGCTTCAGAAGAATGCTCTGCTGGTTGGAATACGTCTTCATCTCCAAAGCATAGCGCTCATTTTGTTTATCGAACCTGTCAAGCTCAGCATTGTTAAGGCTGTTCACCAACTGCTGATACTCGATTTGCTCTTTCAAATACCGCGCATATGCCTCTTGGGTCTTACGGCTCTCCTCACCGAACGCATCCTTGGTTTTCGTGTATTCTTCTTCTGCCGTAGTCAGTGCTTTAGCCTGAATCCCGATTTTCTTGTTGATGAGTTCGATTTGTTTGTTCGACTTTTCTGCAGCAGTTGCTGTCTTTTCGTACTTGCTGCTCCAGAAGTTGTACTCGTTTTCAGCAGCGCTGCTTTCGTCATCGTACCGGTCAAACAAATCGGAATATGTATCTTCGTATTGGCTTTTCTGCAGGTTTTCCAGCGTAGCCTGCTCGTCCATCAGGGTGTTGTAGGCTTCGCGGGTCTTATCATTGTTCTTGCCCACTCTCTTGAGAAGTTCGTCATATTGCTCCTGCGCAATTTTCACACGACTGGTTTGCCGAGTAATCTTTGTGCCGATATACTCACTTCTTTTCTGGGTAATTTGCTCATTGGTTGCAATATCACCCTCGCGGGCTTCCCACAGAGAGTATTCCTTATCGGCCGCTTCCAACAAATATTTGTTGGCTTTCAGCTTCTTGGAATAGTTCTCGGCAATCTGCTCCGCCAGAGTTTTTCCGGTTTTCTTCGTCGAGCTGGTGTGGCCCGTCGTAGTGGGTTTTGTGGTCGTAGAACCGGAGCCGCCCAACGTCTTCAGAATATCCTCAGCTGTTGTAGTCGTTCCACCAAACACGCCGCTCAGGGCACCAACAATATTGGTAGCTTTATTCGTAACATCAGTCTTGGTTGTATCCATGCCCCTAAGAAGGGTCGAACGGATGCCGCCATTCAATGCCAAGAGACTGTTCTGCACCCCATCTGTCTGGCTAAAGCCAACGCACATGCCTGCCAGAATATTGCTGGCGTCTCCCTGAGAAACGGTGCTCGGGCTATGGATACCCCAATAGTCTCTGAACTGGCTATTGATGGTGGAAGAAATATTGCCGCACGCTGCCGTAATAGCAGCCATACCAGCAGAACCTTCCATCCCCTGTGCCAGGCCCATATCCAGCCAATAGCCGTTTTCCTCCATCATGGTGCTAGGGGAATTGATGCCAGCTGTTTCTCTGGTAGCATCCTCTACCGTTTTGGCCAGATTGACGCTACTTTCCCTAACATCCTTCTGGCTGTTATTCATGCCTTCTGCCAGTTTATCACCAACAGATTTGCCATACTCGGTAGCATCACGTTCGTCTGCTGCTTTGTTGGCTGCTCCGAATAGCCCGTCTAGCAAACTGCCTTCCTTGAACCAATTTGCAGGGTTGAATTTCTCACCAATAAAGCTCGTAATGTTCGCCCACAAACTGCTTAGAGCACCCTTAATGCCGCCTCCTTCGCCGCCACCGCCATCCCAGGCCCATGCAATCAAGTCGATGATGGTCTGAATCGCCACAGTACCCAGCGTGAACAAAGCCTGTCCAATGGGCTCACTGCACCGCACGATAACGTTACAAACCGTCACGATAAGCTGAGCCAGTGCATTACCAATACTTGGTGCTGCCTGCGCAATGCCATCGCAAACTGCCGTAATAATAGCCGCAATAGAAGTTGCAATGGTCCCGGCAATCGTAGCCAGTCCTTTAAAAATACCAGCTACAAATTCAACCAGCAGCCATGCCACAGCCTTGATTCCATTCAGAAATACTTGGAAGTTCAGACTATTCAAAAGGCTCAAACTTGACGCCAGATTCCCAAAGAACTGAGACACAGACGCCAACGCCATAAGTGCACCAAGACTAATAGCCAGTGCACTCATGGCAAGAGATAGTGCCGTAATGACTGGTGTCAACGGGGCTAGAATGAACGCAGCAGCTCCAACCACACCGAATGCACCAGCAATTGCCAGCAGTCCCGTTCCGATTTGTGCAAGGCTCAGGTTACCAAGTCCTGTCAGAGCCGGAACCAGAAGGTTGATTGCCACGGTCATGGTAGTCAGCGAAGCCGCTGAACCGAGGGTTCCCTTGGTCAAATTCAGAGCAAGGACGAATTCTGCAAGAGCGCCACCAATTGCAATGAGACTCTTTTTTATGCCCTCTCCGTCCAAACCGGAAATGGATTTCATGGCTCTGCTGAGAACGACCATGCTACTGGAAAGAATGAGCACGGAAGCCGAGCTGGCAAGCATTTTCTTTGAAAAACCTGCAACAATTCCAAATGCTGCAAACTCAGTCAGCGCAGCGCCGACTGCAATCAATCCATTTTGAATCTCGTTCAAATTCATGCTGCCAAACTTTGCAACTGCAGACTGAAGAATGTTCAGAGCCGTTGCCAGCAGAATAAGTCCGGTTCCCTTCAGAACGCCGAGCTTGTCAAACTTGGATACTGCCAGAAAAGCACCCAGTTCAACGCAAAGGACGCCGATTCCAACCAGTCCACGTGCCAGTTCTTCCCAGCTCAGTCCGCTCATGGCGTTTACAGCGCTCGCCATGATCCGAATAGCTGTCGCAAAGGCAATCATGCCGGTAGCGCCCTTCATGAACTTACCGCCAGTTTTGGAGAGTACGACCGAAACCGCAGTAAGTCCGCCCATGATAGAGCCCAGAGCAACGACGCTCGAAACCAACTTTCCGCTGTCGATAGATGCCAGTTTTGCAGCAGCACCTGCCAGAATGAGGGCGCTCGATGCCATAGCAACCATTGCCACTGACATTGCACCAAGCTTAGCGCTTTTCGTTTTTCCGCCAAATTTATCGAGCAGCAAAAATGCACCGACAAGTTCGCCAATTGTTGCAGTAAGTGCGCCAATCCCGCCAGCCAGTCGCTCCGGTTTGATCATGGATAGCACTGTCAAAGATGCCGCCATAATGGCAACAGCCTTTGCAATCGTCATCATTGTTTCGGCTTTCTTGGACTGCTTCCATGCATCAATTGCCTCACCAAGGGAGTTGAGCACATCTTTAATAGCATTGACGGTGTTTTTGATGCTTCCAATAACGTCCCCTGCACTGGAAGTCAGCTCTTGCGCTCCCTTCAGGAAGCCCTTGACACCGGCAAGAATACCCACAACTAAGCCACTGTTGATAACATTTGCAAGTTTCTCGGTGTCAAGACTATTAAAGGCTTCTTTTGCACTTGCACCAAACTCCTTAAAGATTTTATCCGCTGAAGAGCCAAATGCGTAAAGCCCTGGTGCAATAAAGTTGATGAAAGACATGAACCACTCGCCAAGGGTCTTTAACGGGTCAAACACGACAGAGACGTTATTCGACACATTGGTCAATACCCCTGCAAAGGCCTGCATTCCTTCGGACACTTTCCCAATAATCCAGTGGATACCATCGAGAACGGTCTTAAATACGGTAGAATTGTTGACTGCATCGGCCATTTTGACCAAGCAATCACCCAGTGCTGCTGTAATGCTTAAAAAGCCGCCAGCAAGTGGAGATGCAGCATTGAATACTTCTCCAAGAACCTTGCCAACGGCTAAAAGTGCATTTCTTCCAACATTCAGCACTGCAAAAACGCCACTAAACGTTCGCTCGATTTTATCTGCAGTTTCATCACTGATGCTGAGCTTTGCAGTAAAGCTGTCAATTGCTTCAGCAATGCTGTAAATCTGTTCGGCATTGACAGGAGAAAACATCTTCTGCCATGCCTTCATCACAGGTTGAACAACTTTTTCGATAGCCTCAAAAATGTTCCAAATAGACTGAATCAAATGCTCTCGGCCAGAGAGTTCACCAATCTTTTTTGAATATGTATCCAGATTCAAACTGCCGTCAGCAATTTTCTGATTAACTTCTTCAAAACTCTTTACCAGAGCTTTAACCTGCGTCGGGTCAAGCCCCTTTGCCATGAGCTCCTTGTCGCTCAGTTTACTCAATGCCTGCAACTGCTGGGTCGATTCATCCAATCCATTTTGAAGCTGCTCCGCAGAAACACCACCCTGCTGCAAAGCCTTGGCAAAACTACCGGCATCATCGATCTGTTTTTGGCTGATGGAACCGTTTGCAAGCATGACCTTTTCCAGCATCTGACTATAAAAGTCAGCACTGTCGCCCAGTGCGGTGCGCAACTGCTGCCAGCCACTGTTCAGACCGCCCTCCAGCACCGTATTACGGGCTTCGGACGATTTGTTGATCAGGTCTGAAAACACATCACTGAACTTTGTAAAAAGCTCCTTTGCCTCTTCAAAGTCACCGATAACAGTCTGCCAAGTCTGGGTCCAGCCGGACTGCAATGCCTCTGCCAAGGTGTCTTTCAGCTGACTGAAAGTTTTAACCTTCGTTGCAGCATCGTTTGCAGTCTTGCCCATCTCCATGATTTTCTTGATTTGCTCATCGGTATAGCCGATGGATTTCAAGGTTTCCTCATTGAGATCGCCGGTGAATTTCTGAAGCGTCTCGGTCAGAATAGAAGAAGTCAGCCATCCCTTGGACAAGGTTTCGCGGAAGGAACCTTCTTTTGCGATCATGCTGTCAATGGCGACACCATGCACACGAGCAGTTTCTTTCAGCGCGTCTTGGAATACCTGGCCACCCATACCTGCGTTGACCACAGAGTTCCAGTCCTGCAACTTCACAGTACCAGAAGCCAGTGCCTGAGAAAGCTGGTACATGGCGGTACTAGCCTGCTGGCTGGTCGAACCGGATACAGCTGCAAGGTTTGCAATACCCTTGATGGCTGCAACAGATGTATCCAAATCAACACCTGCTGCTGTAAATGTACCAATATTACGGGTCATTTCCGTAAAATTGTAGATCGTCAAGTCAGCGTAGTGGTTCAGTTCGTCCAACGCAGCATTGACCTGGTCCAACGTAGTACCTTTACTCGACGTGTTCGCCAGAATCGTCTGAACTGCATTGATCTGGGTTTCGTATTCCTGAAAGCCACTAATAATGGGGTCAAGCGACAGAGCCTTTACGAGTCGTTCTCCGGTCGCGATGGCTTTGTTGGTAATGTTGGTCAGTGCCGTAACGGCAATTACATTAACGGCCGAAAACTTGCTCTCGATGGATTCCAGCGCTTTGGTCATTTCCGAAAAATCGACCTTTTGGGAGGCAGAGCTAATGCGCTCAAACCCTTTTTCTACGCCTTTGAACTGAAGTGACTGCTTCAGCTTTTCTAAGGTGCCCATGGTCTGTCGGGTGCCTCTCTCGAATTGCGCATTGTCAAATTGCATTTGAACAACACGCTCATCGACTTCCCTGCTCATTCTCTCTTTACCTCCTCCCATGCTCGCTGAGCGATTTTATCGAAAATCGGCTTCATCGCCGGATTGATATAGTCTGTTCCCTGCACATACCCGCCGTTTCGGGTGCCATGTCCGTATTGCAGAATTACCGCAATGGGCACACCGTCCACAATGTTTGAGTTCGACCATGTTATGGTGATAGAGCCTGTCCCCTTATGAACGGCGTAACTCCAGCTGTTTGCAGTTGTTCCGGTGTCCTTCGGCGTTGCCCCACGTAATGCTTCCACACCTTCCTGACCATACTGATTCAGGATTGCATCCAAATTCAGTCTGTTGGCTCGTTTCAAAAAATCGCTCGTTCGCCTGAAATCACCTTTTGTCGAAACATCACCACTTTTGGCATCGTTTATCCCCTCGTACCAAATTCCTTCAGGCGTTTTTCATTCAATGCACGCTGTCTGCTAAGAGCCTCGCTTTTGCTCATCTTCTTAGGCGGCTTCCGTTCCTCGTTGCAAACTCGAATCAACGTGAATAGTCGGTTAAGATGCCACTTTTCGCATTCCAAGGGAATGTGGGCGGCAAACATACGCGCATAAATTGCCTCGCTTGTCAAGGCTTTTACTTTCACCTTAATCTTAGGGCGAGGCTTACTCTTCTGCGGTATTCTGGGCTCGCACGGTTTTGGCTCACCCGGAAACCAGGTTGCCGTCATCGGTTCGTCCATATATTTGTAAATGGCTGCCATGTTCGATTCTGTCAGTCGAAGATACACGCTCGGCTCAACACCTTGCGTAACCGTCATGCACCGAACATAATCGACCATCTGTTCCCTTGTCAGTGAATCGTTACCTAAAAAAGGAACATGCCACTTCATTTCCCATTTAGACAGGGAGACAAGCGAATGCTCTAACCGGAGCGTTACAGCGTTCAGCTGCACAAATTCCTGCGTTCGTGCATTCCAATATTCCTGTTTAGGAATTGTTATTTTCAGCATTCTGCCTGCCTCCCTGTGATGTTAAATGTTAGCCGTTAGGCAGTGCGATAGGCGCATTGCCTGCGATCTGAGGTGCGGGTTCAGCCTTCGTAGGCTTGGTATCGCACAGACCATTGATAAAGGCAATCGCCTTCTCCGTATTGGTGACAAGCGACATGTAGAAATCGCTATAGGCCTGAGTGGCCTCGAAATCTGCAAAGATCTCCGGGCTCTTCTCAAAGCGACGGCCGTCCTCGCTCTTCTTGCCGTAGGAAATGCGCAGAACATCCTGGAACAGCTTAACCAACTCCAGCTGGCTCTTGGCGTTCACGATCTTCTTGATGTACGCCTCCATGCCGCCCTCCTTGGAAAGCGACAGGTTCAGCACTTCTGCCTCAGTCAGATTGAAATAGAAGTCTTCGGTACGCTCGGTACCGCCAAAGTCCACATAGGTCAGAGTTTCGGTGATCATTTTTCTTTCTCCTTTACAAAGTCGATTCCATTTTGAATGGATCAGGTGGTCATCAGCTTGATAACCTCATCCGGCAGCGGCAGATACGGGGTGGTGTTGGCAGTGCCGTACAGAATGTTCAGCAGCTTCTCCATCTTGGCCTGAGGCACCTTGGTGCTATCCAGCTCCATATGGGCGGTGGGCTTATAGCCAGTCACCTTGACAGGAGTGGTATCGCAGTCCCAGCTAAAGGTTTCAGCGTCCGGGCTGTCATTGTAGGACTCGTGGCTGCGTTCAGAAGGAGATGCAGTTGCGCCCCACACCAGATGCAGGGTAAAGCCCAGCTCATCATCTTCATCGCTGCCAATGAGGGTCTGCCAGGTCAGACCAAAGGGTTTACGCTTCTGCTGGCTGATGGTTACGCCAGGAGCCACCTCCGCGCTGCCGTCGCACTCGCCGAACTCAGGCGGATAGAAGTAGGCCTCCGGGGTGAAGTTATACTTCTCGCCTGCACGGATGCTGCCGTACTTGATGTTATCGGCCCACAGGTCGGTAGCATCAGCGCCATCCGGGCTCTCCTTGATTGTGGTAATGCCGTTCCATGCCACACCCTTGGGGTAAGCGCCCTTGTCCTGCTTATACAGAGCAACATTGCTAACACCCAGCTGGTACTTGCGCTCGCCGGTCTTATCCCATTCGATTTTTGCCATTCGAGTTTCCTCCTTTTTAGAAATAGATCGTTATAACGTCGTGGTACAGATTATCAGCCTTGTACGACCGGTCATAGTGGCACTTAGCCATTTGCATAAGTGCTTTCGTTATTTTAGAATCCGGTCGTGAATCGATGACTGTCAGCTGATAAAAAATCCGCTGCAAATAAACTCTGTTATCGGCAGCGGCATTCTGTATTTTAGATTGTTCATAGCAGATACATGGGTAACTCATTCGCAGATTTGCCGGGGGTTGGTAGTACGCATTCTCTTTACCGCACGCATCTTTTACGATTTGGCGCAAAATAGCGTCAAGTTTCTGCCGGGGTTCCGCCATTGTACAGTCCTCCCAGGGTAAGTGTCAGCCGCGGATAGTCGATCTGCACTTCTGTCACTTTCCATCTAGCACCCATAATCTCTGCATATTTGATGGAGTCAAAGTGCTTGTACAACGTCGGGTCGGCCAAAATGCTCAAAGTATTTGCGATGGTTAGGTCGTCATTTACTTTGTCAGCAGTCTGGACACGCCGGGTGTTCTTTAAAAGCTCGCCATAGCAATCATGCTCGGCCACTTTTTCTTCAAAGATGCTCGGCTCCGTTTCAACTGTCTGCACCAGACCGATTTTTCCAAACCACTTGCTCATAGCATTTCACTCCATTTTGAAGTTAGAAGTATCTAATTCAATGCGTAAAAGAAATTACTCCTTGGCGGAAGCGGTCCAGGTCTTGAAGTCCAGATGGGTGGACTTGGTCAGGGTCTTCACGCCAGTGCTGCCATAAGCCACGGCCATCAGCAGGTCGGTGCCATCGTTCACGATCAGGCGGCCCAGCTCGAAAGCGTGAGCCAGCTCTGCCTTGGTGACAGTTTTCTCATGCTCAGCATCGGCATCCAACTTACCATCGGTATGGCCATAAACGATGTAGCTTGCAACATGCTGGTCCTTACCAGTTTCGTAGATCTTTTCCATCTGTTTTTTCCTCCTTTTAGGCCGCAAACTCCACAACGATGGCACTGTACGGGGTGGTCAGTGCGCCGGAGCAGCGGGTTTCAATCAGGTACTTTGAGCATTGAAGTCGATGTCGAAGTCATCAAACATGCTCACGGCACCGCCCTTGTCGGCACCAACAGTGTAGTCGGCCAGATTCACGATCACGCAGGCCAGTTCGCCGCCCTTAGGACCCTTGCGGCCAACCATCTCAGGCACCACAACGATCTTCTTCACACACATGGCCAGCGCCAGCTCTGCCACATCCTTGTACAGACGACGGCCAATGCCATCCTTCAGGAGCAGCATCTCAGTCAGATTTTTCTTGGTCGTGTACATGGTCGGGGTTCCGGTGCCACGGTAGTTCTCCTGAGCACGAACAACATCGTCCATCAGAGTGCTGTACTTCTCAGTGTCCTTCAGGCCAGTGGTCTTCACTGCCACTTTGATGGTGAACAGGTCGGCATCGGTGAGCACAGGACGGATGCAGTTCTCGTCGATCTTATCACGAGTTGCTGCCGTACGGCCATCGCCCAGCAGATAAGCCAGTGCCAGATCACGGTTCAGCTTGTAACGCATCTCGTTGCGCAGCCAAGCCACCACATCGAGGTAGTAATGTCGATCACATCATCACGATCCAGCTCCTGCTTCTTGTAAACCGTGGTCGGACCAGTGGAGCGGCGCAGCAGACCGAACACCTCTTCGATCTTATAGTTGCCCTTCATGTAACCCTTGGCGCGTGCCTCTTCGGTAGTCAGATCAGCAAACTGGCTCTTGATGCGGCTGAACGGCACATGGTGAACGGTACTCATAACATCGCTCACCCAGTCATCCGGTGTATCAATGATGCGGGGCGGGTTGTCCAGCAGGTGGTCTTCAGGGAACAGGTAGTCGATGTTGTCAATGCCGTGGCACAGTGCATCAACCTCGCTGTCCTCGATGCCGGCATTTGCAAAGGCAGCCTTCATGGTGCCGCTGGTCTTTGCGCCCTTAACCACATTGTTGATCTCATCCAGGCTGTGCGTCAGCACGGTGCCATCCTTCTTGTTTTCAAAGCAGTGGTGCATAGTTTTTTCCTCCTCACCATCGTTGTTATCGTTACCCTCACCGTCCTTGCCGTCATCTAGGGCAGAACCGATGATTGCGTAAACCACGTTCTTCTGTTCCTCCGTCAGGGTATCAAATACCTGTTTGACTGTCTTCTCGTTGGCGTCAGCCATCTTGGTTTCTCCTTTCTTTTCCTTATCACCTTCGCTGGAATCATCCGAGTGCTGCAGATCCTCGTCCTCCAGCAAGTTATCGTCCGGGTCCAGCCCATGCTTCAGGCTCAGACCAGAATCGGTGTAAATATAGGCCTCGGAACTGTCTGTTTCGGTGCCATCTGCGCTGTGCTTCACGACTTCATCGATCAGAGCACCGGGGTTGCATCCAGCAATTACCAAGCTCAGTTCCTTGATCATACCGTGCATCACGGTTCGGCCTGCTTTCTGAATGCCGTTTGCGTAGATGGACATGGCGTCAATGTCACCGTTATCCACGCAGGCCTTGGCAGTCTGACCACTGGATGTGTCGTTCAGCTTGACATAAGCGTATACGCCTTCCTTGCGGTTCTGCAGCAGTGCATGTCCCAGAACACTTTCGGGTGCGCTATGGTCATGGTTCCATACCACCGGAACCACCTTTCCGTCACAGTCCTTGAACGCATTCGGCGCAATGGTCAGGCCATCAAAGCACTTCACATTTGCTTTGGTCGCCCAACCGGAAAAGTCATAATCGAAATTGATTGCCATTTTGAATTTTTCACACTCCTTCCTGCTGATCCGCATAGTCGTAACCCTGCTCGTCAGCATAAGTTTCTTCGCCCTACATAGGCATCTTGCCGTTGGCTGCGGCAATGTTGCGGTTTGCAAGCTGGTCGGACTTCGGGTCCTTCGAGGGCTTCATACCGATAACCTGCCGGATCTCATTCGGGGTCATAATTTCATTACGGGTAAACTTGTCCGCCATCTCCGCGATCATACTTACCGGTGCCAGACGGAACGGATCACGGAAGAACATGATGCTCTGACCCTGCGTCCGGGCAGTCTTTGTCAGGAACTTCCGCTTGAACTCGTCTGCAATTGCCGCTATGACTGGCTCAATGATGCGATTCATGTAGTTGTTCATCGTTTTCTCGTCCGCAGTACCATTCAGGATCTCCTGTGTCACACCCAATTGACTGTATACCATGTTCGTCAGGTATTCGATGGATTTCAGAATGTTGTTTTCGAGACTGCGATTAAACTGCACGATTCGCTCAGTGCCGTCCGTATAGGCAATACCGTACTTGGAGCCGGAAAGCTGCTGTTCGATGTCAGCCCTGCGCTGTTCAGCCTGTTCCCTTCGCGCCGGACTCTTGATGACATAGGGCAGCTGAATGATCATGTCCAGCTTTCCGCTGCCAGCCTGCTCATCCACCACATCCAGCAAGGCCAGTTTTCGCACCAACTGCTGCATAGTAGAGTTCGGGGCATTCATGACTGCGTAAAACGGATTTTCAATCAGAGCCACCATCTTCTTCGGGAAAGTGATTTCCTCCTTCTGCCCGGTCAGCTCATTGAACAATCGCACACGCACATGATTCGGGTACCACTCCACAGGTACGCCAACGCGCATGGAGTAGATTTCATAGCTGTTGCTATAGCGCGGGTCAAAGTTCGTTTTCTCTGGCACAACTGCTGCAACGCCCTCTTCCAAAAAAGTCATCACGATATCCTGAATCAGCCCTCGACCGGTCTGGTCAGCATTGGCCTCAGTATTCAGGCAATAATTAAGGCCCGAATCAATAATCGAATCAAACCGATTATTTTCATCGAGCTTTACGTGGTTGATCGTAATGGATGCAGCATCCAGCGCGATGCGGTTATAGATGGCATTGATGATGGTGCGCTCACTACCGCGAGAAAAGCGCATCCGATCAGGGCGGTAACTGTAGCCACCCCCATAATACCTGCTTCCGGGAGGGTCCCGGTTGAGAAAGGCGTTCCAAGCGTGTTTCAGCCTGGAACTAATGTTCATCTCCATTTTGAATTTTTCCTCAAAAAACCACCAAGCAGATTTCTCTGCTCAGTGACCTTGCCATGACTTCTTTACTTGCGCTTGCGTGACTGTATGTCCTCATGAAATTCCAGTAGGCCGCCGGTCATGTTATTGCCAATAGAATAAAGCGTTGCCTTTACGGCAGCTTCACCTCTGCTGGCGTGTTTGGCGCGTGCCTGATTGTATTTCAGCGCACCATAACTTCCAAAGAGCACCATCTGTGCTGCGGTCTTTCCGGCAGACTGCTTCTTCACGCGCTGACTTACAGCCTTACCACCACCCAGACGTTCTGTCTTCGCCGTAGCCTTTCGCGCTTTCGCCGTATACATCTGCGCATCGCCCATGTTACCCCGTGCACGTGCACGATTTGCTTTTTGCCGTATAAACCTTGGCTTTATGATGCCCCCACTTCATACCGAGTACGCCATAGTGGTAAAGTTCACAGATTCCATCATTCCATTGCCACATAATTTATCCTCCTAACTCAAATAGTCATTCATCTTACGTTCCATATAAGCAGAACACTCCGAAACCGTCTTGTTGCCCAGCTTGGAAACGTAGCCGATTGTGTTTGCTCCCACTTCTTTTGCAATTCGCTCGGCGTTGTAGCGCATATACAGCTTGTCCACGACCTTCGGATTGGTCTCTGTCACCGATTGCAGGCGGACAGAATCTGTATCAAACACGATCATCGGGCGCTTTGCATGATAGCTGGAATAATCCTTGTCGTTATAATCCAGCAACGCATTGTAGCCTTTCTTACTCAGCTCCGCATAGAAACGGCTCTGTGCCGCCACTTCCTGTGCGTTATGATTTGTCAGAGAAAGGTTTAAAGCCTTATAGATGGCCACTTTTTCGGATGCGGTCAGTGTAGTGGGGTCTTTCTTCAAAGCGTTCTCTGCCTGTTTGAAAAGTACCTGCTGGGTAGGTCTGCGCATCTTCTCTTTGGAATCCGCAATGGATGCTTCAAGATTCCGCTTGAACTCTTTCTCTTTCAGCAGCCCAGCCGTAATATCACTGGCGTTCTCATCGGAAGGCACCTTCAACTTCTTGACTGTTTCCAGTTTCAGCTGATAGACCTTCATGCTGTTGGCTTTATCGCGTAAAGCAGTGGCCGTTGCTAAGTCAGCTTCGCTGCCGGAAGCGTTCGCCTGCTTTTTCTGCCTGTTTGGCATCATAGTTGGCTCGCGTCATCAGATTCTTTCCGAAAAGCCCCATGTACTTGTCGCTGTCAGCCTTCTTATAGGTAGCGTAGAACGCAAAGTTCTCAAACTCTTTGGAAGTCTGAATCCTGAGAGAACGTTGTGCCTTTCTTCAGATATCCGTCAACATACTGCCGCCCCGTCACCTGTGTTCGAGCAGTGTTGACGCAATCTTTCACACGCATCCCCATTATGGATGCCATGCGCTCCATTTGGCTGTCGTTCCGGCTCACACCGTATCGCTTTCGTCCTGCCGGAGTATACGTACCATCAGCATACTGATATCGTCTTACACCCCACTTCTGGCCTTTGATTCCGTGGTGATACAGCTCCATTTTGAATGTTTCACCCTTCAGCTCCTTAATGGCCAATGCAATACCGAGAGCCGAACTCGTAATGGCCAGAACACTTCCTGCAATCTCCAAAGTATCACTGACGGCTTCCCGACCGGAATAAACCTTCTTCGGGTTGAACATATCATCGTACTGCTTTTCCAGCATGGCGCGATTGATTTGTTCCCGCATCTCCTGGTCGGTCATCTTGCTCAGATCCATCTTAGGCGTTCTGCGCGCCTGAATCCGCATGGACTTGTCATTCAGCGTTTTCAAGTTACCAGCCATCTGGTTGCCAGAATCGACCACACGTTTCATCCGCTCTCGATCTTCTTTGACCCAGCGATTCGGGTCATTAAGACTCTCTTCGGGCAGACGGTTATCTTTTTTTCTTTTTGGCATTTACAGCCGCATCGGTCGTGTAGCGGCGTTTACCCGCATTAGTCAGACTACCATCAGCATTCTGATAACGCCTTACGCCCCATTTCATACCTTTGACACCCCAGTGCCAAATTTGGTTATTATAGTACAAGCTTCATCCTCCTTCTTTATAAGTATTGCAAACATACCCCCCCGTGTTATACTGGGCTATCCGCTTGTTTTTTATGTGTGGAGGAGGTCTGAAACTATGTCTGATTCTCAACTGCGTCCCGCAGATTTCAATTACGAGATTTTACCTTGCGAATCTCATCCCGATTTCGATGATTCAACTCGTTTTAAAAGGTCGAGTTCCCCGAGCAGGCAGGACTTGCTGCCAATTCGTTGTTACAGCTGATTCCTGCGCAGGCTGCGGCTGATGTGGTTTCCAATACGTATGTTCTCCGTTTCCCAAAGGGTATCCATGGCGCACTAATGAACTTGAATCAGGGCGGTCAGTCCACAACCATGGTGGATGCCACCGGACATTTTGCAGGCACTGCTTCTCTGTATAAGGTTGATCCCGCATCAGTTGCTGCTTTTCAGATGTTCAGTGTTGCTTCCTTTGCCACAGGACAGTATTTCCTCGCAGACATCAGTTCCAAGTTAACAGAAGTCAATCGAAAGCTGGACGACCTTCTGGTATTTCTTCAGGCTTCCAAACGCACGGAATTGCTGTCCGAACTCACATTTGTCAAGTATGCGCTTGCAAATTATTCGACCATCATGCTCAGTGAACCGCAGCGTATGGCTACCATCGGCAACCTGCAACGTGCAAAAATCAAGGCTGTGGCTGACATGGAGTTCTACACGGAGCAGTTGGAAGATTCTGTTGGTGTAAAAACCAACGAAAATCAGGCCAGAACCGTATTGCAAAACAAACAGGGCATTGACCTTGCTTCTCAACTATATGCCATCAGCACCATTATGGAAGCTTACTATGCGCAAAATTGGAACAAGTCTTACCTTGCGAATATCAAAGCCGATGCGAAACCTTTGTTTGCTCTCAGTCAGAACCGCATGATTGGTGCGCTGAAAACCTTCTCTGATAAAATAAACAAGGAAATCGAAAGCAAAAAGAAAGGTCTGCTCAAAGGCGATGTGTCTGCAAGCGAGCACAAAATTCTGGAACTATCTGATGCATTAAATGCGCAGCCAGAGTCTCCGCTTCTTGTCTTGGTCAAGGATGCACTGGACAAGCCTTCTGCTCCTACGGAACTTTACCTTCGTCCGAACGGAGAAGTCTACCAAAAGGTCGTTTGATTTACTCAAACGCTTCTCGATTCATTTTCCATGCAATGTAGGCATCCATCATGGCGGCAACTGCATCAATCTTCTGGTCAGAACGACGCTTAAGCAGCTTGCGGTTACCGTTCGTATCCTCCAGAGCAATGCAGTTGCCCATGGCAAATTGCATAAGAGCTTCATCAAAGAGTAGTTTCCGCTGTTCGCTCAGCTTCTTCAGTTCACCCAACGGTACACTCTCGGTCTTTGCGCCCTGAATGACCTTCTCTACACCAAACGGTGCATTCTCTGTACACCAGCGTTCTACAAAGTCCTTGGCATTATAAGGGTCATATCCAAAGCACCGGACATCATAGTCGTTCTGCTGAATGAAGTTATCAAGGTCTTCGTACACCTGCATCATGTCAAGCACCGTGCCATCAAACACCTGTAGTGTTCCTTCCTGCATGAACTGGTCGTACTTCTGGCGCATGGCCTGTGGGAGCTTCGACAGTGTATAAGAGGTAATGTAATCTCTGGTTTTCACGCCAAAGAAGCCGTTCGCCATTGGGAACAGAAATGTAAACGCACAGAAGTCATCACCCTGCGACAAGTCTGCGCCGAGAGCACAAGGCATCTGCCAGTAATCTCGGTGACGATGCGGCAGAGTTTCTTCATACGGAAAGAAGTAGGTATACCCCCTCCATAGGAATATTAAAGCGCTTGGCCAGAATGTCGTTTCTGGAACCAGGCGCTTTTTCTGCACGTTCTACATCCAGCTGATACGTTTCGTAGCTGACGGTCTTGCCAAGGTTCGGGTTTGCCTTCAGCCACATATCGGGGTTTGTAACTTCATCGATGGAATCCAACTTGTAGTACCAGATGGACACATGAGGGTTGATGTACTCCCCTTTCAGGATGTCCATTAACTCCATTTTGATTGTGTCACCACAACCATTACGGACGGTACCTTCTGAACTGGTCGCAACGATGAGATAGTCCTCGTTCTTCGATGCGCCCTGTTCGAGAGCACTAATAGGATCTTCCCGGATGTCGCAACTTAGCCATTCATCAACGGTTGCCACACGGTCTCTTCGACCCTGCAGCTTATCGATGGTCATCGGGCGCACTTCCAGCAGACTGTTTGTCAGGAAGTTCTCAATGCCCTTCTTGGTTGATGCCAGTTTCACACGGTCAGCTTTTGCACCGGTCGTGTTCTGTAAACTGCCCTCTGTCATAAACTTCAAAAGAGGTCCCTTCGACCGAGCCAGTGCTGTACGGATCGGTGAAAGGACCTCTTCTGCTTGCTTCATGGTGGGTGCTGTAGTGCATTGCTGGGTGGTCGATACATCCACCGTCAGGAAGTAGCTCTGAATGAACGCATCATACATGGTCTTGGCAGCACCGCGAGGAATGATAAGATACTGCTTGGTGATAAGCCGCTTCTTGATACGTTTTCGCTCGTAGTGACCTCCATGTCCTCCGGGATTGGGCACATAGATACTGCGGTCCACAAAGTAGTACCAGCCAAATATCTCTTCTGCCCAAAGCTTGAAGGAATCCAGCAGTTTCAGGTCTCCGCCGTCAGTAAGGGTCAGTTCGTTCTCGCAGAACTTGACAAAACCTTCAACTGCTTTATCGTCATAGTAGATGCCTGGGTTTGCAATCAGGTCATCAATCCGGTTCATCTCCATGGAGACTTCTCGGCATACCGGAATTTCACCCCGAATCACGGCCTCTCGAAACCGGCCATAGTAAATCGGCGTGGCCGTGTTTGACAGTGCCATCTTCTGGTCTCCTATTATAATAAGGTAAGCGCTTTACTCTTCCGGGTGGTCATGCTCCACATTCAGCCGCCACTCCATTTCGGATGCGGTGTTCTGCAGAGCCTCTTTGGTCACGCTGCTTTGCGGTACATCGAAGCCCAGCAGCCGCACCTTGACCGCCACATAGGCTTTCACGGCTTCCACCTTCACCGGATCAGCGATAAACTGATTCCACGTGGCACTCTTGTCAGAGATGAAAAAGCCTTCTTTCGGCCCCACACCCATCTGAGTCAGTATCATCAGCACAGTGTTGATGTACATGACGATATCCGGGTCGAATGCCTCATAGTCTGCGGGCAGACCCAGCAGCTTTTTTACGGAAGTGAGAATGCTGTCCATAGTCGCTCCTTAGTCCGGGATGCACTTGTTGTCCCACTTCTTGTAAACGTCTACATAGGTCTCGCCCTTGTCGCCGTTGTGGGTGAGCTCATAGTACATGCCGTCGGATACGGTGGTACTCACAAGCGCCTTCCAGTTCTGCAGGGTCTTGCTGAACCATACGATGAACACGTCCTCGATGGTCAGCTTCTTGCCGTCAGTCACGTCCACATGGGCGTTAAAGTAGTCCACCACCAGCTGCTTTGCGCGGTTCATCATTGCTTCGTTATTCATGTCATTTCCTCCATGGGCAGGTATCGCCCGGTCTTCGTTCTGTGAATACTGGTTCCAGAATGCTGTCATCCCCATAATGAATAGCCTTATGCGTTCGGTCGGATACGCAAATCACATTATTCGGGGTCGAAGTGAAAGCCTTATGCGTTCGGTCGGATACTCGATGCTCCAGCTCCACGTCTTTTTTTGTAATAGGGTTTATATGATGGATAATGATGCGTGGTCGGATAAGCTTTCCGCTTTGGACAACCCAGTCCATAATCTCATGGTCAGGAACGCCAAGGTCACATCCCATGTCTCGAACAATAATTTTGTCACGGAACATCCGCCACTCTCTGGACTGGTAAAAATCCTGGTTCAGGTACCGGTCAAATCCAAATGTATCATGCCCAACAGCACCATGCAGTTGCAAATAATGGAACCGGTCTTCAAAGGTCGCATACTGGCAGAGCTCAGAATAAGTTCTCTGATTCATCGTTATCTTCCACCCCGCCGTATTCGCGCATTGCCTTAATTGCCTCCTTGTAAAGAAGGGCATTATCCTTGGCTGCCTGAATAGCATCGGCCTTTGCATGTAGAAGCGTGTTCTCGGCTTCTAGCTTTTTCTTCTCCAGTTCCGATTTGACCGTGGCCAGTTTCAGAAAATGGGTCGTTTCAGCTGAAGATGCCGTTCCTTCTCGCAACCGCTTCTCCACCAGATCCATTGCCAGGGAAATCATCTGGTTTTCTCGTACTTCTGGGGACAATGTTGGCCGCATGGGAGCCACGTCTTCAGAAGCAGCTTTCTTTGTCCTCATTTTTGTCATCCTTCTATTCTGTTTTGATTTGGTTTGTACTAAAATCTTGCCTGTTTCCCCACACTTTTCAATGGCTTTTGTAAGAGTTTATGGGAGCCGGTTGTGGTGTCTTTCTAGTCATTTGAAAGGAGAAGAAAAATGAACAAACGACAAATGGAGGTTGTTTGAAGAGAGCACCCTCCCATAAGCTCTTACAAAAAAACCACCGAGGCACAGTCTACACCCTGAAACCTCGGCAGTAGTTAAAACCCAATTCTCAATTTTCCTCCGGGGAAAAATCAAAGACCGACGCGATTTGGGGAGGGGGTGTATTTTCAAACACCCCCTATACCCCTTTTTATGCTGTTTGCTCTCCAGGAGCATCATCTTTGATATCGAGTTTGAGCTTTTTGTAGATATTGAGCGGATCATTGGCCACGATTTGGTCGATAGCCTGCTCAATTTCATACGCATTTTCTGCATCTGTGAGCTGGCCAGAGGTGTAAGCCATCCGCATCAGCAGCCCAGACGAGTTATAACCCTTGTCGGTGTCGAACCGATACCAGTCCTCAAACTGTTCATAAGGACTGTACGGGTTGTCAACAGTGGTTAAAAAGCATCGAATCATAGTTCAAAGCCTTTCTTACTTGTTAAGATTGTCATAAATCGTTGACTCGGAACGCCACAAGCCTTTGCAATCTCTGCATAGCTATAGCCGTTTGCCAACATTGCTTGTGCTTTGCCTAACTTAGCAGAAGACAACGTTGTACTTGCTTTTGGCATTGCTCGTTTGATGATTTCATCCGACTTTGACGAGTTCAGAATCTTCATCAGCTTGGAATCAGAGATTGCACCAGCTTGAACTGCTTCCCATTCACGATCTGTGAACGTAATCTTTGTCTTGCTGCCGCTTGCACCAACAGAATCGCGTGCACGCTGCATCTCAACAGCGGCAATTTTCTTGATTTCTTTCTTGTCCTTCTTATAGTCCAAACCTTGAGCCTGTACTTTAGCCTTAATATTCTCGTTTGCAATAATGGTAGCACGCCGTTCTTTCGGCTTATTACCAATAACCGCATTGAGCTTAGCGTTAATAGACTCAACCTCGGCTCTATATTTTTCGGCAGCATCAGGGCTTTTCTGGATGCCCTTCATATTTACCGCCTCTTTCCGCGCCTGATTAGCCAAAGCCTTCAGTTCATTTGAAAAATCGGCATAGTAATTTTCTTGAATGGTGCCAGAGGATAGGTCTCGTGCGTTAGGGTGCATGGAAATAAGACTTACTTCCGTCATAGCTTGTACTCTCTTGCCCGTTTTGGGGTCAATAAAAAGTACGCCCAGACTCCTTATATATTTTTTCGCCCGTCTCTTTATCGATTCGGGCACTTCCCTTTGCGCTCAGGCACTCGAACGGTCTGTTTTCTTCTGGATAAGAGCGTGGATGCACCGCCATATTTTTCAGTGCCGTCCTCTTGTACTCTGATTTGCCATTTTGCTTCAGCTCCTGGATACCATTTTCACGTTCAGAACGTTTATAGTCCAGCTTATGCTTTTCCGCATCAATAACGACCATGGAATGCTTGACGGCACGAGCAATATCGCCTTCAGGTGCGCCGCGAAGAGTCATGTCAGTAATAAGATTGGAAATAATCCCCATCTCTTTCTGCTTTTCCTCTTTCTTCATGAGGCGCACGCCATTGGGATTTCCTTCAGGCACAGCATATGCAATCTTGGGGTCGAAGTCTTTCAAATCCTTCAGAGCGGGGGTGGATTTAATATCAACTTTGCTCGACTTTGGAATCGCTACAACCGTATCGCCATCAAAATCAGCACCAGACAAACGTTCTGCAACCTTTGCGTTGATGCCAATTGCATCCTGCACATTGCCGAGATTTCTACGCCCGGACAAATTCTTGTTATTGACCGTTACAATAGGAATCTCAAAGGTTCCTGCATGAGGAAAACGAACCAATGCAAGCTGAGTGCCATCAGGATATGTAGGACAATAGCATTCTCTCTCTCCGATTTTGGACAGTGGTAAAATAACCTTTGTCGCCTGACCCGGGAAAGAAGATGCTTTCAGGGTCATCGAGTTGCCCTCGCAAGTATCTGCGAAATCAAGCAACAGCTTTTTCCGAATCGTCGGATTGTCATACTGCATAATTTCGTCATATTCTGCCTTGCGGTCAGCAATAGTAAGATCCAATTGCTGTTTCAGAAGTTTGACCGGCTGTTTGGACAGAAACTGCGAAGAAAGGTTCTTTGCCATGGTGTCCCAATCGCCTTCGTCTTTCAGCTTATTGATGGTCGACATATGTTCTTTTGCGTCCTCACCAATATAGGTGCTCTGACCATTTGCCTTGATAGATGCGCCGAAAGGATTATCGGGGTCATCTTTGATAGGCTTTAAGACCTTCATTTTCGGAGTGCCGGATTTCTTGTTGGTGTTAAACACCACATCATAACCTTTAGGAATATCGTCAGAATATACAGCCATGCCTTTCAGATAATGACTGTCATCCACCATGATACGAACCTGCGCATAGTGCGATTTTCCGAGGTTCAGGTCAGCAACACCTCTCCGAATTTCGATAATGCCATCCTTGTCCAGACCGCCTTCATCACCATAACGAATATAAACACGGTCAGAACTCATGCTACTGGGGCGCTGAAGCTTCTTGAACGTTTCGCCACCATCTTCAGAATAATACTCGCCCAGAGACTGGATTTCATTCTGATGCTGATATGCATATTTCTGGTCATATTCCGGCTTTGCCAGAACAGTGATGTTGGTCTGCTGGTTAATATTTGTTGGCTGACGAATGCCAACGCCATAACGCTGATATCCGTGCTCTGCCTCTAAAACAAATATAGCATCGTCCAAATCACCTTCTGAAACGCCTAGAACCAGATTTGTACCTTCAGAAACATCGATCATACCCTTCTTATCGACTTCCTTACGCAGGGTCTCAGCAATTTCTTTGGTTCTGGTATATTTATCAGGTTTGTCGTTCTTCAGCATCGAACGAACCGTGGATTCAGATAAACCCATCTCCCGACCGATTTCTGTGGGGCCGAGCCCATCCTGAGATAAGGCACGCGCACGGTCATATTTGAGCTGCTGGCGTTCGTGAATGGCTCTGCGTTGTGCCATACGGAACTCGGTGGCACCCATTTTATATTCTTCGGGAGAGAATCATTGATGGTCTGGAGAATATCCTTCTCCTTCATGCCGCTCTTCTTCAGCTCCTCAACACGTGACAGAAAATCACCCGAGCGCTGATACGGATTCTCGCCAGAACCCCACGGATATCTGCCCGAGTGGCGTTTGGTACCATAATGCTCCAGGATACTGTCTTCCGGCGCGATACCGAAATATCCTCGAATATCTCTTTCTACCGGATTCATGCTGTCGCTCCTAACTTCAGTTCAGTAATGATTTTGTTGAACTCAATGATTTTGCTAATGATAGGATCGATGTCCTCGCAAGTCGGATTCACGATCCAAATATCATCGTTCTGGTAGATGCGGTTTTCGATTTGAATATCGCGAGGCTTGACGCCATACTCCAAGCAGAAAAGTGCATCATAGATGAAGAGCTGTTCCATGTGTGCCGGTACCAGACCAGTCTTCAAATCATGGATGCGCAGGAAGTTGTTTGCAAAATGAATCGTATCGGCTGTGCCATAGCAGTTCTCTGAATAATAAAGAACCACTTCCGGGGTCATGCAAAAGCCAATTGCATCATTGACATAGGAGTTAAGTGTCTTCTTACTCCGAAGAAGCTTCTGCCCCAGTGCAATACTTTCTGCAGCATATGCGTGAAGGCGCGTTCCTCTCTCCTTCGCCTGATAGTTTACAAAGGACTCTGCAATCCGGGCAGCATCATAATTGATCCAATGATACTTACTCGCTCCCAGAAAAGCGTGCTGGCCTTGCAGTCGTGAATGATCGTTCCAGTTCATCCAGTATCTCCTCCTTGTTCTCAGGATAAATAAAAGAGGCATAGCTCATCTCATTCATCTTGGCTACATGTAGTAGTCTTGATTCGGACGATGCGATGCCTTCCCTGTCTTCTTTCCTTCGAGTGCTGCCCATCTATCTCGATATAAAACCAAGAGATCCGGAATCCCTTGAATTTCATTCGGGTCAAGATGAACGACCATGCAGCCGGGAAAGCGTTTCTTCAGGTCTTTTACCAATCCTGTTTTGAATTTGTTCTCTAGCATACAAACCTCCAAAAATAAAAGAGGAACAGCATGTTTTTTACGCACACTGTTCCTCCCATAAAAGAGCAAGAAATTTACGCGGGGATATTTGGTAATATTTGTCAATCTTTTAGAAGGATAAAAATATAAGGACTGCCACAATCGTGACAATCCTCAAACTTTCACCTTACAGATACCAAGTAAAGGGAGCTTCCTCGTACATTTCAGGAGGACCTGCCCGTTTCTCTGCATTCGGATACATATATTCGCCATAATCGTTCTTCAGACCAGTCTCATCATCCCAATAGGGCATGGGCCAATCAATGTCGGAAATATCATAGACCTTACCACAGATAGGACAACGCCACTTTTCCTGATTTCGTACCTTTCTCATCCTGACGCCATTGCATTCGCACCAGGGCTCTTTCACATGAAGTTCTGTATCGCCGTTGTAATAGCAGCGCACTAAATTATTTGCACTGTCCAACGTAGTCCACTCGTGATAGCCAAACTCATTCTCATACTGGGCCATAAACGGAATTTCACGCTTTTTCATAACTTTGCACCTCATAACTCAATTATATAGTTTTTATCGTTCTTTTACAAGGTGAAAGTGGTGGCCCTCTTGGCCAATTCGAGCAGAAAACTCGCTGTGGCCAAAAACCCATTTTTATTTCCAACTACTATATATAAAATTTTTAATTTTTTATTAAATTAAGAAAAAATTGGGTTTTTGGCCAAATTGCATATTTTTAACGTATCTACGTTAAAAGTTGTGGCCATTTTGCAAAAATTTTTGGCCACAAAGTGGGTTTTTGGCCATAAAATCGCCATTTTTTCACGCATTGACAATTATTGACATAAATTCCACGAGAAAAAATGGCCAAAAATTCACACCGTGACAATCTTTGACAATTATTGACATCAAAAAGAAAAGGCCCTGAAATTGCTCCAGAGCCTCCCTTTTTCAGCGGATGATGCCTAAATTTTCAAACATTGCCATGACAGAAACGTATACCATGAGTGCTGCAAAGATGAGCAACATAATGAACAAGTAGCGTCTTCTCTCAGCTTCCTCTTCCTGCCGTTTCTTCTCTTTCAATGCCATGCGCATCATGATAATTTCCTTCAAGTCCTTAGAAAATCCCATCCAGAGCACACCCTTTCCGTTCCAAGAATATCAGTCTTTAACCATGATGTCAAGGTTGGTGATGTTTACCATCCGCTTGCAATGCTCATCCTTGTACCGGAAGACCACCGCTGCCATCGTTTCCTCATACGAAATCTCAGCGACAGGCTTCTGAATGGTCGGATTGGTACCACGAATACGTACCCAAACCTTGCCATCCTTGACGCTTTTCTCGTCAATGCCACAAATCCGCATCATAGCTTATTGCACCTCCTCCCGTATCAAATATCGCGCAGAGATATACAAGAACTGTTTCAAAGGCATTGCCTGCCGAGGAGTATCACCCAACACCTCGTAATAAAGCGGCCCATGCGTCTGCTTCCGAATCACTGCATAGTCTACCGCCCGACGAAGAAGTCTGTCCATCGCAATGGTGCTCGTGTGATACTTCACGCACAGCTTTCGGTTAATGTCCACAATGGTTGGCGATTCGTTGTTCTGCAGAGCGTTTTTGAGAATATCAATAGCGTCAATGAGAGCATCGAAGCCGCTCATCCAAACAGGTACACCCATGCTATCTACAAATTCATATGTAGTCATTTAGCTTTCATCGTCTTCTTTCGGTATTTTTCGCCAAGAGCTACTATGTGAACATAAGTCATGGGCGTAAAATGCATACCCATCTCCTTATTGATTTCACAAATGGCGCTCCTGATTGAGCTTTCGACCTTCTGCGGTGGAATTTCATGCTTCCGAGCAATCATAACGTAAATATCCGTCAGGCTTGCAGGCGCGAGTAAGCCAGACACCATCTGAACACCGATTTCCACAGCCTCGTCAAGGTAGGTCACGACCGCACCTCTACGTCCGGTAGAATATCCGTGTGAAAATAGAGCTTATAGTGGTATGGATCAGTATGAGTGCCGGTGATATCCTCAACAACATACATGGTGTACTCGTTCAGGTAAATATAATTCTTCTTATACTCGTTCGGACCGGTCTTCACCGTACACACAAGTTCGTTGTTATCATTGTTCGAAATGGACATAGCACCTTCCATTTCAAGGATAACGTTGTCCGTGCGTGCGTTATAGACCGTGATCCGGCGCTCAGCTTCAAAGTAGTTGGCCTGCTTGGAAATGTTCCGATTCACCTTATCCGCTTCGGAGCAGCTGCACAGAACCGCACAGCCAACGAGCATCATCAGACATGCAACAACACAAATAATACGATTTTTCATAGTTACTTCTCCACACTTTCCTTTTCCGTCTGGTCATCCTTCGGCCAGTACGTGTAAATATCATCGAATACTACCGGGATCTTGCTCTGCAGTTCCTTCAGCAGCGGGCACATCAGCTCTCTCATCTGAGGATGGGCCGCTACAGGAGTACGCAGCTTGAAGATATTGCGCCACTCTCTGAAGTTGGCCGTAACCACTATCTCGGTCTTCAGGCACAACGGCAGCACGCAACGAGCCTGTTCGGGACGATACGCCGTTCATAAGCATCAAAAATAAGTTTTTTCTGCCAATTCGCAGGATTCTACCCATTTACGATAGAACAGGCGATTCTGCTCTTTATCGATATAAAACGGCTGAACAACGGTAATGCTGCCCTCAAACTTCTCCTTCGAGTAGTTGCAGTACCGGGTGCTCTCCTGTGCAAAGCTTGCAATGCGGTGCCGCACCAGTTCATTCGCCACACCACGGTCACAGGTAAACAGCACAGACAGCTGAGAATGCTCCAGCATAGCCTCATGCTCCTGCTTCACCAGAAAGCCCACCAGCTTCTTTTGCCGACTCACCGTCCGGCGTGATCTTGTCCTCGCTCTTGTAGCAGACCCGGGCAACGCGCTCGATCTGCTGCAGCTCCTTGATGCCGCCCTCAGAAATATCAGTGAGGATTTCGTACTTAGGTTCAACGATTTTCATGAATTGTTTACCTCCGTAATATTGTTTGTATCGTTCAAATTCAGGCCATCTTCCCTGACTTAACTTCACGGACTACCCGGTCAAACTCTTTGATCTTTTCGATAATCGGATCGATGTCCTCAAAAGTAGGATTGGCGATCAAAACATCATCGTTCTGGTAGATGCGATTTTCGATTTGAATATCGCACGGTTTGATACCATGTTTCAAACAGAAAAGTGCATCATAAATGAGAAGTTGCTTCATATCCGACGGTTCATGCTTGGCTCTCAGAGCATGGATGCGCAGAAAGTTGTTTGTGAAGTCGATTGCATCAGCCACACCATAGCAGTTCTCGGAATAATAAAGACCCACCTCAGGTATCATGTGAAAATCAATCGCGTCATTGATATAGGCGTTGAGTGTCTTCTTGCTCTGAGGGAACTTTCGTCCAACTCTAATACTTCTCGCCGCATATGCGTGCGGATTCTTGATGCTGCTCTTAGGTTCAACGATTTTCATAATTAAATCTCCTTTTCATCAGTGAATCCACTATTTCGAGCTGACTGAGGCTCTTTCCGTTGCCCCTTCTTGGAACTATGTATCCGAGATGAGCCATTTGTTTATGGTCACAGGATTTCACTTTGGGACACTTCTGGCATTTTGGAGCAAGAATTGTAATTGCTCCAAAGTCTTCGTTCATAAACTATCCTCTCGCTTCAACTTACACTCCTAGTCGCCGCAGATATCTCCGCAAGCGAACTTCTTCGCGGTCTTCATGCCTTTCGGATGGCCTCCTGCTTGTCGGTCGCCCCGACCTCAAAGGTCTGATGCCCACCGCCATTGTCTGTGCAGGAAAATATAAAGGCGTGTTTCATATATTGGCTATCCTTTCTGCTTCGGGATCTCGTAAAATTGAATCCCACTTTCTAATAAGACTCTGTAAGCCACGGTCATCCACCACTGGAGTCATTGTTGTTTCATCGTATTGTAATATAACACTGCCTTCTTTATGGCACCCGAAACCGCATCGTGGACATACTGCCACGTATTTAATTTCAGTTTCGTGCCAGTCATTACCGTATCAGACACAATAGGCTTTACCTTTGCGTAACATACCGGACAACATCTCATAAGAAATCCTCCGTAATAGCTAGTACGAATATATCGATTACTTCGTTCAGGAAGGCGACCACGCGACATGGCCAACTATCTAGTTTGCTCTTAGACCTGCAGTCCTTTCCTGAATATCAGATGACCTCTCATATACAGGAACCTGCACAGTAGGTGTACGTACTACTGCATATGGAACATTATCTGCCCACAAAACTGTTTCCTCAACATATTGAACTTCTTGGGCGCAGATTTGCCGAATATCTTTTGCACTGTATGCTCCAGATTGTGCTATTGCACTTAAGGCCCTGGAAAACTGCTCAACATCATCCATCTGTCATACCTCACAGTAAAATCCGAAACAGCGTGAACCAAATTACCTTCAGCGTAACCACAACAATGATCAGCCACGCACAGATAACGATGGTCATGGCCAGCATATGCCCAAGAAATGTACCAACATTTTTCCAAAAGTTATCAGTCACCAATATCCACCCTTTCAAATCCGGTAAAAATGCCGACACCAATATGTCCATTATCACAGATGTGAACAGCTTTGTGGTACATCAATTCTTTTGCTTTATTAAGTGCTGCTTCTTGACTGTAACAGTTGTCGCCAGCCTCAAATTCTCGCTCGCAGAAATTGCAAAAATAAGTCGGGCAGTAGAAAGTCGTCATATCACACACCTCCTCACAGCGTCCACCCGGCACTCTGCAGCGTTCAGCTCGAAAATAGCAGCATCCACAAATTCCGGGTCGCAGTTCTCAAAGTGGTTTCGAGCCACTTCCAAATCCTGCAAAGCCTCCCGCAGGGTATTAACTGTCGTCGGGATCGGCTCCATGCGGAATATCTTTTTAACATACTCAGCGATTTTTCGCAGCATTTCTACACCTCCACATCTTTGTTACCTGACGAGCCGTGAGCCAGCCCTCAACATCATCATGGCCAAGTAGCTGTGCACCCATCGCCTCGATAAGCCCCTTGCTCAAAGCCATAGGAACCCCAACCCCAAATGCCATCCCAGATACGATTTCCAGCAGCATCATATGCAATAATTTGCTCACCACCATCATGCCGTCCGCCCGGAAGAAACTCCTGATTGTCTGGTCTGTCCATCTCTGGCCAACGGCGTCCATAAGTATGCAGAACCTTAGCGTGCTTCAGCAGAATATCAAGTTTCTGCATCTCGGTCATGTGATTCCAAACCCGGAGTTTCCAGGTTTTCTTTGACATATTTCTCATTTCTGCATTTCCTTTCATCAGCCTCCATGGGCTTTGTGATTTTATGCTGAATATAAAGCACACAGCCAGCCTGACTGTCACACCGAATGAAGCCAACAGTCCAGCAATAGCATTCAGAGAGTTTAAATCCTCTTCAGTAAATATCATTTGACCTTTACCCTTGCTTCCTCAAACTTCACCGGCTTTACCGTACCTTCCCGTGCACACTCCGTAAGACACTCGTTGCAAGGCTCGTCCGTCTCCAACACCTTGAAGTTCTTGCACTTCGGGCAGTAGGTCGCATAGTCCACTTCGCGCATCCAGTCATTCATACAATAATTCCTCCCATTTCGTCCCAGACAGGATGCAAAACCATAATTTCCTGGTCACAATCGGGGCATCTTAAAAATGCTGCGCCAGTTGCATCAAGTCTTACCTTTTCAGGATAGCAAAGCTTCAACCCACGAGAAGTCTCCTTAGCCAGTGTTTTTCCGCAATAGCAGTGCACATTTTCATCTTCTTTTTTCTGCCCTTCTTCGGCATTTGGACTTACAGGAGGAGTCCACCGCTCTATGCCGCCGCAATGGGGACAGGTAAAGGACACTTCATTTTCACCCGTCCAGTATCCTGCCGCTTCCGCAAATACGTGATGGCAGTATTTGCACTTCCACGGATACGCAACCCATTCCGACTTTTTTAAGTTTTTCGCCTCTTTCTGCACTTTCACGCAAAACCTATCATCCAACTCAGGATGCGTCGTCCGCTGGTTCAGTGCCCAGAGCAGGTTCCAGCAGGCAGCTCGCAGGTGGTCCTCGTCGTCCATTCCGACCATGTACTTCGCCAGATGCCGAGAAGCACTATCCAGCAGCGAATGCAGCGGGATGCCCTTATCAACATTGTGCTCACCATACTTCAGCGCACCTTCCTCGCAGTGCTTGCTGACCTCCATGATGCCATGCCAGGGCAGAAGGTCCATCCGTCCCTTCCCTGCATGCATGTCACGCTTTGCACCGGTTTCAAATTCGGTGCGGTCGCCAGAGTCTTTAATCATAAAACATCAATCCTTTCTTACTTAATGGGTTTCACATGATGCTGATAAACCTCAACAACATCTCGTGGATGGTTCTTTTTTCCAAAGAACATTGCAATATGTGGGTAATTATCTCGTCCATCGTTGCGGCAATACAATTTTGTGGGAACTTTGTAGCGAGGCAACGCTTCTTCGGTATACATGATTTTTATAAGTTGAATCTCATGATACGTCGCCTTCATCTTCTGAATAAGTTTCTTCTTGATCTTTTTCGTGAGATATTTCCCATCAGCAGAACCTCCTGATTCTCCCCTGCATAACCTTGTTGGGAATATCCAGCCACCGGATTTTGCATTTGTCCTTGTAGTCAGGGCGCAGCTTCTGCAGAATCATCTTTAATGGCTGCCTCTTAATTTCTTCAATCAAGTCCATGAGGCAAGCCGTTACTTTCTCGAAGCATTCTGCAATCGCATTTAGGACATCTGCTATTTTCTCACAGGTCGTCGCAGTAAGCCTTAAAGAATCATAAATATCATGCTCCATAGAATTTCCTTTCGTTGAACTGTTTCTTTGCATCAATGCTCTGGAAATGGCCACATCGATACCGCTACGGCTCTTCAGGTGGTAGAACCAGAGATCCTTGAAAGGTGTATTCAACCGGTCGATGCGCCCAGATGCCTGCTCCATGACCTTATAGGAGTAGTTCTGGCTATAAAAAATAATGGTATCCGTCTTGATACAGTTCCAACCTTCTGCTCCAGCGTTGTACTGTACAAGATAGACCCATTTATCCGTATCCGGTATCGGTTGATGCTTGTGTCCATTCCACTGAGCCACCTCTACACCGTTGTCGTATGGCAAATTCAGAAGAATATCCAGCTCATAGTCGAAGTTGTAAAAGATGATGACTCTCGGGTGCGTCATGCAAATATCAAGCACTTCCTGTTGCCGAGATTCATCTGCATTGACTACCCTCCGCAAGCTGGAACAGAACTCACTTGCTGTTTCAATAGGCCGCCCTTCCCATGGATTCCACCGGCTCATGCAAATATCTTTGTACTTGCGCTGGTCGAACTCGACGTAGATGTTCTCATGATGCGGTATCGTCTTCCGCTCAAAGTCCATATCAACCAAAATCCGTTCCCGCAGACGTATCAGCCTGCCAGTGTTCAAATATCTGTCAATTTTTGGGTACTTTGAGAAGCGACTATAGACCACGTGCTCATTATTGAACTGTGTCCGGTTCCGGTAGAATCCATTTGCAATGAACACCGGAATATAATCTGTCCAGCAATCGCCAGGCGTGGCACTCAGAAGAATCCAGTCGTTTTTTCCCTCGTAATGCGTAAGAAATCCTTCACCCACGAGCCATTGCCCACAACACGCTGTTCATCGAATATGAAGAACGCGCGTTTGACGCCAATGTACTTGCCAATGTTGTTCCAAGAATCAATTACGACTTTGTGGTTGTAAAGGTCAAGGCGCTCATCAGTAGACATGAAAAAGGGAGCGAGTTCTTCGTCCCACTCCCCTGTGTCACGTTTCCGTGCTGTTGTGATAATATAAAGGTCTTCGGGCTCAACCATCGGAACGTACTCTTCTGTGTTGAGCTTTCCATCGAACATCTGGTAATAAAATGCCAGCCCCTGTTCTGCTTTTTTCCGCTTCCCACCCCACCACACAGAATACAGCCCAGTCTCATTTTCTGGACTGCTTCGAGCTGGTAGTCGTAAAGCTGAACTCCCGCCATCAGAGCAATCACCTCATTTCTTTGTGAACATGAATGGCTTCAGGATAGCAATGGTTTTCGTAAGCCAACAGTGCAATTGTGGCCTCCTCTTCATCTGCGCCCTCGCCAAATATTGTGTATGCAAATATCTCTTTACCATTGTAAGTAAAGATTTTCCATAACTGTTTCGGTTTCATAGCAGTGACCTCAGGAAATTTTCACAACGGTTTCCTTACCGCCCTGATTGCCGGTAATAGCGTCCGAAATGGAACCGTAAATTTTCTTAACGTTCTTCAGGTTGTCATTGAAGTCGTCCAGAATATCCTCCATACTCTCTGCCAGCTGATTCTTGGCCTCGTCTTTTACTTCTTCGCGCAGATCAGAAATATCAATCCGACCGAGCTGGTCCTTGATTTCCTTCTTTACGCTACCCTGCAGGGTTACATACTCCTTGTTGATGGCAGACTTGACCTGACGGGCTGTTTCTGCGTGAATATCCGTAATAGCCGCGCTAGTTGCCCGCTGGATTGCATAGTCAGTCCGGTTCACGACAGCTTTATCCACAGCATCCTTGATGATATACTCAGGGATCTGGATGGCGGCATCATCTGCCAATCGGTCAATTTTGCTATCAAGTTTCTTTTGCAAGGGCATTCATCTTGCAGTGAACCCCGATAGCGTAGCCTGCACCAACCAGCCCAATAACCCATCCTGCTGCATTCATGTAGAGCTCCATAGATTTTTTTCATACCAATACTCCTTTGTCTTAAATGTGTATTTTCGGACACTTGCAGGTCATACAGGATTCGAACCTGTCATGCTCGCCCTAGCGAATGACCCATATAAAAGGAGCCGCAGATTTCTCCACGGCTCCCGAAATTATTGCGATTACTGCTTCGGCTTCATACACACCATATATCTTTTACCGTCCTCGTCCTCAAGCAGACCATAGCAGCGGCGAAACATCCTGGTGTATTTCTCGATCATCTCATCCGAAAGAGAGCCAAAGTCATCTTCGGTCAAGCCTACAATCAGAAATGTACCAACCACATAGTCGTACATCTGAGCGTCAGCGTTATAAAGCGGCCGGTTGAACTCCAAGCCCATGAGTTTGCCCTCATCGTTGCAAATAAGAGCAACTTTGTCGTCCCACGGGTAGGTTGCTTGAATCAGGCCGCCAACCTCTTTCTGCAGAGATTCCAACGAGCCATCAATGTCGATGACCTCCGGTCGGCACATCGGTTTGATACGCAATACTTTCATAGTTCTTCTCCTTTATTAAAAAATATAAGTCTGAGCTGCTGCCTCTGAGAACGCCATTTGCGACGTGGGCACTCACCGACTGGATCATTCAACGGAAGACTAACTCCTGCACTCAGAAATATCATTTAATAAATTTCGAGGTTTGCGATGCGCGCATCGCGACGCTTCTGCTCGATGATGTCGGGAGCAACATAGCTGACATTCACCAGATAGGACGGGATGCCGTAGTTCTTTGCAGCGAGGTTCTCGATGATGCAGCCACGGTAGCCCTTATCCTCATCGTAAATGCCGATGAAGCGATCGGCCTCGGACAGTTTCTTGATGCTCTCGCCGAGATACCAAAGAGCCATATTGGTGTTCTCAGGAGGATCATCCTCGAAATAAGTCGGGATAACCTCCAGCTCTTCGCCAAAGACAGCCTCTGCAATCTTGTGCATCTGCTCCATGGATGCTTTGATGGCGTATTCCGTGCGATTACGCATAGGAACACTGATAAACAGTTTCTTCATGCGCTCCTCCTTAGTACGGCAAATCGTTCGGATCGTTAGGCTCAGCCATCTCGCGCTGCTCATACTTAGCAGCATCGGGTCGGCATCTGCGTCCTGCTCTACGTAGAGAATATCCGCGTACAGCGTGTACTGGCCGGGGTTGTTCCGGTTCTCATACAGGTTAGCCTGCAGGTTCACATTCTTCACACGGATATAATCCAGCTGACCGATGTTCTCGGCATTGCAGGCAACCTTGCGGCCGGTGGTGGTGATCCAGAAAACCTGCGGAGGCCACTTGGAGTCCATGTTGACCGTCACCGGCACGTAGAAGGTCGGCATGAACGGCTCATCGTAGATATAGTTGGGGTTCGGCTTGGTCTGCTTGACGTTCAACCCCATTTCGATGAGCTGCTGAGCCTGCTCCTCCGTAGGGATGACCACGTTCACACGCCGCCGGGACGAGCCGTAACGGTCGCGGTTCGGGTCGCCGGAGAAATTGGTGTCGAAAATAAACCGGGTATTGTCAATGTTTACCTTTGCTTTCATAATAGAAACTCCTTTACTCTTTTTCTTTAGTGCATCGCCGCACTCATTTTGCCAGCAGCCCCCCGTGATACTATCCTTGGTCTGCGCAGCCACCTTATCCAACTCTTTCAACACCTTGGCATAAGCGCCAGCATCCTCGTTAGTTTCATCCGGCTTACACCACTTCTTAAAGATCTTGTGAAACCGGCCATCATTGCCTGCCATTTTCTTCACAATAGCCATAGCGAGGCCCTTTTCCTTATCGAAAATATCATCAGGTCCACACTTCACCACAGTCTTAGTGCCATCCGACCACAGAACAACCGTTGCCGAGTCGTTGAAGATGACCTTACGGATGCATACACTGCACATGCCGAACTTCACAATATCATTCTTCTTGGCACGCTCCGTGGACTGGCGAGAGTAGTCAATCGCCATCCCTTTGTGTATAGCCCTTGTGAGTTCATGATTGGCCATAAGCATCACTGGGGGCAACTCAGGGCACGCGTTCCAATTCCAAGCATCTTTTTCCATTTATCTCACCTCATAATTTCTTGCAGCTTCGTCCTGAATATCACCCCAGGGTAAATCAGGCTTCTGCCAAGGTGGCATTCCACCATCATCCGATACGAACCATTCCAGATCTCCGTATTGAGCAATAGTGTCCGCCGCCTCATCAACCATCTTGTCGAAATAAGAGCGGTCAATGCTATCCTCCAGATGGAGGTTATAGACCATCTCACTTTCCAGCCAGCGGTAGTCTTTGGCTCCAGTGACCGAATTATATTTCGTCTCACCGTCGTCTCGGACACCCGCTTCACGCATCAGCAGCGCTCCGCCGCATCCGGGTTTGATGGGGCAGAATTGACCAACACGCCCCACGAAAATATAATTGTGCTCGTCTTCGGGCAGAGCCTCGTTTTTATCGAGGTAGATTGCGCCCTTAGAAACCGACTTGGTTTCACAAAGGTAGTCGAACACAATATCTTCGTGGGAGAAAAGCGTTTTAAACACATACGGCACCTGAAACTGAGCACCAGTCGCAGTCCAATGACCGCCCTTCTTCTCGTTCTTTTCAGGAATATAGCCGTACTGTGCCTTTGCTGTATCTGCATCGAGATACTTTGCAATATAAACGGCGTTGTTCACAAGACACATTTTTTCGTATGTGGCCTCATGCTCAAACGTGTATCCGTACTTTTTCGCAAAATCCATGCAGAAGTCGATGATTTCAGGCGTTGCATCCGGAATCTTGATAGAGTCCGTCTTGATGTGTGCCACCGTGAAACCACGCTGCTGCACCTCGTCCTGCAGAGTGCGCATAAATAAAGCCCCTCGAAGCGCCACAATGTTATTGGCGTTCTTGGGGTTGCGGAATGGATTATCAAAGGTTGCACTGGTTAGACCGTAAACCGAGTTGATAGCGATTTTCAGAGCTTGCGCCAATGCTTTCGCCTGTGCGGGGTCATCCAAATATTTGGACAACTTACCGCCAAAGAGCTTCTTGGCCTTGTCGTACTCACCATGTTTTACATAGATACGTACATCCATCAGGTCATTGAAGTTCTTGGTGTAGTCGCCAAAGTAGTTTAGAGCGACGGCTGAGTGCGGGTGCAGAGAGGCGACATCCAGCAGGGCGATGTTGTAGTACATACCGGGTTCGGCATAGACATAACCGCCCAGTCCAAGGTCAGTACCACGAAACATATTGTGCATCCGACCATCTTCGCCTCTGACCCACTCATAACCCGGGAAGGCGTTGATGATATTCTTGTCGGTCAGAATATCAGGCTCGACTTCTACCACTGAATCAGACTTACCCGTAGCTAAATCTGTATAGACTAGCTGAGGATGCTTTTCCTTGCCGAAAATAATGCGCGTGGTCAGGCTGTTCGTCGTATCGTTGACGGTCATCCCAGCAACATCTGCTAGAATCTCACGCGCAATAAAGTCTGCCTTACGATCTTTGGAGTTGAACACTGCTTCGGTGGCGATAACGTCATTGTCGCAATACTCCGCGACCTGTTCCCCCATTTCTCTTCGGCACCGGCTGGTTCCAAGGTAAGCCAAGCTCCTGATGATGGATACCCAACTCAATCTCGAACTTTTTTCAGGCTCTGTTTCTTCGACGAGAAATCGAAAATATCCGTGTAGGACAGGTTATAGGCCTCACCAAAGAAGCCCATACGGTCATTGATAATACGGTTCGACAGCGCGTACAACTGCTCCGTATTCCAGCCAAGCATACAGGCCCAAAGCATGTGGTTATCATATTTGCGGTTATTGAAACCAATCAGACGATACTGTGTCAGCTTCTCAATATCCGTAGGGCTAGGGTTGATCAACCGATTCACCGGCTTGTCCTCACCGGCAAATTTCCAGTTGACCAAAAAGAGGTTCGGGAAACACCTCACAGTCGAAAAAAATACGATAGGTGCTTTCTCACCGTCATCAACCTGCGATTCAACATCCTCCTTGACTTGAAGTGCATCTTCGCCGTGATTTTCAGACAGGCATCGGCCTGGTTCGTGCTGTTTACAGCAAAGGCCAGAATCGCATTGCGCATGTCGTCTACATTATAGGGAATCCCCTCTCGTAGGCTTCATCCATAATATGAGCGATAAAGTCAATGCTGGGTTTAGTATAGGGACTGATTTCTTTTGCGAGGGCTTTCTTAATGAGTACCCGCAGGTGCTTCTCATTTTGAATCTGCTTCACATCGACCATTGCTTTTTTCTCCCTTCAATGGTAAGCCGCTGCTGATTTTGGCAACCGGAATATCATTGCACTTGGTCAGCATTCTTCTCAGCGAAGAATTTCCGGTGAACACCTTAACCTCAATATGTTCATCGTATACACGGCTCAGTTTGCTTGCGTCCCCTGTGTAAATATAATGCAAGTGGATTCCTGCACCAGATTTACTCAGTTCTGCGTAGGTAGCAGGCCATTTGGACGCTGCCTCCAGATTTCGCTCAAAGCATTTCTTGCCATCGTCGCCCGGAATATCAAAGTCAATGACGATGTGGGTTTCAGGGACTTTGACATAGTGGAGCTTTTTAGAAGTAAGAATATCTTTGAGCAGCGTTTTGACATTCTCCCACTTTTGCGTAGGAGTGCCATTTTCGTTCGCATACTGCGCAGGACAATCCTTGCAAATATCATCAAAGAGAGAATGCTGTGGTTTCAGATCAATCCATGACTTGGATGGCTCCTCCTTTGAAGCTGCTTCTGCAGGTACGGGGTCGGCAAATTCTTTGAACTTGTCTGCCTTGAATCCACTGTAGTAGCTTCGCACTCGTTCGCCATTCACATCTTCTGCGCGTTCCTTGTAATCCGCAAAGTAATTCATCAGCTCTTCACGGAATGCACGCATCGAATACGGATAGACAACCTTTGCTCGCTGGTTATACTCGTCATACATCGCCCATGCTCGCTTCAGGGAAATACCGTCTTCTTTCTTGAAAATATAATACCGGTCGAGCATGAAGTTATAGAAGTCGTTGGAAGCGCCAAGCATTCGTGTCGGAATATAATCGTCATAGCGATGCTTATTTGCCTCATAGACCTCCTTGCAGTGCCATGCAATACCGCCAAGCTCGAAATCGGTCTTGGCGTAGAGTTCAGAATATCTTTTCTGAGGGACTTTCTCACCTGTGGGCACCACATCGATCAATCGGCGAATTAAACCGGACTTCGCATCGGTGATTTTGACAGGCTTGTTTGTGGCGAGAATTAGGAAGCTCTTGAATTGATTGGCATAAGCACTACGGAACTTCTCATTGACCATCATGGTCTCATGAGACACCAACGAGTTCAGACGAGTATTGTCCTCGATTTTGGACAGGTTACCTTCATGTTGAATTGCGATCAGAGGGTTCGCTTTGAAAGCTTCCAGTGAGAACGCATTAGATGCTGAACCCAGCGCCTGAGAATCGAATGCTGCATAATATCCAGTAAAGAGCTTCTGGATGATGTTCAGCACTGTGGATTTACCACTACCGGGCGGGCCATAGAGAACCATGAACTTCTGAATTGTCTTGGAATCGCCATTGACAATAGAACCGATACACCACTCGATTTTCTCTCGCTCCTCTGGAGAATAGAGTGTCTGCATCAGCTCATCATAGGCGTCAATGTTCCCCGGTTCCAGCACATAAGGGAGTCTCTTGGATGCATAGCTTTCCTTCTTGACCGGAGTGTTCGCAAATATCAGCTGTTCATCCAGCGTGTGGTAGTTATCCCGCATCTGACGCTGGCAATACTTATGCCAGTTGTCAATCATGCCAGACTCAGCGTCCCACATGTGGAGCACCCGGTAATTATCCAGATGCTCCTTGTGTTCGTTCGTGTAAATATCCAACTCATGGTCAATCAGTTGAAGTGCATCCTGTTCGTCAACGCTCCACAATCCTCGATCTTCCAGCCAGATAGCGTAGAAATCAGAACCCCGAATCATCAAGTCCTTGGACTTTTTGATGATGAATTTGGGATAGATTTCGATTACACCGCGTTTTCCCGTGCGCGTTGCAATCATCAGGAAATCAATCATTGGTAACTGACTTCCTCCTTTCTACGAGGTCTGTATCAGACATCTTTTTCGTGACACTCGCCTTGCCATCGCAGCAAATGTCCTTTTCAAACTGCATCTCTGCGAGTTCTGCTTCGGCAGCATCGGCGCGTTCCTTTTCAGCCTTGCGCTTCTTCTCGCTTTCATCCAGCATCTTGCAGGCAGTCCAGAACAGACCAATGGTGCCTACCAGCAGCAGGTTCTTGCCGAAAAGCTTGCCCCTCTGGCGGCGAATCACCTTCTGGGCGGCATCCAGTGCCAGCTGAGTCTGTGCGAGTTCGTAGTAAATGTTATTCATAGTCACTTTTCCTCCAATAATTAAGGTCTGCCAAAATCAGCCGACCAATGTGTGCGGTATTCCTACATGCTGTAATTCGCATCAAAACGACGGAATCATGGAGAACTTGCTCTATTACACCTTCCATCGGGATGCATATTTTCGATACGTACACCATCACATGTTGCTTTCGTTGAGATACGCCATCAGCTGATACCAAATATCTAACTGTCGCATATCCACGTTCGGGCTTATTAAAGTAAAGAGCCCACCAGCTCCATTCGGCTGATAGGCTCTCTGATTGAAACGGTCGATGATAAATTGAGCGCGACCCTCGTTGAACCGAGCATCATCCATAGCTGCCAGCCCAAGACTAACAACCATGCTCCAGAACCATTGTCCCACTCGGTTTCCTGTTTCAGAATCTGCCATGATATGCTCTTCGATGCGGATGGAAAGCCCCACCATCATCTCCAACATACTACATGGCATCCCGCTCGTTGCACTGTTCAACGCTGCATATGGGATACTTTTTTCCTGAGCGAATCGGTAGCGCAGGTCTCGTCCATCTTCAGCACGACTCGCATCCATCTCACAGGATGGAATAAAGTCTTGCTGAAATAAAAACGCAAGCAGCTTGTGGAAAGAAAGGTTTCTGGGTTCCCATCTTCCGCAAACCGTTTCACGCAGCCAGTCAAAATACTGACTGGTCATATCGTTGAATATCATTCATACTCCTCTCCGGAGTTAGGATACAAGTCCGCATACTTATTGCGCACCTTCAGAACTTCGTAGTCCTTCCGGTAGTTGTGATTGCGGACATGGACAAGATCAGGCTCTTCTGCTCCAAAATTATCCAGAGCCTTAGGGCCAATCACCTTTTTCAATGTCCTCTACCCTGCTCCCATCACTATCATAAGCCAGGATGCCGTCTGCATAGTAGGTCAGGAAGCTGGTTTCGTAATCGTCCTCGTTACCGAACTCGTCGTTCGGAATGATCTCAATAGCCTCCATCGGCTCATGGGTCGGCTTCTCAGAATCTTCCTCCTGACGATACGGGCCGCTCACGAGATCGTACGCCTTTTCGTTCGACCGCTGCTCGATGGTCGTATCCAGTTCCTGCTCACGCTGCTTAAAATGATTCCGAGCGTCTTCGACCAGCACATCTGCCCGCTTCTTGTAAGTATCGCGCATCAGGAAGTGCATCGTGGCAACACCAGCAGCAAATCCGCCTACAAATATCAAGGCATCACGCATCAGTTTTTTCATTGGTTTCTTCTCCTTTAATCGTCATCATGGTGAAGGCCAGTCCTCCAAAAAAAAGAGCGAAACACTCATGAGGATCCCTCCAACCAGATGTCGCTTTCGTTTCGTGTCGGTCAAATAATCGAGGAATAAAAACACCGATTCCAAACCGTCCATACTTGCTCCTTATAACATTGCCTCAATTTTATCGACCAAACTCCAGAACTCCATGCCATAAAGCTTTGCGGAATTGTCATTCAAATGGCGTTCCTTCTGCTCGTCATCATCTGCACATGGAACTTCGATTTTCTTTTCCTCCAAAAGGTTCTCGAAGAGCTCAACAATCCGGCACGCTTTTTCTCGCTTCTCGTTCATAAATATCCTTTCACTCAGAAAGGACCGCCAGACCGGATACGAAGCATACTCCGGCCATGGCTGCAAATACATAGGAAAGAGTCTTTACGTATCTGGTCATAGCTTGTCCCTCCAAAATATCAGTTAGATTTTGTCGATGATGATGCCGTCACAGTTGAAGTGCAGAATGACGGAACGCTCCTCGCCACGGAGGAAGCTCTTCAGTGCCTCATCGCTCGATTCAAAGCTCGTGAGGCCGAAATCCACATGGTTGTGCAGCGAAGTGTCGTTCGGATTGTATACCCAGCCAACGACCTGGCCAGTAGGAGTGCGCAGAGATTGACCGCCGTGCGTGCCAATCATGGTGAGCACCTCATTCAGGAACAGATGCCCCTGAGAACGCAGTTTCTTGTTCGCTGCAGACTCCATGAGGCGCAGATAGTTCCGATTCAGGTCGGCATCCCGCTCCCACGTGTCCACAGTTTCATCGAAAATCAGAGTGCACGGATCATCTGCCTGCTCAGCGATATCCTTGTACTCTTTGATGACCTCCTCTACACCGTTCTCATCGACCTTCTTGGTTTCGACCTCCACGGCCTTAACGTTCTGCTCCAGTTCATGCTGTACCCGCTCGCCAAAGCGGTCGGCGACTCGGTTCTTATAGCTGTTGAAAGACTGCTCCAGCGCGATGTAGGCAGCCGTCAGCGTTGCATTCCGCTTCGTCATGATATGATGACTGCCGAACATGCAGCCGAGAGATGCTGCGCCCAGACCAATCGCAGGTGCATACACCTTTGCAAGCTTCATGCCGGTCTTAATGTAAGTCGTGGTGATGTCCTTCGTCAGGTCTTCCTTAGTGTAAGTCTCACCTTCCGACAGCTGAATTTCCCCGGAGTCCACCTTATCTTTAGTCTCGTGGATTTTCTCCACATTTGCCTTGTGCTCGGCCAGAATATACTGTGCCTTCAGGGTCGCCTTGCAGGCCAGAACGGTTGCAGTTACGCCACCGATTGCAGCACCAACCACCATGATGGTCGGGCTTGCTTTTTTTCAGCTTGAATGCAGTCTTAGACAACATCTGCGTTGCCTTAGTCATGATTTCTTCCTTTTTCATAAAATATCAGTCCTTTCAATTAGTTCAGAGGAACAGGTTTCGGAAATACGATGGTGTAACCGCCCGGAACGCCCTTGATAGATGCAGGCCCAAGGTCATACCAGCCATACTTGCAGTCCTGATAATCACGAGCATCACGGGTAATTCCCACAACATCGTAAAAATCAGCAATCGTGACCTGCCCGTATTCGTGGAGCGCATGGCCCATCTCGTTCAAAACATCATTCGCATCGGCATAGCTATCGAAGGTGATGTTCTGCCAGTCCAGCCGGTTCGGGCGATAGTTGTTCTGCGGAGGACGGCTCTGGTTTGCATTTGCGTAGTAGCTGCTATAGCTGTTACGCTGCTGAGAATATCCGCTCGTATTGGTGCGGGAACGATCAACACCAAACAGTGCGATATTGACTGCAGAGCACACCATGTTCTTGATACCGGGTAGAATATAATCCGTCCACAGCTTTTCACGAATCGTCTGCAGGTCTTCTGCAAGAAAGTTATGCGCCAGCTTCTGGATCTCGCTCTCCTGCTTGATGGTCACCTTACCGGTCGTGACCTTTTTCAACTGTTTCTTAGGCGGCTCGCCAGTGGAGTTGATGCTGCTGGAAGGCATTTCGATTTTAGCCATTGACCATACCCTCCTCTGCGTATTGGAGGATGGTTTCGCCGATATCCTTTGCGGTCTCAGGCAACCAGGCAGTGCCAAAGGTCTTGCCGGTCGTCTTGTCTGTAATGCTGATGATAACCTTTTTCACACCCTTGATAGTGGTTCCGGTGTCCACACGGAGCCGGTAATCCTTCAGAATATCCTGATAGTGCTTCTTAAACATCACCTTGATGTAAGCCTTATCCCCGGCAATGCCAACAGCCACACCCGCAGCAAAGATGCCACCGATTATTGCAGCCTTTTTCCAGTTGAACTTTTTGTCGTTTTTCTTTTCCATGGTAATTCTCCTTTGTAAAAATAAAAGGAGCCGCAGATTTCTCTACGGCTCCATTGCGGCTGTCCAACAGATTATTCTTCGTCGGTTTCCACCACTTCGGTCACTTCTGCTTCGATGGGCTCGTCCTTCGCCTTCTTGCTGTCAATCCAGTTCTTTGCCTTGTAGCACAGCGGAACGAGTACGTGCTTGCAGAGCAGCTCAGCGCCCTTGTAAGCTGCGGCACCAGCCAGCATGAATACTGCCGTCTTGCCAAAGCTACCAGATGCGCTCGACATCTCCGCATGGTTCTCGTCCACACTGGGCACCAGGTTATCGACCTCCGGCATTGCATCCGTCAGGTTCTCAGTCATAGCGTCCATGTTGTTCATCATTTCGTTTTCCATAGTGATTCTCCTTTAATTAAAATATAAATGTTGGAGTATACCTCCATAATAGTCGGTGAAATTTTCGCGAATCAATAGCCCAGCCACTTCGGAGGCGTGCTGTAGTCCAGAACCATGCAAGGCATTCCGTCCTCGTCCAGCTTGGAACTGTAGAATGTTTCAATGGTCAGCGTGGAATCCGTATCCCAGCCCAAAAAGGTCGCCGTTCTTGGTGTGCTCCAGTCCCAGATAATCGAACAGGTCATTCTGGGTCACACGAAAATCGCTCAGGAGCTGCTTGTTCAGGCCGTTCATCGCCCGATCCAGTGCATTTACGGTCGTCTTGAAATATCTTCCAGAGAAGCTTTCATAGCACTCGACCAGCTGGTCATAAGATGCGTCGCGGGCTGCCGGTACAATAACCGGCGTTTCTTCCGGCTGCTTTGCCATCTTATCAAGGGTGATGGTCTGGCGAAGTTCCTTCTCCTTATCCTCGCCGATGGCTTCCACGACCTTCTCCTGATACTGTTTCAGGGCGCTTTCGCTCAGAGAATATGCTGCCGCCAAAGCTGCGTTACGCCGGTCGTTCTCATTCATGGCACCAATCATGCAGCCTGCAGATGCTACCATGGAAATCGCCGTAGGAATATAAGCCGGAGCAGCCGTCTTTACGATGGTTTTTACATCCAGCTTCTCCGTGCCAAGTTCCTGCTTCTTCTCATCGAGCAGGATCATCGCCTTGGGAGTTGCCTTGACGGCGAAAACTACGCTTGTGACCATGCCCGCAATGCTGCCGCAGACCAGGATTTTGGGAAGATTCTTTTTAATACCCTTTCCCACTTTCTTGCCAAATGTTTTCAGGTTCATTTTTCATACCTCCGTAAAATATAAAAGAAAGAGCCGCAGATTTCTTCGCAGCTCTTCGCTTCTTAATAGAGCCTATCCTCCGCACAATGGCGGTTTTTGTATGCTCCTCTCCTTCTTACCGGAGCAGGGTCATCTGTCAACCAGCTGTAGAGCCGAATCGGCTGCAGGAGCAAGTACCAGATCAGCGCATCAAGTGCGCTAAGCATCGCTCGCCCCAGCACCTTTAAGGCACCCAGCATCTCAGAATCCACCTGCTTGAAGTATTCGTGATCGAACATATTTTTTACCTCCAATTCTTTTAGGATTTCTCCATAATAGCGTTGGAAATTTTCGCGATTAGAGGTTCTTTTCCGACAGCTGCTTGCGAACTTCTTCCTGAACCATATCCCGCAGGTCGTCCTCGGTCTTCTGGTCCTCGATCAGGTCATGCCCGAAGCCCATGATTGCGCTTGCCGCCAGCATTGCCATAGATGTAACTTGCCACCAGTTGATGTTCTTCATAAATATCATACTCCTTCTTAAAACGGTGTATCCTTGCTCGGATCATAGTTCAAATAGTCGTCGATGGGTTCCTGATAAGCCTCTACATAGTAAACTTCCAGCCCATCATCTGTTTTCTGTTTGAGATAGCTGAAGTCGATCCAGAAATATTCCCAATCGGCTGCAAGATAATCGGCACACCACCCCTTCAAATCACCTTCCGGAATATAATCCAGCCCAAGGTAATTGTAGAGGTCATTCATCGAGGCATATCCATTCAGGGCAAAGTCACGGTTCAGGCTGTAAAATGCCTCCAGCAGGGCAGCCTCCGTGGCATGAAAATATCTTTTCGAGATAGGCTCGTAACAGAGCAGCTTATCTTCAACCATGTCTGAGGTAGGTTCTTTGAGTACCGATTGAGCATCCTTATAGATTTCTTTCTCATGCCCGGCACCAACATGTTCTGCAACTTCCCTACGGTACTCCTGATACGCCTTTCCAAGTGCCATGTAGCCAGCGGTCAGGCTCGCAATCTGCTTCTTGTTCAGTGCATTGGAGCCGAGGATACATGCGATGGTCCCTGCGCCAAGTGCTGCGGCAGGCAGATAGAACTTCCAACAGTCCTTCACTTTTTCCTTCGTGGTATACGCAGGCTCTGCAGAGTTCATCTCAATGAGCTTCTCTGCCTTGATACTCGCCTTACCCGTTTCGATGGCAGTCAACACCACTCCCACGGAAGCGCCAATTGCCAAGATTGTCCCGCCATTCTTTTTCAAGAACCGGGACGCGGATTTCATGAGGTTCATAGGCTTCTCCCTTCAAATATAAAACACAAAGAGCCGCAGATTTCTCCACGGCTCTGAACCTGTCATCAACAATTTCTCATCTTTTCACCAAGGCTGGCGAAACAGTCTGTAAAGATTTCAAATACTTTCTGGTCACGCTTGCAATATTTGCTGTTGATTTTCGCATTGATTGCATCTGCGGCCGCATAATTCCCATCCAGAACCATGTCGTTCCAAATATGGGCTATAGCATACGGACCGGTAAAACGCATAATTTGATCAATAGCACATAATACCGCCGTGCATACCAGAATCACTTTTACCATCTTTTCATAATTTCATGCCTCCAAAATGTAATTTTGAGATTTCATATCTCCATAAGATGGCATGAATTTTTCGCGTCAGCAGATTCCTGCCTTCTTCAAAATATCCATGAGGTCGGCCTTCGGCATCTCGGCATCCAGTTCCAGATGAACCTTCACCTTCTGCTCCTTATCAGACCATTCGGCTCGAATATCATCCAGATTGACCGTGATACCATACTTCTGCTTGGCAATCGCCTTGTTGATAGCCGAAGAAATGATTCGGCGCATAAAACTTGACCGGATAAGCATTAAGTCCTCCATAGGGTTCTTCTCCTTTTTAAATCAAACTTCTATCAAACACTGTCTCCCAGCGTTCTTTTTTTCAGTGGTTTCATGCGTAAGGCCCACATGATTTGACGGACTGTGACAGTGGGATAGCAGCCATTCGCATCTTTTTTCTTTGCATGGTGGTCAAAATATTCCTTGAATCCAGCATGCAGATAGATTTTGTCATTCAACCATGGGTCAATAGCGCTCCATGTGGTGGATTTCGTTTTCTCGTTAAAACGCTGCTGGATAACGCAAAGGCCTTTTTCATGGTCCAAATATAATGTACTGATGCGATAGACCGGATGATTGCACCGGTACGTTTGACCATAGTAGTTCGTCCAATTTTCAGGTGGTAGATTATGGTATCTCATAAAAGAAAGAGAAGCTGCAGATTTCTCCGCAGCCTCTCCTATCCCTCCTTTATACAGACTTTTTTCCGTAATCCTTGTAGATCATCTTGCCGTCCCGATAGCGGTCGTCGAACACCTGCACACCGCCTGCCGAACAAATTGCCCAGAACCGGTCATGGTGAATCATCAGAAATGCCCCCAGAGCGGTCGATGCAATACCAGCTACGACTTTCGCCACTTCGGTTTTCCAAGCCTTCTCTGCCTTGTCTGCTTCGATTCTGAGTTCATTTGTCTTCATCTGAAGCTCATCCTCTCGTGCATTCTTGTCAGCCAGGTTTGTTTTCTCCTTAACGCGAATTTCGTAGAACTTTGCAGCGCACTCGTAGGCAGCCTTGTACTCATTGCTTCCCGGTGTCAGATCCTTAATTCGTTCAAGCTCGTGCTTAATCGTTTCGTCCATCAACTTTTCGTTCTGGACTGCATTCAGTTCCTCCATTTTGATTATCTCCTTTTAAGTCAATATTTGGAGTTTTTCTCCATTAAACAGTATGTTTTTCTCGCGACTTCAGCTTGCTCACTTTGTTCACCCTGAGAACAACATACTGTCTATCGGCAAAGTCCACGAATTCCCCACCCAAGTTCAGGAACAGACTGGGGTTCTCGTTCTCGTCTGCCTGAGCAACGATAAGAGAGCCAATCGTTTCGGTCTCATAGTCAATCTTCCACCGGACAGCAGAACCAACCACGAAGCCAATGGTCGCACAGATAAGCCCCAGACCAATGATGATGTACATTTTCAAATCTCCTTTGTAATAGAATAATGGATAAACCGGTCGTGTGCGTGATGAAAATAAAAGGAGCCGCAGATTTCTCCACGGCTCCCTTACGCCTTAAATGTCGTTTCTGATCAAGAACAGGTCGTTACGATTGCAAGCAGGTCTCACAATCCCTTTTGCCCGAATCAACGCGATTGCATTGGCATAAGCCGCGCGTGCACTTTGAGCGTTTTTGTACTCGCCTGTATCAATGTACATGACTTTCTGGTTGCTCTCAATGAATACGCGGATCTTGTCCATTGCGTTCACATAGCCTCGATCATAGGTAGTCTTTACTCGTTTGCTCATAATAAATTCTCCTTTCAATTTTCAGAAGACATCCTTCCATAAAGGAACTCGAAAAGTTCGCGATGCCTAACCTAGAATAAAAAAGAAAGAGAACGGGAATCGAACCCGTAACCTCTGCATTCCAGCAGCGCTCTACCAATTGAGCTATCTCCTTCCATAAAGGAAGATGAAAATTTCGCGAACAAAAAGCAGAGGGCGTGTTTTTAATTTACTTATTGCCCTTTGTCTTGTCAGAATCCAAATCTTCTCTTGCCTTTTGCAGCTTGATGTATGCCACATATGCTTCCATGGTTGTCGCCACCAAGCAAATTGCAGCACTGCCAGCTTTCATAAAAGGTACAGTTCCTAAAAGTTTCTTTCCAATGACATATCTAGCTTTCATAGTATCATCCTCCAATATGCCCTCTACTTCCATAAAGGAAAATGAAAATTTCACGAACAGGCAAAAGAAAAAGAGCCTGTGATTTCTCACAAGCTCCTGTATGGGTAAGCATCAATCTTTTATCGCTGCTTCAAACTCTTCCACGGTCATCTCTACACGTGGCGCAGCATCTTCAACTTTCAGAAGGCCATCTCGTACCAGCCCAGCCAAAATATCAATCTCAACCTTGTGCTTGGCGATTTTCTCTTGGGCGAGTTTCTGTTCACGCTCAACGCGGTCACGCTCAACCGGACATTTTTTCACGCATTCAGGATAGCTCGGTTCTCCACAGGAGTTGCACATCAAGCAATGTCGTCCCAAATCTGGAATATCTTCCTGAAATTCTTTGATATAGGTCGTCCATTTTCCGTTTTTCTTTACAGGAACAATCATGTGTGATGTCACTTGCATACCCTTCGCCTCCTTTTCTTTATTATAGCATGGGTAAAACAAAAGCAAAAGACCATGTTTCAGATCTTTTGCTCCCCAGAATACTGGTTTAGGAAATCAACGTCTGGTAGCGTTCATTCAGCTTTGCCATAGTGGCTTCGTCTGCCATAACTTTGACGTGGAACTCCATTCGGTTCTTAGCGTTAATCACGCTTTCAACAACCAAACCTTTGTAACCTTCGTCATACAGCATTCTCAAGCAAATGCCAAGCTGTCTGTCGCTTCTTGCCAGAAGGTATTCCATAGCGTTCACCTCCTTCCATAAAAGAGGCAGAACTTTTTCGCGTTGAAAAAAAAAGGAAGAGCCGCAGATTTCTCCACGGCTCCTTTTCCATTAGCAAGATAATTCTACCCAACAGTGGTACTGTCCACAAGGCAGCGCATCATGATGTGGATGCTTCATCTTATACGGGCATTGGTCGCAGTTCATAATGTTGTTAGAATCTGCGAGAAATTCTCGTATTAAAGCATTATCACTTCCGTCACGTTTCCATTGTATATGCTTCCACTTTTCATTAGGCATAGTTAATCACCTCCATAAAGCATAAAGAACTTTTCGCGTCACTGCCGTTCTTTGCTCAGGAGCCAGAAGAAATAATGGTAAAAAGCTTGTAGTACGTTTTTCTGCAGCATGGACACCCATTGGCTCTCAGTGCATCATAGCACACCTCTTCCGTCACACCTCTTAATACGTATGGACCAATGGCAGGTTCCAGCTTTGCAACACAGCGGTCAATAATATCAATGTGCATCGAATAGTAGGCTCGTATCATAGCCTGCCGCTCCGTTGAGCTTTCCGGGAGGCTTCCTCTTATAATTCCAGAAACCTCGTGGCTGCTCGATTCCCACCCGTTGACTTGTTCTAAAGCCTTTTTCCAGTCCGGGTACTGCAAGCAAAAGTTTTTCAGCTCATAGTAGCGATACTTGGTTATGTAGAATGGGCTCTTCTTGGAGAGTTCCGGTTTTTCATTCCGCAATTTTTTTTTCATGGACAGGGATTTCCTTTCTAATTTTGTTCAGAAAGGATAATACTGTCCAAAATGGTCGTGTGCGTGCCCCTTTTAATATTCTTACTGATGAATTATGCCAAGGTGAAGCAAATCGTTTAACCTAGAATAGAATTTGATTGGCAAAAAATCAGATAATTTTGCTAAGAGGACTATGTTTTCGGTACATTTCAGCTAAATCTTCTTGGTTCACATCCAAGTAGGCTTGTTCTGTAACTGTGACGCTGCTATGTCCTAATAGCCTACTAAGCGTGTAAATATCACCGCCGCTCATAAGAAAGCGCTTTGCAAAGTTGTTTCGGAAAACGTGTGGGTGAATGTCTTTCAGTCCGATGCGCTGCGCATACTTGCGGACGTTCTTCTCAAAATTACTCACTTCAAGAAATTTACCTTTATTGGTGCAAAACAGAAAATCACTGTCGCGATAACGGTCTTTGTATTTTATCCACCGTTGGAGCTGTGTTGCCATCTTGTCCGAGAAAAATACATGACGACCTTTCTTACCCTTTGTGTTCTCTGCCGGAAGGTAAATATAACGCTTCGGAAGGTTCACGTCTGTCACTTGAATCATCAAACACTCGTTGATGCGCATACCCGTATCGAGTAATAATTGGATGATGATATAATCCCGGTATTCGCTGAAGCTGGCCGTATTCATGTTCCGTAGCAACTTACGAAAGTCTTCATCTGACACAAATTCAAGTGGACGGCGTTCCACCTTGATGTAGTCCCTACGCTTGACTGGCGAACGTAAAATCAGACCTTCTTCTACACACCAGTTAAAGAAAGCACTCATGTTCCGAAGATAATTGTTGATGGTCACGTCTGACACTTTCTTCCCGAAATCTATTCGCCGTTCCTGATAGTTCCCACTATTCGGGTTGCTTGTGACCGTGTACTTTCCACGTTCCTTTATCTGTTTTACATAATCTTGAATGACCACGTGGGTAATTTTTTTTCGGTCTGTGTGATACCTTGCTCATCCAACCACAGCATGAGAAGCCGCAGGGTCTGCTCATAGCTTCCAATTGTTTTTATAGCTAATCCTTTGTTCTCGCAGTGCTCAATAAACATCTCAACATCTCTTGCAAAATCGGGCACTACACCCAATAAATACAGGAGATTTATCGCCTTGAATTTAAGCTATTTATCGGCCTGATTCCATACGCCCATACCTATTTTCACTATGTTTATCGGCATAGCAGTCCAGTTATGGTAAATCATGGAATTGTAAGTCGCGAATCAACGTCATGTTTTTACCCCACCCGCTGCCGCTTATCCAGCCGCATCTTATCGGCGATCATGGCGATGAACTCGCTATTGGTGGGCTTGCCGCGCAGATTGTGGATGGTATAGCCGAAATAGGAATTGAGAATATCCACATCCCCGCGGTCCCAGGCCACCTCGATGGCATGGCGGATCGCCCGCTCCACGCGGCTGGCGGTGGTACCGTTCTTCTTGGCGATTTCCGGGTACAGGCGCTTGGTCACGGCGTTGATGTACTCCGGTTCGTTCATGGTGAGCAGGATGGCATCCCGCAGGAACTGGTAGCCCTTGATGTGCGCAGGCACGCCAATTTGGTGCAAATTTCGGTGACGGTCAGCTCATCACTGTCCACGCTGGTGTGGAGCAGGTGCTTTTCCTGTCCGCTGGCTGCCTTGAGCACCCGGGCGGCAAGGACGCTTTCGTCAAATGGCTTGACAAAAAATAGTAGGCAAACCCTTCGTCCAGCAATTCCTGCACCATTTCTTCGCTCTGGAAATGCACCGGTGACAAAAAAGGACGTGTGCCGCTCCCCGGCGGCATTGTAGCGCTGCTTGACCGCCAGTGCATCCAGCCCCGGCATAAAGGCATCCAGCAGCACCACCTGCGGGCGAACGGCCAGCATCTTCTGTAAAACCTTATTTCCATCCTTTTCCACAACGGTCACTTCCACGCCCTTTTGCTCCAGCGCCTCGCGGCAGGCTTCTGTGATCTGAGCACCGGTATCCGACATCAAAAATCTCACTTTATCCATGGTTGTTTCCTCCAATGTGTGCAGTTCCTTTAACACCATGGATTTTACCATAATTTTCCAGACAGTTCAACGGTTTATTTTGGGAAATTATGGAAATTCCGCTCGAATGTCCTACTTTTTATGCTGCTGCGTCCGTTCCGGGCACGGAATGTGCCTGTTCCAGCATGGTTTGTGCAAAAATACCGTAGCCTCGTGTCGGGTCGTTGACCAGCACATGGGTCACTGCACCCACCAGCCGTCCGTTTTGCAGGATGGGGCTGCCGCTCATCCCTGCACGATACCGCCGGTCTGTGCCAGCAGTGCCGGGTCGGTGACGCGCAGCACCATGTTGCGGTGCGGGTCGGCGTCGTTCACCTTTTCTATATAGACACGGTAGCTGCGTGGCGTTTCGCCGCTGGTGGTGGTCAGGATCTCTGCCGCACCAGGCAGCACCTCCTGCGCAAAGGCGATTTCCGTCTGCTGCCCCGCAATCGCGGTGCTTACCGTTCCGTAGACGCCGTTTTCGCCGTTGATGCAGATCCTTCCAAGGGCGTGGTCGCTGAGGAATTTGCCCTTCAGCTCTCCGGGGCTGCCGGCGGTACCGCCGGTGCAGCCCACGATCTGGCAGGCCACGATCTCACCGCTGCGCAGGGCGACCTGCTCGCCGGTGTCGCTGTCGCTGATAGGGTGCCCCAGCCCGGCAAACACCCCAGCCTGCGCGTCCACAAAGGTCAGAGTACCCACCCCGGGCAGAGGAGTCCCGCACCCACATTCCTGCCCGCCACTGGGCGTTCTGGGTATCCCACACCGGCAAAAGGGTGGTCTGCCGCTGCTCGCCCTTTGCGGACGTAGACCACATCCACCGCCGCACCGGCAGCGGCTTCCAGCGCGGCATGGACCTGCTCGTTGGTCTCGGTGACGGTGTTCCCCATGCGGATGACCCGGTCGCCCAGCCGCAGCCCCGCCTGCTTTGCAGGGTTCACCGTACCGGCGGCGGTATGCACCTCGGAAAAGCCCACGACAAGCGCCCCTCTGAGAACATCTTCACCCCAAAAAGGGCGTGCCGCATACCGTGACCGTGGGGCGCTGCATCACGGTGGCGCGGATGGTCTTGACCGGCAGCCAGCCGCCCAGCGCCAGCGTAGTCTGATAGCTGCCCGCTGCCCGGGTGCTGGCCACGTTGCGGCTGCCGTGCCCGCGCAGCGGTTCCACCCAGCCAAAGCGCGGCAGCATAAGCGGCTGTTCCGGTTCCAGATAAACCTGCTCCGGCAGGGCGCACCACAGCCAGCCCAGCGCCGCCACGGCTGCCACCAGCAGATAAGTCCCTATAATCTTTATCCACCTGACTCCACCACGCCGTCATGCTTGAGCACGGCGGTAATGGTGCCAAAGAAGCACTTTACATCCAGCCCAAAGCTGATATGCTCCACATACCAGCCGTCCAGCTTTGCCTTTTCGGCAATTTCTAGTTCGTCCCGGCCGTGGATCTGCGCCCATCCGGTCAGCCCCGGGCGCACATCGTTTGCGCCGTACTTGTCCCGCTCAGCCAACAGGTCGTACTGGTTCCACAGCGCCGGGCGCGGCCCGATGACTGCCATATCCCCCACAAGGATGTTCCACAGCTGCGGCAGCTCGTCCAGACTGGTCTTGCGCAGAAAGCGCCCCATGCGGGTGATATACTGCTCCGGGTCGTGCAGCAGATGGGTAGGCATATCGTGCGGGGTGTCGATGCGCATGGTGCGGAACTTGAGGATCTGGAAATGCCGCTTGCCGATGCCTACCCGCTTCTGCCGAAAAACACCGGCCCGGGCGAGTCCAGCTTGATGGCAACAGCCAAAAGCAGCAACAGCCACGAAAGGCACAGGATGCCGCAGGCCGACAGCAAAATATCCAGCAGCCGTTTGATCCGATTCCGATACATAAATCCAACTTCCTCCGTTTTCTACGGGTCTACCGCCTTATTATAGCAGTATGGGCAGCATTTTTCAATTGCAGGCTGTGCCCAGCGGCTGATATTTGGCGATTTTGGAGAGAAGTGGACGCTTTACCTCTTTTTTTTTACCTAATATCGCGCTATAATAGGCAATTGCTATGTCAATTCAGGTTTATTATAGGAGGTAGATAACTCATGGCTACGACCAGCCGTTCCGCAGACCTGACCAGCGGGCCCATGCTGCAAAAGATCATCTTGTTTTCCGTGCCGCTGGCGGCATCCAGCATTCTGCAATTGCTGTTCAACGCCGCCGATGTTGTGGTGGTGGGGCGCTTTGCGGGCAGCACGGCGCTGGCCGCTGTTGGCTCCAACGGTGCGCTGATCAATCTGCTGGTCAACCTGTTCGTCGGGCTTTCGCTGGGTGCCAACGTGGTGGCAGCCCGGTGCTTTGGTGCCCGGGACGAAAAAGGCGTGCAGGATACGGTACATACCGCCGTGGCGCTGGGCTTGGTCAGCGGCGTGCTGCTGGCGGTGGTGGGCTTTTGCACCGCGCGTGGCCTGCTGGAGCTGATGAGCTGCCCGGAGGACGTGATCAGCCTTTCCACCCTGTACCTGAAGATCTATTTTATCGGAATGCCCATGACCATGCTGTACAACTTCAGCAGTGCGCTGCTGCGGGCCGTAGGCGACACCAAGCGCCCTCTGTACTGTCTGGCCGCTGCCGGCGTCATCAACGTGGTGCTGAATCTGGTCTTTGTCATCGGCTTTTCCATGAGCGTGGCGGGCGTGGCACTGGCCACCATCATCAGCCAGACCGTGTCCGCGCTGCTGGTGACCGGGATGCTCATCCGGGAGGAGGGCGCGCTGCGGCTGGACCTGCGGCGGCTGGCCTTCCACGCCGGAACGCTGAAGCAGATTTTGCTCATCGGCCTGCCCGCCGGGCTGCAAAGCACGGTGTTCAGCCTTTCCAACGTGGTCATCCAGTCGGCCATCAACTCCTTCGGCTCCACGGTGGTGGCAGGCAGTTCGGCCTCCGCCAATCTGGAGGGCTTCGTCTATACCGCCATGAACGCCTTTGCGCAGGCCGCTGTCACCTTTACCAGCCAGAACATCGGCGCGCGCAAGTACCACAACCTTGACCGGGTGATCCGCAACTGTCTGCTGTGTGTCGTGGTGACCGGCCTTGTGCTGGGCGGCGGCGCAGCGCTGGCGGGGAACCAGCTGCTGCGCTTTACTCCTCGGACACCGCGGTCATTGCTACCGGCATCGAGCGGTTGCGGATCATCTGCGGCTCCTATCTGCTGTGCGGCATCATGGACGTGCTGGCCAGCAGCCTGCGCGGGCTGGGTTACAGCGTGCTGCCCATGGTGGTAAGCCTTGTGGGCGTATGCGCACTGCGGCTGGTGTGGATCGCCACCATCTTCCAGCTGAACCGCACCCGTTCATGCTGTACATCAGCTACCCCATCAGCTGGACGCTGACCGCACTGGTGCATCTCGGCTGTCTGCTGGTGGTGCGGCGGCATCTGCGCAGAACCAGCAGCAGACACAGGCGGCATAATCAATTTCGAACAAAGCAACGCCCTTTCGGTGAAAAAAGCAGTTCCGAAACACCCGCAGGCGTTTCGGAACTGCAAATAAAAATATTTTTCCTCTGACGTTGCCCAAAGCAAAGCGGAGGGCAGAAATCCACCAAAAGGACTGCTGCGTCAAACGATGCAGCAGTCCTTTTTTCACAGGGCCACATCCAGTGCCATCATCAGGGCAAATCCCAACACGATGCTGATGACACCGGCCACTTCATCCGGTTCCACCGCCTCAGGGATCATCTCCTGTGCGGTCACACACACCATACAGCCCGCCGCCGCGCTCATGAGCCACGGCAGCGCTGCGCCTACCCACTCGGCCAGCACAAAGGCCAGCACCGCGCCCAAGGGCTCCACCAGCCCGGAGGCCGCACCGGCGGCAAAGGACTGCCCCCGGGTGCGCCCGCTCTGGGTCAGCGGCAGACTGACCGCCGCACCCTCCGGGATATTCTGCAAGCCGATTCCCAAGCTCAGCGCCAGCGCCCCGCTTACGGCATCTGCGTCCCCGTGCAGCGCCAGTGCCGCAGCAAGCCCCACCACCATGCCCTCCGGCAGGTTGTGCAGGGTGACCGCCAGCACCATGCGCCCGCAATGCCCGGGGCCGCCCGCCAGCAGCTGCCCGGCGGCATCCTCCAGTCGCAAAAGCCCCACAGCGCCTAAAATAAGCCCCAGCGCCGGGGCACCCATGCCGCCCTGCCCTGCGACCGGGCAATGGCCGGCAGCAGAAGGCTCCACACGCTGGCCGCCAGCATGATACCCGCCGCCATTCCGCACAAAATGCGCCGGGTAGCCGGCCTTGTCTGCCTGCGCAGCAAAAACACCCTGCTGCTCCCAGCGCGGTACACGCCGCCGGGAACAGCCAGATTCCAAGTGTGAAAACGATCCGGTTCAAACCGCATTCCCCTTTGCCCTTTGTATGCACAAACGGGCAAAAAGGTGCGGTTTCAGAATGCGATAGCTTCCTCTTCGCTGCCATAGGGCAGGCCGGTGTCGGGGTTCATGGGCGGCACGGCCGCTGCGGCGTCTGCCTTTACCTTGCAGATCACGGCATCGCACAGGATGTACTTCACCTTTGCCACAGCGGTGTTGCCGATCTTATCGTACAGACGGCCTGCACTGTAGCAGTCCCCTTTACGGTATGGGTGCTGTTGGCCACATAGCCCACCTTGCCCAGCCCCAGCAGCTCTGCCCGAATGGCTTCGCGGTCGGCCTGATTCTCCGGCTCCTTGACCAGACGCACCTTCTGCCCTACTGCAAAGGGCATCGTGCCGTAGCGGTAGTTCAGGCCGGTCAGTGTTACATAATACTTCATGGTTTTACCTCCTTAGAAATCCTCTTCGCTGCTGTCGCAGCTGTCTGCATCGCAGTCTGCGTCATCGGACGCAAAGCTGTCAGTGTTGTCCGTGCTGAAATTGCGCTCGAATGCGGTCATGTACTGGGCATAGCCCTCATCGCCGGTGCCGAAGTAGCCAAAATCAAAATCTTTCATCGTATTATCCTCCGCAAATGTTCTTGTCGTTCAAGCCTTCCGGGGGATGTCCGTCCCTCGTTATGCTTCTATTATCCACATTTGCAGTCCAATAAAAGGATTTTCGGCAGATCATTTAGCATTTTTTCTACTTTGTGTTCCCCGCCCGGCGGTGCAGGCTTTGCTCTGTACCCACAGCATACCACACTCTGCCGGGTAAGAGGTCAACTGCCGGGCGACATTCTAAAAGGGGTTCCCAGCCGTCTTTTATTTTTATTTTTGCCAAAAAGTCTTTTACTTTTGGCGAAACTTTATGACAACTATGTAGATTCTTTACATAGATTATAACTTTCGACCAAAATCCTCTTGATTTTTTTCAAAAACGGATTAGAATATAGCATCGCAGTGAGGTGTTACCGAAAGCCCGCTGCTAAACATTTACAAGAAGACTAAGGAGATCATTGATATGAAACTCAAGAATATTTGCATCGCTGTTGTTGCTCTGGCTCTGGCTGCTGGCATGACCGCTTGCGGTGGCTCTGCTTCTACCGCTGCTTCTTCCTCTGAGGCTGCTTCTGCAAGCACCGCTGTTTCCGAGGCTGCTTCTTCTGAGGCTGCTTCCAGCGAGGCTGCTTCCTCTGAGGCTGCATCTTCCGAGGCCGCTTCCTCTGAGGCTGCTGTCAGCGAGGCTGCTTCTTCTGAGGCTGCTTCCACCACTGCCGCCTGAGTTTAACGCGCACAGCGTACATAACAGGATAGCAAAAAGGCCGCTGCACATCGTTTTGTGCAGCGGTCTTTTGGTTGCGCAGAAAGATTTTAAATGCCCTCCGCGTGCGCTATGGGCATAATCAGCGGAATGATTTTTTCTTTTTCGGGATACCGGGTCGTCTACGGACGCCCCGGTATCCCATTTTATGAAAAAGACCACCGCACAAAGCCATGTACAGCAGTCTCCTTACGTTTGAGAAGTAAGCTTCCCAGTATCATTTTTCAAGAATCGCGCGGATCTGGGCAAGGTCGGCAGCAAAGGCGATGTTCCGCTGCCGCGCCGGGTGGAAAGCCCCATGGTGATCATCTGCTGCAAAAGCTGGTGCAAAGGGGCTGGTAGTAGCCGTTCAGGTCGTAGAGGATGCAGGGCGCGTCCAACTGCCCCAGCGACAGCTTGCTGATGACCTCGGTGATTTCCTCCAACGTCCCCGTGCCGCCGGGGAACGCGAGAAAAGCATCGCCCAGCTCGATCATTTTGCTTTTGCGGGCAGGCATATCCTCGGTCACGATCAATTCGGTCAGTCCCTCGTGCTGCAGCTCTGCGTCCAGAAAGCACTTGGGCTCTACGCCGGTCACCCTGCCGCCTGCGGCCAGTACACTGTCGGCTAAAAAGCCCCATCAGGCCGCTTTTGCTGCCGCCGTACACCAGCGCATTGCCGCTTTCGCCGATCCAGCGCCCCAGCTGCTGCACAGCCTGCGGCAGTGCAGGGTCGTTGCCAAGGTTTGCGCCCAGATACACGGTAATGTTCATTGCAGTATCCTTTCTTGCCGGGTCAGATGCTCCACAGCACCGCGCCCAGCACCGCAGAAAGAAGGATCATCCCGATGGGGGACGGCGCTTTCTGCGTTTTCTTTTATAGGCAAAATGCAGGATGCCCAGCAGGGCAAACACCGCCAGCGCACGCACATCCGGGGCAAAGCCGCCGGAAACAGTGGTAAAGCCCCCCAGCGTGGAAAGCCCCATGGTGCAGGCAGTGGCTAAGATCATAGCCACCACGCAGGGGCGCACCCCGGCCAGAAAGGCGTTGACCCCGGCATATTTCATCAGGCTGTGCAGCGCCGCCGCGATGAGCAGGATGATGACAAAAGGAGGGCAGCACCACCCCCACCGTTGCCGCAAAGGAACCTGCCAGTCCCGCCTGTGAAGCGCCGATAAAGGTAGCCATGTTCACCGCCAGTGGGCCGGGGTGGACTCCGACACCGCGATAAAGCTGAGAAATTCGCTCTCGGTCAGCCAGCCGTGCCCCAGCACTGTTTCCCGCACCAGCGAGATCATGCCGTAGCCGCCGCCAAAGGACACCGCACCGATGACCAGAAAGTTCCAGAACAATTGCAACAAGATCATTTTGTGCCGCCTTTTTTTTTCATCTGCCCTGCCGCATAGGTCAGCACCCCGGCTGCGCCGCAAAACAGGATGCAGCAGATGGAGGAAAACTTTACCGCCAGCACAGAGCAGCCCACCATGGCCGCCAGCACCACCGCCACCACTGCCGTGTTGAAGGGGTGCGCTGCAGATTTTTGAGCATCTTGACCCCTGCGGATAGGATCAGGTAGATGACGCAGGCCTGTATGCCTTTAAAGGCATTGGCTACCACCGTCAGCTGCAAAAAGCGGTCGAAGAAGAGTGAAATAAGGTAAATGACTGCAAAGGACGGCAGGCACACCGCAAGGGTAGAGGCCGCCGCACCGGCTACCCCGGCCAGCTTATAGCCGATGTAGGTGGCGCTGTTTACCGCCACAGGGCCGGGGGTGGACTCGGCAATAGCGACCATATCCAGAAACTCCTCCCGGGTGAGCCAGCGCTTTTTTCCTCCACAAATTCGTGCTCCAGCAGCGCCACCATGGCGTAGCCGCCGCCAAAAGGTAAAGGCACCGATCTTAAAAAGGTGCCGAACAATTCTCCGATTTTGGACATAGGCATCCCTCCTTTGGACGTTTACTGCTTGACCGGCTCCAGTTCCAGATAGCACTCGAAAGCCGTTTTGTCCGCGCGCTTGGCAATAAAGTACCAGCCATCATCCGAAGGCGCGTAGAACACCTCCACCTGCTGCCCCATGGGGACTTCACGGTGATAGTTGTTTGAAGCGAACTTCACAACATGATCGCGCATGATCTCCTGCGGCAGTGCATCGCAGACGATATCCAGATAAAAGGCGTTGTTGATGTGGTAGTGCAGGTCGCACTGGGAGTAGCGCGCCGTAACCAGACCGGCGCTGGTCAGGCTGTCCCGGCGCTTATGCAGCAAAGGGGCAGTTCCTCTTCCACCGTCTCGTTCCAATAGCCCTCCACCGTCCAGCCCGGCTGGCGCAGGATGTGTCCATTCTCAAGGCTGGACATAATCCAGCGGCTGTCCACCATGGCTACCTCCTGTCCGGCTTCGTCCGTAAGGGTGGTGACGCGCTTGATGGAACCGCGGAGTGCCTTTTCTGAGCGGGAGCAAAGGGTCAAAGTCTCGCCACGGCGGGGCACGCGGCTGAACCGCAGCGCCTGCTTGCCCACCAGAAACGCTACACCGTGATCCTCAAAGAACTTATCGTCCATGCCAAAGTGGCGGGCGTGCATGGTGGAGATCTGCTCCACATAGCGCAGCAGGGCGCTGGCCTTGAGCAGGCTGTGGCAGTCTGCATCGGCATTTTCTACCACGGCGGTGCCTTCATAATAAAACTGTTCCATAGTCTTTCCCTCCTATCGGAAAAAGGCCGCCGCACCACGTCCGGGACGGCAGCCTTGGTTGAACGATCAATACTGATTGCGGGTCTTTCTGCGCACCTTGCGCCAGATATTGAAGCAGGCCAGCGCCAGCATGGCCAGCAGCAGCAGCAAAAACAGGTAGCTGCCGCCGCCTTCATCGTAGCTCTTCATCTCGCTCCACTTCAGGTCCAGCTCGCTGTTCACCTCGTCGCTCAGGGCGGTGAACACTTTCTCGCGGGCGGCGTCCTCTTCAGACGGGTAGGCGATCTCGCTGGTTTTCAGATCCTCGTCCAGCACCTCCCATACATCGTGCATGGGGGTGGTGTAGCCGATATACTCGCTGTTAGCCTTGCCGATGTCGGTCTCGCACATGAAGTTGATGAACATCTCGGCGGCTTCCTTGTGCTCGCTGGCGGCGGGGCACAGCCATGCAGTCCACCGAAAGCACACTGCCCTCCTCCGGGAACACCCAGGCCAGATCCGGGTTATCATCGATCATGGTGATGGCATCGCCGGAGTAGTACACGCCGATAGCTGCCTCGCCGCCGATCATCTTATCAAAGATCTCGTCCATGACGTAGGCCTGCACCAGCGGCTTCTGCGCCTTGAGCTCTTCCACCACCTCGTCCACCTCTTCCGGGGTGGCGGGGTTGATGCTGTGGCCGCTTTGAACGCGGCGATGGCGTAGGCATCGCGGCTGTTGTTGAACATCAGGATGTTGCCCGCATACTGTTCATCCCACAGGTCTGCCCAGCAGGTGGGGGCTTCGTCTACCATGGTGGTATTGTAGATGATGCCGGTGGTGCACAGCATATAGGGCACGGTGTAGGCGTTCTGCGGGTCGTAATCCGGGTTGCGGTAGCCTGCATCGATCTTCTGGAAATTGGGAATATTGTCGTAGTCAAGGGGTGCAAGCATCCCCTCGTTGATCATCTTTGCCACCATGTAGTCGGATGGGATGATCACATCGTAGTTGGCTGCGCCGGACTTGAGCTTGGCGTACAGGGACTCGTTGGAGTCGAAGGTGGTGTAGTTCACCTTGATGCCAGTCAGCTTTTCAAAAGGCGCCCACCACATCCACGCTGTCGTCCGAGCCGTTGGAGATGTACTCGCCCCAGTTGTAGACGTTCAGGGTGACGTTCTGCCCCTTGAAGCGGGTCCAGTCGTAATCGTCCGACACCGAGACGTCCTCGGTGACCTCAATGGTACCGGCGGCAAACACCGGCAATGCGGCGCACAGCGCCACAGCCAGCGTCAGCAGCAATGCAGCAATGCGTTTCATCATGCGCCCTCCCCTCGCAGCGTTTTCTGATCCTTGCGGTAGCTGCGGCTCTCCATGGCGTTGGACACCAGAATGACGCTGAGGATGACCACAAACATGATGGTGGACAGCGCATAGATCTCCGGGCTGACCTTTTGCGGGTCATGGAGTAGATGGCAATGGGCAGGGTCTCCACCGTGCCGCAGTTGAAGTAGGAGATCATGAAGTCGTCGATGGAATAGGTCAGGCAGATGAGGAAGGCCGACAGGATAGCGGGACTGATCTCCGGCAGGATGACCTTGAAGAAAGCCTGCCTGGGATCACAGCCAAGATCCAGCGCTGCTTCGTACAGTTTGATATCCAGCTGTTTGAGTTTGGGGCTTACGTTAAAGATAACGTAGGGCACGTTAAACGCGATATGCGCAATGAGCAGCGTGGGCAGACCCATGATGTTATCCGGCAGCCACGCGGACTGCGCGGCAAAGCGCTGGTAGGCCACAAACAGCAGCATCAGTGAGATGCCGGTGATGATCTCCGGGTTGACCACCGGGATATAGGTGATGTTGGTCACCAGCAGGCGGCTTTTGCGGCTCATGGAGGCAATGCCAAGGCTGGCAGCCGTGCCCAGCACCGTGGCGATGATGGCAGACAGGATGGCCACCTCAATGGACACCCACAGTGCATGCAGGATAGACGCATTGTGGAACAGGCTGCTGTACCACTTTAAAGGTAAAGCCGGTGAACAGCGAATAGCCCTTGCTCTGGTTGAAGCTGAAGACGATCATGTAGGCGATGGGCAGATACATGAAACAGAAAAACAGGACGACGTAGGCACGCTGCATCAGGCGGAGATGTTTTGTTTTCATCAGGACACACCCTCCATCTCGTCCTCGTCAAAGCTGGACGTAAAGCTCATGCACAGCAGTACGATGATCATCAGCACCAAGCTCATGGCAGAGCCGACGTTCAGGTTGTAGCTGTTGCCCAAAAACTGCATCTCGATCAAATCGCCGATCAGCAGGTTGGAGCCGCCGCCCAGCATACGGCTGATGACAAAGGTAGACACCGCCGGCACGAACACCATGGTGATGCCGGTGCTGATGCCCGGCACGCTCATGGGGATGAGCACCCGCACAAGGGTCTTGGTGGTGGATTGGCGCCAAGGTCCTGCGCAGCCTCCACAAGGCTCTGGTCGATCTTGGTCATGCTGGTATACAGCGGCAGGATCATGTAGGGCACATAGTTATACACCATGCCCAGCACCACCGCGCCGGAGGTATTGAGCATGGTATAGGGGCCAAGGCCGATAAAGCCCAGCAGGGGTGTTCACCGGGCCATTGACGCTGAGCAGACCCATCCATGCGTAGGTGCGCAGCAAAAAGTTCATCCACATAGGCAGCATCACCAGCATGAGCATGATGTGCTGCTTGTTCACCCGCAGGCGGGACAGAAAATAGCCCACCGGGAAAGGCGATGACCAGGCAGATGACCGTGGCGATCAGCGCCAGCAGCAGGCTGCGGGCAAACACCGAGCCGTAGCCGCTGATGGAGGTAAGGTTATTCAGGGTAAATTACCCTCGGCGTCCGTCATGGCGTAGTACACCACAATGAACAGAGGCACAACGGTAAACAGCACCATCCATACAAAGTACGGATAGGCCAGCTTTTTATCATAGATCTTCATGGCACATCACCCCTCGCTCCGCGCCATAATATGGATCTCGTTGGGGCCGATGCGCATACCAATGGTCTCGCCGGGGGTGCAGGCGCGGGTGGAGTGGATCAGCCACTCGCGGCCCTCGCACTCGACGTGCATCTCAAAGTGCACACCCTTGAAGATGACATCGTTCACCACACCCACAAGCTGGCCTTCCACCGGGGAGACCACCTCGATATCCTCCGGGCGCACCACCACCTGCACGCTCTGTTCCCGGGCAAAGCCGCGGTCCACGCAGGGGAAGTCCACACCGGAGAAGGACACCAGAAAGTCCTTGTGCATCACGCCGTCCACGATGTTGGAATCGCCGATAAAGTCTGCCACAAAGGCGTTTTTCGGCTCGTTGTAGATATCCTCCGGGGTACCGATCTGCTGCACCTTGCCGCCGTTCATGACCACGACGGTATCGGACATGGTAAGCGCTTCCTCCTGATCGTGGGTGACATAGATAAAAGTAATGTTCATCTCGCGCTGCAGGCGCTTGAGTTCCAGCTGCATCTCCTTGCGCAGCTTCAGGTCCAGTGCACCCAGCGGCTCGTCCAGCAGCAGGATCTCCGGCTCGTTGACCAGACTGCGGGCAATGGCCACGCGCTGCTGCTGACCGCCGGACATCTGGCTGATGCTGCGGCGCTCGAAGCCCTTTAAGCCCACGACCTCCAGCATATCGCGCACCTTGCGGCGGATGGTGTCCTCGTCCAGCTTTTTGAGCCGCAGACCAAAGGCCACGTTCTCGAACACATTCAGGTGCGGGAACAGCGCGTATTTCTGGAACACGGTATTCACCGGGCGCTTGTAGGGCGGCACACCGGTAATGTCCTTCCCTTCAGCAGCACCTTACCGGCGTTTGGCTCCAGAAAACCTGCGATCAGGCGCAGGGTGGTGGTTTTGCCGCAGCCGGAGGAACCGAGCAGCGTCACGAACTCCTTATCATGGATATCCAGATTCAGCCCATCCAGAATGCGCTGTCCATCAAATTCCACTACGATATCCCGCAGTGAAACGACCACCGAGTTGTCCATTTTATATGTTATCCTCCTTGTTCTCAGATACGAAAAAAGACAGGGAACCTGCCCCATCTTTTTGCGTATAAGGGATGCTCCGCCCCGCGCAGCAGCATGATCTTGCGCGGCGGACTTACCCTGTCACGGTTTATAATAAACAATCACAGTCGGATTGTCAATCACTCTGCTGATGTTTGCTGAAACTTTATAAAAAGCCGCAAAAAATATACGCTGCACCTTGGTTTCGGTGCAGCGTACAAAAGGAATTATTCCTGCGTTTTCAGGTCGTTTTCGGTCAGCAGAAGCGCCTGCACAGTGCTTGTGTCCACCGTGTATACCGAGGTATCCCCTTCCACTTGCAGATACCACCCGTCCGTACCGCAGGCGTAGGCCAGCTGCACGGTGGAGCCATCCTCGCTGGTAACGGCTGCGGTGAATACCGGTGCATCAAAACCACAGGCGGCAAGATCCGCGTCCGTAGTTTGAGCGGTGGCATAGGTGCATAAGGCCGACAACAGGCTTTGCACCTTATCCTGCGCAAGGCTGGCGGCGGGGTCAGACGCCAGCCGCCACACTGTTTCGTAGGTGGAGGAAGAGGTACTGTCGGCACTTTCGGTCGGCTCGCTGACGGCGTTCAGGGTGACGGAGGTTCCATCTGCCATCGTGTAGGCTACCTGCGTAATGGCGAAGCCGTAAGCCCTGTGGGGCAGAAGCTGCCGAAAAGCCCGGCCTTATCCAGCTGGAAGCAGGCGGCTTTGTTGCCGCTGACAGTGTAGATGGCATCGTCCCCGGCTTTTTGCGCATAGAGATCCCCGGTGACCGGGTTCTCTGCCCCGAAGGTCAGGGTGGTGCTCTGCCCTGCCGCTGTTACCGTGACGGTGAGCTGCGGGCTGTCCAGCCCGTAGTCCTCCCCTGCCTGCGGTATCAGGCTGCGTTTGGCATTCAGTGCCATCAGGGCAGTGCGCATGGTGTTGCAGGCGCTTTCGTCCAGATGATAGGCAGGGTCCTGTGCCAACTGCCAGCTGCCGCCGGAATATTGCAGAGTGTAGGTCTCGCCGTTATAGGTGTACTCGATCTGCTCCAAGTCCTCGGCGGCAAAGCTGGAAAGGGGGATATTGCCCTCGGCGGCAGCGCTGGCGGCCTGCTCGGCTTTTTCGTTGCTGCGGGTCACCGCCCACAGCACCGCGCCCAGCAGCACTGCCGCTGCCAGCAGCGCCAGCAGGACACGCTGTTTTGTTTTCATAGTGGTCTCCTTATCTGCGGCGGCGCAGCAGCACCACCACTGCCCCGGCAATGAGCACCGCCGCCGGGATCACGAACACAAAGGTCAGCCCCAGTGCTGCAGCGGTGGAGCCTGCCACCGTGATGGGCTCGGCTTCCAGCGCCTTGGTGTCCACAAGGACATCCTGCCCCACCAGCGAAGCCGCGCAGCCCTGCAGGAAGGTCAGGTTGCCGGGCATGGACTGATAAAGCTGCTCGTTATCCATATTGGGACAGCCGATCCAGAGGACCTCGGCACCGGTATCTTCATTCCGTGCCCAGACAGCCAGTGCAAAGGGGCCGTCTGTGTCCCCGTCCTCCCGCTCCATGGTGGTAAGGTCGTCGATATCAGCCTTGGCATAGGCAGCGGAGGAGCTGTTCAGCAGCGGCTCGGCGGTGACATCCTCGGTCTCGGTGACCGTGATACCCTGCGCCACCGACAACATGACATGGGTATTGGTATTCACGCCGTTCAGCGCGGTGCTCTCGGTGGGCGTGCCGTAGTCCGGCAGCAGCGACCATGCAGAGTTATACAGCGCCTTGCTGCTGTCGCCCTCCACCACCATGCCCTCTGCGCGGGCAAGGCCGAACTGCGCCAGCACGGCGTCCAGCTGCGGAGTCTGGGCGTAGACGCTGCTGGTCAGCAGCAGCTTGCCGCCCGCCGCCAGATAATTTTGCAGCTGGCTGATCTCATCCACAAGGCCGTCCCCTGCGGTAAAATCGCTGGTGGGTGCGTTGATGATGAGCAGGTCGCAGTCCTCCGGGATGGTGCTTGTGAGCAGATCCAGCGGCTGGGCGTCGATATTCTGGGCGTCCAGCGCATCGGTCAGGGAGTCGGTCAGGGTCTGCTCGCCGTGGTTGATGGTATAGTAGGCGTGGCTCTGTCCGGCTGCGGTAAGCTTATAGATGGCAGAGGTGATCTGCTTTTCGCCGCCAAAAGTCACGTTGGCAGAGCCGGTGGTGTAGTAGTCGGTGTAGTCGTACTCGTACAGGTCGGCGGCATCCAGCACGGTGCTGTTCTCCCCGCAGGTGACGATCAGACTGCCGGTGGAAACATTCTCCGCACCGTACTTTGCGGCAAAGGTGGGGTACAGGGTGGGGTCCTTCTGCTCCCAGCTCAGGTGTCCGCTCTCAGCGGCGTAGTGATCCAGCAGCTTTGTGATGATGGCATCCTCGCTGCCGGTTTCGCAGAGGTAATAGATGTGCACATCCTTTTCCAGCCCCTCCACCAGCGCTTTGGTGCTGTCGCTCAGGGGTGTACATTTTGGCTTCGGAGAGGTCGAACTCGGTATATTTTGTGGGGATGGCCCGCACCAGCAGGTTGAGCAGTACCGCCAGCACCAGCACTGCCGCCAGCATGGCGGTGGACAGCAGTCCGCTGCGGAATACCCTGCCTTTCTGAGAGGATGCGTTCTTGTTCCATTTCATCATTGCGGCCTCCTCTCAGTTCCAGCGGCGCTTTTCCAGCCCCTGCGCGGTGAAGAACAGGAACACCGCCGCTACGGTCAGGTAGTAGACCAGTGTGGGGATGGAAAAGCTGCTGTTAACAAATTCTTCAAAGGGGGTAAACAGGCACAGGGCGCTGAGCACCGCGCTGAAAGCTTCGGTCAGCCAGCTGCTCTTGAGCAGAAACAGCGCCGTAAGCGCCACGCAGCACCCCGCAAAGGAAAGGCAGCCCAGCGTAAAGCTTTTTGCTGCGCAGCCCCGCCGCCACGCTGAGCACGGCGGCAATGGCGGTGAACAGCGCCAGTGCCACCGCGCTGCCGGTGGTAAACATGGTGCGCAGACTGGGCATCATATAGGCCAGCAGCAGCGCCGCCACGCCGGATACGGCGGCGATGATCTGGTTTTCGGTCAGGCTGGAAAGGAACACCCCGATGGCAATGGCGGCGCAGCCCATGAGGTAATAGCACAGCAGCGCGGAAAAATTGGCCAGTGTACTGGTGCCGGTAGCGCCCAGTGCTTTCAGCACAAGGATCATGCCCGCATCCACAAGGCAGGGCAGCGCAAAAATGACGCAAAGCGCAAAATATTTGCCCAGCACGATGCCGCCCACCGACACCGGGCTTGTGAGCAACAGCTGGTCGGTGCGGCTGTGGCGCTCCTCCGCAAAGGAAGCGCATGGTGAGCACCGGAATGTAGAGCAGCAGCACAAAAATAGTGCGGCACAGCGTGTAGTAGCCAAAATCCGGCAGACCGTAGCCCAGATTCAGCGCCACAAAGTAGATAGCCGTAGCCGCCAGCATAAAAGCGGTAAGCACCGCACCGATCATGCCGTGAAAGCAGCTGCGGAGTTCTCGTTTAAAGATAGCAGCCATCTCAGTTTCCCTCCCCTTCTGCCGGGGCTTCCTGCTCCGGCGTTTTTTCGGTCAGCGCAAGGAATACCTCCTCAAGGCTGCGGTTCTCGGCAGCAAGCGCCAGCACGGTGCAGCCGGCCTCGGTCAGTGCCGGGACACGGCAGCGCGGCGGTCGGCGGCGTCCTCGCTCTCGGCGGTAAAGGTGACCTGACCGTCTGCAGCGCTTTCCAGCGCTACCCGGCAGATACCCGGCACGCTGCGCACTGCGGTAAGCACGGTATCGGTCTCGCCCTGCGCGGTGGCACGCAGGCGGCTGCCCGGGTTCAGGGTCTCGCCCAGCTCCTCCGGGCTGCCTACCGCCACCAGACGTCCCTTTAGAGAGGATGAGCACCTGCTGGCATACCGCCTGCACCTCGCTGAGGATGTGGCTGGACAGGATGACCGTGTGCGCCTTGCCCAGCTCCCGGATGAGGTTGCGGATATCGATGACCTGCGCGGGGTCCAGCCCTACGGTGGGTTCATCCAGAATGATAAGCTGCGGGCTGCCCAGCAGCGCCTGCGCGATGCCCACCCGCTGACGGTAGCCCTTGGACAGGCTGCGGATGACCCGGGGCAGCACTTCCTCCAGTCCGGTGCGGCGGGCAGCAGCCAGCACCTGTTGCTTTGCGCTGCGCACGCTTGACCCCCTTGAGCTCTGCCACAAAGTCCAGATACTCCTGCACGGTCATGTCCGGGTACAGCGGCGGCTGCTCCGGCAGGTAGCCTACACAGGCTTTTGGCCTGCTGCGCCTGCTCCGGCAGACGGAACCCGGCTACCTTCACCTCGCCCTCGGTGGGTGCCAGATAGCCGGTGAGGATATTCATAATGGTGGATTTGCCCGCGCCGTTGGGCCCCAGCAGGCCGTAGATCTGGCCGTCCGGCACCGTAAACGAGAGATCCTGCACGGCAGGGCGGCTGCCGTAGGATTTGCTCAGGTGAGAAACTTCGATCACAGCAAACTCTCCTTTTATTCAGAAGCTGTTTTGCGGAAAGCGGCATGGACGCAGCGCTTTCCGGTTTGGAACTGCTATAGTTTAGACGGAAAATGTGTTTAAATTAAGACAATCCTGTGTGGGAAAACGAAACATTTGCCCGCGCAAAACGCAAAAATGCCGCCTCCCGAAGGAAGCGGCATGAGATAGCCTATAATTACTTACGGCCGAAACGCTTGTTAAAGCGCTCAACACGTCCGCCGGTGTCAACCAGCTTCTGCTTGCCAGTGTAGAAAGGATGGCACTTGGAGCAAACTTCGACGTGGATCTCGGGCTTGGTGGAACGAGTGTTGATGACATTACCGCAAGCGTGGTGATCATCATGGTGTCGCCCAGGCTCCAGTTCTTGCCGGAGACGGGGTCGGACAGGCGGATGCCCTCGGTGAGCATGGTACCGGAGGGGGTCAGGCTGGAAGCCGGCACAAAGCCCTCCACGCCGTTCTCCAACTCGATGAACAGGCCGCGCTGGGTCACGCCGGAAATGCGGCCCTCGTAGCACTCGCCCAGATGGCGGCGGGCATACTCGGCCTTGTAGCAGTCCTCGGCCTTGCGCTCGATCTGCATGGCGATGACTTCGCGCTCGCTGGCCTGCTTGCTGACATCCTCGGCAAAGTCGCTGTAGCGCAGCACCATGGTCTCCTTATCCGATGCCCTTGAGCTGAGCGGTCATGATGGGGTGGATGGCCAAGTCCGGGTAGCGGCGGATGGGGCTGGTGAAGTGGGCATAGTCCTGCAGAACCAGACCGTAGTGACCCTTGGGCTTTTCCTCATACACGGCCTTGGACATGCAGCGCAGCATCCCGGTATTGATGATCTGCTCATAGGCAGCGCCGCGCACACCTTCCAGGATCGCGCTCAGTTCCTTGGGGGTGGGCACATCCTTGGCAAAGTGGTCGTTGACGCCGCAGGCCTGCAGCAACCCGTGCAAGCGCTCCAGCTTTTCGGCGTTGGGCTCCTCGTGCACACGGTACACAAAGGGAATCTGCTTTACGCGGGCAAAGTGGGCAGCGCACTGGTTTGCCAGCAGCATGAACTCTTCGATCATAGCCTCACTCTCGCCGGAGGTGCGCTTTTTCACGTCGATGCAGTGGCCATCCTCGTCCAGGATCAGCTTCACCTCGCCGCTCTCGATATCCATGCAGCCGCCGCGCTCCTTGCGCAGGCGGGCGCGGTGGCCGTACAGCTCCTTCATAGCGGGCAGCTGTGCCAGTACCTCGTGGTACTTGCCGGTCAGCTCGTCATCGGCGTTGCCGGCCAGCAGGGCATTGATCTCAGAGTACACGCCCTTGACCCGGCTGCAGATGATGGACTTGACAAAACGGTAGTCGGTCAGATTGCCGTCTTGATCCAGCCGCATGAGGCAGGAGAACGCCAGACGCAGCACGCCCTCGTTCAGGCTGCAGATGCCATTGGAGAGCTGCTTCGGCAGCATGGGGACGACCTGGTCGGCATAGTAAACACTGGTGGCACGGCTGAACGCCTCATTGTCCAGCTCGGTGCCGGGCTTGACGTAGTTGGAAACATCCGCAATGTGCACGCCCAGCTCAAAGCCTCCGTCCGGAGTCTTGGTCAGGCTGATGGCATCGTCGATATCCTTGGTCTCGGCGCTGTCGATGGTAAAGATGGGCAGAGCGCGCAGATCCATGCGGCCCTCGCAGTCCGCAGCAGACACCTCGGCGTTGTCCAGCTTTTTGGCTTCTTCCCGCACCTTATCCGGGAAACGGCTGCGGATGTCCTTGGCGTAGAGCAGAGCCTTGGCGCAGCGCTTGGCCTCGTCGCAGCTGCCAAAGCGCATGGCCACGCCCACGCGGTGATCCTCCTGACGGTTGCCGCGCAGCAGGATCTCCACTGCCACCTTGTCGCCGTCCTTGGCGCTGCCTTCGCAGTCCCGCATGACCTGCATGGAGATGGCGGGGCAATCGTCCGGCACGAACTTCAGGCGGCCCTCCATGCGGTGCATGGTGCCCACCAGCGCGTTTTTCTCTTCCAGAACAGCAAGGATCTCGCCCTCATCGCTGCCCTCTACCCGGGGATGTGCAAACTTTTCCACCAGCACCTTGTCGCCGGGCATTGCGCCGCGGGTGAACCGGCCGGGGATAAAGATATCGCTGGTGCCGTCCTCCAGCATGACAAAGGCAAAGTTTTTGCCCAGTTTTACCACCTTGCACAGCAGTGCCTTATCGGCACGACCGCTGCGCACGGTGAAGAACACGCCCTGCCGCTGGCAGATGACAGCCTCGTGCACCAGCTGGTCCACAGCCTCCATCACCTTGCGGTCTGCACCGCGATCCCCGCCGAACTTATTCTTCAGATCCTTTACGGTGCACGGCTGATTCTGGATCGCGTGCTCAATTTTATCGCGCATTGCCATAAAATATTTTCTCCTTCACTTCCGTGGCCGTGCATCTCCTGCGGAGCACAGCCCTGCCTTGGGACGGGCGCTTTCCCCTGTCCCTCTTTGCGGCAGCCCGCAGAACCGGCTGCCCGCACTTTTTTTTCTGCACAGAAAAACAGCCCCGTCCGTTCACGGGGCTGCAACGTTTTCTCAGCCTGCCAGACGGCCTGCGAACAGGCAGGCCAGAATAGCGACCACAAAGAACACCACGCCTGCAATGCGGGTGACCTTGGCCAGCATCTGGTCTGCCGGGGTCAGACGTGCATTGTTGGCACCGCCCATGCTGCCGTTGATGGCACCAGACAGACCCTGACCGTGGGTGTGCTGCATGAGGGTGAGGAAAACGATGACCAGCGAAGCCACCAGCAGAATGGCACCGCCAACAATTTCGATAACAGACATGAATCGTAACGCTCCTTTTATTTGTAAATACGGAAAACTACGCAAAAATACAACTATATAGTAACATAACAAAGCCAAAATTGCAAGTAGAATCCGCGCATTTACCCCGCCGCTTCCAGCGCGTTGCACACCTGCGCAAAGATGGCTGCACCGGAATACGCCGTATGCACCGCGCCGTCCTGCAATACCACAATGGTATAGCGGGGCTTTTCTGCCGGCCAGAACCCCGCAAACCACAGGTTGCAGCGCTCGGCGCCCTCCGGGTGAACTGCCCGGTCTGGGCGGTGCCTGTCTTGCCGCCCGCCCCACCGGAAAGCCCGGCGGCATCCTGCGCGGTGCCCTGCTGCACCACCTGTACCAGCATGGCGCGCAAAAGCGCTGCGCTCTGTGCCGGAATCACCCGCCGTCCCCGGGGGTGGCTGAGGTTTCCACCGGCCGTCCTGTGGTCTCGTCCAGCGTGGCTTGCAGCACATAGGGAGCGCGGTATACGCCGTCCGCTGCAAGGGTGTTGAACAGCGCCGCAATCTGCAGGGCGTCGCCAGCAGACTGCCCCTGCCCAAAGCTGAAATTGGCCAGCTGCCCGCTTTGCGCCAGCTCCTGCGGGGTTGGCAGCTGGCCGGCCTCGGCGGCAAGTCCTTCTGCCAGCGGCAGGCTCTGCCCAAAGCCGAAAACCTTGGCGGCGTCCAACAGTTTTTCCGCGCCCAGCTGCTGGCCCAGACGGATAAAAAAGCCGTTGCAGCTTTTTTCCAGCGCAGCGGCAAGGTCAACCTGCCCGTGCGGCACCCCGCCCGCGCAGCGAAAAATTTGCCCATCCACTACCACCGCGCCAGTGCACTCGAAAACCGGCTGCAAGCCCGCTTCCAGTGCAGTCGCCGCCAGCACCGGCTTGAACACCGAGCCCACCGCGTAGCTTTGCTAGTGCCCGGTTCAGAAAGGGACTATTCTCTGCCTGCAGGCTGTCGGCAAGGTTCTCCGGGTCGTAGCACGGCACACTGACGCTGGCGCGCACCGCCGCTGTGGCGGTATCCAGCACCAGAATGCAGCCGCTCGTCATGGTGGTGGACGCCACTGCTTCCACCGCCCGCTGCACCGGGACGGGAGATGGTCAGCTGCACGCCCAGCGCCCCGCTGTCGGCTTGCAAAAGCTTGGGCGTCTCCCCGGTGCGCAGCGTACCCTGCGCCGTCACGGCGCAAACAAGACTGCTGTGCTCCCCTGTGCCGGAAAGTACAGCGTCCAGCGCCTTTTCCAGCCCGGCAGCGCCATGACCCGTGCCGTCCAGATAGCCCAGCAGGTGCTGACACAGCGGCACTGCGGCATACCGCCGGGCGGTGGGGTAACCGGTCAGGCCAAGACGGGTGGGGTCGCAGTTCACCTCCAGCAAAAACGGGGCGGCGCGGCTGCGGCTGCGGTACAAAAAGCGCCTGCCCGGCGGCATCCGGTGCAGGCATACAGGCGGTCGTAATTGCCCTGCCCGGGAAAGCACACCACCTGCCAGCGCTCCTCAAGACCGGTGAGCAGCCGCCCCTGCGCATCATAAAAAAGTTGCCCCGCCGGGCGGGCAGCTGCAGGGTGACCGTGCTCTGCGCCGCCGCTCGTGCAGCATAGGCGGGGTGCAGCGCCAGCAGATACAACCGGCACAGCACCACCGCAAACCCCAGCAGCAAGGCGGCATACACCGCCAATACCCGTTTGCCGGACATTCCCGCACCACCTTTCCGTTGCTGTTAGGGGTGGGCAGCAGAGGTGCGGGGTATACATAAAAAGAGGCGGAACCCTCCGAAGAGAAGTTCCACCTCTCTGGCGTATCTTATTAAGAAAGACTGGTACGGATTAGTACATGCCGCCCATGTCACCGCCGGCAGGTGCGGCGGGAGCCGGGGGTTCCGGCAGGTCGGCCAAGGCTCTCGGTGGTCAGCACCATCTCGGCGACGGGCTGCGTTCTCCAGAGCGGAACGGGTGACCTTCGTCGGGTCAACGATGCCAGCGGCGATCATATCCTCGACAAAGACCTCGTTCTGGGCATCGAAGCCGTAGTATCTTGTCGATGATGACGCTGCCTTCCAGACCGGCGTTCTTGGCGATCTGGCGCAGAGGAGCTTCCAGAGCCTTCAGGACGATCTTGGCACCGGTGCGCTCGTCGCCTTCCAGCGTGTCGCACAGGGCGCGCACAGCGGGGATGGCGTTGATGGGAGCGGTACCGCCGCCAGCGACAACGCCTTCCTGAACAGCAGCCTTGGTTGCGTTCAGAGCATCCTCGATGCGCAGCTTCTTGTCCTTCATCTCACTTCGGTAGCAGCACCGACCTTGATGACAGCCACGCCGCCGGCCAGCTTTGCCAGACGCTCCTGCAGCTTCTCGCGGTCGAAATCGCTGGTAGAAGCCTCGATCTGGCTGCGGATCTGGGCAATGCGGGCTGCAATGGCATCCTTGTCGCCTGCGCCGCCCACGATGGTGGTGTTCTCCTTGGTGACCTTGACCTGACGGGCATGGCCCAGCATCTGGACGGTAGCGTCCTTCAGCTCATAGCCCAGATCAGAGGAGATCACGGTGCCGCCGGTCAGGGTAGCGATATCCTGCAGCATCTCCTTGCGGCGATCGCCGAAGCCCGGAGCCTTGACAGCGCAGACATTCAGGGTGCCGCGCAGGCGGTTGACGATCAGGGTGGACAGAGCCTCGCCCTCGATGTCCTCAGCCACGACCAGCAGCTTCATGCCGTTCTGCATGACCTGCTCCAGCAGGGGGACCAGATCCTGGATGACGCTGATCTTCTTATCGGTGATCAGGATGGCGGCGTTGTCCAGAACAGCCTCCATCTTGTCGGTATCGGTGACCATATAGGGGCTCAGGTAGCCGCGGTCAAACTGCATGCCTTCCACGATCTCGTTGTAGGTCTCGGCGGTGGTCTTGTTCTCCTCGATGGTGATGACACCGTCGGAGGTGACCTTCTCCATGGCCTCAGCGATCAGGCGGCCGATCTCGGGGTCACCGGCAGAAATGGTGCCGACGCGGGCGATATCGTTGCTGTCCTTGACCTTCTGGCTGTGGGCCTTGATGGTCTCAACGGCCTTGGCAACAGCCTTGCTCATGCCGCGGCGGATATCCATGGGGTTGGCACCGGCGGTAACATTCTTCATACCCTCATTGACCATGGCCTGTGCCAGCACGGTAGCGGTGGTGGTGCCGTCGCCTGCGGCATCGTTGGTCTTGGTTGCGACCTCACGCACCAGCTGTGCGCCCATGTTCTCGAACTCGTCCTTCAGCTCGATCTCTTTTGCGATGGTCACGCCATCGTTAGTGATGACCGGTGCGCCGAACTTTTTGCCCAGCACCACGTTGCGGCCCTTGGGGCCGAGGGTGATCTTGACGGTGTTAGCCAGGGTATCAATACCAGCGCACAGTGCCTTGCGAGCGTCCTCGCCCTGCTTGATCTGCTTTGCCATAATCAAATCGCTCCTTCAAAGCTCAAATTTCAATTTCAAAGGGGAAACTTACTCCACGATGGCCAGAATGTCGGCCTGACGCACGATGGTGCATTCTTCGCCGTCCACCTTGACCTCGGTGCCGGAGTACTTGCTGGTCAGGACCTTGTCGCCCACCTTGACAGTCATCTTGACTTCCTTGCCGTCCACGACACCGCCGGGGCCAACGGCCACGACCTGTGCCACCTGGGGCTTCTCTTTCGCGCTGCCAGTCAGGATGAGGCCGCCCTTGGTGGTCTCCTCGACTTCAACGGCCTTGATAACAACACGGTCTGCAAGAGGAATGATCTTCATAGTTCTTGCCCTCCTATAATAAAATATAATGAAAACTTTTTTTTGGCACCTTCGGCCCGTTTCTGCTGGGCTTCCGGTTGTTTAGCACTCCTTTTCTCTGAGTGCTAAGTGTATTGTACTCATCTCAGGGGTAAAAATCAAGGGTTTTCTCAAAATTTGTTTGGGGCTCAGCGGAAAGGCCGCATTCTACCTGACCTATCTGTGTCCGCTGTTCCGGGCAGGCGATTTTACTATCAGCTGCTGCGCGGGCTGTCTTTACCACAGCCGCAAACAGGAGAGCACACTGCCGCGCAGTGCTTTCTCCCCTATTGGAACTGGGTGCTGTACTGCTTGCGGGCGGCTGCCTTTTCATTGCTGCCAAGCAGGCGGGGTTCTGGGCGCAGTGGCCTTCCGGTACAATGTGCTGTTCACTCCCTCTGCGGTGCTGCTGGTCTGGCTGCTCGCCATGGGCAAGGGTTCATTTCCCGGCTGCTATCCGCAAAGCCGTTTTTGTGGCTGGCACAGCTCTCCCCTTACGGCTTTCTGATCCATCAGGTACTGATCCGGTATATGGAGTGGACTGCGGACAAGTTTAGCCTTACAGTGCAGCCCGTGGTCTGGACCCTGACCGTATTTTTTGCTCACGCTCTGCCTGAGCTGGTTTTATAAGGCGCTGGAACGCCGGGTGCGGCAGCGTCGTACAAAGGCTGCTGCACAGTAAACAAAAGACAGCTTCGATCTCTCTGCAACGTGCCAAGTTATGTCATGGATTTTAGTTGTGCACAAAGAGCTTCTCTTTTTCGTCAAAAATCTCTCGTCCCTCCAACGCTTCCAGAAAATAGAACAAAAAGAAAACCCCAGAATCATTCTGAATTAGAGAATAATTCTGGGGTTTTTAATACTGTCGGCGGGGGCGAACCCGTACTCTGTCTCCAGAAAGGGATTTTAAGTCCCTCGTGTCTGCCAGCCTTCGGTAAAGTCGCTTTTTTGTTCGTTGTATCGTTTGATTTCTCATTGCGAGAGAGATTTTTCCTTCGCGAGCGAGAGGGATTCGCACTTTTTGATAAGACGATATTACCACATTTTCCGCCCCATGTCAATCATGTAAAATTGTTTCATACTGTCGTGCTTGATCTTCGGAGCGTCCGGGACCCGGGGCTACCGCCGAGGCGTTCGCCCTGCCCAGATGCGCTCCTCAGGGTGGGTGTGATGAGGGGGGGGATAATGGGTTGGTTGGTGTATTGATGGACGGAATTGAGTGATGAGTTATTGCTGATTTTTGAAGGTTACTTTTGAAGTGATTGAAGGTGTTTTAATGTGCTGACGGATTCGATTATTTCTTATCTGTGATGTTCATTGCTGTTTATTTGCCCAGTAACTACTTTGCCTGTGCTCTCCCCTGCTACCTCTTTTGCTGAAATTTCACCGGATGTGATTTTGAGGGGTGAAGTGAGAAGCGGATGCATTTGTTCGATATAAAACAGTCATTCTATTATAAAAACCGTATGGATGAGATTTTGTAACCACACCCACACGGTCTGAGGTCTAAAAAGATTATTTTAGTTTTTCGAGTATCTCGTCTGCACTCACGCCGCTTGCCAACAGTTTTTTTCAGCACAGCCTCTGCCTCGATCTTCTTAGCTTCCTCAGCGGCCTTCGCATTCATGCTCTACTCAACAGCTGTTTTATGAAGTAGAAATCATCTGTTTTCCTCTAATTTTCATGACTCAACAAACCGTTATGATGTTGGTGTCATTAGCGGGTTAGATAGTGTACTCAACAGCAGTTTCAGACGTTAATGATAAGCTCATGGATTTTTGTTGTTTTCTCCTGTTTTCCGCCATTTCTATGATTCTTCTGAAAAGTTGTGCCAATTTTGTGCCACAGGGGTCAAAAGTTCAGCGTTTTGTATAAGTATCTAGCATTTATAGCTCATATAGCTGTGAAATATGGCCAATTTCAGTAACTCAATTAGTGTGCAAAACAGGTTCTTTTTTGGCAATGCTACGTCAATACGGTTTGTTGAGTAGACATTTGTTTTGTACTTTTTTGTTGCATATAAATAGTTAAATCGTGCAATTATATTTACATTTCGCTTCAACCGGGGTAGTCATTTTCTGAATCGAGTGATTATTCAGGGATTATGACCGTCCAAAGCCTCTCTTGAAAGAATGAAATTTGCATAAAAATAAGGCCTACCGACAGACGTCGATAGACCTTAGGCATGATAAAATCATTTATTTTGAAATATTGCTCATAGCTGATTATAATCACCTATTTTTATCTTATAAGTGATTATAATCAGTTTTTCATTTTACTTTCCTACACACCACATTTTTTTTCTTTGCAATGCTAAATTGTAACCAGAGTGGCACTTAGCTGTTCTCCTTCCCAACATTGCCCCTTAGTCTGTTCAGCTGCTATTGTTGCTTTACGACATACAGTGTCTTCTACTCAACGTAGAGTAACCTTGGGACTTATAGCCTCGTCCTTTCTTTTTATCTGTTGCTATAGAGTTCCTGATGCTCCAAATTCCTTTAGTGAGATTAGGTTTTCCTTTTTCATTTGCCGCAAGCGAAATAACAACAGCGTTTTTCTCTATATCATACCGCCCACTAAATTGATAGTCTTTTCCCGTAACAAGACCGTTAGCATCCAAAAGTGACTGAACAAACCCCATTCCGTTGATTCTCATTTTGCATTGTCCATCAGTCAACAGCTTATCCGGAACCCGAAATGACATAGGGTGAACCGCAGCACACGGCGTAATCACTATGGATTTTCGATCTTTTCTCTGCAAAACGCAAATATAATCCGGGCTTCCAAGAATACGAATGATGTCCTTTCCAATATGTACTCTCCGACTTTCCGCTGGAATCGTCACCAATAAATTCATGATTCGTCCTGAATTCATGTCGGAGTTCTCCTCTCTCGACAGCTGTACTATCTGGTGGCTCCATATTCTCAGACTGTTCCTGCAAAACGGATAAAGAGGTTTCCTTAGAGGCTTCATCGGTCTGGAGTGTTGATTCTTTTGAAAGTTCATCCTTTTCCTGTTCAGGCTCATTCAATGCCACAGCCCCTGATACCCGATAAAATCCTCAAACATGTTCATCTGATGAGCTGCAACATAATCATTATAAGATTTTCCGATACAATTCTTATAGGCATCCGGGAAGAATTTTATCTGCTTTTTTCTTCGTTTCGCCAGTAACAGGGTCTGTATATTGCTGTGGTTTCGGTGTGAACATGATGGCCTCTTCAAGTCGAATAGCATACAGAGACCTTGATTTGAGTTAGCCACCCGTCCAAGCACTTTATAACGGCATTCTCTATTCCAGCTCATCATTTTATAGATTTTCTCTACAAATTCTAATGATACAATGTCCTTATTCACCCAACTTTCACCCTTTTGTCTGGCCCATTCAACAGAAGCACTGTCTTCTTCCGGGCACATAATCAATGCAAGTCGCTTCTTGTACGGATTCAAAATCGGGACTACATACTTAATTCCTTCAAAAAGTCGGATGCAGGCCATGTTAAATTTCATAACGCCATATTTTATGCTCAATGCGGGTTTATTCAGCATAGAGAACTGTGTACGCGGTGGAAGTTCATAGCCATCGAAATTTTCGTACTCCAGTTCTCTTTTTGTTCTTTCCGTATCTGCGCCAGTTCACGAATCAGCGTAATTTCCTGTGCACTCAGTTTCTGCTCCCGGCTTTTTTCTTCCATTCTACAAGTTCCTCCTACATAGACATCAAAAGAGCATCCAGTTCACGCTGTACCTCATTTTTGCTCGGAATTGCGCCAATCATGGGATTTTCTACGACCAGTCCATACTCCATTACATCGCTGTTCATAATGCTTTGAATCCACTTGCTCCGATATAATCGACATCCCAGATTCATAGCGGAGTCCTCAGCCTTCTTATAATGATTTTTTCCAATCAAAGTCTGAGATTCATCCAGTTCAAAAATCAAGAATTTCGTATTTTGCCGCCCACGAGAGATACCACGACACTGATAGCGACAGTCCTGTTTCCAGTTCATTTCATCTAATATCGCACCCGCAAAAGCTCTAGATGAAAATCTATTGCAGATGTCATTTGCATTTTGCCAATGAATCGCCGTTGAAGAGTCATGACCGCTCTTTCGCAGAATTATGACCTGCAGGATTGGATGATATAGCAGTTCCACATATTCACAGTCGTCCAATCTGGTATGACAAGCCTTGCTAAAACGAATTTCATTTTTAGCAATTGTAATAACTGGGCTACTATGGTTGATAAAGCAGGCGCTGGAAGCCGTCAGATATTCAGACTGATACATCGAATCTTGTTTTTTCCCGGCCCTCATATCAGCCATAGCATTTAATTCTACCACTTCTTCTGGCATATAGGCACTCAGACAAAGGCTGCGGATACTTTCATCGTTTATACCACTCCAGTTCGGATGAATGCCTACAAATCCTTTCAATGCTCCCTGTTTAATTACAACGATATCCTGTACCCCACACCTTTTGCTGCTGGATGCCACAAGATGTGCAGCTCGTGCAATCTCCGGTGAAACAATCGCTTCGTGATGTTCTGGGACATAAGCCGAGCATCGGTCGCCATTATTCTTCGTCACCTTCCCCAGCTTATAATCTACCACGATGCTCTTCCGAGCTTCCAAATCACCCCAGCGGCGTTCGTTTTTCATGATGTTGGCTACCATCATGCCGTTCCACTTTTGCCTGCCTCGCAGGGTGCTGCGCTTCTTTTTCGTAAGGATCATTGCAATTTGGTCGTAGTCGTACCCTTGAATAAAGGCCAGAAAAATAAAACGTACTGTCTTTGCTTCTTCCGGCTCGATTACCAGCTGCCCATCCGTTGTATGCCGATATCCCATCAAATCAGCTACCGGATATTGGCCAGTCATAATACGCTGATCATACGAAAGAATCATGCGACGGCTCTTATTACCAGATTCCCAGTCTGCTAAAAGAGCCTGAACATCCAAGCTATACTGGCTGTCAGGATTAAGCGTGTAAATATTTTCAGTTTCAAAGTACACACCAATCGGATGAGCCGGATGCATAGTTTTCAGGGCAGCGATTTGTGTCATGCAATCCGAGAAATTTCGAGCAAAACGCGAAACACTGGCACAAACAACCAAGTCGATTTTTCGCTCTTTTGCATCCTGCATCATGCGCTTAAAAAGCATCACGCTTTCTCAGTGATGTACCGGATTTTCCTTCATCACTGTATATATTCTGCAGTGTCCAGTTCTCGGTTTCTGCAATCTTTTTAGTGTAATAGAGAGTTTGATTTTCAATTGAAGAAATCTGCTCTTCGCTGGAAGTACTAACACGGGTATAAACCGCCACACGTTTCAGATTACTGTCATAAATAGATGGCGTGGGTTTTGCCGGACGGAAATAGTCTTTTGCCGTTTTCTGGCAGTGGTCCGTCTGCTTATGAATTCTACCACGAATTTCCGCTTTTCGTCTTTCTGCTTCCGTATGTCGGCTCTGCCAGTCCGTTCCAAGTGGGAGCATCTCAGTTTGTCCTGCAGGAATATACTCTATGGCTTTTTGTCCTTCTACAATCATTTTTCTTCAACCTTTTCCATTTCATTTTCCAATCGTGCTCTCCAAGCAAGATAGTCTGCTTTACGGATTGCTGTGTATTTTTTCGGCTAAAACTTTCAGACTCCGCCTCTGATCTTCCACATCCAAAATAGTATCGATTCGCTGATCATTATCGTCCGTAACAATGTCAATCCGCATTGGCAAGTCAAACAGATATTGCAATAAGAAACAAAATTCGCATGTATTGGCTGCAAGGTAGGCTCGTGTCTGCGAAGAAATTAGATTGATTTTCCCTTTTTGCAGTCACGGAGTAAATGTACCATCTCTGGACGTTTGAAGATTTCTTTATTGCCTGTAATGTCAATGTACACACCGAACAGCTCTTTATCTGTATCATCTTTGAATTTTTCAGCATAGTAGGAACTATGATAGGCTACTACGGCATCTTTAGAGCGTTCCCATAGTTTTGCCAGTTTTACATAGCCGCCGACCTTATATTTGCTGTCCATTTATAGCACCTTCTTCCGGCTGAACACTCCAATACCATCTCCGTTTCTTCTGATAGCAATGAATGCCCATTTCCGTTTTCGCCATCCGTGCAACTCGTTTGCTGATGCCCTCATTATCCAGACGGCAATAAATTTCATTTGCACTCATATCACCATTTGCAAGAAAATGTTTGATCCAATAGGCCGCCTTCTGCTGCTCAGAGTCAAATTTAGGCTTATCATCTTTCTGCTGAAATTCATAGGTTTGTGGTTTGCATTCCAGCCACTGAAAGCCACTCTCGGCAGAAATGGAAAAGCGAATGTCTTCTGCTGTAGGAGCAAGGCTGTTTTTGATTTGGTGTACGATTCTTATATCGGAGTTTTCCGTATCTCGTTCTACCTGCAGGACGCTCCGCGCAGCTGCCACAACATCAATACTTCCAAGGCTACGGTACAGTCCCTTGGAGCCTTCCTTTTTATTAAGGTGTCCGATTAGAACGATGGCGCAGTCGTAGCCAGTAGCCCACATTCCAAGGCGGCGCATAAGTTTTCGTGCCCTACCTGCGATTTGCAAATCCGAATCGCTACCGAGGTATGCTTGGATCGGGTCAATCACGACCAATCGCGGCCGGAATTCAACAATTGCCTGACGGATACGCTCATCATCCAAGGTAAGACCGTTGTATACTTCCTCATTAATGAAAGCTATCTTCCTGCAATCTGCTCCGCATCGTTCCAGACGGGGTTTTATTGTGTCCGAAGCGTCATCTTCGGAGCACTGATAAATCACCTTTTTGTGGTACACCTACTTTACAGCCGTCTGGGGTCTTTCCTCCTGTCGAAAGCTCTGCAATCAGATTCATCATCATAGTGGATTTTCCATCGCCGGGATCTCCCTGCAATAATGTGATTTTCCCAATTGCAATAAACGGATACCATAACCATCGTACATCTGTTGACTGAACTTCGCTGTACAACGTCAGTAACTGTTCCACGTCGTTCTCACCGCCTCATCCTTGCAACTTAACTTCACGCTTTTATTATACGCCTGTCAGATAATTTTTTCTGTGAAGTAACACTTCACATGTGCAAGGAATTGTGATGTAACACTTCACAAAATCGCCTCAGAATACATGACCGCTAGAGGTAGGGCTGTAATCTCTGAGCATTTTCTATCATCAAATGCCCATTGCTTGTATACGCTTCCTGAAAAGCGAATAATTATATTGTCTTATGCGGGCATTTGAAAGGAAGTTTTACTTATGTCCGTCAATTATTCCGCTTTAGGGAAACGTATTGGCTATTTCAGAATGCAGTGCGGTAACATCACCCAAGAAGCCTTAGCTTCTAAAATCAATCGCAGCCGTGAATTTTTGGCTAAAATTGAAAAAGGCACCGAACATCCAAGCATTGCCACGCTAGTCGATATTGCTGATGCCCTTTGCATTTCTGTTGATGATTTGTTGATTGATAGTCTTCACTATTCTGTTTCAACATCTAACTCCGAACTGCATCGTTTACTATTGGATTGCAATGAAACAGAGCAGGCCATAATCACCCGCATGGCAAAAGAGTTAAAGGCTACTCTTGTCAGCCTTGGAATTTAACATTTTTTCGTAGCAAAGGTTAAAATAAAAAGGCTCGCATAAGCTGCAGACGCACCCTCGAATTCTCCTAGGTGCTGTCTGTGGTTTATGCGGCCATAGACAACAATAAAAAAAAGCCCACCAACGAACCATGTAGCAATTACACAGTGCGTTAGTGGGCATGTGGTCAATCTTTCTCGTATTTTTCAATCAGGCATTGATGTTCTTTAGTGTCCTTGTCGTAATTAATTCCTACGAGTAGGATATCTCCAGTATAGCTCAGAATCGAAGACGGATACTTTTTGTCTTTTATCTGTTGCATGGCTGTCGCAGCATTTTTACTCCACTTCAATTCAACGACCATCGCTGGATATGATGAAATATACTCTGGCTTCGGTATGAAAACAAAATCTGCAAAGCCTCGGCCAGTTGGCAGCTCCCGAATCGGTTTGAAATAATACTGCATTGCGCTCAAGTATGCGATTGCCAGTACACTGCTCAACGAATTTTCGTTATGATACTGGATTACCGATACATATTCATTATGGATTTTCTCAATTTGAGCAGCGACTGTTATGCCATCCATGTCCAATGTTGCATCAAGTAGACGTTCTGAATCTCGCTGGAAAGACAGCATCTCATTCCACGCTCCACTTTCGACTGCTGCTGTGAGCTCCTGCCGAATTTCTTCATTGGGTACGAAAGCCGTCTTCAATTTTTGATTGTACCCAAAATAACCCAGATGAATCATATAAGTCAACACATCGTCCCTGCTTTTTATATTAAGTGTATCATTCTTGAATGTCGCTGTGTTCACCTTGACTTCTGCACCCGACAGCATCTCGATGATGGCCGTTTTAGTCCATCGAAATCCATATTAATCAGTGGCACAATTGCATCATAGGAAGCAGTTTCTGACCAATAGCTTTTGAATTCTCCTCGCAGCATTACACTGACAACTGCTCTGGGATTATAAACTTGATATTCATTCAGGAGATAGCCGTCATACCACCGCTTCACCTCATCAAAATCTTGCTGATACTCCTTCGCCAGTTTCTGTACCTCATCTTCTGTAAATCCAATATATGGTGCTAGTCTGCTTGCACTCAGCATTGTAAATTCATCAAAATTATTCAGTGCCGACTGAGTTTTTTCCTTCTTTATGGGAAGGATGCCTGTCAGATAAGCCAGTTGAATATACTTTGTTGGCTCTGTTCCTTTGAACATTCCTCTGAGGAAATTGATGTAATCTTCCTGTGCCTTCGTATTAGCAGCCTCGTCACGAATCAGAACATCCCATTCATCAATAATGACGATGAACTTTTTTCCTGTTAGGGCATTGATTTGTGATAAAGCCTCTGGCAGCGACTTTGTTTCCTCTGGAAGCGTATCTGGATAGTACTCCTTAAGCTCTGCAATTGTCCTCTCAGAAATGTAAGGAACTACCTGTTCCGCTCCCCCGCTGGTTCCATACACCATTGAATATCAAGATGAATTACGTCATATTGATTTAAGTGCTTCTTAAAATCCGCGCTCTTGCTGATTTCCAAATCTGCGAACATCGCTTCTGAATCGCAACCTCTGCTGTAATAAGCTGTCAGCATATTGGCTGTAACAGACTTCCCAAATCTTCTTGGACGACTATTGCAAATATAGCCTTGCAGTGTATTTAAAACTCTATTTGTGTATTTAATGAGTCCGCTTTTGTCCACATAGATTTTCAGAATTCAAAGCAACCTGGAACGCAGAATTGTCTGGATTAACAAACATTCCCATATCGTATCCCGTTCCTTTCCGTGACTGTTTGATACAAATCACCTATTGTACTTTGATTTTACCATTTAGAAGGACAAATAGCAAGTTGATATTCCTCGCAGCACCACTCTTTTCAGTCTTTTCTCAAGAGGATATACACATCTTCGACAAAACTCATGAATTCCACACTGGCTCTCTCGACCATGTGCTTTCCATTTATACCTTTCAACTCTTCCATGACCTTTTCTGCCGCAACACCTCTCCGCTCTCCCACTTCTTGCATCGTACTCACCACCGCCTCATCGATGAAAGAAGCGTACTTTGCACCATCGATATGGCTTCGTACTGGCACAAGTTCGCCACTTTCAATGCGGAGCACGTTCGGCATATAGATTCGTTCAATCCTTGCCAGTGCTTCATCAGCTTCCATTTTACAAAGATACAGCTGCATGGCACTTACAGCCGCAACCTCCGATGCACAAACTCCATAGTTCTCCGATACGAGCTTTGAGATGTTATTCATTTTGCTTTCTCCTATGTGTATTACTTGCTACCCACAACATATAACAAAATTCTGCACATAGCAATCCCTGAAAAAAAAATACCTATAAACGAAAAAAGGCCCCGCCAGACTATTTTGTCCAGCGGGGTCGTGATTGTTCACATTTTGCTTCTAGTCGAATCATCTTTTTTCTTACACAGCATCTTTACGCTCACGCTTTGCAGCCATCGTCAGGTATCGGCGGTACTGAATGCTGAATCCATAAACCTTATACGGAGCATCCACATACTCAACCGTGCCATCCATATTGCACCGCTTGAAACCTCGGAAGCTGTTCAGCGTCCGGCGGTTTCCAACCGTAGTAAGGGTCACACCGAAGGTCGTCTTGAACTCGACCACATCTCCTTTGACCGTTTCCTTTTCAATGAAAGCACAGTAGATGCCCTTTTCAAAATGAAGCAGGTCGGGAGCCTCGGCAATCAGCTCCGGTGTAAGTTTCAGGCTACGCTTACGAGTACTCGTAGGGTTGCCATCTTCATCCCTATATGCACTACTCTGAACATTCAGCCCATATACCTTCAGAGGCATACCTGCCGTGTTCTGTTCAGGAAGCTGTTTCAGGCAGTCGATGAAGACATCGAAGTTCTTCTTCATGTTTCCGAGTTCTCCCTGTTCGTTTTCCAGCATACTGCGCTCTTTTCGCAGGTCATCCATACGCTTCCGAATCTCATTTGCAAGCGTGTTATAGGTTTCGACCACAGAACCTTCCTCGACATCGATGCTATACATTCTCGTTCCAAGGTCACTGGCTGTCAGTCCATTGCGGATGTCCATTTCAAGGTCACCAATGGAAAGGTCACCGTTTGCAATGGCTTCTTTTAAATTCTCGTTCTGCTCCATCGCCGCCTCACGCATTGCAACCACCTGTTTACCGATGATTTCATTCAGTTTGACTTCCAATTCTTTCACCTGATCGTCCAGAGCTTCGATACGCTGAGCAGAAACTGCACTGTTTTTCACTTTCCGGTAAAACTTGTCGTAGGCAGCCTTAAACATCCGGACGATATCCGAACCATCACCTTTTGTCTCGTAGTCATACTTTAGTCGGTAGAGCATTTCCATGAAGCTCTGTTCCAAAGCGACCTCATGGTAGAGTATGGTAGAGTTCGGAAGGACACCGCTCCTCGGCGGCTTCCCGTTCCGCATCTGTCATCCGCCCCAGTTTGCTGCGGCAGTATTTCTTCTGGTCAAGAGTTCCAGTCTTGGGTTCTTCCCCTTCCCGTACTCCGGCTTTCCTCTTACAACGCCAGACCGGGAATGCAAAAGTGTACTTCTCCAGATATTCACCGCCGTCCTCACCTGTTGCCTGCAAACTCCGCTCATCCGTATAGCCAGATGCCACGTTCGTGTAGGTGAGGCGGAAGAATCCGGCACCGCACTCTTCTCCATCCGGCAAATGCGTTCCACAGACAAGGTTTACAAAGGGACGTTTCACAATGGTCTTCTTCTCTTTGGTCTTGATGTCTCCCCGGTTGGGTTTGTTGTACATCATGGCCTGTACTTTATCCCAAGTCAGACGGTCGATGATTGCGACATGATGGTTTTCGATATAGTAGCGAGGTGCTTCACCACTGTTCTTTGAAGACCGATGGGTTAGGAAGTCTTTTGTGATGGTCTTCTGCATCTCAATGTCGCCCACATACTTCTCATTCCGAAGAATGATCATAACGGAACCAGCTGCCCATTTCTTTCCGTTTACTGTCGGCCGCCCCATCTCATTCAATTCTGCCGCGATTTTAGTGGCGGACAGTCCCAGCAGATACCGCTCAAAGATGTAGCGGACGGTGGCCGCCTGATCGGAGTTGATGATCCATTCACCATCCGGACCCATATCGTAGCCAATCATGCGCTTCAGATTGATCTGCGGACTGCCGCGCTGGAACTTGCGCTGGAGTGCCCAGCGGATGTTGTCCGAAATGGAGCGGCTTTCGTCTTGCGCCAGAGCCGAAAGAATGGTCAAAATCAATTCACCAGTTGCATCCAGCGTATCGATATTCTCTTTTTCAAAGAAAACGCCCACCGGAGGATTGAGCTGTCGAAGCTCACGGATACAAGTTAGTGTATCAACCGTGTTACGGGCAAAACGGGAAATGGACTTCGATACGATATAATCGATTCTTCCTGCCTTGGCATCATCCATCATGCGGTTGAACTCCACGCGGTGCGCACGGCTCGTGCCGGACAATGCTTCGTCCGCATAGATGCCAGCGAAACGCCAGCCCGGTTTGCTGGTGATGAAACTCGTATAAAAAGCTTTCTGGGTCGTATAGGAAGTCTGCTGACTTTCATCTCCCGTGGAAACACGGCAGTAGGCAGCCACACGGATGTTGTTCTGCATCTTCAACTGACCGCCATTTTGCACAGAGCGTTTGGTTGCCGGAATAATAGAAACATTTGCCATAGTGCTTTCTCCTCTCATTTTATAAACCGTTTCCGGTATGCGTTATCCCGCATGACCTGTCCATCATAGTAGCTGGCGGTATTGCGGAAGTCTTCAATATTGCTGTCCATCTCCACTTTTGTTCGAGTGTCATCGAACCAATGAACACTGTACTTCAGCGGAGAGTAAACCGTGATGGACAGGATGAACGCTTTGCAGTGTTCCCCTGTCAATCCATTCAAGAATGCTACGGTTCCCTCTCGGCCCTTGGGAAGCTGTCTCATCCACTGCACCGCTTCTTCTCTGCGGTCGTAGTCATCTTCCAGCTCATCCCAGTAGTCTTCCAGATAATCGAGCTTGTCCTCCAGCTTCTGGGCTTCGGTCTCATCCTGCTCTATCCGTTTTCTCAACCGCTCGATTTCCTCTTTTCGCTCAGTCAGGGCCGCTTCATCTATCGTTTCATCTCCAAGCAAGTCCCGCCGGGTCTCCATCGCATCTTTCTGGCTTTGAAGAAGGCTCATTCTCTTATGGGCAGCTTCTGCGTCTTTCTGGAGTGCGATGATTTGCTTTTTTTGTAGAAACAACGGTCACGCTCCATGAAGTCAATCTTCTGCAGGTTTTCAAGCCGTGCCTGCATCTGAATCACAAAGTCATCGGCCTCATGAGTAAGAAAGTCGGTATTCTCTGCGTACCGTCCGCTCATAATGTCTGCCACGCTCACATCATCCCGAATGGGGGCGCTCGACAACTGGAAGCGTTCTATCACGGCCCTGCGGATAACACGGACAATCTGCTCTTCGTAGACACTTTCGGCATGGCAGATGCTCTTTCCATTGTTCTGCTTCGCCGAAGGGCAAAACCATATAGGATTCAGATTTCTATTTCTTACATTGAAAAATCGTCCGCAGCTTCCGCAGATAAGCCGTCCTGAAAAAAGCCCACTGTGTTTTTCCTCTCTTGTGCGAATCCGATTTTGCATTGACGATCTTTTGCACCTTTTCAAACAGTTCCCTGCTCACAATCGCTGGATGATGGTCTTTAATGTAGTACTGCTGAACTTCACCTTTGTTTTTCCGCACTTCATGCGACAGATAGTCAGCAGTATAGCTTTTCTGTACCAGAACATCTCCAGTATACCGTTCATTGCGAATCATCCCAGCAATCCGACCGTTTGTCCATCCGGTGTCAAGCTCGCTGTTAAGCTGACCTTTCTTGGATTTGACCTTGCGCAACTTCTGTGCACTGCTCTCCGGAGCAGGAATGTGCTCACGGTTCAATTTCCTTGCGATGTCTGCAAACGAGAACCCTTCTGCGACCTCTTGGAAGATGCGCCGGATAACTACAGCTTCCTCCTTAACGATTTCAACTGCCTTATACTTGTAGCCGCTTTCGCTGGTAATCATCTCACCATTGTAGCGGTATCCATAGATGTCAACATTCCGCACATCTCCACGCTTAAAGCGCATCTTATTGCCAAGGTTGATGTTGCCGGAGATGCTTCGGCTTTCCTCTTGCGCAATAGCCCCCAGTGTAGTAAGGATGAATTCACTGGTCGGGTCTGCTGTATCGAGATTTTCTTTCTCGAATAGAATCGTCACATTGTTTTTCTCGAAGCAAATCCAGTGCCATCATAAAATCAGCCGTATTTCGGGCGAATCTCGAAATCGACTTGCAAATCACGCGGTCGATTTTCCCTGCCTTGCAATGCCGAAGCAGTCTGCGGAAGCCGGTACGCTTTTCACTGTTCGTGCCAGAGATACCATAGTCCGAATATACACCGATGGGATTCCACTCAAGGTTGGCTTCAATCAGCTGGTTAAAGTACCGTTCCTGCGTTTCATAGGAGTTTTCTGGTCAGATGAATCCGTTGAAACACGGATATAAGCGGCAACATTCAGCGTTCCAGTCTTCTGCTTCGTTGCACGGAAGCTCTCAGCAGAGATGAAATCACCCGGTTTTGCTTCATATACCAATTCCTGAGAGGGCTCATCACTCCTCTCAACCGGAATCGTAATGTCCTGCCGTACCACGGCGGCCTTCTTTGTGGTGACTGCTTGGTCGATGAACGCCTGCAATGCGGGGTCAACTTTCTTTTTTGTTGAGTAGACTTGTCTTTCGTCTGATTTTTCTTGGGTGAAAAAAAGAACCGCAGCGGAACCCAGTTCAGGCAGGTTCACAGCTGCGGTCTTGTTAGATGTCTTTGGCTGTACCGACTTTTCTTCAGTCATCTTCTGCAATTTTGCCAAGAAATCAGTTGTTGTACTCATAATTCTACTCTCCTTTCTGCCCTTTATTTCCTTTGGGCAGTCACATATTCCCTCTGTTTCGTGATATTATCAAGTAAATTTGGCGCAGAAAAAACGGAGAATAATCTGTCGGATTATTGTCTTTTCTGCACGATATGTACTCCCCGCCCAATAAGGACGGGGACAGACTCAGATACGAGTCACAAGGTCGAGCGAGATCCAGCCTGCACCGGATTTCAGCTTGCCCCAGCCTTTCGTGGAACCAACGCCAGTAGATTCTGCCACAATGGTGAATACACCCTTTCTGGTGTACTGCCCGGTCTTTGCATAGTTCGTGCCCGGACCTTTGCGGATGTTGAGGTCGCTGACGGACACACGGACTGCATACGGAACAGAGGACTTCTGCTCCGGATAGACCGCCTTGCCCGCCGGGTCAAACACACAGTAGCCCGGATTGGCATCCGCACACTGCTTTGCGTTGGCGAGGTCACGGAACGCCCCCCTTCTGGGATGCAGCGTTCTGCCAGCTCTTACGCACACGATACCATCCGGAAATCGTAGTGTCGGTGGTGGAATTGAACTTCGTCAGATTCCATTGCTCGATGATGCTGCAAAGGTTTTGTACATAGTCATGACTGGTAGCGTAACCACCATCCTTGATGATTTGTGCGGCCTTCTTGTAATCGGTACAGCCAGCCAGACTCTCATAGCGTTTCTTGCTGCCATTCATCGCACCGAGCAGATACGCCGCATGGTCGGCAATAGAGTCCTCGACACAAGTGTACTTACGGAAATCAGCATTGAACATCACATAGCTTCCTTCTGCATTCTGTTCCTGCGTTTTCTTGGTGTAGACGGACTTGCCATCCCACACAGAGTTCGGCCAGCTGTTCCCGGAAAGGCTGGTCTTCATACCAAAGCAGTTGTTCGCCTTTCGTGCCAGTTCGGAAGAACCGTAGCTGGATTCCAGAATGAACTGCGCCATCGACACACAGGCGAGGATGCCAGTGGTTTTCTGGTTTGCAGTAAACAGCGGACCGATTTTGGCTACCGTCTCCGCTCTAGTAAGATTTTCCAAGTCAGCCGCCTGCAAGCCGGGATCATGAGGAGAATCATTCAGGGCAGCTGTAACCTTTTCGGCCAGATCCCCAAGACGAGCATACAGCCAGTCGCCGGGGCAGCTTTTTATTTGCATACCAGCGATGGACCGTCAGTACCATCTCATCCGACGCAGGTGCGTAATTGAGAGTTTTATTCTTGTCGCCAAGCCATAAAGTTTCCGCTTGCCATTGCGCTGGCAAATGTCAGTGCAGAGTTTGATGAGCGAGGCATACACGGCACTGTTCATGGCATACGGCTCGCTCTTATCGCTTGCACACTCAATCGTGATGGCGCGCTGGTCATTGGCATTGCTGGACGAACACCAGCTGCGTTTTTTTCTCTTCTACGCAAAGAGAGATTTTCCCGTCTTTGCCAATACCATAGTTGCAGCTTGCCTGACGTCTCGTGCTGGTAAAGCAGCCGCAGATGCTCTCCGCAGAAAGCTGACCGACCACACAATGCGGAGTGATACGGTCAATGCTGTGGGTGCGCTGCCCGGAATGATTCGGACTGAGTTTGGTGTAGGACACCAGAGGGCTATTGAATAAGCCATTTCACACACTCCTTTATAATAAGGAAAGGCCCGGACCACTCTGAGCCTTTATGGGTTGATTACTTTGTGTTTAGGGAATCAGCAATTTCATACCGACACGGATGGCATTGGAAGTCAGACCGTTCAGGGTACGGATATCCGCACAGCGACTTCCATCTCCCAGTTCCTCCTGGCAATCTTCCAGAGGTTGTCACCGGGCTGGACGGTATAGGTCTTGCTGGCCGTGAATGCGTAGGTGTCTGCACTGTTCAGGACATATGCCACGCCATCTTCTGCTTCCGCACACTTGATCTTCAGCCAGCCATCACAGAACTGGATGATCTCTACAAGGGTGTTTTTCTTATAGACCGTCACGATCTCGCACTGGTATCCGGTTTTTGCGGATGTTCATGAGGGTCTTGAGCTTGCCATAGGCAATGGTAGCCGGAAGTTCTTCTGCGGTCGGAAACTCGGTCTCGTCCACATCAGCCTCGGCTTTCTCCTCTGCCAAATCATCCGTCTTCGGCTGTTCCTCTACATCAGGTTCTTTCTCTTCCTGCTCGTCCAGAACCGGCTGTTCCTCGCTCTCCTCTGCTCCGGTGACAGGCACAGCCTCCTCCGGGTAGATCACATTGCCGTCGTTGTCGAACACACGGCTGCCGGGGATTCTCATCACACTTGGCTTTTGCGTTCGCCAACAGACGGTACGCGCCCAGCTGAGATGCTTCATCCTCCCAGTCCATGCGCACGCGATAGTAACCGGTCGTCAGTTTTGCAGGATAATTGTTCTTACTCATAGCACTTGCCTCCATAAAATGTGGGAGGGGCCGTTACACCCCTCCCGGTTGCTCACTGTTTCTTCTCTTCGCTGGTTTTACCGTTCAGTTTAGCCGCATGATTCTCATCCACAAGCTGAATGAGCATGGCTTTCAACTTCTCCGGCACAGGGAGTCCGATCACAGCACAGTTCTCCAGAATAGAAAGGCCCTCGTTAGAGATTGCCCAGAAAATCAGAGCAGTTCGGAGTGCTGCGCCCTCGCCGATGATCTGCGTATCGATCACACTGGAGATACCAACAAGGATGAAGATGCACACCTTTTTGGCGATGCCCTTAAAGCCAACTTCAGAAGAAAGCTCATGTCGCACGGCTGCTGCAAGCACCCCAGTGAAATAATCACAGGTCACAAAAACAACCAGCGCATAAAAGAAGCCGTCAAACCCGCCAAAGAACCAGCCCAGGAAACCACCCAGACCTGCGAACATCCATTCAATCTTGTCGATCACATTCTGCATAATTCTTTCCTTTCCGCCCTCTTGAGGGCATAAAAATTGGGCGGCATTGCTGCCACCCTGTGTAACTGTCTGTCTATACTAAACACCGTGGAGCAGGAGCAAGGAACACCTCTGCCCTTTCGGTGGGAATTTACGAGGAGCTATCTTCCGTCAGCCATGCACGGATCTGGCAGTAATAGCCGTCTGCCCATGCCTGATAGCCTCTTCCGGACGGGTGGATGCTGTTGGTCAGCGTCCGGCTGGTTTCCGTGAATCGGTTCGTCACCGGCTTATCCGAATACGGAAATGCCAGACGGCGGTCCGTGCGAAGACCGTGGGCAAAACAGGTCACGTTTTTGCGATACTTGCCAGCATCAAATGCCTTGATCAGTGCAAGGTTCAGCGTGTTGATACTCATATGGAAGATACCCATGCTGGAACCGCACTGATAAGAATAATCCGAGCCGGGACCACAAAGACCGATACCGATCTTGCAGTTCGGGAAGCCCGTTTCTTATCCAGCAGCGCATCGATGAACTGCTTCGCCTTGATCCACGAACTTCTGCACCTCTGCTTCCGTGCGGTACAGTGTAGTGCCCTGTGACACATCATTGGTGCCAAGTGCGATCAGGAAGTAGTCGATGCCCTCATAGCCGTTGGTCTCGCAGTATTTCTGGAAATCCAGACGGCCTTTGATCTTGTCCCAGAACGCATTCGTTTTGCCGGCGTAATCCGTATCTGCCAGATACCGGGCAAAGGTCCAGCTGCCGCGTCCTTCGTGCTTGCCGCCAGACGGTCCTCTCGTTCCCAGCGGATGGATCACGCAGTCATTATCCTCTGCCAGCAGACGGTACACTTCCGTTGCCACAGAACCATTGTCCACGAGAGAATCTCCACAGATGCAGATATTTTTCGTGAGCTTATCCTTCAGCTTATGGTGGACCCTGACCTGCACAGGTTTGGACGATACCGTATGGCAGTCTTCTTCATCCAAACGGCGGACGGTCAGTGCAAAATCCGTACTGTCCTTCGTCGGCGTGTAGTTCATGCAGTACTCGTTCCGGGTCAGGCTCGGTGCATTCGTGCCTCTGGCGAGCACATACAGATTTTCCCTTGCCATCATGCCGGGAAAGACAGTCAAAGAAGATGGAAAGCTGGCGCCCTTCCATGCAGTCCCAGTGGGACGGGGTCACGATGTCATCTTCTACAGCCGGAGTAATAGCTCTCTGCACATAATCCGTGATACGCTTCGGGATAAAAGACGCCTCGTTATCTGCGAACAGATTGCCCGCTTTGTATTCCTTACCGCCCACAATGAACTTCACATCCGGGTGAATGTGCGGATTATATAGCTTGCTCTGATACCAGCTTGCAATATAGAAACCATTCGTGCCCAGCTTGCGGAACAGGCTGGTATCGTACAGGTTGATGGTTCTCGTGCCAGCATCATAAGCGAGGATGCGCATCGGCATACCAAATGTCGAGCTGGGTGTGTTAAATGCCATCTCTACCGGATCGCCTGCCATGATCCACTCATAGTGGAACGTATCCGGAACACCCAGACACTTGGTACTGACCCGATCGTACCGGCATCCTGGTCAATGGTAATACCGCCGCTTGCCAGATACATATGGCGGGAATCCTTACCGGCAAGATCCGTGCGGAGCTGCTGAAAGCGGTCCTCATACTTCTTTTCGATATAGGAATCACGCCGTTCTTCATCGAAAAGCTCACCAGCCTTATAAGTCGTGCCATCCAGCACAATGCTGAAAGAGGAACCCATGTGCGGATACCAGAAATGGTTTTCATACCATGCAGCGATATAGTAGCCGTTTACTCCCAATGCCCGGAACTGTGCAGTGTTGTAAAGATTGATCTGATCTATGGACGAGTCATAGGCAAGGATCAGCATGTGATGCTTTTCTGCTTCCGTACTATCCAACATCGGTACCGGCTCCTCACTAGCACTGATCCAGTAGTAAGCACCGTTATCGACAACCGCCAGGATACGTTTCGTGACCTGAATGGTGCGGTTGACCGTATCGATCGCAAACTGGCCTGTAGCGAGGAACATCTTTGCTGAACGGTACTTGTGCCAGGTCATCGCAGTATTCGCAATCTTGGCTGGATTGCCATAATCGATTCCGTTGATGACTGTACCGCGGCTCGAAGGAGCTGCGTACACCACATTCCAGTCAAAAAGACCGCAAACACAAAGCGGCCCTTTGTGAATAGATCGCCCCAGCTATCGCCGCTTGTATTTTCCACCTTAATGACAGGGACTTCTGTCTTTTCTCCCGTCTCGTTTGCGGATGCTTCCGCACCATCATAGTAGATCGCCCACCATTTTCCCACTACTGCAAAGTCAAACGAGGTACTGTTTTCCGCCACCAGTTTCGTCTGCTCGTACTGTGTACCATTTGTACGGCGGCAGACATATACACTCTTTCCCTCCGGGAATGTGACTGTCACCTTGCTGCCCGTGAACCTGATATCCACGCTGCCGTTCATCCACTGCCAGCCTGTTGCGTAATTTGACAGCAATCTCATCGGGAGCATGTTGTCATAGAGGTACACCGAGAGCTTCGAGAACAGCTTTTCATTGGTGGTGACAGAGATGAAACGGGTATTCGGAAGCAGTGTGATCACATAGTTGTCATAGACCTTGCCGCTCTCTGCCCGGAAACAGCCACCGAGGAACTTACGGTCCATGTCATAGCAGACCACGTTGTTATAGTCATTCCGGCCGCTCATATAGCCGAACTGACCATCTACCAGAATTGCTCCGCCACTAACAGGGACCATATATGCCGCCCGCCAGCCCTCAGAGGATGCCAACCTGCCATACTGGTTTACAAAACCATTTTTGATCACCCAGTTCTTCATGATATTCTGCATGGAACGCACCCTGCCGATGGCACGGACATTCTCTCCAGCAGTACCATAGGTCTTCCCGGTGTTATCCACACGGGCATCTACCAGCTCCTGTGCATAGTTGGCATTCTTGTCCGTAGATGCCTTGACATTGGCATTGATCTGGGCTTTCAGCATTTCCGCAGTCTTATCCATCTCGGACTTACTGGCCGCAACCGCACTATTTGCGGCATCGACCTTCTGAGTGATATCCGCCACATCCTGCGCGGTCATCTTGCGCAGGACCGCCACATCTGATGCAGTATTCTGACGGTACAGAGCCATCTGCTCCGAGAACCGGGAACACATCGCCCAGTATTCCTCCTGTGATAGAAGCGTTCCGGCCGGCACAGGTTTCCGGCTCATATAGCTGTCGCCTGTGGATTCCTCATACACAATGGTAAGAGGTTCATATTCTTTTGCTTTGTCCCAGATACCATCATGGCGAGGGACGATTCGGTTTCCGATATATTTCGACATATTTTCCCCTTTCCCGGCCGCATTAGCCGTTTGCAAACTCTACGATCAGCCGCCCATTACCATCCATGGAAAAGATGAGTTTCAGACCATCTTCGGTACTAAAGGCAAGATAACCATCATCCGTGACCGTACAGTTCAAAAGATTCTCGATGAATTTCTGGATGGTGCTGGATTCCGACTTGTCACTGAAGCCGAGTCCGTCCTCCGACACAACGGCAAAATAGCCATCGTCCGTGATATACACTTCCAGCAGTCCCCGGCGGATGGCTTCCACAACACCGGCGTAGGTATAAGTGGCGATCTTGCCGTTGTTGATGGCTGCCCGCTCCACCTTCAGCGTGAGGGAGAACGACCCAAGGACATCCCCTGCTGTGCTGAGCATAACAACATCCAGTGGAAAACACCCTGCCTGTGCGGTCATGAAGGTCGTGATCGTAAAGATGACCGCCCCATTTTCAACAAACACAAGGTCGGATGCCGTCTCGCTGGTGTAATGGAATATTGTGCCGTCCGGTCTGGTACCGGAGCAGGCAACGATGCAGTCCTGCGGCACGGAATACTGTACCGAGTTGTTATACAGGACACATCTGACTTTCCGTGCCCTGTTATCATATTGTTTGACCGGGACTATCACCGGGATCAGATTCTCCGTCAGTGACAGCTCCACTTCCTGATAAATGCTTGTGATCATTACGCGCTCCCTCCTGATCGGTCTTCTTATCCTCTGTTTCTTCTTTATTCCCATTATCTTTCTCTTCGGTGTCCGGGTTCTCCGGCTCCGGCTGTTCCGGTTCCGTTGGTGTAGTCGGTTCCGTTGGCTGTTCCGGCTCATAGCCAATGGTCTGCCACTGTTCTCCATCCCAGAGCTTTAACCGAAGGTTCTTCTTATCGATCCAGAGCGTATCTGCTGCCGGGGCCTCCGGTGCGGTTTCCGATACCGGGATACTCGGCTGGTACTTTTCATCCAGTTCTTTTTCAACCTCTTCCGACAGCTTCTTCGCCGCACTGTATCTCTCGTCCAACTCCTTTTGCAGATCTTCTGAGATTTCCGTAAGGGTGCCATACCGCTTATCCAGTTCCTCATACAGCTCTATGGACAGCTTTTTGGCAGTTTCGTACCGCTGATCGAGTGTTTTCTGAAGCTCGGCAGAGATAGCGGTCGCTGTTTTGTACCGCTCATCCAGTTCCTTCAGCAGCTCCTCGGAAAGCTCCGTGGCTTTCTTATAGCGGTCATCCAGTTCCTTGAGGGTCTGTTCCAGCAGGATCGCTGTCCTGACTGCCGTGTCATCCGACTCCCAGCCATAGCTCCACGTCTTACCGCCATCCGTGGATACAAACAGTCCGGCAGAGCTGTTCTTCCATGCGACCGTGGACTGTTTCAAAGTCGCCGCATTGAATGCATACCGGGTCGTGTTTCCCTTTGCTGTCCGTCTCATTTTTATAATGAAGGCCAAATAGCGCAGCAAAAAGCGCACCGTCATAAATAATAGATGCTGTGATCCCACCGACCTGCTCCCCCACTGCTGTCTCCGCACGGACTGCCGTATCGTAGGCAATCGTTGCTGTATTCCGGATGCTGTTGAGCGAACCGGTCAGAGAAGAATTCCGGCTGCTGACCGTGGAGTTTGAGAGCGTGATGCTGTTATAACGTTCCAGCAGCGCATCATACTCGGTCTCGGTGACTTTGGAACTGACCTCAATGCCCAGCTTTGAGATATACACATGGACCGTATCACAAAGGGAAACACGCTCTGCTTCCACAATGTCCTCATACCCCGGCGTATTCCAGAGCTGTAAAAAGTCGATCTTGATGTCGATCTCCGGCTCCGTTAAGTCCGTGGTGTCGATATAGTTCTGTGCGTATTCCCGGAGTGCCGCTTCACTCGGCTTTTCCTGAAAATTGCTGGTACAGTCCAGCACGGTGACCTTCTGGTAGGGGATCGACCGTTTGCTTTGCAGCACCACCTTCTCCGGCAGTTCCATGACCGCCTGGGTTTCATTATCCACCCAGTACGGATGCACACCAGTGATTGTGTTCTCGATAGATTTTTCCATCTTGAAATCCGTCAGGTTCTTACCGTAGATGATGTGGACGTTATGGTCGGCACCTCTTGCCTTATGGAACTTGACTGTATACCGGTCCCACTCGAATTCACCGCCAAAAACATCCAGAACTGACCCGGCCATACCTCCAAGGCAGTTTCGGAAGGAGGATGGAACCCCAAGCGTAAAAGTCGCGCTGGATTCCACATCCGTCCAGACATTAAACGGACAGTCAGAAGCCGCATGGCTTTTCAACCCCTGCATTGCCCCGACACAGCCAGTCACTGAAAAAGACGATACCGTGATAAAGTTGAGCTGGTAGGAAATATGCCGTGCCTGCACCTCCAGCTTTCCGTCAATGGGAGTAGTGATCTTGTAGATATGGAACGGCTGAGACTGCATGGTATCGGATGGCTTGGCAAGGATGATATTCCCCTCCTCCAGCATCTCTGCATGGATGCCATCTGCCGGACAGATGAGTTTCAGCTCATAGCTTCCGTTTCTCTTTTCCGTTACGGTACAGGACTGTGCATCTGCCAGCTTTCCGATGCCGTTATGGTCAAATCTCATTTCTCTGGAATCATATAAACATGGGATCACTGGCTGCACCTCCCTCTTACAGCGTCCACCAGCGTGGAGTCACCTCCACCGCCGTGATACCGCCTGTCCATGTGATCTGTGTCTTTCCTTCCGGCAGTTCCGGGAAATCATCCGAAAGGATTGTCTCATTGCAGAAGCCGGAAGCGTTGTAGGCATTGTGCGTCTCACAGTTGAGCAGCACATAGTCCTGAATGCTGTGGATCGTAATCTTTTGTTCTCCCACATACAGCTCACCACCGCTGTCTCCGTAAACCTTGAAGATGGGCTGTGCCGGAAAAGCAAAGGGGTTCTTTAAGGTCGACCTGCCATCCAGCCGGATCACCCTCTGCCCATCCACGCTCCACCTCTGGGGCTTACAGTTGAATGTCAGCTCCATCTCAGCGGCTTTCTGGGCGGTGATATCAAAGGCAAGGGCATCCTTGCAGACCGCCATCCGGAAAAAATCCGGATCATAGGTGTCCTGCAACTTCAGATATCCAATCGGAGATAACAGCCACGCCTTGACCGCTGCTGTCTTGGCTGGCAGACCGTTGAAGAAAAATGCCTTATATTTGATATCCACGTTCTGATATCTGCGTCTGCCTGTCCTCGCATTCTCGGTGATGATGTCCCCGTTCCTGCCGGGTACGGAGGTGCTCTCCACATCCGCAGCCGGGGAATCATACACACCGGGGCCAGACAAATATAATAGGAAGTCCTTACTGGACTTCCCGGCAAAGGACAGATACTGTCTGGCGTATCTGCCTTTAAGCTGAAACTGTGATACTGTCTGCTTTGGGGCATTGTAGCCCATACGCATCTACCTCCTTTACTTGAAGACCGAATCATCCTCGTGGATCATGCCGTTGATCTTATCGGCAACGGTCTGTGCGAGTTCATCATCGTTCCGGGCATTGTAGCCATTGACCGTGATATACACACCGCCAAGGTTGGTCGTCCGGGTGGTGCCGCCTCCGGCCAGAGCCGCCTGCGGGAAGTTCCAGCCAGAGCCATCGAAGTGCGGCAGGGTCAGTTCCGGCAGGCTGAAGGAACTGATGCCCTCCATTCCCTGCTGTACCTTTGCTGCCATCGACCTGATCTGGCTGATCAGTCCGCCCTCGCCTTTCTTGATGCCACCGGAAAGCAGTTTCATAAAGTCGGGCATATAGGTGTCCGCATCTGCCAGAGGTCCTTCATCCGGCACAGAGAAGTGCAGGAACGAACGGATACCGCTTGCCACACTCTTGACCGCATTGCCGACCCAGCTCACACCCTTCTTGATGCCTCCTGCAATGCCGCCAACGATGTCCTTGCCCCAGCTGACTGCCGAGGAAGCCACGTTCTTGATACCGCCCCAGATGGACGATGCCACGTTGCCAATAGCAGATGCCGCATTGGAGATTCCGTTCTTGATGGCGTTTATTCCATTCGAGAATACCGAAGTGACCTTGTTCCAGATATTTGTGACACCTTCCCGGAAGCCATCGCAGTTTTTCCAGAGAGCGGTCAGTCCAAGACCGATGCCGCCAACGGCTGCCACTGCGATACCTGCAGGACCCGCCAAACCAGCAAGTGCCGTGCCTGCGGATGCGAGGAAACCACCTGCGGAGCTTGCTACCCCCTGCAAGGGCTGTACCTGCACCAGCAGCCGGGCCGGATACGGTCGTACCCACAGAACCGAGCAGACCGGAAAGCGTTGTGCCGACTGTCCCGGCAATACCGCCCAGCGAAGAACCGATAGACGATACGATGCCGGAAAGACTACCGCCTAAGCCGCCGATCTTCGATACCACACCAGAGAGCAGTCCGCCCAGATTCGACAGGATTCCCCCACCGCTGGAGCCAAGGCTTCCCAGCTTCGAGATGATGCCGGAGATTCCCTCTCCCAGACCGCCCATTTTGGAGGTCAGTCCGGAGATCAGATTGCCAAAGTTCGACACGATCTGACCGCCATCTGCACTGCCGATTTTTTGACAGGAAACTGCCGATGTTGGATAACAGACCACCGCCGTTCTCTGTACCGAGGACATTGCCGAGGTTCTGCATGGTATCACCAATGTTTCCGATGGTGCTCTTCATGGAACCAAGCTTGTCCACAAGCCCCGTGACCGTATTGACCGTATCGCCGACTTTGCTGATACCATTGCCCAGACTCTTTAAGAAATCCGAGTTGAAAGTATCGCCAAGGCTTCGGATCGAATTTCCAAGGGAACTGGTCTGAGAACTCAGCTCGCCAATGGAAGATTTCATGTCCGCAAAACCCTGCTTTACTTCATCACTCATGCCGCCGACTGCGGTTTTGGTGATGCCCTGCAAGTCTGTCCAGAGCTGTTGAAACTGTGTTTTCACACCGGAAAGGCCAGACATCAACTGAGTCTGGATACTACTGCCAACGCTCCGTGCAGCCGAACCGATTCCGCTCTGGTTTCTGCTGATTGTTGCAGCAAAGCCCCCGACCACCGAATCCATCCAGTCTCCCAGAGAATTCACAGGGGTCGTAAGGTTATTGCTCATTGACCCAGCCAGACCTTTCACGGCTTTAACTACAACTTTTACATTTTTCTTGATACCACTTGCCAGCAGCTTCATAAAGTCTGGCATATACTCATCGGCATCGGACAGCGGACCTTCATCTGGCACTGAGAAGTGCATGACGGAACGAATCTTATCCGCAACACCATTGATGGCACTTGTCACCTCTCCGATCTTCGACTGAATGCCAGAAACGATATTCCTGATAATATCCGCACCCCAAGAGAAAGCCTGACTTGCCAGCCCCTTGATATACGCAACTGCGCTGTTGAACCCTGCTTCAATTGCGGAACGAATGTTTCCGACCGTACTTATGATGCCACTATGCATAGCAGTGAAAGCACTGATTGCCGCATCCCTTGCGCTGTTGCTGAAAGAAGTAACCGCAGTCTTTGCCGCATTCCACCCAGCAGAAATTGTGGACTGGATCGTAGCGGTAACGGACGAAATCGTACTGCTGATGCCGGTCCAGATGGAAGAAACAGTGGACTGGATTGCAGAAAGGACCGTCGAGATGACTGTCTTGATCGCATTCCATACCGTGCTCATCTGGGTCTGGATGCCAATCAGCAGCGGAGATAGGAACGATACAATGGCGTTCCACACCGTAGTCACTGCGGTCTGGATCGCAGTCAACGCGGTGGAGATCGCGGTCTGGATGGCTGTCCAAATCGTAGAGAAAGTTGTT
>VOFG01004795.1_pt1 | contig 118748 bp, 146 predicted proteins | sample 5384171 | NCBI WGS metagenome assembly VOFG01 (sample SAMN12384726, study PRJNA508395) | human gut metagenome | isolation source: healthy gut F | host: Homo sapiens
TTTCTTGTTGTCTCATTAGTATTGACAGGCCGGTCTGTCGTTATTGCAAAGGTTTCGTTAAACATTCCCGCATCAGGCGGGAAGGACATACGCAAAGGCGCATGGAGGCTCATGGCTTGTATTTCTCTCCGGAAGAGAAATATACATGTGATATACTACTGACAATCAGGGCAATAAATGAAATAATGTCGGGCATGGAAGCCGTTTGACGGACGGATGCCCGATGTTTTTATATCGCGGATTGATTTTTTTATTGTTTTTTGTTGTCTGTCTGCAACTTTTTTCATAATTTTACTACAGTAATTTCTCTTCCGAGAGAAAGCCGAATTTGTCCGACAATATCCCGGTCTTTCTCTATGTTTCATCCTACAATGCTTTCAGGATAAGGCTGTTGGCCTTGTCTATCGCGGATGTATCCAATGAAGCCAGATAGATCAGTGTGGTCTTTTCCGAATCATGCCCCATCGCCTCGCTGATAATGGAAACCGGGATGTTCCTGCTTTTGGCAATGCTGGCCCATCCGTGGCGGGCGACATACATGGTGAGGGGATTGCCAGTCCGAGCCGCATCCCCAGTTTTTTCAGGAGACGGTTCACCCTGTGGGCGGCAGACTTGTACTGCTTTCTTCCGTCTGTCCGCATATCCCTGATGACAGGCAGCAGGTAAGGTGTCCCGGAGGTGTCGTACCTGCTGACAATTTCCTGCATGGGTTTCTCCCATTTGATGAACAGCCGCTGTCCGGTCTTCTGTCTGCGGTATGACAGGACTCCGTTCTTCAGGTCGGATTTCTTCAGGTATGCCATGTCGATGAACGACATGCCGCGTGTGTAGAACGAGAACATGAAAAGGTCTCTTGCCCAATCCATGGTCGGCTCCAGCCTCAGGTCCTGGTCCCTGATCTGCCTTACGGCTTTCAGCGGGATGGCGCGTTTGACCGTCTTGTCTATTCCGGTATAGACATGCCTGAAGGGATTCCGCTGTACGGTCAGCCCCTTCTCCACCGCCCGGTTGTAAACCGCCCGCAACCCCCGCATGTAAAAGGAGGAACTGTTGGGGCAGATGCCTTCCGCTTTCAGATGGCTCTCGTACTCCACCATCAGTGCGGATTCTATCCGGTTAAGAGGGATGTCGCCGCGTTCCGCCAGAAAACGTCTGAAACTGTTCAGAACAGTGGTGTACCGCTCGGCCGTACGTTCCCGGCCTGTACGTTTCAGTTCCGTGGTCAGGCTCCTGGCAAAACACATGAAGCCGCCGGTTTCCGGAGGGATACGGTATTGTCCCACCACCTCGTCCGCCGTGTAATGCCCGCCTGTGCAGTCCAGCAGTGCGATGATTCCCCGAAAGAGGGTCATGTCATCCGCAATCTTCTCTTCCAACGCCTTCAGGTAAGCCTGACGCCTACTGTCCCTGTCCGAGGGAATGACAACCTTCGAATGCGCTCCATCCCACTCCTGCGGATAAAGCCTGTAACCGGTGGTAATCTGTCTTGTCACCCGTCTGTGCGTCACCTTATAAACCAGTGTGCCTTCTCCCGTTCCGACGGAAGATGCACGGAATTTAACTTTTACTGTAGCCATGCTTGTATTTTCTTGATTGATGATTTTTCATTGTCTTAACCTGCAATACATGGAAATGTCCGGAACGGTACGGGGCATGGGAAGGACTGCCGTATGACCGGACGTTTTCCACGGCAGGGCATAATGTACGACCGGGTATCGGCCCTGACCTCCTGTTCCCTTGCCGCCCGTTCTTTCAGACGTGCCTGCTCGATGAGGGCGGCCTGCCGGCGTACCGCCTCCTCGTAGGTTTCCACATCCTTGCGCATCTGTTTGATTTTCCTGTTGTCCCGGTTGAATTCAAAGAGGTTTTCCAGCCCGGAGATGCTTTCGGGCGATGCTTCGCCCTTCATCGGTCTGCTCCAGCAGTTGTCTGATTTCCCCGAAATCAGGCTGTTCCCTCCGGGCAATCCTGTCTATCCGGTTGTTGACCGTATTCAGGCAGTCCACAATACCGTGGGCGAACTTCGCCAGTTCAGCCTCTGTGCGTTCGTGGTTACGGCGGCCGGCTTCCTCAATTAAGGCCTTGATGGAGGTAATATCCATGTTTGTACAGCCGCTTTGTGATGCCTGCCGGCTCTTGCTGACGGTCAGCAGTTCTTCCAGCATGGCGATGATGGTTTCTGTGTTTTCTTTCATCTTGATTTTTTTAAGTTGTTGTTAAATTCTGAATCCCTTGTTGTTCTTCTTTTTCTTCTTCCGCTGCATCAGCCGGCGGAACTCGGCTTCCTCCGGAGTCTCGGTGCAGGATGATGGGATGAGGTCCAGCAGCCCCAATGAACCGCTGATAAGCTCCCCGCCACCGCCTGAAGCCGGGCTGATGCCTTGCCGGAAGGATTGTGCCTGCCGTTCCTGAGGACTGTTACGGTTCAAGGCTGCGGCTATCTTGGAGTAGCTGAACTGACGGTCAATCTTCGAGCCGTTGAAGGAATAGCCGTTCTTACCGAACACCACGCCCTGGATTCCGTCTGTCCGCCCCTTGTGCTTGAAGCGTACTTCCACCCCTTGTTTCCACAGATTGGCGATAAGCGTGTCCCAGTCACCGCACCTTCCCACTTCCGTTTTAAGAAGAAAATACAGTTCGTATCTCGTCCTGTCCGGCTCTTTCAGCCGGTCCGTGTTCACCTGCTCCTTGTCGTGATGCCTTCCGATGATATACTGCGTATCGCGGATGCCCATTTTCATCATGTATTCCCGGCTTATCCGCACCATCAGCTCATCGGTTAAGCGTGGCAGGTCCTGCCCGGAGAAGCTGAGCGAGACATGCCCGATGAAACTGCGTGCTATCGAGCCGTTGTCGGAGACTAAAACTCCGTCGTGGTCGATAAGCGAAGCCTTTTTTTCCCTGTCAAGGATGTAATCCACAATCCCTTTGGCTCCCGCGCCTTTTACAATCTTTGCAATCATAGGCTGATACGGTCTATGAGTGTTTCCAGCGAAAGCAGCAGGTGTCGGCATTGTCCGGAATGCAGCCTTACACCCTCCCTGTGTGCCCTCCGGGTCAGCTGGTTCAGGTTGTTCGCCATGCCGCAGAGCTTGCGGATGAAGTCCGCCTGCTCGGTGGTGAGCCTCTCCCTTACCACGCACCCGTCCACCGCCTGCCTCACCATCTCGCTTGCCGAGACACCGGCCTTCCTGGCTTTCGACTTCAGGGCGTAGTATTCCCCGGTTGCCATCTTTACCGTGATGCGGTACTTGCGTTTCTCGGACAGCCCCTTTGCCGGGCGTCCACCCTTGTTTTTGTCGGTATCATTCTTCTGTATCATCCGGTTACGTTTTTTGTTTACAGTTCATACTTTACTCACTTTATAGACCAACGGGATGTGCTCCTTCGGGACCTCCGGGAGTGGAAGGAGGCGGTTTTGGTCAGACCAAAACATAAACTTGCTACCCCAAAAATGAAAGTTTCCATTTTTAGGGCCCCCGAAAAAGAAATCTCGCCAAAATGCTTTTTTTAATTGAATGAAAATAAGGACTTGCAACTTCTTACAAAACTCAAAATCCCCAGTATAGAACCTGATGTGATGCCGGACGGTATTCTCCAATAAACCTAAAAACTCATGCGGTTTCCGCCAATCTTGCAGGCGAAACGTTCAAGCGTGTCACGTAATTTCCGGCTGATGAGAACCGGCTTGCGGTCTTCAATCCTGTAGGGCCGCATGAAGGTTTGCGGTACTCCTCCGGCGGGAGCCTGCGCTGCCCGCCACTTGCTTCTGCTTCTTGTCTCTTTTTCATTATCCTTTGATTTTTGAATGGTTAATAAAGAGGTCGATGTTGCCAACACAACATGACCATTGTCGGCTGCAAAAGAAACGCATATCATGCTCAGGTACAAATTATTGGGCTTAGGCTGGCTATTGTGTGAGGCGTTGCTTTATAGACAGGTTCAGGAACGGTGACGGCTTCCCGGTTCTGCCCAGGTTGAACGGGCAGTTATAAGGTCGTTATAATGTTGGTTGGTTAGTTCGTTATAAGGACAGCCTCATATTTTATTATGTTATTATGTTTTTTCAGGTGCACGAGAAAAGGGACATTCGACAACGGGTATTTCTACTTGCTGCCGGATGCCCCTTCCGCTTTTTTTGTCGTGGTCCGGTGCCTATCTCGCGCCGATGGCCTTCAATCCCTTCGGTATCGGGTTGTCGAGGATGATTCTGTAGCAGAGCTTGCCGTCCACCCTTACCGGATCCCTCGCCACCATGAATCCCGCGCATTTCTCCACTTTCGCCACGTCGAGTATCATCCCGGCGATGAAGCCTGTTGGAGAAACGGGCGCAACGCGTCGTTCCAGATTGTGAAGCCGTTCTCGTCGTCGGAGACGAACATGTACCAGTCCTTCGGCCTGTCCTCGTCATGGGCGATGCACAGCCGGTTGCCGGCGTGAAGGCTGAGCCTCGTTGCTCAATATCCTGCTGAGGTACCTGCTGCCGTCGCGGCATACCGTGATCACCCGCTTGCCCTTGTAGGTCAGTGCCGGGTGGGAGTTGCTCTTGTTGTAAACTGTCAGTTTCATAGGAACTTTTTTTTAATTGGTTCGTTATATATTATTATATAGTCATCATCATGCCGCGTCTCCGGCTGCTATCATCCTCCTCCGGGCTGTGAACGTCCGGTTGGCGCGGACGGATTCCAGCATGACCTGTGCCCGGCGGGTTATCACCGATGTCTTCTCGCCCATGTGCCTGGCGATGGTACGGAACGAGCTGCCCGTCTCGTAGAAGCGCAGCGGACACGACCGTAACAGTCTGTTTCAATCATGCCTGATTTTTTTCACTTTTCCTAACTGCCTGTACTATCAAGGTGTTTTGCATGTTCCATAAAAAATCGTACCTTTGCATAAAGTGAGTTGCACATCAACGCAATTGATGCAAGTATGTAGAAACCAGAACGGTTGCCAACTCGTTACCTCGTTTTTTGATGATCCGCATAAACTTTTTATTCTTAGCGGATTATGTGATTCTTCCAAAAATAAAAATTATTCTTGCAAAGGACGAGTGATTATCCATCTAATTTTCAGTTTCCTATTCTTCGTCTGTTTGAATGTTCGCTGAAAATTGCTACATTCGCAGTAGAATCGATACGGCTTCTACCGACCCGATTCCGGTCATCTACCAGAGCGGCTACCTCACCATCAAGGGCTATAACAAGATGTTCGAGAACTACACGCTGGGGTTCCCAAACCGCGAGGTGGAACAGGGGTTCTTCAAGTTCCTGCTGCCCAACTACGCGTCGGTGAGCGTAAGCAAGTCACCCTATCAGATTCAGTGCTTTGTGGAGGAAGTAATGGCGGGCAAGGTGGACGATTTTTTCGAACGGTTGAAGACCATGTTTGCCGACATCCCTTACAAGCTGGCGCGCGACCGCGAAGTGCACTACCAGAATATTCTCTACATCATTTTCAAGCTGATGGGTTTCTATGTGCAGGTGGAATACCATACCAGTCGCGGTCGGATTGACCTGGTGCTCCAGACGCAGGACTACGTGTACATCATGGAATTCAAAGGCTGAACGGCAGCGCAGACGAAAGCTTTGGCCCAGATTCGGGAGAAAGGCTATGTCGCACCTTTTACCAAGGACAGCCGTACGGTCTACAAGATTGGTGTCAACTTCAGCGATGAGCTTCGTAACATTCAGGAAGTGAAGGTAGAGATGGGACAATAAGAAGAAACTACAAACAAATACGTATGAAAAATTATGTGATGACGGGTGCCGCCGTGTTATCAGCCTTCTTGTTTTTGGGTTGCGGAGGGCAGAATAAACAGAAAACAGAGAAAGAAATGGATGCAGATACGACAAGGACCGTATGTACTCAGGTAAAGTTACAGAAAGACAGCCTGCTGGCTACGCTGACGCTGGACGGTATGAAGGTGACATGGATTCGTGACAATGCCAACCCACGCTTGATGCCGCGTACTCTCTTTCCGGATGCGACAGATGCACTGATGGACAGCCTGTCTCTTCAAGAAGGCATACCGGCTTCTATCAGTACGTTTTTGGTTGAATGTGATGGCAAGCGGATGCTTTTCGATACCGGTGTCGGTGCTCCTGATAGCCGGATGATGGAGAGCATGAAATCGTTGAACGTAAAGCCTGAAGATATAGACTGCTTGTTTCTTACCCATTTCCATGGAGACCATATCGGCGGAATGATGAAGGACGGCAAGGTTGTATTCCCGAAGGCTGAGGTATATGCTTCGAAGGCAGAATGCGATGCCTGGATGAAAATGCCGGCCGACAAAAGGGCACAGGTAGAGACCACGATGAATGTCTATAAAGACCGTCTGCATCTTTTTGCTTTTGGAGATACGCTTCCCGGAAATGTACTCCCGATGGAGGCCATAGGACATACACCGGGGCATACCGTTTATAAGGCGGGCAAGCTGCTGGTAATTGGTGACCTGTTTCACGGATATGCCTTGCAGAAAGACCATCCGGAGATCTGTGCGCAGTATGACATGAATAAGACCGGAGCCATAAAAAGCCGCAAATACTACCTGCAATATGCCCGTGAAAACGGACTGGTAATGGCAGGTATGCATTTGCCTGTTCCGGCTTTTGCGGAATAGGAAGACGCCGAATAGCTTGCTAACTTTACATATTGGAAAACGCCTTGAGGACATAATCGTTTCTTCAAGGCGTTTTCTATGTTTCCCGTAAGAGAACCGTATGTTCTTCGGTGTGGAACCATACGTTTCTGCCTTGGAAAACATACGATTCAGGGTCGGGAGACGTAAAAATAAAACCGGTATTTCCCGGAAAACAGGATTTCGTTTTTCTAATTCCTTTCCCAACTTTGAAATGCCGTTTCTTTTCCGTATCTTTAAAAACTAGATTTACCTAACAATCAGATACGTATGAAGAAAGTGATACTGCTTATTCTGCTGTGCGCTGTGATGCTGACGCTCAAAGCCACAGGGCAATCGGGCGATGTGATTCGTCTGGCAAGAGAAGAATGGGTTTTGATGGCAAAGCCGATAGAAAGTGATACTATGCTGGGTAACCGGGTGAGAGCTTTCCTGCCAGATAATATCAGTTATTCAACTGGAAACTATAGTTGTTATACGGCTTCATGGGAAATACGTAACGGTTATCTTTGCCTACGACGGATAGAAGCCGATGTCTACGATGAAGCCAGCAATAAAGAATCTACACTGGTGTATGAGGGGAAAGATTTGCAGTCGCTTTTCCCTTCTTATTATAAAGATGGAGAAATTCAAGCCCGTTGGTTCAGTGGGGAGCTTCGAGCCGGAAAAGGAAATTTGGTGAGATATGTGCATGACGGTTTCGACCGTAACATGGAAACGGAACAGATTTTGACCGTCCAGAACGGTAAAGTGTTGAAAACGCAGACTTATCATAATTACCGGAGACCCGGTTTGAATTTGAAGAAAGCGCAAAAAGGAGATTGCCTGTCGTTTTCCCTGGAAACGGTTTCCTGAATACCGAGGAGAACAGATCATTTTTGTAATAGGTGATTTCCAAATGACGGATGACGGTCACTTCGTGGATTGTGATGTGCATTTTTTCTTTCTGCGTTCTTCACGAAAACGATAGAAGACGGAAATCATCCGCTGGCCCTCGCTTTTAAAGAAACGCTGAAATCCATTTATCCGTGGGAGGTGCTTTTTATCAACGGAAAGCACACTATGGCATATCGGAATGTTACTATGCCTTTGAGGGGAGATATAACGCATAATAAGGGTGATTCTGCAAAATACACGATTGTGGGTCGGGTGTATGGTGAGTCTGTCCGTCAACGTCCTCCTTATGATGTGGTACATACTGTGCTGGTTGGCTCCAATTTGAGCATGGTTGAACAACCGTTTCAAGGATGGCTGACAGATTCCACTGGCTGCTTCCGGATAAAGGGGCTGGAGGCCGGAACTTATCATCTGAAAGCGGAATATGTGGGACTCGCTCCTTGTGATACGGTAGTAACCCTCCCTTCGCAGCATAATGACACGCTGCGGATGGTGCTTCCTTTATGGTATGATTATATTTTGAAATATGACTGTTCGCCGGAGTTGTCGAAAGAAAACATCCTCAAGGGACATCCTAAACTGCGCCGGGTAATACCGGAAGGGCAGGAACAGAAAATCCGCACACACTTTTTCTGGGAGAAGTATGGTGTGAGTTATGACGCTTTTTATCCATTGAAGAAAGATGGAACACTGGACTGTTATCTGGGTGTTCCCAATCATCTGCTGACAGCTTATAATCAGGTGGTTTTTGATTATCTGGATAAGAAGTTTGGCACTTCATGGCGCAAGGAGGCTCCGAAAGGAATATTTGGCTTGGATAAATCTTTAGATGAATTTCGTGACTATAAATGGTTTATCAAGACTTTACATAAGGAAAGCAAATATCCGGTAAAGTTGCTGGCCAAGGGAAAAGAATGTCTGCTTCGCATTGAATATGTAGTGGACAGTAATGGATATATCGTGCAACCGAAAATCATTTCTTGCAGCAACCGGTCGTTTCGGAAAACAGCATTGGACACTTTTAAAAAGGTGATGAATGTCCCTACTTTATTGAAGGCAGGTAAAGATACACTTGTAGTTCAATATAAACTGGATTCTTCTGCTACTGTTAATCCGGATACTGATGTGCTCGTTATCGGCTATACACCGTGTGATAAACCGATACTGATGAAATAGATAAAAGGAATAATTGTTTTCATTAAAATGGAATGAATATGAGAAAAGAGATTGCATGTGTCATATTGATTTTGCTGGCGGCCTGTGTAAATAAGCCTGGACAGCCTGTACAGGAGGCTACCTCTACAGCTGTTATCGGAGGTGCGGACAGCATGACATCCATTGTGGTTGCTGATACTTGTGCTTCATTTCAAGATACAGTAACATACGAATTACGTCAGTGTCAACTTTGGTATACAAAAGATTTACCTGAAGCATATAACGGAGAAACCCGTCTGTGGACAGAATATGAAGTATATACAGAAAATATGCCCGTGATTAATGTATTTGTAAGCAATCCGACGGACATTCCGTTGGAGTTCGGACGGGATATGCGTTTCTATTTGTGGAAAAATGATAAATGGTGTCCGCCGGAGCAAAGGGATACCTCCTATACGATTGTATGGAATAGTGATGCCTTTATGATAAAGAAGGCTCCTTTGCTGTATTGCTTCCGTTATAAACTGAATGAATATTGCATTCCAAAAGGGAAATACCGTGTTCAGAAGTCATTTAGTAGAGGTGATGAACACATTCTTTTGACAGACAGTTTTGAGGTTAAATAAAAAAATGTGTGGAGTATGAAAAACTGGTATATTTATTTCGTGGCGATGATGGCAATATGCGGACTGGGATGCAATCGCACGGCATCAAAAAACAGGTTATGCAGATTGGACCATGCCGATGCACAATGCCTGAACTGTGATACGCTGGGGACTACTGTGCGGATGAATATGATACAGAACCATTATCCGCTTGATACAAAGAATGTGTATGCTATCCTATTGAATCCTAAGCGTAAGTCGCTGATTTTTGGTGGTGACTGGACGTTGCAGAAATGGTAAAACGGTTCGTGGATGGGTGCAAAGATGAATGGAATGTATGGCTTTGGAGATGTAGGTATGCAGTTAAACTTTGCTCCTGATTATTATTGTTTTAGTTATCCTGTCAGTTGCTATAGAATTACATCCGGAAAATATCGGATTATTCAATCATTCCATGACGGGAGGGAAGAAATTACAGTAAGTGCCGAGTTCTGGATAGATAAATAACAGAAAATTGTTTTACGGAAAAATCGATAATACAATGAAAGGAAGATGAGCAAACAGTTTATCAGGTAGTGGAGGAGATGCCGGAGTTTCTCGGTGGTATGCCTGCTTTAATGGAGTTTATCCGGAAAAACCTGCGGCATGACAAGGCTGAAAAGAGGAGCGTGTCATCATTCAAATAGTAGTAGATAAGAAGGGAAATGCCACCAACCCTGTGGTGTTGCGGAGTACAAATCCGGCGTTGGATGAAGAAGCCTTGCGCATCGTCAGTCTGATGCCGAAATGGAAACCGGGCAGACAAGCCGGGAAGAACCGGAATGTAAAGTTTGCTTTTTTCTGTTGCGTTTAAACCTTCTGTGCAGAATACAAATTAATTATCCCAATAGCGTATGAAAACAAATGCATTTTTTCAATTGTTTGTGGCGGTGGCTTGCATGATGTGTGTCGGCTGCACGGGCAAACGAAAAGCACAATCGGATGTTGCTTTGGTAAAGGAGACTCCTCCGGCAGTACAGAGTCCGGAAGTAACGGATGATACGTTTGCAGCAGAGGAGCCGGATACGGAAACTTCGACAGACACTCCGCCTCAACCGGTGGCGATGGTGCTGGAACCGGTGGTACGGGATATTCCTTCCGGCCGTCCTCTTTCTGCGGATTCGCTTTATATGCATACAGAATATGATTATTATCCTGTAGCGACATCCAAAGTCAAGGTCTTCATTACCAGTCGTGCGAACCGGGAATATGACAGTGGAGAAGGGTACAGTCTGGTATATTACAATGAAGCACTAAAGCAATGGGAGCCTCAGCCTACCATTCCGATAATCAACGATGTATTGTGGGTGTTTACGCCCGATTATCCTACACACCGGCAGACTATTCAATTTTATACGGACAAGAACCGTCCCGGCAGGTATCGTATTTACAAATCATTCAACCGTAATACACGTACGGCATACGCGGAGTTTGAACTTATATCCAAGGCTCAGCATCGGAAACTGCTCGACAAAATTAGCCGATACGGAGAGAAGCATCCCAAGGACCGTGTCATAGAAAACTTGAATACTTCGTTTTTTCGGGACAATGACACGTTGTATATGTCGTGGATGGTGAATTCGGAGGCATTGCAGAAAGAGTTCCGGCAGAAGGTGCTGAATTATGCGGCAATCGTGGTGAACGACGGGAAAGAGGATGTGGCTACTTATTTCACTCAATCAATGTGTACGGATACTTTCGGCATCAAGATGTACACGGAGAAGGCGGTGTATCTGCCAAATACGGAATCCGTGGCAGTGAGAATCGTGAACCGGAGCGGACAGAGCATCTCAATGGGGTCGCCGTACTGGGTACTTCGGAAGGAAGGGGAAAAATGGTTGTTTTTGCCTGGAGCAAGGGTTTGGACACTTGAAGAACATATTCTTTCATCCAATAAGATTTATCCCTTTTCTGCCAGTTTGTATCCGTCACTTCGTATGCTTACGCCCGGCGTCTATCGTGTGGTGAAGGAAATGGATATCGGGGATAATTATCGCGACTGGTATTTTGCGGCGGAATTCCGGATTGGCCACAAGGTGGAAGAGCGGGATGCTGCGGACAAGGAGCCTTCTTCAAAACCTTTGCAGGAAGTGGCAGAGGAAAAGGATATGGATATTGCGTATGACGTGGTAGAGGAGATGCCGGAGTTTCCCGGGGGCATGTCGGCCTTGATGGATTTTATTCGGAAGAACCTGAACTATGACAAATCGCTTGTGCCTGAAACGGTTGTAATTCCTCGGGTCATCGTACAGTTTGTGATAGATGAAGAAGGAAATATTATTCATCCGGTGGTGGTGCGGGGACTGAATCCGGCATTGGACGAAGAGGCTCTTCGGGTAGTGAAGCTGATGCCGAAATGGAAACCGGGACGGCAAAGCGGAAAACCGGAGAAAGTGAGGTATGCCATTCCGGTTACTTTCGAGCGTGCCGCCAAGGTTCCTTGATTTTATCGGAGTGGTTTAGGAAAATAAGTCTGTCATGACAATTATTTTTTTCTCTCAAAAAGTCGTTTTTTAGGTAGGCTTTTGTATCTTTACGCTTGTAATCAAAACAAATGCCTATGAAAATGAAACCGTTGTTATGGAGCTTGGTGGTCACAGCCGTAGTGTGCAGTCTCTGTCTGTTCGTCACACAATGGATGGGCTTTGCCGATGATTGGCGCATCTTTGTGAGCGTATTCTTGGGGGTACTGTTGGGAAACGGTTGTAACCGGTGGTTGCAGCGTGTCAGCTCATTGAAAAATTCTCAGGCAAGCGGAATACTTACCTGAGAATTTCTTTTTTCATCGGATAATCCCCGTATCACTGTCCTTCAGCCTGGATGGAGCGGTTGACAGCGCGGAACTTGCGTCCTTTAGTCAGTCGCCACGTTACGGTCAGGTTGACGAGGTTGCAGGCGTCGCTACTGTAGAGGGCAGTGGTTTTCTGGAGGTTCCGGTTCAGGACTTCCGATTCGAACATTTTGTATTTGTGTTGAAAGGGCTGTTGCCAGATAAGGGCAAACTGCCAGTCTTTGTAGCTGTAGGCGGCCTTCAGGGCGATGTCGCCTCCGCTGTAGCCTTTGGTTTCCCCTTCCAGAAAGCGGGAACCGTTGTCGGCGTAGGCATGGAGGGAGAGATTGCCTAAGTAGGCGTTGAGGGCTCCCGTGGCAAAGTAGGACGTGTAGCAGTGAGTGTAGTCGTGGCCGAAGTTGAAGCAGCGGAACAGTCCCCCGTAGGCCGTGACGGAGAGCTTTTCCGGCATCAGCCAGTAGCTTGCGTAGGCCATGGCGTGCAGGGCATCAATCTCTTTCTGGTTGCGCTGGGTGTAGATGAACCGGTCGTCGGACGTGCGTTCGTACACCGCCATGTTGGGGTGAGGACATTTCTTGTAGAAGCCTTGCAGATTGATTTGCAGACGGGAGTCGTTGTACGACAGCCGGAGGGTGTGATACGTCTCCCGGTTGGGCTTTAGGTCGGGACTGCCTACAGTCCATTCCATGCGGTTGGTGCGGATGGCGGCATCGCTGATCATGGCCACCCGTGAGGTGCGTTCGTTCAGTTGGAAATTGTAACTCAGTTGCAGGGAGTGGGTGAAGTTGTAGCTCAGGGCTGCTTTCGGACAGAAACTCCAGTAATCGTACGAATGGGCTTGCTGACGGTAGTGCAGGTAGCTGCCTCCGATGCCTGCCGAGTAGCGTAGCTTGCCCCATGTTCCCTTGATTTCCGGAAAACAGATACACGCGGTTGTGGTGCATGGGGGTGACGGAAGAAACATCGCCCGTATATTCATTGTTTGTGTATTTCTGGCTGTAGTTGAGGCCGGCAGAAAGGGTGAAGGGCTTCAACCGGTTTTCATAGATGGCTTCGCTCAGCAGGGAGTAGGTGCGTCCGTCCACGTCGTAACGGTAGGGCGAACCTTCGTCGTAGCTGTCGGAGGAGCGGGTGCCGATGTATGTGCCCACGGCATTGAGGGTAAGCGACTGTCGGGGGGAGAGCTGCTGGAAGTAGTAGAGGTCGAGCACCGGACTGCTGCTCTGGCTTTGTTGCTGTTCGAGGGCGGTGTACGTCTGTGTCCCGTCCACAATCTGTTTCTGACTGAAATCACCCGGCACGTGACTGAAGTCGCCGCTCAGTGAAGCCTGAAACACATAGCGGCTGGAGTCGGCCAGGTTGTAGGTCAGTTTCATCTGGTTGCTCAGACTCCGGTTGCGCGAGGCGAGGTCGTTGCGCTGGATGGTATAAATGGAGCCGTCGTTCAGGTGGTAGTGCGCGGTTTCTTCCGTCCGTATTCCTTTAAAATCCCGGTAGCCGAAGCTGTAGTTCAGCGACAGCTCACTCTTTTCCGTGTTCCATTTGCCGTATACTGTGTAATCGCCGTCGGGTAGTCAGTGCCTGGGTGAGCGAGGTTCCTAAAGTATATCCGTTGTCTGCCCGTCGGGTAGTGATGTCAATGACGTAGGCAATGCCGTCGCCATAACGCACACCAGGGTTGTCGATGAAGTCAATCTTGCGGATGCTCTTCGGGTCGAGCGACAGCATCTCTGCCTTGTCCGCAATGATGCCGTTGATACGAATCTGTACACTTCCCCGCTGGTCGATGGCCGAGATGCTGTGGCCCACCTCATCCACACGGATATTCGGTAAGGTGAGTTGCTGGAGCAGACTGTAGCCCGAGCGGGAAGAAGCTTTCTGTTGTTCGGAGGGATAGAGTAGCAGGCCGTCGGTTTTGTGGATAATCCGGTCGGCCTTGACTTCCACTTCGCCTAGTTCCACGGTGGAGGCTACTTCTTGTGCGAGAGTGGGGAAGGCCAGCAATAAAAAAGAAGAAAGATGCTGGCCAGAAATCGGGAGATGGTCAGCAGAAGCCGGCTTTCGGCCTCCTGCTGGAAAAGTAATCTGAGTGTATTCATTTGTTCCTGTGTGTAAATTTCAGGAACAAAAGTAGGAGGCTGCCACGAAGGCGTCAAAAACCGACGCTGACATTTGCCTGACAATTCGCTGTCAGCTTTTCAATTCGTTGATTTCCAAGGAATAGTTTCGTCCTCTGTCGGCCACGATTTTCAGTCGTGTATGCTCCTCTACGATAGGTTTCAACCGGCGGATAAGGGTGTAGAGCGTATCGTTGGCATCGTCTTTCTTGGGCCAGAGTGTCGCACAGATTTCTTCTTTCGAAATGGAGTGGAAAGGTGACTGCCAGAACAGCCGCATCAGTTGCTGTTGCATGGGGGTGAAGCGGATAGGCATGTGGTCGACGCCGTAGAAACGGTCGTCTGCATCCGAATATGTCAGTCCCCCGAAATCTTCGGCAGATTGTGTACCATCTTCAGCCGGTTGTCCGCATCCTTCTACGGGTTGCAGCACCAGATTCTCTTTCTCTCTTTTCCGTAAGTACAGCATCGAGCCGATGGCCCAGAGGATAGCCGCTGCCATCAGTCCGGCAGGCAAGCGCTGGTCGGTCATGCCGAATAAGGCCGCTGCCGACAGACGGGTATAGCCTTTCAGGGCCAGTGTCTCGCCTGCGTGTCCGTTTCTTATCATCAGTGTATCGCTGTAGATGGCCTGTTCATCCGTCGAACCACCCTGATATTCCTTGTCCACCACCTCGAACGTGAGGAAAGAGGTTTCCTTCAGTCGCCGGTTCTTCAGGTGTCGGCAGAACCGTTCATCGGACACGGCAATCAGTACCTGTCCGCGCGAAGTACGCCGGAGCCTGCTTGTATGCCCGTATCGTGTCTTGTGTCACAATGGGCTCCTTCTTTTCCAGTAAAGTCAGTGCCAGTGCCTGATTCAGGTCGGCTGTTATTTCGTTTCGTGTCACGTGGTAGTTATGGCGTCCGGCCAGCAGGGAAGTCAGCATCAGCGCCAGAAACACGGTGACGGATAGTAGTCTGCGATTCATAAATATCGGGTTTGGTTTCTGCAAATGTAATGAATTCTGTGCTTCCTGATAGTATCCGGACGATATAAATATTATTATCAATGCGTAGCCAGATACCACGAAGTCTGCGAGTAAGAACTTGCCAGGCTGTTTGTGCTGGGTGCGGAGGTGGTGATGCCGGAATAACGCTCTATAGGAAGCGGACCGCAGGCCGCAGTGAAATATTTCTCGGTGTGTGCCTTGTAGGGAACGACTTGTTCCAGCAAAGTCTCAAACTGGGTCAGTTGCTCTGCATCATCGCCGCAAAGGGTACGGACGTAATCGCCGAAGTCATAGAAAATCACGGGAGAATAGCCGTCCATATGCTGAATGGAGGGAGTGTGTGAGTACTCCCAGTGATAGCGGGGTTTCGTAGTGGCACGTGCCTTGCTTTGGGCGACGGGCAGCCATCCCATGCCGTGGCAGCCCACAATCAGGGAGTAGGTTTTGGCGGGAGCAAACGATTTCATGTCGTTCAGAATGCCCGTGAGACCTTCCTCGGTCGTAAATGCGGGACGGGTATATTCTTTCAGTATCTGCCGGGTGCAGGTACCGTTGTTGACCGTGATTTCAAACAGTTCTGCTTCCGTGGAACTGGTGGACAGAAAGACGAGTACCCGCTCCTTGTCCAGCCCTCTGCGGGAGATGGCGTCTTCCATATCGTCGATATTCTGGTAGAAATAGTTCGTCAGGTTGGTAGACCACGGCAGGTACATGAAGAGTGTCCGCTCGTTGTCGGCAGACGGAATTTCTTCTTTCCGGCAACTCGTCAGGTAGGAGAGTCCGATAACGAGCAATATGGGAAGCAGGCGGATTAGTTTCATGAAACTTGCACTATTTTTTATAGGTGATTTTGAAAGGCAGAACCTGGAACACCTCGCAGTCGGGAGTAATCAGTTCCAGCTTGTAGGTGAGAGAAGCCCCGTCTGTACCTTCCGTCAGCTGGTCGAGCACTTCTTGCGGAAGAAGGTCCTTGAAGCTGATTTTGCCGCTGTTCATGCGCAGATAGCGTGCCTGTCCGTTTGTTTCCACGGCAAGCAGGGCTACGGGAGCATACTGGCTCAGGATACTTCCGGCGTATTCCTTGCGCGGGGTGACTTCCATGCTGCCGAGGTCGTAGGAGATTTCGTGACCATCGGGTGCAAAGAGCTTCTTTTCTTGATTGACGGTGATTTCTGTGTACGTGAAGTCGTAGATGTCCGTACCTTCGGGTTCCAGTTCCTCGTCGGTAGAGAAGATAATCACCTCACAATGACGCAGACGGTCGTAGCCTGTGAGATATACTCCGTTGCTCAGCAGCTTGACCTTGACGTGATTCCCTTGTGAAGTGATTTCACAACTGCCTTCTCTGGCTGGTTTGAAAGTGAAAGGACCGTTGCTGCTCAGCACGTCGAATTCCGTTTCTTTTCCGGAGATGATGAGCGGATTTTCCTGTACCGATACGGTCAGTTCGTGGACGTCCGACAAATCTGTGTGATATGTTTTCTGTACCTCTTCCAGTTCCTGATTCGTCATTCGCTGGTAGATGGAATAACCGTAGATTTCGGTTCCGCCTGCCTGTATCCCCAACTGGTCAAGTATTTCCATTGTGTTGCCGTTCACAGAAAGTATCTGAAACACTGTGCTCTGGTTGCTGAGCAGTCGGTTTCCGTCCGAGAAGGTATAAGCGACAGTCCGGAATCCCCATGCAGGATAGGCGTCAATGTACATGTATTTCTTCAGGGAAGAGTTGCTTTCCACGTAATATTGGGTAGGGCCTGTACCTATCATGTCTTGGTAATAATCCTGCGTCTGGCAAGTGCCGTCGGGATTGATTTCGTAGGTGTGGACGTGCTTCCAGCCGTATCCCACTACGTCCTCCTCGAAGCGGGCGGAAGAAATGGGGGTGAGAGACGCTGGCTCACATTCTCCGTTTTCATTGAATGTGAAGGTTGGAAAGTTTACGTCGTCGTGGTCGCAGCTGGTGAAGCAGAAGATGCAGAGGAATACCAGCAGAATGCTAGTGAGTTGTTTCGTGTGCATGAGGAATAAAGTGTTAAGTGTTTTCTTTTTTCCAGAATAAGTCAGTGAATATACGCTGTAAGAGAATCAGTATGGCCAGTATACAAACGGTGTATTGCAGAAATGCTTCCTGACTTTTGAGTCCATAATAAAGACCTACAATGAAGCACAACTGGCAGAGATAACCTAAAATTCTGAGTAACATAGTTTTTTGATAAAGGTTTGATTCCCAAAGTTAGCATAAAAAACAGAGAATCGGAAATTGAGGCATGAAAAATCCCCTGCCAGGCGTGTTTTTTATCTTGCTCTGGCAGGGGAAGGATAATTATGCAAAAATCGGGACTCGTTTATTTCCAGTTGCTCGGAATGGATTCATAGTCGGTCAGGTTCGTACAGTTGTTGAACGCGCTGGTGTGACTGGTGATTTCAAGGAATTCATTCGGGTAATCCTTACGTTCATACAAGTGTACCTTTTTTCCGTTTATCAGGGTGTAGGGCGATTCGCCGGTGAGCGAACTGCAGCTTTTGAACAAGAGACGGACAGCTTGCAGGGTGCGCATGGAGTCGAACAGTCCGGCAGGAATGCGTTGCAGACTCTTGCATCCGGCAAAGGCTTCCCACATGGAAATCACCTGTGTGTTGTTTGCAAACAGTTTTTCGGGAATCTCGCGGAGGGAGGTACATCCCTTGAATATGCCATCTAACCTGGTAACCTTGGTCATGCTGGCAAACAAGTCTTCCGGGATTTCAGTCAATGAGGTGCAATTCGAGAAAAGACCGTAGGCATCCATGACGGAGTTGATTTCTGACACACTCTGTATGCCCGGACAGTTGGCAAACAGTCCTTCGGGCAGACTGGTGAGCGAGCTGCATCCTGAGAAGGCACATTGTATGTATCCTAAACGGGTATTGTTACGGAACAGTCCGGCCGGAATCTCTTTCAGGTTTTCACATCCGCTGAACACATCGTTCATGACATAGATGTCTTTGTTGTTTGCAAAGAGGTCCTCGGGCAGGTAGAGCAGCCCTGTGCAGCTGGAGAAGGTTTCGTTGAAGTTGCGGGCACTGGAATTCTGGGCGAAGAGATTGAGCGGAAGTGAAGTCAGTCCCGTACAGCCCTGGAAGGCTCTGTCGAACGTCTCGGCGCCGGTGGCCATGGCAAACAGGTCTTCGGGGAGGTTGGTCAGTCCCGTACAGCCTTCAAAGCAGGAGGTGAAGTCCGTGATGGCGGACAGTGCTCCTTTGGTGTCGGCAGCCAGCTGGGTCAGTGCGGTAACATCTTCCAGTCTCAGTGTTTTCAGTTCGGGCGTACCCCATTGTGTGATGCCGATGAGTGAACTCTTGAGGATTTCTCCCTTGGTTGTGCTGTTGGTTGTCAGAGATTCTACCGTACCTTTGAAAGCTACTTCTACGGTAGATTCAGCACCTTGGGTATAGGCGTGTGACAAGTCGGCCGAATATACGTATGATTTGTCGAGCACCTCGGTCACCCCGTCGCCCCAGTCGATGACACCTTTCACCCGTCCTTCAAACGGAAGGTACACCGTGCGGTTGTTCAGGTTGTTCAATACGTATTTCAGAATCAGCGCGTCTTCCTTGCCGCGCATGGCAGTAGTGACGGTGTACAATGAAAGTCCATGCAGAGGCCCCGGTTCCGTACCGCCTTGCAGGTAGATGTAGTATTTGGTTGCTTCCGTCAGCCCGGAGAAAGTACAGGTAGGCTGGCTTTGAAGGTCGAAGAGGTATTCAAAAGGAAGTCCTGAGCCTCCGTTTTTCAAATCCTGAATGACTTCGAACAAGGGGATGCTGTCTGTTGAGATATAAGTGGAATAGAAACGGGCATCGTTCTGTCCTTCCAGTGTCAGCGTGATTTCATTGATGTCTGCATCTGCCTTGGCCACGCTGATATGGGGAGCAGCTGCCTGTTCGATGAGGATGGTAGCCAGCAGACTGTCTTTGTCGGTGGCATAAATCAGCAGGTTGTCGGTCTGTTTTTCGCTGGAGTAGTTGGTGTAATACTGCAGGTACTCTTCGCCGTAGAACGAATACTCCGGATTTTCCAGGATGAACGAATAGTCCTCCTGCTCGGTTAGTTCCCCTTCACTGAATTTCTTGAATTTCTCCAGTACATAGCGCATGCTCATGATGTTGGTCTGGCATTTCACCTGTATGCCTTCTCCGTCTCTTACGGCAGGCACTTCGATGCGGGTCGTTTCCAGATTGAAATAGGGAGCCGCTCCGTCGGTAGTACCCACTCCGTTCAGATTGCCTGAGCTGCTTCCGTCTCCGTTTTCGTCGTCTTCATCTTCATCACCACCTCCTAAAATATCCTCTAATTTTTCGCACGAGGTAAGGGTGGAGGCTAAAAATACGGGTGTCATGCCCCATACAAAAAGGGCACAGCCTGAAACCAGCAGCGATTTCAGGGCTGTCGTTGCTTTACTTTTGTTCATACTAAAGATAAGAATAATAGGATAATTTACGTTTGTACAAAAGTAAGGCTATCTGAGGAGCCTGTGCATCACCGAAAACCGTGATTTTCAACGGGTCGGACGGGAAACTATACCAGCGAAATGACGTAGCTTTCCAGACTTCGCAGATCGATGTGCCAGAGCCTTTCCGCTCAGCACGGCCGGACTGCCCAGGATGACTTTCATGGTCTCGCTGGCTTCCACACAGCCCACTACGCCCGGAGTGACACCCAGCACGGCCTTGGAGGGGTGGGGCATGGCGAGCATTTCCTCTTCGTCGGGGAAGAGGGTACGGTAGTCGGGACCGCCCTGGTAGTTGAACACGGAGACCTGCCCGTCGAACTCGCGGATGGCACCGTACACGTACACCTTGTCCAGCCGCACGCAGGTGTCGTTAATGAGGTAGCGCGTGCGGAAATTGTCGCAGCCGTCCACCACAATGTCATAGTTGGCAATGAGGCATTCGGCATTCTGCGGGGTGAGCCGCTCGTTCCAGGCTTCCACGCGGATGTCGGAGTTGAGGGCCTGCAGGCGCAGTTTGGCCTGTTCGGCCTTGGAGAGTCCGATTTCAGGTTCGCTGTAGAGCACCTGCCGCTGGAGGTTGGTCTCGCTCACGGTATCGTCGTCAATCAGTCCGATGGTGCCCACTCCGGCACCGGCCAGGTAGAGGGCAATGGGCGACCCCAGTCCGCCCACTCCCACGATGAGTACGCGGGCCTGTTTCAGCAGGAGTTGTCCTGTCTCGCCGATTTCGTCGAGCAGAATCTGTCGGTTGTAGCGTGACGCTTCTTTTTCGGTCAGTTTCATAAGGTTAAAAGGGGAATAAGTGAGTAAAGACAGAAAGGCATCCGGAAGTCGGGAAAATGGCCTCAGGATGCCTTCTGAAGGGAATTATATATGCCTTGAAAAAACGCACTTGCGTTTTGGAAAAACGTCCTTGTGTTTCCATCCAAACGCACTGGTGTTTGAAGTAAAACGTACTTGCGTTTCAGGGAAAACGTAAAGGCGTTTTTGCAGAAACTCTCCGTCGTTTTTCAGAGAGTGTTCCGGAGGACTTTTCAGCGGGCCGCAGCGGCGGTGGCGTGCGACTGTGCCACGTGGTCGAACGAAGCATCCCAGTCCTTCCATACCGGTTCGCGTCCCAATGCCTTGAGGGCCTTCTCGATTTCTACGGCAGTACGTTCGTCGCTCACATGGAACTGCTCCAGTGCCTGCGGGTAGGTGTAATATCCGCCCGGTTCGGTCTTGCTCTCGGCACTCATGGTAGTCACACCCAGTGAAGCCATGTGGTCGCGGATATTGGCCGGTTCGCGGGTAGAGTAGGAGATGTCCACATCGTGGTCGAAGATACGCATGGCGAAAGTCACCTGTGCCAGTTCCTTGTCGCTCATGATGACATTAGGCTGGAAACCTTCGTTCTCGGCCGGACGCATGCGCGGGAAGTTCACGCTGTACTTCGTCTTCCAGTAATGCTTCTGCAAGTAGCGCAGGTGGTAAGCCATCATGGTCACGTCTGTACGCCAGTCCTCCAGTCCGATGAGCACACCCATGCCGATGGAGTGTACGCCGGCCTGGCCCATGCGGTCGAACCCGTTGACACGCCATTCGAACTTCGACTTCATGCCGCGCGGGTGGTACACGTTGTAGCGGGCCTTGTTGTACGTTTCCTGGAAACAGATTACACCGTTCAGTCCGTGGTGTACCAGTTCGGCATACTCTTCCGTCTTGAGCGGCATCACCTCGATTTTCAGGTTCGAGAAGTACGGCTTGGCCAGGTCGAGCGCCTTGGCAATGTAGGGCACACCCGCCTTGGCCGGATTCTCACCCGTCACAATCAGCAGGTTTTCGAACGGGCCGAGCTTCTTGATGGCCTTGTATTCGTTTTCAATTTCTTCGGGTGTCAGGATGGTGCGCGCCATGGGGTTGCTGATGTGGAAGCCGCAGTACACGCACGAGTTGGTGCACGAGTTGGTGATATAGAGCGGGATGAACATCGACATGGTGCGTCCGAAACGTTCTTCGGTATATTTCTTGCTGAGGCGTGCCATGGGTTCAAGGAACTTTTCGGCAGCCGGCGAGATGAGAGCCATGAAGTCGTCTACGTCGCACCGTGATTTTCCGAGTGCCCGAATCACGTCGGCCTCGGTTTTGGAGTAGATGGCCTTGGTCGTCTCCTCCCAGCTTATTTTTTCTAATTCGTCACTAAACATTTCGATAGTTAATAGTTAAAAATTAAAAGTTAAAGATGCTGGCCTGATGCATTATTCATTATTAATTGCCTTCAGGTCGCGGCTGAGTTTCATCGCACAGAAGTTCGGACCACACATGGTGCAGTACTCGCCGTCGGTGTGACGTCCCTCGTTGAAGTATTCCAGCGCACGGTCGGGGTCGAGACTCAGGTGGAACTGGTCGCGCCAGCGGAACTCGTAGCGGGCCTTGCTCAGGGCATTGTCGCGGATCTGTGCGCCCGGATGACCTTTGGCCAGGTCGGCTGCATGGGCGGCAATCTTGTAGGTGATTACACCCGTACGTACATCTTCGCGGTTGGGCAGACCCAGGTGTTCCTTCGGAGTGACGTAGCACAGCATGGCTGTACCCAGCCAGCCGATTTGTGCGGCACCGATGGCCGAAGTGATGTGGTCGTAACCCGGAGCGATGTCGGTCACCAGCGGGCCGAGGGTGTAGAATGGTGCGTTGTGGCAGTGGCTGATCTGACGCTCCATGTTCTCACGAATCTTGTGCAAGGGCACGTGTCCCGGACCTTCGATAAAGGCCTGTACGTTCTTTTCCCAGGCACGGAGTACGAGTTCACCCATCGTGTCGAGTTCGGCAAACTGAGCCTCGTCGTTGGCATCGGCAATACAGCCCGGACGCAACCCGTCGCCCAATGATACGGCCACGTCATACTGAGCCAGGATGTCGCAGATGTCGTCAAAGTGCTCGTAGAGGAACGACTCCTGGTCATGGATAAGGCACCATTTGCTCATGATACTTCCGCCACGGCTCACGATGCCGCACAGACGCTTGTCGGCCAGGTGTACGTTGTGACGACGGATACCGGCATGGATGGTGAAGTAGTCCACACCCTGCTCACATTGCTCGATGAGCGTGTCGCGGTAGATTTCCCAGGTCAGGTCTTCCACCTTGCCGTTCACCTTCTCCAGTGCCTGATAGATGGGCACGGTACCCACCGGCACCGGACAGTTGCGCACAATCCATTCGCGAGTTTCGTGGATGTTGGCACCCGTCGACAGGTCCATCAGCGTGTCGCCGCCCCATTTGCAGCTCCACACGGCCTTGTCCACTTCCTCGTCGATGCTCGACGTGGTGGCCGAGTTGCCGATGTTGGTATTGATTTTCACCAGGAAGTTGCGGCCGATGATCATCGGTTCCGATTCCGGGTGGTTGATGTTGGCAGGCAGCACGGCCCGTCCGGCGGCAATCTCGTCGCGCACGAACTCCGGCGTGATGTAGGTGTCGATGCCCACGCTCCTTGCAGTTCATGTTCTCGCGGATGGCCACGTATTCCATTTCCGGGGTGATGATGCCCTGTTTGGCGTAGTACATCTGCGTGCAGCTGTGGCCTTCCTTGGCGCGGTAGGGCAGGGCGATGTGCTCAAAGCGCAGGTGGTCGAGCGAGTGGTCATCGCGGCGCATCTTGCCGTATTCCGAGGTGATGGACGGCAGTTGTTCCACGTCGCCGCGGGAAGTGATCCAGCTCTCGCGCATGCGCGGCAGTCCTTTCTTCAGGTCGATTTCAATGTTCGGGTCGCTGAACGGGCCGCTCGTGTCGTACACGTACACCGGTGCATTAGGTGTCATTACCTTCTTGCCGTCTACTATGGTCACCGTCGGGGTGAGGTTCACTTTCTGCATGCCTACCTTTACAAAGGGGAAAAGGGTGCCCTGCATGTAGGCTTTTTCTGCATGGGCGTATGCTTTTTGGTCTTTTTCTTTTTCCATATAAATTGGGGTTTGTTTGCGGGTAGGGAACAGTCCCTACCGGTTGAGAAAATCAGGATTTATTCATTCAAGAAAGAAGTGAGGGGAGAGGAGGCAGATGCCACGAGGTTATCGGCCTGAATACCCAGTCCGGCTTCGTAGGCACGGCGTCCGGCAATGACAGCTTCTTTGAAGGCTACGGCCATTTCCACCGGATTTCCGGCTACGGCGATGGCGGTATTTACCAGGCAGGCAGCGGCACCCATTTCCATGGCTTCAGCGGCATGGCTCGGTGCACCGATGCCGGCATCCACTACCACCGGCACGTTGCTCTGCTCGATGATGATGCGCAGGAAATCGCGTGTCTGCAATCCCTTGTTCGTACCGATGGGGGCAGCCAGCGGCATTACGGTAGCCGCTCCGGCTTCTTCCAGACGCTTGCACAGGGTCGGGTCGGCCTGGCAGTAAGGCAATACCACGAATCCCAGTTTCACCAGCTCTTCCGTAGCTTTCAGCGTCTCGGTAGAATCCGGCAACAGGTAGCGCGGGTCGGGATGGATTTCCAGTTTCAGCCAGTTGGTGCCGAAGGCTTCGCGCCATCTGTGCGGCGAACACGGCTTCTTCTGCGGTGCGCACGCCCGAGGTGTTCGGGAGCAACTGGATATGGGGGTGGATGATATGCTTCAGCATGTCGTCTTCCTTGTTGTCAAGTTCGATACGTTTCATGGCTACGGTCACCATTTCTGTGCCGGAAGCCAGGATGGCTTCTTCCATGAGTTGGTTGGAGTTGAATTTTCCTGTTCCTAAGAATAGGCGGGATTCGAATTCTTTTCCCGCAATGATTAGTTTTTCCATTGTTTTATCTATTTTGTTTATTGTTTGCTTGCTCTTACTTTTTCTTTTGGCTTGCTCTTACTTTTTCTTTTTGGCGGCAAAAAGAAAAAGGTAACAAAAAGAAAAACCGCCGTCTGCAGTTTCGGACCGGCTGCGAAGCTCCGCCCGTCGGAAGCGCAGGAACTCGCTTCGCTCAAACAGCCTGCGCTTCTTTTCGCCGTGCTCTGCTTCTCCGCTTTTCGGTCCGAAACTGAGGACGGGATTTTTGGGCTGTCGCTCTTCGCCTTTGGCGAAATCGCTGTGGGGAGGGGAGAGCTTTGTTTGCGCTTCTTTGCTTTCTGATCCGTTTTTTGCTTTGGGTATTCCCTTTGGGGCGAAATCGCTTCGGAGCTTCGTTCTTTTTTTGGTTCCTTTACTCGTTATTCTTTGTGGTAAAGTAGGAATTTCTTTACCGGCAAAGGTAAGTTGGAGTTTGTGATGAAATTCTGAAAATAAGAGGATTTGAAAAATATGTTTCTTTTGTTCTTCTGTCTAAAAATGAACACATCCACAAATTTTTCGTTTCTCGTTTCTCGTTATTCATTATTCATTTTTAATTGACTTACGATTTTCTTCGTCTCTTCCACCGGATTCGCTGCCCGCAGGATGGTACCGCTCAGGGCAATACCCGTCACACCGGTCTGCATAATGGCAGGGATGTCTTCCAGGGTGATGCCGCCGATGGCTACGATGGGCAGGTGGATGCCTTCCGTCTTCATCTGCTGTACGATGGAACGGTAGCCCTCCAGTCCGAGGATGGGGCTGAGCTTTTCTTTTGTGGTGGTGAAGCGGAACGGTCCGCAACCGATGTAGTCGGCTCCGGCTTCATAGTGTGCTCGTACGTCGTCGAACGTGTTCGCCGTACCTCCGATGAGGAAGTCCTTTCCGAGGATTTTCCGCGCTTCGGCTATCGGCATGTCGTTTTTGCCCAGGTGCACCCCGTCGGCCTTCAGCTTGCGCACCAGTTCTACCCGGTCGTCGATGAGGAAAGTGGCTCCGTACGTGCGGCACAGTTTCTGTACCTCTACGGCCACCGCTTCCGTCTCCTCGTCCGAGGCGTGCTTCATGCGCAACTGTACCCAGCGGCATCCCCTTCGAGGGCCATCCGGGCCGAGTCGAGATACGAATACGTGTCGGTGAAATGTGTGATGAACTGCAACTTGAAATGATTCATGTCCATGGCCTTATCCTCCACAAGCTGCTTTGATGATGACCAGACTGTCGCCCTCGTTCAGGACGGTGTTTTCCCATTCCGCACGCGGAACCATGCGGTTGTGCAGCGCGATGGCCACTCCCTGCTTCGGAAGTTCCAGCTGCTGTGCCAGTGCGGCAATTGTATGACCTTGTGTAAGTTCCGTCTCTTTGTTGTTTACCAATAGTTTCATAAGCATACTGTTTTAGGGTGTAAACCAAAGAGAGCATCCCGCGGACGGGGAAAGGAAATAGATGTCAGAATCAACAATCCCTTCGTCGGTATTAACCGCATCAGGTTCGTAGGGTATAATCTCAGCCCGGACACATCCGTGGGGCACCCCTTTGTTTACTTTCCGGCAAAGATAACGAAAACTTTGGAACGGCGAACGGCTGCCGTTCCTTTTTTATCTTTTTTTGCAGGCTGTGTCTATTCGTCTCTGAACAGCTGTACTTTCACGCCGAACGACAGGCGCAGGATGTCGCGCATGGAGAGACTTTTGTTGGTTACCTTGCTGATGAGATACAGCTCGCAGGTACTCAGTTCATAGAACAGGGAGACGTGGCGTACTAAGTCGTGACGGGGACTGAACCCGAACCGCTGTCCCACGAAGATATAGGGGCGCATCTTGGTACTGAAGTTATAGTATTTGTTGGGATAGCGTCCCGGTTCCTTCTTCCAGAACTCGTCGCCCGCAATGGTGGTGATGTACAGACCGCAGTAGAAGGGTTCGGCCATCCAATGCTCCTTGAAGCAGATGCTCCAGGAATGTAGTTTTGCTTCACGGTAAATGTGAGACGGAATTTCTCGGCATACTTGGCCGGAAGGAAACCTACCAGGAAGTCCGTTTCCCACTGGCAGCGGCGTCCGTAATCCCAGCCCACGCCCACTGAGTTGAGTCCCATTCCTCCGGCGTACTGCCATTTCAGGTGAGTGGGCTTCAGGCGTTCCCACCGTTCATCATAACGCAGGTGCTCGCGCTTGTCCCAGCGACGTTCCTTTACGGCCGGAGCGATACTGTCGTTTTGTGCGCAAAGGGGCAGGAGCGTCATTCCGGCCATTCCTCCTGCCAGCAGCAGTTTAAAAATTGACCACTTCATAGGTATAGCCGTTTGAGTTGAGGGTGAAAAACAGATAAGAGCGCTTCTTGGCGCAGGTACATTCGTAGTACTTGATACCGTCATCGAAAAACTCGTCTACACTGATATTGTGCCCGTGGCCGTAGACACAGAACTGCAGGTCGGGCATTTCCCGGAGATAATACTGAAAATACTCGGCGATGTTGTTGTTGAACTGTTCGGAGAAAGGGCCTGCGTGCATGGCCACCACGGTTTTTTCCACTCCTTCGGGCACGTGGTCACCTTCTTCGCGGATGAACTGGATATTGGGTACCGCCGACGAGTAGTCGAACTCCAGGGCATTGGTGTTCAGACACAGAAAACGTACGTTACCGGCAGTAAAGGCGAAATCTTCCGTGCCGAATATCTTGCGGAACGCATCGAGTCCCGTAGCCAGACAATCATGGTTGCCCAGCAGGCAGACAAAAGGCACCTTCAGTCCGCTGAGAATGTCGCGTTGTTTCTCGAACTCCAGTTTCAGACCGAAGTCGGACATGTCGCCCGTATGAAGCACGAAGTCCAGGTCATCGCGCCGGTTCAGGGCCTCCACGGCATCCTCCGTCTCGTCGTACCAGCGCTGCGTGTCACTGATTACGGCAAACCGGACTTCCTCTTTCCCGTAAGTAGCCGTTTCAATCCGTTCGATGTTCCGGCGGTTCACGTCCGTTTCTCCGTCAATGTCGAGGTCGTACGGGTGATATTCAATCATGTCGCATCCGCCCAGCAACAAAACTCCCAGGCAGAAACACATCTGTATGAAGCCGGAGCGGAAACGACGGAAATGCGTAAAAAAAGAATGTGCATAAGCAAGTTTTTTGTTTATGCAAAGGTACGGCACAAATGGCAATCGTGCGTTTTTCGGAATGTCGGATTTTCTGTCTTAAAAGTCGGAAAATGAGTTATTCCGGATAAATCTCGTGCGGAGAAGGAAGCTGTTTCCACCCTTCGCCGAAGGTGTCGTACGCATCCGTCACCACCACAAACGCCCGCGGGTCGGCCTCCTTGATTTTCAGTTTCACACCCTGCACCTCCTGGTAACTCACCACGAGAAAAATCATCTCCCTTGTCTTTGCCCGTGTAGAGTCCCGAACTCTTGATGCAGGTAGCCGTGCGGTCTAAATCTTTCAGAATATATTGGTGAAGCGGCTGCAACTCATGGTCGCTGATGACGAAAATCAGCTTGTCGTTCTTCGCCCCGTTAATCATGTAGGCAATGACCCGCGAGATGATGAAGATGGAAATGAGCGAATAGAACGACAGGTGCCACGAAGGCTGCGTAGAGTCGCTCGCCGTACCCAGTCCGAAACCGATAACCACCAGACCGAAGCACACTACGGCCCCGTCTACCAGCAGGATAGCCCGTGAGAAACGGATGTGCGCATATTTCTGTAGCAGCATCCCCACGATGTCACTTCCGCCCGTGGTAGCCTGACTGCGTATCACGATGCCCGTACCCACACCGATGACCACTGCTCCGATGATGCACGTCAGCATCAGGTGGTCCGTCATGTTCATGCTGCCTCCCAGCAGTTGTGCCGGGTCCAGACTCTCCAGTGCTTCGCGGGTAGGGTAGACCAGCCGCGACATGGTGTTCATCAGCAACGGAGTGAGCAGGGCCGCCACAATGGTGCGTATCCCTAACTTCGCCCCCAACAGCAGCACCGACAGGATGAGCAGCGGAATGTCGAACATATAGCCGAACGTACCCACCTGGATAGACGGGAACAGGTTGTGGAGCACGATGCTGGCCCCGTACACTCCTCCGGGCACAATGTTATAGGGATTGATAAAGAATACGAATCCGGCCGCCAGGATGGTACATCCCACCACGATGCTGGCCCACGCATAGAGAGTCTGTTTCATACTTGTTTCTTATTTTTATGCGACAAATATACAGAATTCTTTCTTTCACCCATTAGAAAGCGGCCGGAAAAATCCCGCAAAATCCCAATTTTTAGGTATTTCAAATCCGCACCGGATGCCGTTTCTTTGCGATGTCAAATCAAACATGTAGAAAATGAAGAAAACTGGTATTTTTTATGGTTCTACCACAGGCACCACCGAGTCTGTGGCCCGCCTGATAGCGGAAAAGCTGGGAGTATCCCCTGAAGACGTACACGATGTGAGCAAGCTGGATGCTGCCCTGGCAGAGAGTTACGAAGCCCTGATTCTAGGTACCTCCACTTGGGGCGACGGAGAGTTGCAGGACGACTGGTACGACGGCATCAAGGTGCTGAAAAACGCCAACCTCTCCGGCAAGACCATCGCCCTCTTCGGCTGCGGCGATTCTGAATCCTATTCCGATACTTTCTGCGACGGTATGGGTATCCTCTTTGAAGACCTGAAAGACAGCGGATGCACCTTCGTGGGAGCTGTGCCCGACAGCGATTACACCTACGCATCTTCCGTGGCCGCAGCCGGTGGAAAATTCGTGGGACTGGCCCTTGACGACGTGAACGAAAGCGACCGGACCGATGCCCGTGTGTCGGCCTGGACAGAGATGCTCAAAGCCGATCTGACCTGATTCCTTCCGACCTCATTTCTCTATCTTCTAAATCCGTAGCCCATGATGACTCCCGATATCAATCCCGTAGAACTGAAAGTCTTTCTCAACCACATCTATGAGCTGAAGAAAGGCGTGCGTCAGATGGTGTTGTACACCACGAACAAGCGATATGAAGACTTTGCCGTGAAACGTCTGCGAAGCCAGCGCATCAAGTTTGTGATTCAGCCGGTGGACGACGAGCGCATCAATCTCTTCTTCGGCAAGGCGGAATGCATTGAAGCCATTCGCATGATGGTGACACGTCCCCTGAACCTGCTCACTCCGGAAGAAGATTTCATATTGGGAGCCATGCTGGGTTATGACATCTGTGCCCAGTGCAAGCGATATTGCACCCGCAAGGCACGAAAAATGGGAGCTTGAAAAGGCTCCCATTCTTTTTTCAGTTTCCTCTATACGTAGAATATCCGTAAGGCGAAAGCGTGATTGGCACATGGTAGTGCTTGCCGTCCTTGATTTCGAACACCACTTCGATGAACGGGTAGAACGAATCCTGCTGCAACCGCTCGAAGTAGGGCGCCACGTGATACGTCAGGCGGTAGATGCCCTTGTGGTCGGTCGTGCTTTCTTCCAGAAAATCTTTCTTGTAGCAATTACAAATATGATGAAAACTTTCTTTTTCTGCAAGCTTATCCACGTGCAGCCCTTCCGATTTTGAGGTTATTAACTAAACTCCTGCCTGCGGTGTGCCGTTTACCTTGTATTTTTGCGCCATGAAATACATTTACCTCCCCATCGGATTCCTGTCGTTGGCACTGGGTGTGGCCGGTATTTTCCTGCCTGTGCTGCCCACCACGCCCTTTCTGTTGCTTTCGGCCGCCCTCTTTTTCCGTAGTTCACCGAGAGCCTACCAGTGGTTGCTGAACCACAAATTGCTGGGACCTTATATCCGCGATTTTCGTGAGTCGCGCGCCATCCCTCTGCGTGCCAAGATTCTCGCCCTGAGCCTGTTGTGGCTCACCTCGCTGCATTGCATCTTCCTGATGTTCGATGCCCTTTGGCTGAAAGCGATGATGCTTGCCGTAGCCGTGGGAGTGACCCTTTATCTCTGTTCCCTCAAAACCAAATGAAATGACTGATACCCTCTCTTTTTGTGGCCGTGAGGAAGCCATCACCCGCATGAACCGCTTTGGCTGCGAAGGCCGCCCGTTCTTTTTCCTGATAGATTATACCGCCGAGAAATGCCTGGTGGAAGAACCCCACCGTCTGCCTTCTGCGGAACTGCTGTTTGCCTTTCCGGGAGCCACGAACGTGCCGCAAGGAATGTCCGCTACTCCGCGCCCCGTTTCTTTCTGCTGGGAGCCTCATCCGATGAGCTTTGAGGAGTACCGTCGCGGATTCGACATCGTACACCGTCACTTGCATGGCGGCAATTCCTTCCTGGTGAACTACACCTGTGCCACCCCCGTCAATACCGACCTCACCCTGCGGCAGGTGTTCGACCATGCCCGTGCTCCCTACAGACTGTGGGTAAACGACCGCTTTGTGGTGTTCTCGCCCGAAATCTTTGTCCGGATAACCGATGGTTTTATCTATTCCCACCCCATGAAAGGTACGATGGATGCCACGCTGCCCGATGCCCGCGAACGCTTGCTGGCCGACCCGAAAGAAGCGGCCGAACATGCTACCATCACCGACCTCATCCGTAACGACCTGAGCCGTTTCGCCACCGAAGTCACCGTGACCCGCTACCGCTACCTCGACGAATTGTACACACACCGTGGTCCGCTGCTCCAGATGAGTTCCGAAATCCGTGGCCGTCTGCCCGAAGACTATCCTTCACAACTGGGCGACCTGTTTTTCAGTCTCCTGCCGGCAGGTTCCATCACCGGAGCTCCCAAGCCCCGCACCGTGCAGATTATCCGTGAGGCCGAGACGTACGACCGTGGTTTCTATACCGGCGTGACCGGCTACTTTGACGGCCGCAACCTGGACAGTGCCGTGCTCATCCGTTTCCTGGAACAGCAGCCCGACGGCACGAAGGTGTTCAAGAGTGGGGGAGGTATCACCTTCCGCAGCGAAGCCCGAAACGAATACGAAGAAATGAAACAGAAAGTCTATGTGCCTCTTTATTGAAACCCTCCGCATCGAAGACGGGAAAGTGTGGCATGCCTCGCTGCACGACCGCCGCATGAACGACACGCGCCGTGCCTTCTTTGGTCCCGTGCCTGATCTACACGTGTGTGACTACCTCCCGTCCGGAAGCCTACACCGCACGCACCCGCTGTCGCCTGACCTATGCCCGCGACGTGATTCGCGTGGAATACTTTCCTTACCACGTCCGCCCCGTACACAGTCTGCAACTGGTGGTACAGGACGACATCGACTACCGCTACAAGCAGGCTGACCGCCGTGTGCTCGACGAAGCCTTTGCCCTGCGCGATACGGCCGACGACGTGCTCATCGTGCGCCACGGACTCCTCACCGATACCTCCATCGCTAACATCGCCCTCTGGGACGGATGCGAGTGGCATACCCCCGCACAGCCTCTACTGGCAGGAACCCAGCGCCGATACCTGCTCGACACCGGACAGATAAAAGAAACGGACATCCCGGTCGCCTCCCTCGGAAACTACCGGCATATCCGTCTGTTCAATGCCCTGATACCCTTCGGTGAAGTGGAACTCCCCGTCGGTCAGATACGTATGTACTGATTCGCGTGGCCGCTTATTCCACCAGCTCGTAACTGCTGATTTGAATCGGCATGTCGAGGTTGTGGAGCACCTTCTCCAGCATGATACCCTCCAGGTTGTTGTACTCATAGCCGAACGTGGCCCGTATGCCCTGCAAGATAAACTGCGTGGCGCGGTCGAGCGCAATGGGCAGACTGTCGCCCTGCATCAGCGCCCCCGTGATGACACTGGTAAACGTGTCGCCCGTGCCCGGATAGTGCGTCGGCAGATAGGGGCAGGTCACCTTCCAGTAGCGGTCGCCAAAGCGGTTGTAGGCATAGACCGACGTAGAACGCGGATCGCCGCTCACCGGCACGCTCGTGGCAATGACGATGGCCGGACCCCGGTCGGAAAGCGTCTTCAGTGCCTGTTTCAGTTCCGCATCCGTGATGTGTTCCTGATACGGCATGTCCAGCAGGTAATACAGTTCCGTCAGGTTGGGCGTGATGACATCCGCCAGGTGAATCAGTTTTTTCATCTCCGTCACCATCTCCTCGGTGATACCCTTGTAAAGACGGCCGTTGTCGCCCAGCACCGGGTCTACCACCACCATGTCATTCTCCCCACGGAACTTCAGGATAAACTCCTCCACAATCTGTGCCTGTTGCGGCGAACCCAGATAACCCGTGTAGAAAGTATCGAAGTGCACGTTCATCTTCTCCCAGTTCTCGATGATGCGCTTCATCTCGTCGGTCAGGTCGAGGAACGAGTACGTGGGGTACTGCGTATGTGCGGACAGCACCGCCGTGGGCAGTGGACACACCTGAAAGCCCATGGACGAGAGCACCGGAATGACCGCCATCAGTGACACGTGACCCACGCCCGACAGGTCGTGCACAGCCACCACTTTCTTCACCTGATTTTGCAGGAAAGCTCCCGAGCGATGAGGAGCCTCAGCCGGAGCCGCCGGTTTTTTCTTTTTGTACTTCCGTTCTTTCTCCCAGGCCGCCTTCCGTGCCTGGTATGCCTCATATTGTCGTTCAATGTAATTGTCAGCCATAGTCTTGTGAATTTACTTGTACAAAGGACGCGACTTTTTGCGGAACGAGCAAACTTTTGCAGGGTTTATTCTGATTCATCCGTCAGTTTCATTTGTTTGGGCAAGAGTGCGGCTGAAATAGTACATGTCTTTCAGTACCTTTCCATCCTCTACAATCGGATGGTTATAGTGAAGGGTAAAGAAGTCGGGCACCGTGTGCGAGTAGACAAACCCGCAGCTCTGATAAAATGAAATGGTCATACGGCTGTCTCCTGTGCCTACCGTCAGCGTGTGACACACATTCTGGTAACGCTGGCAAAGGTATTCCACCATCTGACGTCCGTATCCTTTCCGCTGCCAGTGTGGAGCTACGGCTAGGTTTTTCAGTTCACGAATTCCTTTCCCTTCATCTGTTACGACGGCTACGGCAATAGAATGAATTAGTTTGGGTGCCTTTTTGATTGTATGTGTGCGATTTTCTTGTATAACGGCGTAAAGTATGATGTTTTATGCTTTCTTTGTGTGCGCGTTTGTAGGGAAATAGTTTCTTTCTGAATTTAGCTAAATGCTTCAGCTTTGCAGATTTTGAGCGTATAAGGTTATGGAGTGAGAAAAGAAAGAGGTTTGAGGGAGGATGGGGAGTGGGGTAACATTTTGATAGATGCGGGAAAATACAATAAGATTTTCTCGAAGGGATTTTTCTTATAAGATGTATTTCTCTGAGTGTATTAAAAAAATCCTCATCAGCATGCTTCTCAATATGCGGATGAGGATTGAATTTTTGCTTAAATCAGTTTTCCTTGTCGATTATTCGGCTCAGGAATGTATCTGTATATGTGTGATTGATATTTAAACGAATAGGAAGATAGTCGGATAAACTTTCTAAAAACTCCAATTCGAAGACTAACCTTGGATCTTTGTCGTTGGTTTCTGGATGGATTTCTGCTTTTGTTCCAATTCTTGCAATACGGATTAGATACAAGTCCTTGACACCTTTCCCTTTGATATAAGGCATGAAATAATACAACTTATTTAATGCAATCGTGGAAGGGAATGATTTCGTCTTTCCTGTATAATATATTTTAGTCGGTTCTTCATTCAGGAAATAGTCTTGATTGTCTTCCTTGACAAATCCTATCAACAAACGTTTGTTCTTGTCTAGCACATAATTTTTCTTGGGCTTATTGAATATCAACTGCTCTTTCTCAAAAGCAAACAAGTTTAAATCCAATGTCGGACGTGCTTCCCGTAAGGTATGTATCGGTCGTGAAGATACAGGTGCTTCATCATACATGAACCGATATAAACTTTTTCCAATCAGCTCTACGATACCGCACACCAATGCATTTCCCATGAGAAAGGCCCTGCGTCCGTCTGAAACTTCCGGATGGTAAGTATGATTATCTGGGAACATATTCAGCCGTTCTAACTCTATAGGAATCAGTCGGCGGTATCTGCCGGATGGGGTTAATACGACATGTTTAAAACGTGAAGGGGCATTTCCTCCTTCTCCTGTAATCATTGTTCTTGAGGGTTTGTTAAGCGGGTCGGGAAAAGCCACTCCACCCTCAGAGAAAGTATATTTGAACCCTTCTTTAGAAACGCGGTCTATTTTTTTGGCTCCCTTCTCATAAATCCATCTGGGCAAATCTTTTTCAGAAATGAAGAAATCCTCTGGAATAAAAGCTTTCGTTCACAAGAATATCACCTAAGTTTTGGCTGGTACCTTTATAAATAGGTGAGGCATCGACAGAAAAAACTTGACGATGCGACATCATGCCTGCATTTCCAAATGGGCTTGCCTTTCCTTCTTTGTTGAAGTTATCTGAAACTTCTTTTATGGAACCTTCTATTTCAAAATCTGAGATTCCCGACTTTTGTTCAAAAAGGGAAAGCCTGTGCCATTACTCCGTCGTACAGAACCCAGTCTTTCATTTTTTGGATGCGGTTGGCTATTGGAGAATTTCCAAGATAGCCTACAATGTAGGTTCTTCTTCTTCTTTGTGGCATCCCGTAGTCAGCGGCATTTATGACTCGCCATTCTACAATATAGCCTAAGTCGGCTAAGGAGGCTAGAATAATGGCAAAGTCGCGCCCACGCTGGAGGCTGGAGAGTTCAATAGGCGGTCAACGTTCTCAAAAAATATATAATTGGGTTTTGCATCGCCCTTTTCTTGCAAGATGCGATAGATTTGCCACCATAGCACTCCTTTTTTACCTTCAATACCTCCCGAGCGGCTGAGTGAAGCAGCCACAGAGTAGTCTTGACAAGGAAATCCACCGACCAGCAGGTCATGGTCTGGAATATCAGCTGTTTTTACAAGATTAATGTCCTGGTTTGAATGTCCTTTCTTTCCAAATCGGGCCTGATATACTAAAGAGGCATCTTGATGTTTGGTAGAAGGTTCCCATTGGTTGTTCCAGATTGTTTCGTAAGCGTCGGACGCTCCTTCCAGACCGATACGGAATCCACCTACACCTGCGAATAGTTCTACTACACGAATTATATGATTATTTTGAGCCATTGTTGTTTACTATTTGTTTTACGTAATCATTATTAAACCAGTAACAGAACTTTTTAGCCCATTTTCCGCTGGGAGTTAGAGCTAGATCTGTTGATTTTTGAGCTTTTGGACGTACATGGAATTTTTTCTTGTCCTGTCCTTTCCACCAATATTCCTCAGAGATATGGTCTTCCAATATGTTCTTTTTATATGCATCCAATATGTCTCTGCCCATTCCAAATCCTCTGGAGGCATTGTCCAGAAGAATACATTGTCTAGTATATAATCTCCTTTATTGGCTGTCTGTTCTTTAAATATTACAAACATGAAACGGCTTGAAAACAATTCATATAACCGGGATTCATACCAATTGTCACATTCTGCGACTTCTATGTAGTCAATGTTTTCAAAGGACATCGCTTCTTTTATATTTCCATTATGTTGGACACGTATTGTCTTCATTGTCAATCCGGCCTTCATGAACTCTTCAGAACGGTTGACATTGGCACATTTCCCAGTTGCGGCGATAGCATTGGCTATCATCGCAAATTTGTTCTTGGGATTATTGGAAATGTCTATCTTTTTTCCTTTAGCGATTACTTGGTAGTTTTTGCCAAGGTAAGGTTTGAACCGGTTTAATATGATTTCTTCAAAATTATGTTTGTCAAGTTCCCTTTCTGAAACAATTTGTCCGGCAGTAAACTTGAAATTGGAAACCGCCTTTTTACCACTATCCGTTACATATTGCAGGATAGTTCGCATATAAGACATCTTCAAGCCTGAAAGCCCTGCGGGGTGCTCCTTCTTCTGAAAAAAGGCTGTTTCATCAGGCTGTCGCCTTTTGGCCTTTCCTGCATGCACCGAGGTACATAGTGTCTCCTTCTGACAGTAAATGGGCTTTGCCACATTTGATTTTTTCCAGTATGGTCTCGTAGTCATGCTTGATGATAAGCAAGTCTTTCTCAGGAAGCTTCCAAAGAACAGAGAAAATAAATTTCAGATCGAGGTTGTCACAATTTTTCTTGTATAAATAAAAAAGAGCAGCAACATCAACTGACACTTCAGATAAAAAAGTGTGATTGTTCAAAATCTTCCTTTACGACCTCGCAGTAATTTATCATATTGCATACCAAACGTTCCTTGATGAGGTAAGTGTCGTTTTTACCCAATCTGAGGGGAGTACATTTTAATTCCATACCGGCAGACGAGAAGTCCGCTTCTGGATTGTTGTTGGTTTCCAAAAGAAAATAAAGGTTCTCTACCATTTGGCCGATGCCGCCTTTTCCTTTCTTGGGTGAATAGTTCTCTTTGATGAATTCGCGCAAACTTCTGCCTAGCAATCCTTTGCTGTATTCAAATATACTGATGGCGGAAGTCTTGTCGTATGATAAGTTATTTATAGGGTTTGCTATTTTATTTGTTTGCTCCATTCTTAGTCTTTTATTTAATATATTACTCCGAATACTTCCAAGTATAGAGTGAATTGTTTTAATCGCTTTTCGTTTCAGCTTCTTTATCAGCTGTTTAAGGGTTGAATTAATTTTCAATTAAAATTCAGTTAATACCTTCCGTCTTAATATTGATGTGCAAAATAAATAAAATGGAGGCAAATAAAAGAGGAATTTTTCAAGTTTGTTTCTGAAGAATCCTGAATTTGATCAGACAATATTGTTTGATTATGTCAGATAAATATGGTATCGCTTATACGGCAGAATCTGTCTTAGATTAGTTTAGTGTGCATAATTTTTTAAGGAATCACTCTTTTGTATGCTAAATCTCTGTATCTTTATCCTGAATTCAGGTAGTATGGTTACGATGTTTTAATTTGAAGATAAAAATCGGCAAATGGACAGACTGACGAAGGAACAACGACACCGTTGTATGTCGGCAATACGTGGCAAGAACACAAAACCAGAGATAGTGGTACGTAAGTTCTTGTTTGGACGGGGATTCCGTTATCGGCTGAACCATCCGCGTCTGCCTGGACATCCGGATATTGTGCTTCGTAAGTATTGTACGGTCATTTTTGTTAACGGTTGCTTTTGGCATGGGCATGATAATTGCAAATATTATCGTCTTCCTAAAACGAATGTAGATTTCTGGAGAAAGAAAGTGGAACGGAACAAGAAGCGGGATGTGGAGGAACAGCGTCAGCTTGCTGCAATGGGGTGGCATTGTATTACAATTTGGGAGTGCCAGTTAAAACCTAAAGTCTGTGCGCAGACTCTCGAATCATTGGCTTTTACATTAAATCATATTTTTCTGGAAGATCGCAAAATCAAAACTTATAACGTATCGGAAGATGATGATACGCTGATGGCTGCTGAATCTGAGGTGGAATATACGAATGATAGAATTGTATAAAGTTACTTATAGATTTATCAATCAATAATCAGGAATTTATATTAAGGTACATGTTTATGAATACTCAGAAGTTAGAATTAATCATATCTATTATAGATAAATACCTTGAATACGATTATAAAAAAGATGTACTAACAGCCGTTGAAGCAGCAGAATTGTTAGATGTCTGGAGTTCTCAAAGATTCATTGAGCAGACCTGGAAAACCTTTACGAGATATTCTAAGGGCTGGATATATTACACGTGCTTACCAACTTAGTAATGGAAGATGGTTTATACCACATTCTGATGGAAAGTATGAAAAATCTATACAAAAGCCCGTTGGAGTTGCTACATCTCAAATATCAGAAGAACAGTTAATGAATTCGTCTAATTCCCTCAGTGTAAAACAGTTGAATGATTCAGATATACCTGATTCTTCAGGTGTGTATGTTGTTAAGATAAAGGATATTGATAAACTTCCGCTTACCTTTAGTAAGGTGTTGAAAGAGAGGAAGCATAAGATTTTGTATATTGGGATTTCTACGAACTCGTTAAGGAGAAGGCTGTGGGGAAATGAATTGCATGCAAAGGGTCATGGCACTTTTTTCCGTTCATTAGGTGCTATATTGGGTTATTTGCCGGAAACTGGCTCTTTGTTGGGGAATAGGAATAAAAGAAATTATAAGTTTTCCGCACAGGATTCTGCTGGAATAATTCGTTGGATAGAGGATAATTTGGAAATAAACTTTATTGTTCATTCTGAGAATTTAGAAAAGATAGAAGAATCTCTGATTGTCAAATATGTGCCTTTTGCTGAATCTGGATAAGAATCCAGTAAAATTATCCGAATTGGTAGAGTTACGCAGAAAGTGCGAAGCTGTAGCCAATGGTTATTAATGGAGCTGTTGTTTCTGTATAAGTCGTTTATGGAATATCTATTACTTTCCTTAATCATAGCTGTTGCCATCGTTTCGTATCTCAGTCACCGAAGAGATATGAAACTGCTCTGCTCTGTGTCTTCTCCTACAAGAGGAACAAGGTCGGAACGAAAGTTCTCATTATCAAGATGCTAAAGAAAGGAGTACATCCGAAAGCAATCTTTCATGACTTATATTTGAAAAGAAAGAGTGGAAGCTACTCTCAGATAGACCTTGTGGTAGCTACTCCGCAGGGATTGGTGGCGATAGAAGTAAAGGACTATAGCGGCTGGCTGTTTGGAAGTGAAAGGCAACGCTATTGGACACAGATTTTGAATTATGGCAAGGAGAAATACCGGTTCTACAACCCGATTATGCAGAATGCCGGTCACATAAAAGCATTGAAAGAACAGTCGGCACAGTTTGCTCAACTTCCCATTTACAACATTGTGTTGTTTGACGGGGATTGTACGCTGAAAGATATCAGCTATTCGCAGTTTGGTACGTTTGTAGGCTATGCCGGCAATATCATGCGGGTATTGAAAACTATCAAAGGATTCGGTGAGGCGGAATATACGGATAAGAAAGAGGTGGCCCGTGTGCTTCGTGAAGCTATGCGCAACGGGGAGAATCCGGCCATCGTGGCGAGCCATGTGGCAGACGTACAAAGCCGGAACTGGGATTGCCCTCGACCAGTGATAAACTGGTTTCCTCGCTTCTTTAGAATCTTCCGCTGGAGAAGATGGATAAGATTTTAGTATAAGAATAATGACTAAATGTACTATGATAAGAATGCCGGTATAACACAATTTTTTTATCTTTGCTAACTAACCCACAAAAAACCAAGAATTATGGACATACAAACAATACTATCAAACCTGAAGATTGACCAGTTGAACGCCATGCAGGAGGCTTCCATCGATGCGTGGAAGGAGGGCAGCGATTTGATTCTGCTCTCGCCTACGGGTTCCGGAAAGACGCTGGCCTACCTGCTGCCGCTGGTGGCTCGCTGAAAAAGGGAGTGGAAGGCGTGCAGGCCGTGGTACTGGTACCTTCGCGCGAGCTGGCTTTGCAGATTGAGCAGGTGTTCAAGGCCATGGCGACCGGCTTTCCGGTGATGAGCTGTTACGGCGGACGTCCGGCCATGGAGGAACACCGCACCATGAAGGGCATTTCGCCGGCGGTAATTATCGGTACGCCGGGACGTATGAACGACCACTTGAACAAGCAGAATTTCGAGGCGGGCACCGTGCGTACGCTGGTCATCGACGAGTTCGACAAGTGTCTGGAATTCGGCTTTCAGGACGAGATGGCCGAGGTCATCGGAAAGTTGCCGGCATTGCGTCGCCGCTTCCTGCTGTCGGCTACCGATGCGGAGGAGATTCCGCGCTTTACGGGCATGAACCGCACGCTGAAACTGGATTTCCTGAATCCGGAGGAAACGGTGTCGCAGCGTTTGTCGGTGTATCGGGTCACTTCGCCGGTGAAGGACAAGCTGGAAACGCTCTACAAGCTGCTGTGTACGCTGGGCAACGAATCGACGCTAGTGTTCTGCAACCATCGCGAGAGTGTGGACCGGGTAGGGAAGTACCTGCACTCCATGAAGGTGTATTGCGAGACGTTCCACGGCGGAATGGAGCAGGACGACCGTGAACGGGCGCTGTATAAGTTCCGTAACGGAAGCTGCCACATCTTTATCTCGACCGACCTGGCAGCCCGCGGACTGGATATTCCGGACATCCGTCACGTGGTGCATTATCACTTGCCGGTGGCCGAGGACGGGTTCATTCACCGCAACGGACGTACGGCGCGCTGGGAGGCCGAGGGAAATGCCTTTCTGATTCTGCACGATGAGGAGCGTATCCCCGACTATGTGCCCCGTCCGCTGGAAGAGTTTGAACTGCCGGAGCCGACGCCGCAGCCAGCCTTGCCGGAGTTTGTTACCTTATATATAGGGAAGGGCAAGAAAGACAAAATCAACAAGATTGACATCGTGGGCTTTTTGTCGAAGAAAGGTGGACTGGGCCGGGACGATGTGGGACGTGTGGACGTGAAAGACCACTATGCGTTTGCGGCAATTTCTCGGAAAAAGGCAAAACAAACGTTAAAACTCATGCAAAATGAAAAGATAAAGGGGGTAAAAACTTTGATAGAACTGGCAAAATAATAACTTTGTGTGTAACCATTCTATTTTCCGCCTTGACATAAGTTGTTAGCCGACATATCTTTGCGCCGTAACCCTTAAACAACAATGATTATGGCAAAAGAGAAAGTAAACTACCAGGAGGTATATGACCTCTATCAGTTATGCAGTGAGACCAAGGATCTTCGTGAGTTCTGTGCGGATTATGGAGTAAATTACGACAAGTTCATGAACTGGCAGCGTCATCAGCTATGGAGCGAAAAGTTAGGCAAGATAGTTCAGGTTGAGCAACCCAAGGTTGCCAAAGTCCGGATAACCGGCAAGCCTTGCAACAGTCCAACCGTAAAGTTGGAGGTGAAACAACCTGAAGGTGAATCTCCGATTAAGTGGGTAAAACTGCAATTGACATCAGGTGCCACATTGTTCCTGAGAAACACCACAGTTCTTGATTTGAGTCTGTTGCTTAATAAAATGATAGGATGATATGCTTGGACTTAGCGCTAACCTGAACTATTACCTGTTCAACGGTAATGTGGATTTGCGGAAAGGAATTTTCCGCCTGTGTGAGAGTATAAGGGAAGAGATGTCACTTGACCCGAGCGATGCATCCAATGTATATATGTTCATGTCCAGGAACCGGAAGGTCGTTAAGATACTTCATTACGAACGCGGTTTTTATGTGCTTTACGAGAAACGTCCTGTCATGGGAAAGTTCAAGAAACCTGTGTTTGATGAAGTTTCCAAATGCTACCGGATACAATGGTCGGACATGGCCTATCTTACGGAAAGCATAGTAGTTGACAAGATGTACGTCAGTCCGAAAGATTAATATTAATACATTGATTATCAATAAAATAATATAAGAATAAACGATAAAAAGTTTGCGTAACTGCCTGATTTTTCGTACCTTTATATCATGATTGATGAAAGGGCATACGAGTTACTTTGCTGCCAGCCTGGGTCTGGCGAATGAGGAAAAGGCAGGGCTTCGCAAACAAGTAAACGAACTGATTGCGAGGCTTAAGGCTATTGAAGAATCAAACAAAGAGAACTCCAAGGCTATGGTTGATACAATCAATGACCTCAAAGAATCCCTCGAAAAGCAATCGAGTACGGTTGAACATTACAGGAAAGAGATGGAACTTATGAGAAAGCAGCTTGAGGCAAAAGACGAGGTGAACATGATGCTGGCAAATGAGATATCCAATCTCAGGCTTCAGCTTGAGGGCAGCAGGAAACACCGTTTCGGCCGTACCTCAGAGCAAAGAAGGCTGCTGAACAACCGTAACATTGACAAGTCTGCAATGGAGAAGTCCGAGTACGACGGTTCTGGCAAGAAAGGTGATGATGATAATAAGACCGATGGTAACGGTACCGGCAGCAATACCTCTTCCGGTAACGTACCTGCACAGAACTGCAGGCCTTCAAGGAAAAAGGAAACTGCTCCCCGTGCAGCAAAGACCAAGCTGAAGGTGGATAAGGTAATTGTTCATGAAATAGAAGACTATTACCAACTCCCGGATGGTGCAAGGCTTATGAAGCGTAACGGAATGGTTGATGTGTGGGAATACAGGTTTATAGAACATGTGCGTGCTCATAACGTGGAGCATGTGTACAAGGTGGCAAGGGTAAAGCTTGCAGACGGCACTTTCACTAACACGATGGAGCATCCCTTGAAAAACCTTGGAGGAATCTTTTCCCCTGATTTGCTTGCCCGTCTGCTTTGTCTGAAATATGACTTCAGTATGCCTGAGAACAGACAGATAAGACTGCTTGCAAGAGAAGGCATCCACATAAGCAATACCACGCTGAACGGCTATATCCATAACGGAATCTCCAGGCTTAGGGAGTTTATGGAAGATGTCTTCAAGGAGTTTGTACAACAGGCAAAATACCTTATGGTTGATGAGACTACCGAACTTGTCGGAGTTGAAACACCGGAAGGCAAGGCTTACAGGAGAAAGTATTTATGGGCTTTTTTTGCAAAGCATGTCAGGTTGGTTTACTATCATTACAATAACGGCAGCAGAGCCTCTGATGTAGCAAAGACCTTCCTTGAACATTTTGTGGGATCTGTATCTACAGACGGATATACGGTTTACAGGATGTTCGACGGAGAAGACTCAAAGGTGCTTCATATAGGATGCTGGACACACTGCAGGAGGCTGTGGGTCGATGCCTTGCCATCAGACAGAGCTGCGATGGATATAATAGACCCTATCGGTGATATGTTCAGAAATGAAGACTTGTTCCGCACAATGAAACTCAGCGGTGAGCAGATTAAGGAAAAAAGACTTGCTTTACGAGACCTATTCTTGAACGTATCCATCATAAGGTGGTCATGATGATGCAGGATACTAAACTCATGGCAAACGAACTGATGAGAAAGGCTGTGAACTATACGATAAACCAGTGGAAATCCCTGAAAAATATCCTCAAGGACGGTGCAGCGGAAATATCGAACAACCTCTGTGAGCAAAGGATGAAACCTGTAAAAGGCTGCTGCTCAAGAACTGTATGAACATAGGCAGTGAGGATGCAGCAGGAAACTCAGCATTCATCTTCTCTCTGATAGAAAGCTGTAAACTTAATGACATAGATCCTCAGGATTACCTGAAGCACTTGTTTGAATGTATTCTTCATGGTAAGGACTGCGACAAAAAGCCCTTCTGCCATGTTTTTATCAATCGGAATGTTAAAACAAAATATTTTCTTACGGACATTTTTATTTTATCGGCTGAAAAACAGCCGATAAAATTGTCGGCGGAAAATAGAATGGTTACACTTTGTGTCATGACAGCCTTCCGGCGGTGAAGGCTGTCTCGCATTTTGCTATGACTCGTGAGCATCCCCATGCCATAGTTAACTATTCTCGTGTCAATATGTCACTAAAATGGCGTTTGTGTATGTAATTTGAAAGATAGAATTCAATAAGGCTGTAAAATTATCACGAAAACTTTTGGAAGTCTAAAAATAATCACTAAATTCGCAAGTGTTAGCCAAAATGATTGTTTAACCAAAACAAACTTCCAATGAAGAAACATAATTTTAATGCGGGACCGTCTATTTTGCCTCGCGAAGTGATAGAAAAAGACAGCTCAGGCTATTCTTGATTATAATGGTTCAGGACTTTCGTTGATGGAAATCAGTCACCGCGCTAAAGACTTCCAGCCGGTGGTAGATGAAGCAGTGGCACTGTTCAAGGAACTGCTGAACATTCCGGAAGGATACTCGGTATTGTTCCTGGGTGGAGGTGCAAGCATGGAGTTCTGTATGGTTCCCTATAATTTCCTGGAAAAGAAGGCAGCTTACCTGAATACGGGTACTTGGGCCAAGAAAGCGCTGAAAGAAGCGAAAGCATTCGGCGAAACAGTAGAGGTGGCTTCTTCTGAAAAAGAAGGCTACACTTATATCCCGAAAGATTATGAAGTGCCGGCCGACGTGGATTATTTCCATATCACGACTAACAATACCATCTACGGTACGGAATTGCATGCCGACCTGGATGTCAATGTGCCGATGGTGGCCGATATGTCTTCGGACATTTTCTCTCGTCCGGTAGACGTTTCCAAATATATCTGTATTTACGGAGGTGCACAGAAGAACCTGGCTCCTGCAGGTGTGACTTTCGTTATCGTGAAGAACGATGCGCTGGGTAAGGTTTCCCGTCACATCCCGACCATGCTGAATTATCAGACACACGTGGACAAGGGTTCTATGTTCAATACTCCGCCGGTAGTGCCTATTTATGCGGCTCTCCAGACTTTGCGCTGGATCAAGGCACAGGGTGGTGTGGAAGAAATGCAGCGCCGTGCCAAACAGCGTGCCGACATGCTGTATGCCGAAATTGACCGCAACAAGCTGTTCCGTGGCACCGTAACGCCCAAGGAAGACCGTTCGTACATGAACATCTGTTTCGTCATGGCCGATGAATACAAGGACCTGGAAGCCGACTTCCTGAAGTTCGCTACCGAAAAAGGTATGGTGGGCATCAAGGGCCACCGTTCTGTGGGTGGTTTCCGTGCTTCTTGCTACAATGCCATGCCGGTAGAAAGTGTGCAGGCACTGATTGACTGCATGCAGGAATTTGAGAAAATGCATTAATTGTTGTTATACCCGAAGATAAGGGCGTGGAATTTCGATAACACGTCCTTGTTTTCTTTTTAAAATCAAGTATTATGAAAGTATTGGTTGCGACAGAGAAACCGTTTGCTAAAGTAGCTATCGACGGTATTCGGAAAGAGATAGAAGCTGCGGGCTATGAACTGGCTTTGCTGGAGAAATATACAGAAAAACAGCAGTTGCTCGATGCAGTGAAGGATGCGAATGCAGTGATTATCCGAAGTGATATCATTGACAAGGAAGTGCTGGATGCGGCAAAGGAACTGAAAATCGTGGTACGTGCCGGTGCGGGATATGACAATGTGGACCTGGAGGCAGCTACGGCTCACGGGGTTTGCGTGATGAATACACCGGGACAGAATTCGAATGCGGTGGCCGAACTGGCTTTCGGTATGATGATCATGGCGGTTCGTAATTTCTACGACGGTAAATCGGGTACGGAACTGATGGGTAAGAAACTGGGTATCCATGCATACGGTAACGTAGGGCGCAATGTGGCTCGTATTGCAAAGGGCATCGGTATGGACATTTATGCCTACGATGCGTATTGCCCGAAGGAAGTCATGGTGGCCGACGGCGTGAAACCGGTGGATTCTGCAGAAGAACTGTATGCTACTTGCAACGTGGTGTCATTGCACATTCCGGCTACTGCCGAAACCAAGAACTCCATTGATTATGATTTGGTGAACCGTATGCCGAAAAACGGTTTGCTGGTGAATACTGCCCGTAAGGAGGTGATTAACGAAGCAGCATCTGCTTCGCCTGATGAGTGACCGTCCGGACTTGAAGTATGTGACCGACATCATGCCGGCTCATCACGATGAGTTTGCCGATCATTTCCCGGGACGTTATTTCTCTACTCCGAAGAAGATGGGTGCACAGACGGCTGAGGCAAATATCAATGCCGGCATCGCAGCGGCCCGTCAGATTGTGGGCTTCCTGAAAGATGGTTGTGAGAAATTCCGTGTAAACAAGAAATAACTTTGATTCCCCCAAGCATTATGGCAATAGTTAAACCTTTCAAGGGTGTTCGTCCGCCGCAGGACTTGGTGGAGCAGGTGGCTTCCCGCCCTTACGACGTGTTAAACTCGGCTGAGGCCCGCGAAGAGGCGAAAGGCAACGAGAAATCTTTGTATCACATCATCAAGCCGGAGATTGACTTTCCGGAGGGTACGGATGAGCACGATCCGCGTGTGTACGACAAGGCGGTAGCAAACTTCCGGATGTTCCAGGAAAAGGGCTGGCTGGTGCAGGACGACAAACCGTGTTATTATATTTATGCCCAGACCATGAACGGCAAGACACAATACGGCTTGGTGGTAGGAGCTTATGTGCCCGACTACATGAACGAGGTGATCAAGAAGCATGAGCTGACGCGCCGTGACAAGGAGGAGGACCGCATGAAGCATGTACGGGTGAACAATGCGAACATCGAACCGGTGTTCTTTGCTTATCCGGAAAATAAGACGCTGGATGCCGTAGTGGCGAAATATACGGCTCAGAAGCCGGTGTACGACTTTGTGGCACCGGATGACGGCTTCGGCCATCAGTTCTGGGTGATTGACGACGACAAGGACATTGAGGCAGTGACAGAGGCGTTCAAGGAAATGCCTTCGCTTTACATTGCCGACGGTCATCACCGTAGTGCGGCAGCGGCACTGGTGGGTGCTGAAAAGGCGGCTCAGAATCCGAACCATCGGGGCGACGAGGAATACAACTACTTCATGGCGGTATGTTTCCCGGCCGAGCAAGCTTACTATCATCGACTACAACCGAGTGGTGAAGGATTTGAACGGACTGACTTCGCAGGCGTTCCTGGAAGCGCTGAAGAAGAACTTCGTAGTGGAAGAAAAGGGTACGGATATCTACAAGCCGGCAGCCTTGCACAACTTCTCGCTTTACCTGGAGGGCAAATGGTACAGTCTGACAGCCAAATCGGGCACTTATGACGATAACGACCCGATTGGGGTGCTGGATGTCACGATTTCTTCCAACCTGATTCTGGACGAGATTCTCGGCATCAAGGACTTGCGCTCGGACAAGCGTATCGACTTCGTGGGCGGTATCCGCGGACTGGGTGAATTGAAGAAACGGGTGGACAGCGGCGAAATGAAGATGGCGCTGGCACTCTATCCGGTTTCCATGAAGCAGCTGATGGACATTGCCGATACGGGCAACATCATGCCGCCGAAAACCACGTGGTTTGAACCGAAACTGCGTTCGGGACTGGTGATTCACAAACTGGAATAAGATTTTTCTTCTTTTTTTGTGGATATACTTGCGGGACGGACGGCGAGAAGCAAGCTGAAAAGAAAACGCACTTACGTATTCTGCTAAACGTAAGTGCGTTTTCTTTAAGACTCTTCGGCGTTTGAGTTGGAACGCAAGTGCGTTTGGTTCGAAAACGTAAGTGCGTTTTCCGGTAGAATATCTTATTTCGGCAAGGTCACGGGGAAGAGGTCGTTCGGGCGGTGTTCGCGCAGAATTACCTGCTTCATCTGGTTCACGAGATCTGGATGCTGGGCAGCCACGTCGTGGTCCTCATGGATGTCTTCTGCCAGGTTGTAGAGGTGAGGAACACCCTTCTTTACCACCATCTTCCAGTCGCCCATGCGGAGACCAATCTGGTCGGTTTCGTGGAACTCCCAGTAGAGGAAGTCGTGTGCCTTCTGAGCTTTGTCATTTCCCAACAGGGTAGGAGCGAAAGAGATGCCGTCGAAACAGTCACCTTCCAGTTTCTTGTTCAGGTACTTCTTGGGGAAACGCTTGTCGCCCACCAGTTCGCAGAAGGTAGGCATGATGTCGTAGAAAGCCAGCTGATGGTCGTTTACCTCACCGGCTTTCACCTTTCCCGGCCAGCGCACGATGAACGGGATGCGGATACCTCCTTCGTAGCACTGGCGTTTCAGGCCGCGCAGCTTTGCCGTCGCGTCCGAAGAATGTCGGGTCGGCACCGCCTTCTTCGTGAGGACCGTTGTCACTGCTGAAAATGACGATGGTATTCTCGTCGAGTCCTTTTTCTTTCAGCTTGGCCAGGATTTCGCCCACGTAGGCATCCAGTCGGCTGATCATGCCGGCAAACTGGGCATGTGTGTGCACGCTCTCGTTGTAGCGGGAACCGGCTTGTCCGCCCCAGGTCTTGTCTTCAAAGAACTGTTTCTTATATTTCTTCAGGATGGAGTCGTTGGGCTGTACCAGTTCGGCATGTGGCAGGGTGTACGTCAGAAAGCCGTAGAAAGGCTGTTTGCCGTCCTGCTTGTCGAGCCATTCCAGTGCCTTCTGGTGAATCAGGTCGGCCGAATACTGCGTACGCTTGAAATAGTCGTCGCCGCTCATCGGGTAGCGGATGTTGTCTTCCAGAATCATACGGCTGACGGCCGTATCGCCTGCGGCACGACTGTAGGAGTTCAGGAAGTTCGGGTAGTAGAGGTGCGCCTGAAACTGGCACATGTAGCCGAAGTATTCGTCCACGCCCCGTTTGTCGGGGAGTAGAGGTCGAACCCTCGTAGCCGCCCGCCCATTTGCCGAACATGCCGGTGGTATAGCCGTTCTTCTTCATGATTTCCGGCAGGATGATGTGCTGCGGGTCATACGGCTCCTGTCCGGTCACGGCATATTCCTTGTTTTGTCCGTACCACACCTCGCCCAGCCAGTATTCCTTGTTGCCTCTCACGTGTCCGTGTCCGCTGTGCTGTCCGGTCATGATGGTGGCACGCGACGGGGCACTGACGGGGCTTCCGGCGTATGCCTGCGTAAATCGCATGCCCTCCTGTGCCATCTGGTCGATGCAAGGTGTCTGGATGAAAGGCTGACCGTAGCATCCCAGGTCGCCGTATCCCATGTCGTCGCAGAGAATGAACAAAATATTGGGTTTTTCAGAATCGGAGGTTGCAGCTTGTGCATGAGGTATGGCCAGGGTAGCCAGTCCCATACAGTAGGTTAGTTTTTGTAATTTTTTCATGCCATTAGTTTCTTAAGGGATTAATGCAGGAGCAAAGATACGCTTTCCGGTTTTAAAAATGCGAGAAAAATCATTAAATTTGCCACCTGAAAGAAGAAGAACGATGCAAGAAGATACCTATAAGACCATTCAGGAAAGCGCGGAGGCCATCTATACCGAGAAGCGCAGCAAGTTCATTGCCATTGCGCTGCCGGTGCGTACGCTCTCCGAAGTGAAGTCCCTTCTGGAAGAGTACCAGAAGAAATATTACGATGCCCGCCACGTGTGTTATGCCTATATGCTGGGTGCGGAACGGAAGGATTTCCGGGCCAACGACAACGGAGAGCCTTCGGGCACGGCCGGAAAGCCCATCCTCGGACAGATTAACTCGCGCGAACTGACCGATGTGCTGGTCATCGTGGTGCGTTATTTCGGCGGTATCGCCTGGGGACGAGCGGTCTGATTGTAGCCTACCGCATGGCGGCTTCGCTGGCATTGGATGAAGCTCCGGTCATCGAGAAGACGGTGGACGAAGACGTGGCCGTGGCATTCGAATATCCTTTCATGAACGACATCATGCGCATCGTCAAGGAAGAGTCGCCCGAGATACTGGAACAGTCGTACGACATGGACTGCCTGATGCGTCTGCGCATCCGTAAGTCGATGATGGGAAAGTTGCGTGCGCGACTGGAAAAAGTGGAGACGGCCCGTATCCTGGACGAGTAATTGGAGGAAGTGCCGGAAGTCGTGCTTTCTTTGCAGAAAGTCGCTGATTTTTTGCATTTTCCTGCGGTTTTTTAGCAAAAATTATTATCTTTGTTCCAACCTTATAACCCTTCATTATGAAACGACTGACAGGCTTAATATGCTTCTTGTGTCTCCCTTTGCGGTTGCCGGGAGGAAGCAGGCCGTGAGGTGGAACAACCGATGTCGCAACCCATCGTGTCGGAGACGGCATCTCCCGACAGCATGGAGGTGGAAGATATTCTGCCGTTTGAGCGTAAACCGCTGACCGCTGCCGACATCATCTTGGCGAAGGAACTTCTTTTTGACAAATATACCTTGGAGGATGAGTATCCGTATAAGGACACCGTCCGTTCATTCAAATGGGATGCCATACGCAAATGCCTGGCCTTTATCGAGAACCTTCAGTACGATGCCAACCGCTGGGCGATATTCCAGAATTACAAGAATGTGAACCGTGAAGTTCTCCGCTGGTGCGGAAATACACGCAGAATGTGTACCGGCGCATTGCCGATACGCTGGGAGTGGAACGCTATCAGTCGGTGCCGCTGTATCTTCCTTCGGATACGCTGGTGCCCGAACGCTACGGACGTGACGGGGCGCTGGTGTCTTTCCTGGGCGAGACGGGCAGTTTCTATCGCGTGTCACCGGTCTCCATCGAGGGAGAATGGTGGGTGCCGCGCCGCTACGTCAGTTCTCTTGTCCGACAGCACGCAGTTTAACCACGTGGTCGTGGTGGACCGGGGCGACCAGAACATTGCCACCCTGGAACGTCTGGAAGAAGGTACCTGGGCCATCCGCAGCATGAATCCGGCCACTACGGGCATGCACCGTCCGCCGTACGCGCAGGAAACCCCGCTCGGCATGTTTGTGGTGCAGCAGAAAAAGTCGCGCATGGTGTTCCTGAAAGACGGCTCTGCAGCCACCGGAGGCTATGCACCGTATGCCAGCCGCTTTTACCAACGGAGCCTATATTCACGGGGTGCCGGTCAACGTGCCTCGCACGGCGATGATTGAATACAGCTGGTCGTTGGGCACCACGCCCCGTTCGCACATGTGTGTGCGCAATGCCACCTCGCATGCCAAGTTTGTGTACGACTGGGCACCGACAGAACGGTCACTGGTGATTGTAATCGAGTGATTTCTATAAAATTAACTCTCTTTACGGAAGAAGAAGGGCGGAAAATCCGTAACTTTGCGGCCGAATATTTTTCAGGTCGTAAAAAGTCATGCAAAATCATATCATCAAATTTTTTCTTTCTGCCATGTTCCTGTCTTTCCCCTGTGCGTATTTCACGGCGGAAGGAGAGTCTGTTCCTACTGAATCCCCTGTAGCAGCGGTCAAGGCGGCCGATGAGGTCGTGTCGCTCTACCATTCCATGCAGTTGGGGGGTGGTCAACTGGCGCCTTCAAGCAGGCGGTGACGGGTTACAACCGCATCAAGAACCGCAAGCGCGACGTGCTGACCCTGATTGACTTTTCCAAGCCTTCCACGGAAAAGCGCCTGTACGTGTTCGACATGAAGCACCGCCGGATGCTGTATTCCTCGGTAGTGTCGCACGGAAAGAACAGCGGTGGAAACTATGCTACCTCTTTTTCCAACGAATACGGCTCCTACAAGAGCTCACTGGGTTTTTACCTGACGGCTTCCACCTATCAGGGACGAAACGGCTATTCGCTCATTCTTGACGGACTGGAGAAAGGGATTAACGACCGGGCCCGCGAACGTGCCATTGTGGTGCACGGGGCCGCCTATGCAGACCCCTCCGTGGCCAGTCGTGGCGGACGGTTGGGACGGAGTTTCGGATGTCCGGCACTGCCTACTTCCGTGTCGCGCCCCATTATAGATGCGATAAAAGGGGGCAGCGTCATGTATATCTATGCCGAAACCCCCTCTTACTTAGCTCAAAGTTTTATTCTCGATACATCGGATGATGTCATCGTAAATCAATGATTTCTGCTTCGGGATACTTGCTTTTGTCGAAACGGAACACCGCGTCGGGCAGATTCACTCCCGTGCGGTACGACGAAATCTGAAACTCTTGTTTCTCTCCGTTCTGCAACTGGATGGCAATGTACACGGGCGAGCTGTTTTCCTTCACGTTCAGTGTGATGCTTTTAATGTCCTGCGAGGTTTTCGGGGTCAGGATAATTTCATGTCCCCGCTTTCCCTGACGGGTCTTTTCGCCCACGTAGCGGTAGTTGAAGCCCCTTCTTGTAGGCCGTCAGCAATGCATACGGGTTGACGCTCTGTATTTCCTCCGGGGTGGGGGATGACACGTTCACCTCTTCATTCTGCTCCACGTAGCTCCACTGTGTCTTTCCGTCGAACCAGGTCTTGATGCCTCCGCTCTCCAGACAGAACTTGTTGCCTTTCAGCAACAGCTTTCCTTGTTGTGTACCTCCAAAAGTCAGACTGATGCCGCCGGCTTTCCGGTAGCTGTCCGCCATCTTGCTTAATATGCTTTCAGCTTTTGCATCCTGTTGGGCCACAGCCTGACACAAGGCGACTCCCATCAGCAGGACGAGAAGAAAAATCTTTTTCATACCTGTCACAATCGTTTTTATGGGTTAGAGGGCAGCCCGTTTAATCCTTCAGGCTGCTCATTCTCATTTGTAAATCGTTTTCATCCAGACAAAGCACGTCGCGCGCCTTGCTACCGTTGGCCGGACCTACGATGCCCGCCTTTTCCAGCTGGTCCATGATACGTCCTGCACGGTTGTAGCCGATGGAGAATTTACGCTGAATCAGCGAAGTGGAACCCTGCTGGTGGTAGATGACCAGACGAGCCGCTTCTTCAAAGAGCGGGTCCAGACGGTTCATGTCCACGTCGGCTGCACTGCTGGGTTCTGCATTCTCATCCACGTATTCCGGCAGCATGAAGGCCGTAGGATAACCCTGCTGCTTGCCGATGAATTCCGCGATGCGCTCCACTTCCGGCGTATCGACAAACGCACACTGCACGCGCACGGGGTCGTTTCCTTGCAGGTACAGCATGTCACCCTTACCGATGAGCTGCTGGGCACCCGGACGGTCCAGAATGGTACGTGAGTCCATCATGGAAGCCACACGGAAAGCCACACGTGCCGGGAAGTTGGCCTTGATGGTACCCGTAATGATGTTCGTGGTCGGACGCTGGGTAGCGATGATGGCGTGGATACCCACCGCACGGGCCAGCTGGGCAATACGGCAGATAGGCAGTTCCACCTCCTTGCCGGCTGTCATAATCAGGTCGCCGAACTCATCAATGATGATGACGATGTAAGGCAGGAAGCGGTGACCGTTCTCCGGATTCAGCTGGCGGTTGATAAACTTCGCGTTATATTCCTTGATGTTACGGCATCCCCGTTCTGCAAGAGCCTTGTAACGGTTGTCCATTTCCACACACAGCGAGTTCAGTGTCTGTACCACCTTCGTCACGTCGGTGATGATGGCATCCTCTCCGTCGGGCAACTTGGCCAGGAAGTGACGCTCAATCGGTGCGTAGATGGCAAATTCCACCTTCTTCGGGTCGATGATGACGAACTTCAGTTCACTGGGATGCTTCTTGTAGAGCAGGGAGGTCACGATGGCATTCAGTCCCACAGACTTACCTTGACCTGTCGCACCGGCCACCAGCATGTGGGGCGCTTTGGCCAGATCCACCATGAACACCTCGTTGGTAATGGTCTTTCCGAGTGCCACCGGCAAGTCGAACGTGGTTTCCTGGAACTTCTTGCTGGTCAGGATGGAACTCATGGGCACGATGTGCGGGTTTGCGTTCGGCACCTCGATACCGATGGTACCCTTGCCCGGAATCGGTGCGATGATACGGATACCCAGTGCCGAAAGACTCAGGGCGATGTCGTCTTCCAGGTTACGGATTTTCGAGATACGTACCCCTTCTGCCGGCGTAATTTCATATAAGGTAATGGTCGGACCCACACTGGCCTTGATGGAACTGATTTCAATGCCGAAACTGCGCAGCACCTTGATGATGCGGTTCTTGTTGGCATTCTGTTCCTCCATGTCGATGTCCGGATCGTCGTTCTGATACGTATTCAGCAAATCGAGGGTAGGGAAGCGGTAAAACCCAGGTCCAGACGCGGGTTGTACGGTTGCGACACGTCTCCACGGTAAGCCTGATCCTCTTCCTTGGTATCGTTGCTGACCTCAAATGCCGGCTCCTCTTCTTCCTTGTCGAAGTCTTCCTCCACCAGGGCCGGCTTCACCTCAAAAGGGTGCTTCTTCTCATCCTCTTCCTCGGTATCAAGGGGCAGGTCGATGACGCGCTCCGGTGCCGGTTCCTCTTTCACAATCACCTTCTCCGGTTCCTCCTTTACAGGTTCAGCCGCTTTCTCCGGTTCTTCCTGCGGAGTTTCTTCCTCCTCTTTCTGTTTCGGTTTCCGGTGCGTCCAGCTCTTCCAGAAACTTTCTTTCTTTTCCTTCTTATCCGATTCGTCCTCCGCAACGGTCGCTTCCGCTTCGTCCACTACCGGCTTTCGGAATGTTGGTTCCGGCTGGGGAGTTACTTCCTCTGCCATGGCTGCGTTATTGCCCTTTTGCGGATGAAGTGCCTTTCTCACCACGCCCATGGTCTGTCGGGTCAGTGCCACGCCGAACAGTATGGCCGTAGCCAGCAGCACCAGAATCAATCCCAGTGCACCGATTTGCGAGCGAATCCACAGGCTCACGTTATAGCCATGCAGTCCCCCCGGATAAATATAAGAATCTTCCAGCAGTCCCCCGAATGCAAATCCCAGGGTGATAGAGAGCCACACCATCACCGTGGCACAGCCTAAGAACCAGTAACGGATGCGGAATTCATACGCCTTCATCAGCTTCATGCCGGCCACCACTAAGAAGATGATGATGCAGTAAGCCGAAAACCCGAAGCAGTCGTTAATCAGGTATTGTGCCAGCTGCGCCCCCGTGCTCCGGCATAGTTCTGTATGCGGTTGCTCGTTTCCAGCAGTTCCGACGGGTTGGGATGCGACAGAATACTCTGGTCATTTCCTCCCGTAAAGAAGAACGAGCTGAAAGCCAGCAGCAAGTACACGCCAAAGATTACAAAAAGCAGTCCGATGACGAACCCCGTAGTTTCACTTTTAAGAATAGTCCATGTTTTTCCGGCCATGGCAGCCGCTTTTCCACTTTTGCCTGTATCTGTTTTTTTGGTTTGCATGATGATTCGAATTAGCTAAACATACGTGCAAATGTACGAATAAACTAGAACTGAGAAATTTTTTTTGTACCTTTGCGTCTCAATTAGCATGATTATGGAAGAAAAAAAATCTCAAGTAATATTCGATAAAAATGCGGTCGAGTTCGTGACAGTGGCTGCCGAGTTCTGTGGATTCCTGGAGCGTGTTTCCGATATGCGCTGTCGGGATTTCGTCGACAAGTCCCTGAAACTCCTTCCCCTTTTATATCTGAAGGCTTCGCTGCTTCCTGCTTGCGAGCGGATGGAAGAAGCTGATCCGGAAACCTTCGTGACCGAGACCGATTACGAAGTGCTTCGCGGTTCCATTGCCTCCCTGTTGGGCGAATACGATGACTACCTCGAAGTGTTCCTCGATGACATGGCCTATAGTGATACTCCCATTCATCAGAACATCTCCGAAAGCCTGGCCGACATTTACCAGCCTGTTAAGGATTTTATCTGCGTGTTCCAGTTGGGTCTGGAGCACACCATGAACGATTCTCTGGCCATCTGCCGTGAACTCTTTGCCGAGTTCTGGGGCCAGCGCCTGGTCAATGTGATGCGTGCCCTTCACGATGTGAAGTACCGCCAGCTGGCACACGGCAGCCAGGAGGAGGAAGGTTCTGCACTCTACGAAGACAACTGCACCGAAGAAGAACTCTACGAAGGCCTTGACATGGGCGACGACGAATAACCCTAAACCCGTAAACTGAATGGTAGAACTACAGAGTAAAATAGATAAGAAAATCGTTGCGGAGTTACCTAAGGTTTCTTTCCCCGGTCGCATCTTCGTAATCTACACCGAGGCCGAAGCCCGCAAGGCCATTGATTACCTCAATACCCATGTACTGGTGGGAGTGGATACCGAAACACGTCCTTCATTCCGGAAGGGAGCCGTCAACAAGGTGGCCCTCTTGCAGGTCTCTACTTACGACACCTGCTTCCTGTTCCGTCTGAATCACCTCGGGCTGCCGGACTTCCTGGAAGAGTTCCTTCAGAACAACGTGCTCAAGATCGGCCTGTCGCTGAAAGACGATTTTGCCATGCTCCGCCGCCGCAACAAGAAAGACCCGCGCATGGGCAACTGGGTGGAACTGCAGGACTACGTAGCCTCTTTCGGCATCGAAGAAAAGAGCCTCCAGAAAATCTATGCCCTCCTTTTTCAGGAAAAGATTTCCAAGAGCCAGCGCCTGTCCAACTGGGAGGCCGACACCCTGACCGAGGCACAGCAGCTCTATGCCGCCACCGATGCCTGGGCCTGCGTACGCATCTACCAGTACCTGGAAGAACTTCGCCTTTCGGGCAAGTACCGCGTGATACGCACGGAAGCCCCTGAACACATTCTCGAAGATTAATCACTTAAACCATACAAATGAGCTATAAGAAAGTATTTCTCAAACCCGGAAAGGAAGAATCGCTCAAGCGTTTTCATCCCTGGGTCTTTTCCGGCGCCATCGCCCGCGTGGAAGGAGAGCCGGAAGAAGGTGAAGTAGTAGATGTCTACACCTCCAAGAAAGAATTCATTGCCTGCGGACATTTCCAGATTGGCAGCATCGCCGTGCGTGTGCTTTCCTTCCGTCAGGAACCCATCGACCATGCGTTCTGGGTACGCCGCCTGCAGGTGGCCAAGGACCTCCGCTGTGCCTTGGGCGTGCTGGGCAATCCTCAGAACAATACTTACCGTCTGGTACACGGCGAGGGCGATAACCTGCCCGGACTGATTATCGACGTGTACGACCATACCGCCGTGATGCAGGCACACTCTGCCGGCATGCACCTCGACCGTATGGCGGTGGCCGAAGCCCTCGAAGAAGTGATGGGCGACGTCATCCAGCACATCTATTATAAATCAGAAACCACGCTGCCCTTCAAGGCCGACCTGCTGGCTACTGAAAACGGCTTCCTCAAAGGCGGAAGTCCGGAGAACGTGGCCATGGAGAACGGACTGAAGTTCCACGTAGACTGGCTCAAGGGACAGAAGACCGGTTTCTTCGTCGACCAGCGTGAGAACCGTGCCCTGCTGGAACGCTATGCCAAGGGCCGTAACGTGCTCAATATGTTCTGCTACACCGGCGGCTTCTCGTTCTATGCCATGAGGGGAGGGGCCAACCTCGTTCACTCGGTAGACAGCTCTGCCAAAGCCATCGACCTGACCAACGAGAACGTATCTCTCAACTTCCCCGGCGATACCCGTCACCAGGCTTTTGCGGAAGATGCCTTCAAGTTCCTCGACCGCATGGGCGACCAGTACGACCTGATTATCCTCGACCCGCCGGCCTTTGCCAAGCATCGCGATGCCCTGCGCAATGCCCTTCGCGGTTACACCAAGCTCAATGCCAAGGCCTTCGAAAAGATACGCCCGGGCGGCATCCTCTTTACCTTCTCCTGCTCGCAGGTGGTGAACAAGCAGGACTTCCGTAACGCCGTGTTTACCGCCGCTGCACAGAGCGGACGCAGCGTGCGCATCCTTCACCAGCTCACCCAGCCGGGCGACCATCCGGTCAACATCTACCATCCGGAAGGCGAATACCTCAAGGGACTGGTGCTTTACGTAGAATAACCCTCCTGAAAAGAGCTAAAATAAAAGAAGCTGTTTCACACTGCCGGAATGTTCCATGCGTGAAACAGCTTCTTTCGTATCTTCTCCGGACGTGTCTCATCCGAACAGCTTGCCAAACAAGCCCTGTCTTTTTTTCTTCTCCTGTTTCCGGCGTTCGATGCCCTCTTCCAGCCTGTCATCCAGCGTTTCGGCCACCAGATTCGCAATTTTCAGGTGATAATGTATCAGGCGGTAAATACTTCCCCAGTCGAGCATCCCCCCCAGGTTGCGGTCGTCAATGAACACATCCGCCTTCAGCTTCCGCGAGAAGTGCTGATGCGCCTCCTGCTCCTCCGGATAGTTCGTATTGACCGCATAAAATTCCACTCCATGCTGTCGGCAGAAATCCACGGCCTCTTCCAGCAGCTTGTCCTCTCTTACAGTCCACAAAATCAGCCGGTGCCCCTCTTTTTGCAGCATTTTCAGTGTGTCAAAGGCAAAAGGCTTTTCCCGTCCGATTTCCGGATAGCGGTGTTCCACAATAGTACCGTCAAAGTCAACAGCTATGATCATATCTAAACTCGTTTAAAAAGTTACGTAAAAAAGGTTAGTTTGCAAATGTAAGAGAAAGAATAAAAAAAAGAAATCGCCGCATCCCCTTTTTCAAGGAAGTGCAGCGATTCCCTATGATTTTAGTGTTTTTTTTATTTTGCCATGCGGATGATAGCGGCGCGGCTCAGACGCGGATTTTCGCGGAACATGGTGTCAACACCACCCTTGTATTCCATTGTCAGCAGATCCTTGTTTACACCATATTTATCTACCAGTGTATTGTATACAGCTTCTGCTCTCAGCTTGCTCAGGCGTTCGTTGAATTCAGCCGAACCAGTCTGCTTGTCAGCATATCCTGTGATGATGAATTTGTTTTCAGGATATTTTTTCATCAAGTTTGCGTAAGCTTCCAGGTTCACTGCTTCTTTTTCGCTCAGGTAAGCCTTGTTGATGTCGAAGAACGCTACATATTCAGTTGCATCCGGCAAGCTTGTTGCTAGCCTTGGTTTCAGTTACAACCGGCTGGTTACGTTTTTCTTCTTCCAGTGCATTTACGCGGTTTCTCAAGCTGGCATTTTCTTCGTTCATGCTCTTAAGCTGATTCTGTACAGCCTGCATTTCAGCAGCCGAGATACCGGTACCCTTAGTCCAGTCTCTGCGGTTGAAGCGGTAAGTTGCACCTACCATGATGGCTGCAGAACCTTCCATATTCTTTCCGCCACGGATACCGTCCATCACGTCGTTGTTGATGTTTCCTTTCAATTCCAGGTTCAAGTCCCAAGCCTTGTTCAAACGGAAACGGTTGATGAATCCGATACCTCCTGACAATTCGTTTTCGTTATTGTCGATACCGCGCAGGTAACCGATGCTCACGTAAGGTATTGCATTGTACAATCTGTCTTCACGGTAGCCGCAGAACAGGTTGGTGAAGTTCAGCATTACATCACCGTGCAAGTGGAGGATTCCGAATTTGGTGCGATACAAGTCGGTATCTACACGTTTGTAGGCAAATCCTTCATTCTCAAGTGAGTAACCTTTGGCCTGGTAGCCGCCGAATCCCAGTCTCAATCCGATGCCCGGAGTGAACCATTTTCCTACGTTGATTTCAAATGTCGGAGTAATCAGCTTGCCGGCTTTTCCTTTAGAAAAGTTATCACCTATATACATCTGTGTACCTACATTGGCTCCAATAAATAAGTTGTCGCCAAACATGTTGGTTTGTACAGTGTATTTTTCAATCTTCTCTGCGTTGCTGTTTTGCTTCGTGTTTTGCGCCATTGCACCTACACCTGTCATCAGTGCAATAGCCAGAATGTAAATTCTACTATTCATATTCATGTAATTAATAATTCTGCTTCAAAGATAATACAATATTTCAAATTCAGATAAGGATTGATAAAATATATATATCAGAATGTGTGAGGTTTAGTAGAAAAACTGCCTAAAAGTATAGGCTTACGCCTAAATTCGCATACGGAAGGAGTGAAATTTCTTTTTCCGTCAAGGTTCTGGCTCCCGGGATGATGGCACCCTTGTAGGCCCTGAGGATTTCTTCCGCAAAGACACCCCATTGGTCATTTATCCGTACGGTTTCTTTCAGTCCGGCCTGTACGCCGAAATAGTCCTTTTGTGCCGTTCCGTGGTGCGTGTACAAGATACCCGCCAGGCCTTCCACCGTAAAGATTCTTTCCGGGTTATACGTTGCGGCCAGGCTACTCAGGTCTACCAGGTAGTCCGCTCCGAGGGTAAAGGGATATACATGCTTACTCACGTTATAGGGATAATGTGCCATTTCGATGTATCCTCTAACCGATGAGTATTTGCTCCATCTTCTTCCGTACCCCACATAGAGTTGCTGTCCCAGGTGCTTCATCAGGGCTTTCAGCTGCTGGTCTCCGGTGCGCATCGGGTAATTTGCCCCCATGCCGACCGATACAAAGTTATAGGGCTCAAACAGGTATTGGTGACGGGTAATACATTCTTCACGTCTTCTGTACTGCACCCCCATTTCTATGCTCAGGTTCTGCATGCGGCGTTTGCTGCTCGTTCCGTGCAAGAAATTTTGCGTATAGCTGTTCTTGCTCCAGCGTGCCTGCCCGAATACGCCGATGTGGTCGTTTACGGCATACACCGCCTGTCCTCCGAGTGTCGGTCCCGTGAAAGGTCTGACTTTGCGGGCATAAGTCGCTCCCCGGTGTGCCACGAATCCGGCTTCCGCACCTCCCATCAGGTTTACTTCCAGTCGGGGGTCAGTCACCCGGTCGTCGAACAGATGGTTCAGGTTGACCATACCTTCCAGTCGTATACCTCCGTAAGCTTCTTTCCTTTTTCCCCTTCCTTGATCAGGGAGGGTATTATGTATTCCAGCGAATAAGGTTCCCCTAACTCCGAAGGGCAGGAGCCATTTTCCCATGCTGATACCCATTACGGGACCTACGGGTTCCAGTACTCCGTTCATTACCGGTGATTTACGAATTCTGCCTGAGTAGTCTCCTTGAATACCTGCATAAATTTCGTAGAACAGGTTGTCCAGTGCGCCGGAGTTGGCAGAAGGGCCGGATGCCTTGTGCAGGTTGGTAAATCGGTAAGTCAGTCCGGCCATCGCCTGGGCACCGATATCATATTTTTTCTGTGACTCCAGTCCGTTGATGCCGTCGGTAAAAGATTCACCCTCGGTTCCAGAAACAGGTCCAGGTGGTTGTGCAGATGGTAGTTCACATGCAGTCCGCCGTGTATGCCTCCAGCTACGAAACGTTCCTTTGAAACCTTGTTTTTCGTCCCGTAGATGCCGATACCCACTACCGTTTCCAGGTCCCATCGCAGGTCGTCCTTGTAGCCCCTCAGGTAATCTAGTATCCGGAACATGTGCGCTATTTCCACGCCGCCTCTTCCAATCTGTTCGTTCACCGCCCCTTCTACGGCCAGACGGTAACTATTGAACGAGGTCACATCCTTTGTGAAGGCGATACCGAATTCTTTGGAGTAGGGGCCTGCCGCTCCGCCTCCCAGTTTTCCGGCACCAGCATAAATCGACAAGGAAGAATTCCATCCCCTGGCCTTGGGGTCAATCACCCTTCCGGCAGGGATATACCTTTTCTGTCTCACATAATCCATCGCGTTGAAAAAGCCGGTTTTCACCGAATCGGCTGTGGCATCCTGTGCGAGGATGGTTTCCGTTCCGCCCATCCACAAATAGCCGAGGGCAGCTATATATAAAGTCTTTCTGTTTATTTTCATGATTACTGATTCTTATACATCTCCAACGCCGTTTCCACAATCTCTTTCGTGAATTCACCGTCGTTCTGGGCAGTGACAATTATCTTCTGGTCCAGGTTGAAACATCTCACCAGATACAGAGCCGCTTCCGTCAGTCCTACGTCTCCCTTTCTGGCTTCCATCACCGCCTTCAGGTACCATTTCACCGGACTCTCGTCCGCCATCTGTTCCAGCACCTTTTCCGCCTGTGCGTTTCCCTGCGGCGTTTCCAGTGCCAGGTTCATCACCGCTTCGTTCTGTACGGACGACTGACAGATGGTGCGGAAGGTCTCTGCGGCTCGCTGCGTTTCTTCAGGCGTATTCCCTCCTTGGAAATAGCCGCCCATGGCCCATGCGTATGCCTTCACCAGGTCAAATTCCTTGTAATCCTCCGGAATCAGCTTGGCCATGACACTGGCATTCTCAAAGTCACCCGCTTTGATGTACATGCACAGCTGGTTCACCACCACCTCAATCGGGTTGATAATCTCCGTTCTTCCCGTATCCATGTTTTTCCTTTCATAGTTCACGGTAAAGATGGTACGGTCTATCAGCGGTTCCAGTATCCGCGTGTCGGTCACATCCTTTTCCAGGTACAGCTTGGCCAGCGTGTTTCCGGCCAACACCCATGGACGCTTCATGCTCAGCGATTCCTCGTATGCCTTGCGTGCCACCGCTTCCTTTTCCTGACTGTCCTTCAGCAATTGCAGCAGCTTCCAGTATTCATACCGGGTGTACATCCCGTCCAGTCCCTTTCTCCGGTAAGCCGCCATCACCTCCTTGTCGGTCGGTTCCCGGTAGATGTCATAGCGGCACAGGTACTTCACTTGTCTCAGCTGCTCCAGGTAAGGCACAATCACCGTACGGTAGTCCTTGGAGGCCTTGATTCGCTGTCCCTGCCGGTTCATCTGGTCGGGCAGTTCTCTTACAACCTTTCTGATGAAACCGGCCGTTTCCATCAGGCTGTCCTTCTCCAGCAATTCGGCCACTTCGTCCCACGAAGTCACTTCCGCCTGCGGGTTCTGATACACGCGTTCGGCTACCGCATGGGGGAGTACCCCGATAACCTCCTGTTGAATCCGTTGCATACGTTTCTGGGCCAGCTGTAGATTTTTCTGGTAATATCCTTCTGGCGATGCCTTGCCGATGACGTGAAACTCTTTCAGCAGGGCGCCGGGCTCGTTCAGAATCAGGTTCAGTTTCTTCCGTATTCCGGCAAGGCTCTCCTGGTTCTTCGGGTCGTCCGTCAGCCGGTCCGAGTTGATTTCAAAGCTGATCTCCACCTGGTCCTCCGTGTCAAACTTCTCCACCTGTGCCTTCTCCGGATATTTCTGGAAATCCATATCCAGGGCTATCAGGTCATATTGCAGGAATTTCAGGGGCGCTTGTTCTCGCATGTATTAATCTGATACGTTTTTCTGAACGGAACATTGTTGTAGTCCTCTATGCAGAAATCCGCATAGCAGCTGTAATTCACGTTCGGGTCGGGCACCGTCACCGTGTCTTGCCATTCAATCACCATCCGCTCATTCACCAGCGGTCGTGGCTGGATATAAGGCTCCAGAGGATCCCTTTTCAGGTCGTACCCCATTCGTCGGGTCTGGGTCAGGTGATATTCCTTGCCGTCGTATACCAGCGGCCTCAGGAAAGCCACCGTGTCGTTGGTCGCACAGTTCAGCACATACGGCTGCACAATCAGGCGCGAATACTTGTTACCCTCTCCATGCGGAACCAGGAACGTATTATACGGATAAAAACGGTTACCTATCAGTCGGCTGGCCTTCGGTTCCGGCTGAATCTGCTTCAGCTCTCCCGTTACCACTACCTCCTTCAGATAGATACCGTCATCCACTTCTACGTCTATTTTCATGCGGTTGCTCACCTTTTCCAGAATGGCCTTGTTCAGGCCGGCTTTGAACACCAGTGCCCCGTTGTCCGGCACCAGAATCTCGTAATACCCGTTGGCATCCGTTTCCGCCCTTTCATCTTCGTTCATGAACAGTGCGAAATTGGTATTATCCTTGTCCAGGCTGTTCTTCAGGTCCTTCGCGGCCGCCACCGTCTTGCAGCTATATACATAGACCACGCTTCCCGAGAACGGAACCTTCTTTTTCTTGTCTGCAATGTTGTAAACCGTGCCGCTCACCTTGATCATTCGCTGCGCCCATCCGCTTGCGGGGACAGCAGTCAGCAGCATCGTAACCAGTACATATTTCCCGATGCGGCTTATTCTTTTTCCTATTCATACGCTTCAAGCTTCTTAGAATAAATAGCAGCATGACACCGCTACTTCTGTCGGCACACACTTCACTCCGTTTGCATTATACTCTTCTTTTTTTCAGGTATGTACCCTCCGGATATTTCTTCTCCCTATACCACAGGGCACCTACTCCGGCCGAGAATTCCAGGTTGAACCGTTTGCTCAGCGGCCAGGCATAGCCGTATGTCAGTCCCGGTCCTGCAGCTTCTCCCTGGTGCGCCTTTCCCTTGTGCACCACCGTATACCTTAGTCCGCTTACAGATAAGCCGATGAACGAGCGCGCCATCGGCCTCCCAGAAATCCAATACCTGAACTCCGCCTGTGCCCCTTTCAACTGGGCATCCAGCGGCGCCTTGTCCAGTCCGTAAAACACAGTTCCTTCCAAGCTGAATTTGGAAGCTGTCACCAGCTCCATTGAAATGTTCGGCGTTAGGTTCCCCCACAGCAGCGCGTTCGTTTTTACCGTAGCCAGCTGTGCATGAGCCATGCCGCAACCGGCCACCCATGCTCCCAGGCAGATACCCCGCCTTAAAAAATGATTCATAAAACTTTGGTTAAAAATAAATTCTCATTAAGTCTTAGTATGCGTTCTTTTCCCCGTGTATGGCGTTCGCCACCGTTTTATAGATGATAAACAAATCCAGACCGAAGCTCCAGTGTTCGATATACCATATATCTCCACGGATACGTCCTTCCATATCCTTCAGCTCCTTGGTCTCTCCGCGATAGCCCGTCACCTGGCTCCAGCCCGTGATACCCGGCTTCACGAAGTGTCTCACCATATACTTGTTAATCAGTTTCGAATATTCCTCCGTGTGTTTCAGCATGTGCGGTCGGGGACCTACCACGCTCATGTCGCCCAGCAGCACATTGATAAACTGCGGCAGTTCGTCGATGCTCGTTTTTCGTATGATGTTTCCCCAGCGTGTCTTGCGCGGGTCATCCTTGGTAGCCTGCAGCGAGTCGGCCTGTGTGTTCACCCTCATGCTCCGGAACTTATAGCAGTAGAACTCCTTGTCGTTCAGCCCGTTTCGTTTCTGCTTGAAGAACACTGGTCCCGGCATGGTCAGTTTGGTGATAATGGTCACAATAAGCAGGATAATCGGGAAGAGCGTACACAGAAACAGCAGCGAGAACACGATGTCGAACGCCCGTTTCAGCATCTTGTTGCCCGTCCGGCTCAGCGGGTCTGGTCGCAGGCTCAGGAAAGGCACGTTGCCCACCATGTTAAAGTATACACGGTTCTGCAGGTAGTTGTAAATGTTCGGCACACTGTAGAAATGCACCAGGTGGTTCTCGCAGTAATCAATCAGCGAGCGGATAATGACATGTTCCTTCGAAGGCAGACAGCAGAACAGGTAATGCGTATTTCCGTTCTTTTCCAGGTATTCTTTCACGTCCTGGGGTTTTCCCAAAGTACGGACATTCCTGTGGAAATTTCGGGTTCGGCTCAAAGTCGAAATACCCTTTACCCTGAATCCGGTCCAGTTCTGAGTCGTCAGTTCATAATACAGCTCGCGGTTGTTTTCCGAACTACCCACCAGCACCACATAGCGCAGGTTACCACCTTTCGAACGGTATCTTTTCAACCCCCATCGCATGAGGATACGGAATACAGACAGCGAAATAAACAGCAGCCCTAAAAAAGTCAGGTAGAAATACGACCAGGCATCCATAAATCGTCCCAGCTCCAGCACTACCCCCGACAATACTCCGAAGCAGATTGTACTTCTCAATACCTTACCCAGAATCTGGTAGGCATATACCTTACGCCGGTAAAGTACCACGCCAATCTGCATGGCCGATACGAAGTAGCAAAGCATTACTGTCAGTATGACCTGCAGGTGCGGTGCCTGCAGAATCTTGTGCCATGGCGTATCTTCCGTAGTGAGAAACAACAGATAGAACAATCCACCCGTAATAAGCGTTTCACAAGTAACGATAAAAAAGCTTACCCAACTGTTATAGGCGTCATATTTTGTTCTCATGCGCTATGTTTTTATTAGTGTTTTAACCCCTGATTTGCTAGTCACATTTCTCTAAAGATATTCCAGATAAACAACGTGTTTCCGATAATGTATCGGCGCCACATCCGTTTCGGTTCTTTCAGCAGTCTGTACAACCATTCCAGACTATGTTCCTGCCACCACAGAGGAGCCCGTTCCATGGTGCCGGCAAAAAAGTCGAACACCGCACCGATGGTGCCGCAATGACAGTGAATGTCCAGTTCATTCCAATGGCGGTATGCCCACTTCTCCTGTTTGGGAGCCGTCATGCCAATCCACAGCAAGTCCGGATTAGCCCGGTTGATAGCTTCGATGATTGCCTGGTTCTCTTCCTCCGAGAATTCCGGCTTGTAGGGTGGGGAGTACGTTTCAATCCGGATGTTCGGGTAGACTGTTTTCGCTTTTTCCCGAATCAGATTCAGCACCTTTTCGCTGCTTCCCATGAAGAAGCAGGTACCTCCCTTCTGGTTCAGCCGTTCCATCTCCATGGCAAACAAGTCCCATCCGGCAATACGTTCTGTCGGCTGGCTTTTTGCTTTCAGTTTCCGGCAAGCCATCACGATGCTTGCTCCGTCGGGAATCAGTGCATCTCCTTTCATCAGCACTTCGGCAAAGAACGCATCCTTCAGAGCCGTATTATAGGAGTGCGCATTGATGGTATTGATTAACAGTTTCCCTTCCGGAAGAGCCTCCAGCTCTTTCTTCGATTCAACGATTTTTATATCTTTTAGTTTCAGCATACGTTTGTGTGCGTTTATATGGATAATCCGTTGCCTGTGTACGATAATGTGACAAAACCATTACGATAGTTTTCTGTATCTTGCTGCGAACCCCCAGATTTCCATAAAGCAGACCAGCGGTACGATAAATCCCACTGCCATGGAAATATGGTCGGCTATGAACCCCATTAACAAGGGAGCCACTGCTCCTCCTACAATCGACATAATCAGATAAGAAGAAGCCTGTTTGGCTTGTGTGCCAACGTGGCGCAAAGATAAGGAAAAAATGGTAGGAAACATAATCGATTCACATAAAAAGCACAGTAACAGGAAATACCATCCCGCTCCGCCCGGCATCAGAATGACTGCAGCCATGCATACACAGGCGCCTGCCGCACAAACGGCCAGCACTTTTTCCCCCTTTACAAAGCGCATCAGCCAGCTTCCGCCCATGCGTCCGGCCATGAACAGTCCCATGCCGCCGAACGACAGCCATACCGAAGCCTCCTGTGCTGAAACACCCGCATTTTCGGTGGCGTAGTTGATGAAGAAACTGTTGATGCCCGTCTGTGCGGCCACGTAAAGGAAAAGCGACAGCAGTCCCACCGTGAACGAGGTCGTTCTCCACAGCGATTTTCCGCTCGCTTCAGCCTGTCCGCTTTCAGCTTCCCGGCCTATTTCCGGCAGTTTCACCCGCGAAAAGAGGATGGCGATGCACAGCACCACCGTACCCAACACCGCGTAAGGAGTAGTCACGTCACCTCCTCCGGCAAAGAGGAAGAAACCTCCCGCCAGCGGACCGCAAATCCAGCCCAGCCCGTTGAACGACTGGGCCAGGTTGATGCGCCGCTCACTGCCTTCCGGTTCACCCAGCACCGTGACATACGGGTTCGAGGCCGTTTCCAGGCAGGTCAGTCCGCAACCGATGACGAACAGTGCCAGCAGGAAAAACTCAAACGACTGAATCCGTTCTCCCGGGATGAACAGCAACGCCCCGATGCCATACAGCACCAGTCCCGTCAGCACCCCTGTGCGGTAGCCGAAGCGGCGGATAATCCGTCCCGCCGGCAGTGCCATGATAAAATACCCTCCGTACACCACCGCCTGAATCAGGGCCGAGCGCGTGCGGGTAATCTCCAGTGTATCTTGAAAATGTTTGTTCAGCACATCCAGAATACTGTGTGCCACTCCCCACAGAAAAAAGAGGGAAGTAATCAAAATAAAAGGAACCAGGAAACTCTTTCCGTCCCTGGTTCTTACTAATCCAATCTTTTCCATCTCAGCTTCTACTGATTTCCAGTCCCTTGTTCGATAAGCTCATCTCCACGAAGCGCGCCCGTTCGTTCGGACGTTCCTCTGTCAGAATCCGGCGGATACGCACCGCCGCATCCGGATCCTTGGCCACCATGTACAAGTAACCGCCCCCACCGGCGCCCGGCAACTTGTATCCCAGGCAGAGGTCGTCAATCCGTTCCGTCAGCGCCTGCACGGCCGGCGGGTTCGTACCCTCATCCAGCCGCTGGTTCTGCATCCACGTCTTCCGTATCAGTCGTCCCGTCTCCTCAAAGTCATTCCGCAGGATGGCGTCGTACATGTCCATGGCATGGCCTTTCATCTGCTCCAGCAAGTGCAGGTGACGGTTTGAGTTTAGGAACATCCCTTCACAATCTCTGCCAGGATGCCCTTGGCCGTGCGTGTGATGCCCGTGTAATACAGCAGGTGACACTTGCGGTACTCGTCGCTCGTGAACAGGTAGTCCGGCAGCCAGCGCACTTTCGGTTCCTGATGCCATCCCGGCTGTGTCTGCAACAGCCTTCACCCCGTGCAGCACACCTCCGTACTGATCCTGCCAGCCGCCCCCTGTGGTGAGCAACTGTTCCAGCACCAGTGTACGGCTGCCGATGCCCTGCTTGTCCCAGTTCAGGCCGCAGAAATCATTCAGCGCTCCCAGCACCGTAGCTGCCAGAATGGAGCTGGTACCCAGTCCCGAACCTGCCGGAATGGCCGACAGCAACGTTACTTCGATACCCGTGCCGAACGCCTTCAGCTGTGCTTCCAGCGAAGCAAACCGTTCTGTGGAGAAATCCGGATGGAACCCCGCCAGCACCAGTGCCGCTTTCGGAATGGAGAACGGCGAGCCCACCTTGCGGTAATCCTGCAACTCCTCGTAGGTGGAAACCACCTCCATGGCTCCCAGGTCAATCGAGCGCAGCGTAATGCGGTACTCCTTCGACGGTTTTACATACACCTGCAGCGGCGGCTGTCCGTTCAGTTCAATGGCCAGGTTCACCACATTTCCGCCCTCCATCAGGCTGTAGGGTGGGGTATCCGTCCATCCCCCCGCAATGTCGATGCGCACCGGACTGCGTCCCCACACAATCTGGTCGGCATACACCGACAGCTTCGGCTGCTGACGGTAATCCATCGTGCCGGTCAGTCCCTCTCGCATCAGGCCGAACGCCCGTGCTTCCAGTTCCTTCGCCTCCGGTTTGCCCTCCAGTTCGTACACCTTCGCACGGAACATCGCATCGTTAATCCGCTTCAGTAGGGGAGAGTTCTCCGGCAGTTCCTCCGGCAAGGCGATGCCCCCTTTGGCATACGCCCCGGCTGCCTCCTGCAAGTCTATCTGATAGAACACGCTCCGTTCCTGATTCCTGGCCAGCAGGCTCCAGTTCTCCTTGCGGAACGCCTCCCGCTGGGCGAACAGCCGTCGCAGGTTGGCATACGCCGAAGTCTCGTCGGCCGACACCTTGCGCGCCTTCATCCAGATAGCCCGTCCGGCTTCACCCTGTCCGCCGTCCGTCATCCATTGCAACACCGTACCCAAATCCTCTATCGAATCCGTCACCGGGAAAATCGCTGCCCCCTGCAGGTCCTCACAGCCCCGGATTTCGTCCGCTGTCAGACCTCTTTCGGTCAGCCATTCCGTTACCGGACGACCTAAATATGTAGTCGAAGCCTCCTTCAGGCTTCCCTTGAATTTATCGTTAAAACCGTACGGACGTGCGGCAAACTCCCGTTCGCCCATCGGCACCACGTCGATGCACACCCCTTCGGGCACGTTCAGCGTCCAGTCGTTGCGCGGCACCCCCGTGATGATGTTCCGGCTGTGCAGCGTCCAGCTCCTGCCCACGTGGCTGTTTTCCACCCACACCTCCGCGTTGTCTGCCGTCAGCGGGAACTCCATCTCCGCATTCTGCACGAACACCGCCGGATGTGGCTTCACCTTGTGGTGCATAATCGCCCGCTGGTCCGTCACGCAGTTCTGCACCGCCAGCGTCGACGAAATCATCTCCCGGCTCGTACCGTAGTGGTGGAACTCACCGCCCGGCAGCGGCAGGATAGCCACCTTCAGGCTGTTCAGGCTCCTCATCCACGATGCGCGGATGCGCCCCCAGTGCCAGTCCGAACTCCGAATACATGTCGTAGAACTTCACGCCCCCGTCCTTGTCGGTAGAACGTTTCACCATCAGCTCGATGGCGCGGTCGCTCAGCAGCCAGATGCCGACGTCCATCAGGAACAGGTAATCCTGCATCAGCTGGCCCATTTCCTCCACGCTCGGCTTCTGCAGCATGAAGTCCAGCTTCTCCGGTTCCTTCCGCGACGACACGAACACCCCGTGGTTCTTCGCCAGTTCCGGGTCCACCCACAAGCCGTAGCACACCACGTCCACATCCGGAATCTCCTGCAGCGGTTCCGTGGCACGGATGTACACGTCGCCGCTCGCAATCAGCGTGCGCAGCCCTTCCGGTGCCCGCTCCATGATTTCCTCATACAGCGGCAACTGCAGCGACAGCAAGTCCTGTGTGATGCGCTGTCCGCGTGCCCAGCGGAACACCGGTATCGGCGTCAGTACCTTGCCCGACGGTGCATAGCCCGGCAGACGGCGGCTCTGTCCCCCCGCATGCAGCAGGATACGCTTCTCCCGTGCCAGCCAGTCGCCCAGTGCGGCATCCTTATCCTCTTCCTCCCGGCAAGCATTCAGCAGCCAGGCCGTACCACCTCCCGAACCCAGTTTCTTTTCCACCGGGTCCGATGTGCAGAACCACTCCTTGTGGTCCGCATGCATAATATCGTGAAAACACTCCACCAGATTCGGTGGCAATGACAATAACTTTTTCATGTAATCCAATTAATAATGAATAATGAAGAATGAATAATGAAGAATGAATAATGAAGAATGATGACACTTACTCGTTTTTAATTTTTAATTATTCATTATTCACTCATTACAGCTTAAATATCCGCGTCATCAGCTTCCATTTCTCCTGCGAGGTAGCTCCCGGAGCAGCTTTCTGGAACTTCGCCATGTGCGCTTCCCATTCCGCCTGACGGGGCAGGGTAGCCAGCCGTGCATAATCCCGTTCCATGTCAAACTCATCCGTGGTATCCATAATCATGAACAGGCGATTTCCGTCAATGTAAATCTGCATGTCCGTGATGCCCACCTCGCGGATACCCGCTTTCACCTCTTCCCACACATGCGCATGTTCTGCCACGTAGGCTTCAATCAGCTCCTTGTCGTCATAGACTCCAGTGTCTGGCAATATCTTTTCATAATGAAGAATTTATTTCAAGAAATGTTATTACAGAGAAAATCCTTTAAAGGTTGTAATTCAGGAGCGTTGAGATTCCAATATTGGGCATCGTTGAACAGCCATTGTCCGCTCCCAATTTGTTTCGTTGTGTGTTACTCAGGGTCTTTTGCGCACTGATGTAAGTAAACAATTTACCCTTTAGATTAGGAGTCAGATAATGATTCCCCAAACAAGTTTCATAGTCAGAATAGCAATGTAGCCATTGTTCATGAGTCTTTTTGCATCAGTGTTTCCAGTAAATTTTCAAAAATGCCATCGTCTGCATTGTTTGGGAAAAGAAAGATTCCGTCAGCCTGCATTCCATTGCTTTGCAATTCCTGGTTGGTGCGTTGCAGGGTAGCCGAAAATCCATACCCCGTAGCAGGTGTGTCTGCATCAAAAATAATCAGATTTTTTCCACCTTCAATGGTATTCTCCTTGAATTTATTGGCTGCTTTTACCAAGTTGCTATTTCCGCCGACACAGATTATCTTATATTGTGCTTCGGAAAATCCAAGCTCCTTTATGATTGTATTTAAAAATACATACTCAGATGTTTTTTCATACCGTGCTTCAATGAAAATCTGTGTCATCCTATCTTACCTCCATTTCCTGTTTGATAGCATACGACAGTTCTTCTGCGCTATAACGTAGAGCCACAAGTTCGTCGAGCTTTTCTTATCGCTTATAGGATGCTATCTGTGGCATTTGTGCTGATTTGCCAATAGCCTTGACCAGCGATTTAACTAAATCCATACTGTGTGTGGAAGCAAAAAATCTGTGTATGATGTTTCTGGCACATATAAAGAATGACTTCCCATAATTGCGGCATGACCGAAAAATGCAAGCCATTATCCAGTTCATCTATGATAAGCACCCCATTTCTGCATGTGTAAATGGAAAGAATAACAGCCAGTACTTTGCGTACTCCGTCTCCCAACACATTGATTGGGAGTCGGGTCGGCAGTCCTACATCTACCATTACCCTTTTACCTACCAGTTGTACGTCAGTGATACGAGGTTCTACAATCTGGAGAGCTTCCACAATTTCCTTTTCTTGTTTGTTCTGAATAATCTCAGTCATTTTCTCCACGATGTCGATTTGTATGTGGTTAGAAGGAATGTATTCCGCGTAAAGAGCCTCCTTGTATCTTTTGTCAGAGGTAATGTTTCCGCTTTTTTCTTCTGTAACCACCAGTTCAGAATGATATTTGCTTTCTTTCTCTGCTTCTGTGGAGAAGTTGATTTTCAGTCCATACCGTTTACCGGCACTTTCCGATGAGTTCTTTTGTAAGTCTTCCAGTGAAATGTTTTGGGAGTGCGATTCTATCATTTGGATAGAAACCTGTCGGCTTTGTTCTCCCAGACTGTTTAATTGTATAATGTGTTCTGGATTTGCTTGATAGAACTCAATTTTTAAATCCGTTTCTTCCAATGAATCCAGTGCTCTGCTCTTGTTTGCTAAAATGGGTAATGTGGGGTTGTCAGGGCCTGACAATATAAATAATGATTCCAGCAAAGAAGACTTGCCACAGTTGTTTTTTCCGAAGAAGAGGTTTATCAATTCTAACTTTTCCAATTTACATTGGCGAATCCCTCTATAGTTTTTTACTGAGAAGTCTGTATAAATCATATTTGTTGCTATTTTCCTATCAATCGACAGGACAAATGTAACAAAAATAAACAGGTTTCATATTAAAATTGTTGCTGAAATTCAAAAAACCACCGTTTTTGGAGGGTTTGTTTCCTTCACGGTGGTTTTTTCATACGTTTCTCGTTTCAGGTTTATTCTTTATCGTCCCTTATACATCGAGTCATAATACTTCTGGTAGTCACCGCTCGTCACGTTGTCCATCCATTCCTGGTTGTCCAGATACCAGCGCACTGTCTTTTCTATGCCTTCTTCAAACTGCAGGCTCGGTTCCCAGCCCAGTTCCTTCTGCAGCTTCGTAGAGTCGATGGCATAACGCATGTCGTGGCCCAGACGGTCGGTTACGTAGGTAATCAGATCCATGTCTTCACCCTCCTTGCGTCCCAGCAGACGGTCTACCGTGTTGATTACTACCTTGATGATGTCAATGTTCTTCCACTCATTGAAACCGCCGATGTTATAGGTTTCTGCCGTCTTACCGTTGTGGAAAATCACGTCGATAGCCCGCGCATGATCCACCACATACAGCCAGTCGCGCACGTTTTCCCCCTTTGCCATACACCGGCAGCGGCTTGCGGTGACGGATGTTGTTGATGAACAGCGGAATCAGTTTCTCCGGGAACTGATACGGCCCGTAGTTGTTCGAACAGTTCGTCACGATGGTCGGCATGCCGTACGTATCGTGGAATGCCCGCACAAAGTGGTCGCTGCTCGCCTTGCTGGCAGAGTAGGGGCTGTGCGGATTATACTTCGTATCCTCGTAGAAGAAATCCTTTCCGTACGCCAGGTGATGTTCCGCCGACGAAGCCGTGGTAGTGAACGGCGGCTCGATACCCTCCGGATGCGTCATCTCCAGCGCCCCATATACCTCGTCGGTAGAGATGTGATAGAAACGCTTGCCCTCATACTTCTCCGGCAGACCTTCCCAGTACACCTTAGCTGCCTGTAGCAGCGACAGCGTACCCATCACGTTGGTGCGTGCAAAGGTAAACGGATCCTTGATGCTGCGGTCCACATGGCTTTCTGCAGCCAGGTGAATGATACCGTCCACGTGATACAGGCTCCATCAGCCTCCTGCATCTTCTCGTAGTCGCAGATGTCCGCCTTTATGAACACATAGTTCGGCCGGTTCTCAATGTCCTTCAGGTTCGCTAAGTTCCCCGCATACGTCAGCTTGTCTAAGTTGATGATACGGTACTCCGGATACTTGTTCACGAACAGGCGCACCACGTGGCTGCCAATAAATCCGGCACCGCCGGTAATCAGTATGTTACGTTTGAATGTAGTCATAATGGTAAAGAATTAATATAATGGAACATGATAGTCAAAAGGCGAATCAAAATCTTTCAGCAGCGGATGCTTGGCGATTTTGTGTCGTTTATTTCCCCGCTGCAAAATCTGCCATAATAACTATATGATTTTGCATGCTGTTTTAATAGATTTATAATTTTTTAGTCCTGCGGAAAATGTCACATGCAGGCCCATCCGAATTTTCGGACAATTTCTTTCAGTAAGTATCTGTCCGATACCGGAATCTTTACGATTACGTTTTCATTTTCCTCAGAGGTACATGCCGTATACCCTTTTTCCGGGAGTCTGTCTTCTGAGAGAGGAGCAGGTACGGATGAGGTAATCTGATATTCGTTGTTGGTCAATGTCACATCAAAATATTCCGCTCCGGTTTCAGGAGAGAGAAATAACTCCCGCAAATCTGTTTTTCCGGACAAAAACTCTTCAATTCTTTTCCCTGAGATGCGTATGGCTGTATATCTACATTCCTGCTCATCGGTGTACAACAGACAAAGATACAAGGTTTCGAATGCATCCCGGGCGATAAACAATTGTGGCACATCATAAAAATTCAATATTCTTTCTATCCGAATAGGAATATTTCTGGTCATAGAGATATGATTTTAGCTTGTGAAACATCAAATAAACGGCTTCTCCACCATGAATAGTGTGAATTTCTGAATGTCTTCTTTATGTTTCCGTCTTGTGGGGAAAGACTTACTTCTGCAATGTTAGCTTTTCGGAACTTTGGGAGTTTTAGCAGACGCTTTGCATCCGTGAGTTCTGAAAAAACAGATACGGCTCGTACAATGCATTCATCTATACCTTCACCTGTAAAAGTTTTGTCTGGAGCTAATTTCTTTTGAGAGAAGAAGTCTTCAGACTGTGCCGGATTACCGATTGCGACTCGATAATAGATGCCTTGGCATTTTTCTGAATCTACCGGAGGGCAGGATTCAGGAAGAGATTCAAACCAATAATTTTGCATTTTCTATAACATTTACTTCACCAAAGTTAAGGATTATTTTAAAAAAGTAATATGCGTGATGCTTTTTCATTAAAAATGCCGCCTGCCATGATAACTATATGATTTTGCATGCTGGTTTTAGCAGCCTTTGGAAGTTTTTAGTCCCTGCGGAAAATGTCACGCGTATATACTTTGTCTTTCACATCATCCAGACACGCATCATAGCGGTTGGCAATGATGGCATGTGCTTGAGCCTTGAACTCATCCAGATTGTTTACAACCTTTGAGCCGAAGAATGTACTTCCATCCTCCAGTGTAGGTTCGTAAATGATAATCTGTGCACCTTTCGCTTTGATGCGCTTCATCACACCTTGAATGGAACTCTGGCGGAAATTATCACTGTTCGATTTCATGGTGAGGCGATATACCCCCGATAACACATTCTTTTTTCTTCAGCCGGATTATAGTCCCCACGATTGAAGTAATCATAATATCCCGCCTTTGTGCAGCACCCTGTCGGCGATGAAATCCTTACGTGTACGGTTGCTTTCCACAATCGCCTGAATCAGGTTCTCCGGTACATCCTGGTAGTTGGCCAACAAATTGCTGTTTTGTGTCTTTTCGGCAGACAGTAGCCCCCGTAGCCGAAAGAAGGATTGTTGTAATGCGAACCGATGCGCGGGTCCAGGCAGATACCCTGAATGATGGCCTGTGTGTTCAGTCCTTTCACCTCTGCATACGTATCCAGCTCATTGAAGTAGCTTACTCGCAGTGCCAGGTAAGTATTGGCAAACAGCTTCACTGCTTCTGCCTCTTTCAGTCCCATAAACAATGTATCGATGTCCGGCTTCAAGGCACCTTCCTGTAACAAGGCCGCAAATTCGTGCGCCTTTTCCTCCAGATGTTCCCCGGCAATTGTCTGAATAGCCGCGTTCTCCTCGTCACGTCCGTTAATCAGTTTCGGGAAGCCCACAATGATACGGCTGGGGTAGAGGTTGTCATACAGCGCCTTGCTCTCGCGCAAGAACTCCGGTGAGAATAGCAGGTTGAATTTTTTCCCCGCAAGGGCAGGAGTGGAGCGGAATTTCTCCGCATACTTCACATACAAGCTGCGGCAGTAACCCACCGGAATGGTACTCTTGATCACCATTACCGCATCCGGGTTCACTTCCAGTACCAGGTCAATCACCTCTTCTACATGTGACGTATCGAAATAATTCTTCACCGGGTCGTAGTTGGTAGGAGCGGCAATCACCACGAAATCCGCACTCCGATAGGCTGAAGCCCCGTCCAGCGTAGCGGTCAGGTTTAGTTCCTTCTCTGCCAAGTACTTTTCGATGTATTCATCCTGAATCGGGCTGATACGGTGGTTGATTTTCTCTACTTTTTCAGGAATCACGTCTACTGCAATCACTTGGTGATGTTGTGCAAGCAGGGTAGCGATGGACAGGCCTACATAACCTGTACCTGCTACAGCGATATTCAAATTTTTTAAATCATTCATAGGAAATAATTTAAAAGCTTTTTCTACGATATGATGCATGTCATAATATTTGTATTCAGCCAGGCGACCACCAAATATTACGTTCGTTTCCTTATCTGCCAGTTCCTTGTATTTCAGATATAACGAATTGTTCTTTTCATCGTTCACCGGATAATACGGCTCACTGCCTTCAGTCCATTCTGAACTATACTCTTTCGAAATCACCGTTTTAGGGCAAGCTTCTATATCCGCCCCGAACATTTCGAAATGTTTGTGTTCAATCACACGTGTGTAGGGCACTTCCTTTTCTGTATAGTTTACCACCGCATTGCCTTGGTAGTTAGGCATATCCAGAACTTCAGTTTCAAAATTTACCGTACGATACTCTAACTTACCAAACTGGTAATTATAAAATTCATCGATAGCTCCTGTAAACACAATTTTGTCGGCCATAGCAGAAAGCTCTTCACGGTTCGCAAAGAAATCGCAGTTCAGGCGAATTTCCACACCTTCCAGCAGACGCTCAATCAGTACATTATATCCACCGATAGGAATACCCTGATATTTATCATTGAAGTAATTGTTGTCAAATACCAGACGTACCGGCAGACGCTTGATGATAAAAGCTGGTAGTTCCGTACATTTACGTCCCCACTGTTTTTCTGTATAACCTTTTATCAGCGCTTCGTAAATATCTTTCCCGATAAGCAGCCTGTGCCTGTTCCTCCAGGTTGCGCGGCTCAGTCACTCCCTGTTCTTTCATGCGTGCTACCGCTTCTGCTTTTTGTTCTTCAATTTTAGCAGTGGCTTCAGCAGGAGTAGTTACTCCCCACATCTGATAGAACGTGTTCATATTAAAAGGTAGGTTGTATAACTTACCTTTGTAGTTTGCTACGGGTGAATTCGTATAACGGTTGAACTCTACAATTGAGTTCACAAACTCCCATACTGTCTTGTTTGAAGTATGGAAAATATGTGCCCCGTATTTATGCACATTGATCCCTTCCATTTTTTCACAATAGATATTTCCTCCCAAATGAGGACGGCGGTCAATTACCAGGCATTTTTTGCCTTGTTGCTTTGCTTTGTAGGCAAATACGGCACCGAAAAGCCCTGTGCCTACTATGAGATAATCGTAATGTTGCATAAATAAATATTAGATTATATAGAATATGAAGCCATAATGACTACATAATTTTGTAAGGTATGTTTCTTTAGTCTCTTCTAAAAATATCGCGAGTGTAGACTTTATTTTTTACATCATCCAGGCATGCATCATAGCGGTTGGCAATGATGGCGTTGCTCTGCTTCTTGAAATCCTCCAGGTTGTTCACCACCCGTGAACCGAAGAATGTAGTACCGTCTTCCAGAGTCGGTTCATAGATGATGACCGTGGCACCCTTCGCCTTGATACGCTTCATTACCCCCTGGATGCTGCTCTGGCGGAAATTATCGCTGTTCGACTTCATGGTCAGGCGATATACCCCGATGACACATTCCTTCTCCGCTTCCGGACTGTAATCCCCGCGGTTGTAATAATCGTAGTATCCCGCTTTCTTCAGCACCTGGTCGGCAATGAAATCCTTACGCGTGCTGTTACTCTCCACAATGGCCTGAATCAGGTTCTCCGGCACATCCTGGTAGTTGGCCAACAGCTGCTTGGTATCCTTCGGCAGACAGTATCCTCCGTAGCCGAAAGAAGGATTATTGTAATGCGAACCGATGCGCGGGTCTAGACATATACCCTGAATAATGGCCTGTGTATCCAGTCCCTTCACTTCTGCATACGTATCCAGCTCATTGAAGTAGCTTACACGCAGTGCCAGGTAGGTATTGGCAAACAGCTTCACCGCTTCCGCCTCTTTCAGTCCCATAAACAATGTATCGATGTCCGGCTTCAAGGCACCTTCCTGTAACAAGGCCGCAAATTCGTGCGCCTTTTCCTCCAGGTGTTCTCCGGCAATTGCCTGAATAGCCGCGTTCTCCTCGTCACGTCCGTTAATCAGTTTCGGGAAGCCCACAATGATACGGCTGGGGTAGAGGTTGTCATACAGCGCCTTGCTCTCGCGCAAGAACTCCGGTGAGAATAGCAGGTTGAATTTTTTCCCGCAAGGGCAGGGTGGAGCGGAATTTCTCCGCATACTTCACATACAAGCCTGCGGCAGTAACCCACCGGAATGGTACTCTGATCACCATTACCGCATCCGGGTTCACTTCCAGTACCAGGTCAATCACCTCTTCTACATGCGACGTATCGAAATAATTCTTCACCGGGTCGTAGTTGGTAGGAGCGGCAATCACCACGAAATCCGCATTCCGATAGGCTGAAGCCCCGTCCAGCGTAGCGGTCAGGTTTAGTTCCTTCTCTGCCAAGTACTTTTCGATGTATTCATCCTGAATCGGGCTGATACGGTGGTTGATTTTCTCTACTTTTTCAGGAATCACGTCAACAGCCGTCACCTGATGATGCTGGGCCAGCAAAGTAGCTATGGATAAACCCACGTAGCCTGTGCCGGCTACTGCAATATTTAAGTTACTCATACTATTAGGAAATAATGATAAGCAAAGAAAAAGAATAATTTGTAGAAAATCAAATTCATTATTCTTTCAGCAAACAAATTTCAGGCATCGTTTGATATTCTGTTCAAAACGAGACAATGTATATTCTCTTTCAAATTTTTCTTTCCCAGCCTTTCCAAGTTGTTCTCGTAAAGCTTTTATCTTTCAATAAAAAGCCCGATACGTTCAGCTAAAGGCTGTACTTCCCTAAGGTACTAGGAAACCGTTTTTTCCCTCATCTATTATATTTGCAATTCCTCCTTCAAATGTAGAAATACAAGGTAAACCTTGCTCCATTGCTTCTAATAGTACAAGTGGAAAGCATTCTTTGTCGTAAAATGTTGGGAAAACAAAAATGTCAGCTTGTTGGAAGAATGTTAATTTTTCTTCTCCATATTTCCTCCCATGATAAGTCACGCAATCTGCTATTTCACGCTGTATGCATTCTTGTTTGAAACGTTCCGCATTCATATCTGCTGTTTCTCCGCCCACAAAATCACACTGAAACATATATCCTTGTTCTTTTAACAGCACAAGCATCCAATAATGTAAGTACTCCTTTGTCAATTAACAAGTTTGATAAAAAAGAAAATATGAGGCAGACTTCCTTTTTGGGGGCTTTGTTAGTAGGAGAAGATTCCGGAATGCCATTTGGACAAAATAATACTTGTTCTCGTTTCACGAAACGCTGCATATCCGTATAAAGCGGTTCAGCTAGTAGAATCACTTGAATTTTTTTGAAAAAAACAACGATACAACCATTTATCTGGTATATGATTTTGCCGGGTGGTCACCCCTTTATTATGATAGTGAGCCACCACTTTGCATCCCATAGCTTTCAATAACTGTACTACCACAAAATCCTTGTAGAAAAGCTCCTCCGCAAGCATTGGGTGTTATATATACTAATTGCGGTTTTAGTTTTTTACTTCTTTTCGGATTCGGTTTAATAACTGTACAAACTGGATTAGTTTTCGTAGCCCTACCTTCCCAATATCTGCCAAATTTTTTTGCTGTGGTAAGGTTTATATAATGGCAGTTAAATGCCTTGTTCACTATTTGGCTATCGTGAATATATTTCCCCATCATGGAAGCTCCGTGTACTGGCGGCGGCATGTGAAGAATAAATAAAATTGTAGGTTTCATTCTAAATTAATTCAACTTCCGATGATATTCTCGATATTTTAAGAACTTTGCAAGCATCCACCAGGTAAGCGGTGTATACTTTGCTAGATTCATAAAGCTTTCCGATAGGGTCTTTTATGAAATACTTTCCATAACGTAATGCTTCATGGCGACTTAATGTCAATCTGTCTGAAAGTAGTTGACAATATGTTAGGTTACGGCTTACCCGTCCACGTGCTTTCTGATAAGAAATTGTTAATTGGGGCAATCGTGCTATTATACGTTTCTCCCATTCAGCGATACTGGGTGCATTCTTCCAGCGGCGTTCCATCTTGCTTAACCAACCCTGTGATTGTGTTACATCCCTCCGTCACTTACATAAAGTACTTCAGGAATCAAGCCCCACTTTCCAAATGTAGATAAATATAGCCAAAATTCATAATCTTCAGTTACACGTAAATCAGTCCGCATTCCTCCAGTTAGTCGAACTTGTTCAGTTCGTATAGTAGTTGAGCACGTTCCTACGTGACAGTAAGAAGCCCAATATGACATAAAATCTTCTAAAACAAAGGGAAGCTCCTTTTTCGAATCATCCATCCATGAAGGGTTATAAGAAGCTGATTTTGCAAATGAAGCAATATTCTTACAGGTTACAGAGACTGCTACACACTCATCATGTGAATTTAAAAAATCTACTGTTTTTTGGATATATCCTTGATTCCAGTAATCATCTGCATCAATAAAAGCTATATACTTTCCCTTAGCTAGTTCTATTCCCCTATTACGGGCTATAGCTGGTCCTGCATTTTGTTGCTGAAATAGTATAATATTGGACTCTTTTTCGCGCTTTTATAAGTTCTACGGAATCATCAGTACTACCGTCATCTATTAAAATGACTTCATAAGTATATTGAGTTTTCTGAATAAAAATACTATCTAGACAGCGGTTTAGTAGTAACGCTCCATTATATACAGGAATAACTATAGACAAATCCATATCTTTAAATTTTATTTATAAATTTTCTTTTTCGTTTCATCCAAGCATCAGTCATCCTGTGAGGCATATGGTTTTTTAAAAGGTTGAACCCATCCATATCGCAAATAAGTCCATATTAATTTAAATGGATAATACCATTTTTCATTTATATGGTGTATTCGTAAAATTTCTAGATGAAGGGTTAATGGATGAGTTGCAGAAAGTCCGTATTGGCCATTATAGCGTGCTACGACTATTGGAATATATTTGAAAATAATATTTTTTCACGTAGACGGTAAAATAAATCATGATCAGCTACAATTCGATAAGTCTGATTAAATGGAAATTGACGCATCAGTTCAGTTTTAACAAAGCATGATTGATGGCAAAAAGGCATTATGGTATTATCTTTTTATAATCTTCTTCTCTTGCAATACCACTTCCAAAATCAAAAGTTTGAAATGTGTCACCATACATCACACCTGCATTTTCTTTTGATGAGGCAGAAAAGAACTCATGTAATGTAGAATCCTCATAAAAGCTATCACCGGCATTCATATAATTAATCCATTCTCCTTTGGCTAATTGTATTCCTTTGTTCATAGCATCGTAAGTACCTTGGTCGGGTTCAGACACATAGCGAAATACTTTATTTTCTTTAGCGAATAATGGCTTATAAAACTCAAGCAAGGCAAGCGTATTGTCTTTACTTCCTCCATCCACAACTAAATATTCAAAATCAGTAAATGTTTGTGTCAGAATAGAATCAAGTGTCTTTTTAAATCATCTGCCGCATTAAAACATACGGTAATTATTGTTAATTTCATATTTCTATTTGCTTAATGACTTATTCAAAGCTTCATAAACTCTGCGTGCACAGTTCTCAGTATTAAATTGTTTTTCCAGTTCTATTGATTTCTGTCCCATTACTTTCAAATCTTGATGATGGAAATAGTCTAGAGCGTTGATTAGAGTCTCTTCTTCACATGGATCGAATGTAATGCCATTTTCATCTTTATGTACTAACTCTGATAGCATCCGTTATAAATGGAGGTTGCAATTGGTAATCCACAGGCCATAGCTTCTGGTACAACTAAACTCCAGTTATCTTGTAAAGTGGGTAAAATAAAGACATCAGATATAGCATAAAACTTATATATTTCAGAATAATTTACCTGCCCTATCAAATGGACTGATTTTTCATTCCTGTATTTTTCTTTAAACTCCTCATATTTGTTCCCGTATCCTATAAGTAATAACGCATCTTTGGGATGTTGCTTTATATGCTTTTTCCCATGCATGCAATAGAAAGTGAACACCTTTGGGTTCTGAAATACGGCCTGAGAATAAATATAATAGCCCATTTTCATCTTTTTTATATAATACTTTTTCCAGTTTATTTTATCTGTAGGGTTCGTTTCTGTGACTTTAAATTTTAGCCATTTAGCGTCTGCACTCATTCCGCCTATATGAATTTTGGAAGGAATAACTCCTAGAGATTCTAAATACTTTTTTGTCTCTTGTCCATTCACTAAAAAGCCGGTAAAATATTTATTAAATAATTTGCGTTGCCATGTTTTAAATTTACCTGTATTTCGTTCTGTATGTAATGTTCGTTCATATCCCATGTAAATAGGAACTCTAAAGATTATGCTATATAATAAAACCAATGGAGTCCATTGGAAATAACCTTCTGTAATCAATACATCCGGTTTTATTTTGTATATTGCTCGTAATAAACCAAAGGTAAGGGGAATACGTTTCCCTTTTCTATATCTTTCATCTTAAAAGACATAGAATATGTATCAAATATGTAATCCTTATAAAAAGGAATTGCATTGTTTCCCAATTCTTCTTTTATTTGTTTGCAAAATTTGCTTTTCCCGCAAACGTCATAACGATTCACTGAATACATAACGTAGAATTGGCCCTTAAATAACCGTACTAATTCTTTATAAAATGGTAATCTGTATTCAAAAAAAATAGGATTGCAATAGAGTACTTTCATTTTCTTGGTTGTATTTTCATTTTGTTTTTATTATTAACAGTCACTGTATAAGGAGGATTGTACTTTTTCATATATCTATATTTAATGTTTAGTCCAACAGTTAGCAGTACAAAGTACATAGCTGGCATCCATGTTCCATATACTCGGAATCCAAGTCCAGGATTTCCTAGTGTATGAACAAATACACAGAAGAATGTGGCCATCAACAAAGCTTTATATTGTTTGGGTATGGGAGAAAAAAATACAGAACGTGCATATCCTAGTATAAACAAACTAAAAAAGAGCAGACCAATATATCCTGTTCCTACAAAGGCTGACAGAAAACCATTATGCATTCCTATTACTTGGCCTCCTATCACTTTTTGTACAAACATCGTTTCTCCAGCTACAAATCCATAACCGTACCACTCTCGGTTATCTGTTTTTACAAGCTTCAATTGCAGTGTCCCCATAATTTTGTTCTTCCAGATGTTTTTTCTTCATTAAATTTCCCATTTTCAAGAGCACCTCCTTTTGCAGCAAAAAACAGTGTTATTTAAAACATCCTCTATGCCTACCGTTGCAATAGATATTCCGACTCCCAATATTATTATATATCCCCAAATCCTATATTTTTTCTGACCAAACATAAATGAGCATAATCCTGCAGCTATGCCAAGGTATCCTGTTGTAGAACGAGCCAATATGGCTGTAATTAACATTGGATATTTTATTATTTTCTTTGGTGCATAATAAAAAGCTAAATAGAAAAAATATAGTGGATGGAAATTGTAATGCATATAATATAATACCCCATCCGGCTTTTGCGAAGCTAACTGCTATAAAGCTCATCATAACAAAAGCATAGGTAACACTCCATAACATAATGCCTTTTACATCCAAATTTTTTATTAAGTTCTTAATGACAAGCTGCATTTAGGAGCATCATTCCCATACATTCTAATGCACGATAACCAGATAATGGAAGAATGGGGCTCCATAAGGCACTAAGAGCACATAACATTGTATATAAAACGAACCATAGAACACAGTGTCCTTTTCATTATTATTTGGCTAAAAAAAAACGGCTAAAGGTGTCTTTGGTTAAGTCTCGATAACAATATATTCCAGCCCCTAAAGCATAGACAGCATAAATAACAGCCTGTACCATCTACAGCAGCCATATCCGATTTTGTACGGGCAAAAGCTATTTGTACGACATAATATCCGAGGAGCATCCAGCCTGGGACTCCTCCTAACATCAGTACTTGTTTAAACTCTTTATATAAATTCATAACAATCTATTTTTTATTTAATCGAATAGCTATTTTCATTAATAACCGAGAAATACGACTACTATATGCTCGTCTGAAGCTTAAAGCTTCAGAAAATTGTATGTTAATCTCAAACCAATCTTCAATTGTCATGGTAGGGTGGTGTTTTATAAGAAACTTAGCCATGTCTGCGCGACATTTTTCCATATTACTGGATATACCCCAATCTTCCATATAGGAAACTGCATTCTTTATACATGAATACGTACACTTATGCTCTACGATTGCTTCATACCAAAAACCCAATCTGCACAAATTTGATAATTAAGATTATAACCTCCTATTTTATTTAATAGAGTTGTTTGTATAAAAGTTGACTGATGTGGTAAAGTGTTACTCCAAAAGAAACGTTCATTTATATCTTTAGCTTGAATACTCCAAGCAATGCTTTTTTTGCCTTTTCGGTTGTAATAGCATTGCCTTCCGATTAATAGATCATCATTGGGGTTATTATTGAATACCTCATTAAGTATTAGAGGAGAACAAAAATAATCACCAGAATTTAAAAACAAAACATAGTCTCCTGTAACTTTAGCAATCCCTTTATTCATTCCATCATAGATTCCTTTTGTCCTTTTCGGAACACCAATAAGATAGTTTATCTTGGTGACTCATGATAAAATCTTTGCTGCCATCAGTTGATCCTCCATCAATAATGATATATTCTAGGTTTGTGTATTTCTGACACAATACACTTTTCATGGTTTTTTGTAGACCAGATAAGTTATTGAAGTTTACTGTTATAATACTTATTTTTATCATTTTACTATTTTTAATCTGCGTAAAACTGCTAAAAAAATTCGTTCTGTCCAATTAGCTATATTCCTTGGAAAATTCGGAATATGTCTAAGCCTCAAAAGATGCTGTATCAAATTCCATTTTAGCCAGCACTGCCAGCTGCCTGTTTGTTACTCCACGACCATAAAGTAAACCTGCTGTACGCATAGTAGTTAGAGGGCGTGTTTCAAATATATCTGGATGATATTTTAAGCAGTAATTCCCTATAAGTTTCAAATTCTGAGAATGCTTGTTCATCTGTTCCACTTGTTGCATTAATGATCTTTCTCAAACCAATTAGTTCCAGGTACTTCATGCTTTTTCTATCCGACTTATCAGTTCTTGCATAATCGAGGTATTTATTGGCATATGTTCAGCAATAAAAGAACGGTCACATAACTTGCCAAATCCGAATATACGCTGTATTGTGTCAAAATAAGGTGTATGATTTTCTATTTTTACAGTCAGTAAATATTTGTCCTTATCTTTAAAACATAATTTATGGAGTGGTATCGTATCACTATCCCAAATCAGATATTCCTTTCCAGCATACGGAGTTAAGGCAAACCCCATTTTCAGGAACTGTTGTAAGTACCATCCAGGATATATATGAGTCCCTTTTTGGAAATGGACTTCAAGATATTCTTTTACTTTTTGCAAATGATAAACCCGGTATCATGTTATCTTCATCTATAAGTGTAACATGATTCTGTTTTATCCATGAATGCTGAAAAAATCTTATTTTCTATTTTAGTTATTAAGAAAATAGACTCTTCTTCAGTTTGTAAATAAAGTCGGCAATATCTGACTACTTTTTTTACGATTTGAAAGTCTTTTGTTGCAAGACTAATTATAATATCCATTGTTTATAGTTGTAATTATAATTATTTCCTTCTTCTTACTGGCTGCTCTTTATAATTAAAGCAGCAGCTCTTTATAAAGTTTGATGTATTGTTCAATGCATTTCTGTTGATCAAATTGAGACGCAAAGGAAATGGCCGCTTCTCTGGCACCATCATAGTTGAAATTAAGAATTGCATGCTTTAAAGGCTTCGTAATTTTTACGAGGCACTACTTTCCCACATTTAGGATCAATTGTTTCAGGAGTTCCGTCACTATCAAAAGCTACAACTGGGCAACCACATGCTTGTGCTTCTAAATTCACTGTTGGGAAATTATCAGCTAGCGTAGGATTAATAAAAAGGTCTGCTGTATTATAAAAAGCTACAAATGCTCATCACGGTCAATAAGAGGAAAGGTTAATACGTGTTTAAATGGTTTATACTTCTCTATATTACAATGTCTACATCCCACTATTACCATTGTATATTGATTATTTGCTAGCTCTTTTGCTAAACGGTACAGAAATTCTTCTCCTTTTAGTTCCCAAATTGGATTTCCTACAGAAAGTAGAATCTTTTTTATCTGATGCGATTTTATACTTTTTACGTACATCTATGCCCTGCAATTTTCTAAAGACTTTGTGATTGATTCCATTGTTAATTACTATACAATGATTCTGTTTTAGGTATGATTCACTTACTAGTCTTGCCATCCATTTTGATGGAGTTACTATGGTCAAATGCTTAATGCGACCAATCGTATGTTTCCGATAACGATGTACCCAATGCGATAAATTAATTATCTCGTGTTCTGGCCCTAAAAAACGCTTCCCTTCAGGGCAACATTTACATTCATTTTTCCACTGTAAACAGTCTTCATAACCAGGGTAGGGGCATCTTCCTGTTAAGACGCGTGCGTCATGAAAAGTCCATACCACATTAATGTTGCGTTTATTTACATAGTCTGTAAATAGTTCCATGTGTAAGAAGCAGTCATTAATAACATGGCAATGAATAATATCCGGTTTTATTTCATCAAGCTGTTTTAATAACTTGCGTGTCGCAAGATAGGAGAACATATCTTGCAAACCAAAGTAATTAAACATACGTGCATGAATACCACACGATACAGAACCACCTACCACAATATCATTCGGTTGTGTTTCTTTATGTGTGAATTTGATTACAAAATAGGCATCACCACCTGTTGATTTGCAATATTTTTTAGTCTCTTCGAACCAGTTTCCGATAAGATCATTGGGACGATAGGAGGAATGGATATATACGACTTTCACTTTTTTAGAGTTAAGTTGGTTTTTAATGTTTTATAAATTTATAGGTAACACACACATATTCGTGTTTCGATAGCATTACACTAGTTTTTCTTTTCTTCTTTTTTTGCTTCTTATAATTTTAAGAGTAGTACGATAAGCCCATGTATACAACTTATACAAAGGCTTGCACGTCGCAAAAATGCAGAAATTTGGCTGGCACAAAGCTCTCGTATTTTATCTGCGTAAAGTGGATCTTTTAAATATTGTACATCTTTATCATAATAACTGCTAAAACCATAGTTGGGATTACAGCAGGCTATAAAAGTATATGAAGCATATTTTGCAAAACGCCAGCTCTCTAATTCAGGATATTTACTGATTATCCGTCTGTAAAGCAAACTTTCCAGACGTTTTCCATAGTCGTCAGAAACAGCTGAAGAAGCCATAATACTATTAGGGTTATAGGCATAATTGTAAACTATATCTTCTATATACAATGCTTTGTTAATCTTCATGCCCACCAACATATTGGTTACCACATCTTCACCCAAACTGATTTTGTTCTCAATACTTTCATCGAACACTGTATAATCAAATAAATTAGCCCGATACAAAAGCCTCCCCATAAATAAGGTGCTACTTTACCGGTATAGATGTTTATCAGGAATTCTTCACTGCCTATTACTTCACCGTTAGTTATTTTATAGTTTTCTATTGGAATTATCTTTCCATCCGGTGTGACACGTTGTGCGCCGCCTCGCACCATGTCATAACCTTTGATAATTTGATTATACAAGGTAGATAATGCTTTGGGTTGAAGCCAGTCATCACTATCTAGGTGCATCAAATACTTTCCGCTTGCTATTCGCACTCCTGCTTGTCGTGCGGAAATCAAACCTCCATTGGCTTTGTGCATTACTTTAATTCGTGAGTCTTTATAGGCGTTTTCGTCGCATATTTCCGGACATCTGTCTGGCGAGCCATCGTCTACCAGTATCATTTCCCAATCAGTAAAATCTTGACTGAGTACAGAGTCAATACAGCGTTGTAAATACTTTTCAACTTTATATATAGGTACAATGATTGATATTTCCATTATTTTATCAGTTTATTTTTCAAACTCCTTATGTTCAGATACCACCTGTAAATCTTGAAACAGCATATTCCCCAAGTACCATAATCATGTTTCGCCATTGCTTAACGAAATTTGAATTTGCCATCCTGTGTACAATAACCATTTGCGCTTTGGTACCATTGAATGTGATTCTTTTTTATCCACTTGTCAAAATCTATCAATTCGTGGTTTCGATACAAACTACATTCCACTAAGGCTCGATAATAAAAGCCTTGCATTCGGGTTTCCATTTTTGACTGATAAAACTCTTGGCACGTCCTAAATCTGTATGAGTAGCCAGATAAGCAAAGAATCCTTTTGATACTTGTATCTCATTCTTCATACTACGACTCCACACTGTTGGATTCATTGTTTGCCCCTCCCGACCTACTGTATATTGGTATAAATCGAGATTAAGTGTGAAAAACGTCTTTACCATGCTCATGGGATAAAAGACCCACTCTTCATCTGTATAGCTGATTCTCTCAGTCTGTGCATAGCCTATTTCTCTTAAAAGTGCGGTCTTATGAGTTACTTCATGTATCCATACCCGTTTTAGGGTCTCAATTGGATATATTTTGTTTGGCTCATAATCAAATCTCCATTTTAGCATTGGCTTATTTTGCTCGGTTACATTTGTTCCCGATGTAATAATCAGATCGGCATCCTGATTTTTATTGTTGCAAGATATTGAGTAAAAGTTTCTGTATTGAAATAATCGTCCGCATCGAGTATCTTGATGTATTTTCCAGTAGCTTCTTTTAATCCTCTGTTTACACATGAGCCGTAATTCCCATTTTCTTTATCGATTACGCGGAAAACAGCAGGATAACGCTCTTGGTACCTGTGTGCAATTTCACTGCTTCTGTCTTTGCTTCCATCAATCACTACCAATACTTCTACTTGTTGAAACAAAGAATTGTCTTTTACGACCAATGATGAAAGGCATCGGTCTAAAAGCTTCTCCATGTTATAGGTAGGGATTATGAGTGTTAGTAACTTTTCCATCTCTTTTAATTTATCGACAATGCTAATACTTGTTCTACTATTGGTGCCATATCATCATATTTGTATTGAGCCAGTCGTCCTCCAAAAATCACATTCGTTTCTTTCTCGGCTAATTGTCGATAAAACTTCTTCAGCCAATGCATTATTTCGCTCATCATTTACCGGGTAATAAGGCTCCATGCCGGACTGATATTCTGTGGAGTATTCTTCACTAATTACAGTTTTAGGTAAATTATATACGTCTTGGCCGAAGTGTTCAAAATGTTTGTGCTCAATGACACGTGTATAAGGAACCTCATGGCTGGTATAATTTACTACGGCATTCCCCTGAAAATTTGCTGTATTTTCTATCCGCGTTTTGAATGAAACTGTACGCCAGTCCAGTTTCCCAAGCGAGTAGTCAAAATATTCATCGATAGCGCCAGTATATACTAACTTTTTTGCGATTTTTCCCCAATTACGATATTCAGAATGCAAAAAATCAACATCTGTTTTGCAGTCTATCCCTTGGAGTAATCCTTCAATTAGTTTATTATATCCTCCGATAGGAATACCCTGATATTTATCGTTGAAATAATTATTGTCATATACCATGCGTACCGGTAATCGGCGAATGATGAAAGCTGGCAACTCTTTGCAAGAGCGTCCCCATTGTTTCTCTGTATATTCCTTAATAAGCCTCTCAAAAATATCTTTTCCTACCAGACATAATGCTTGTTCCTCTAAATTCTGTGGTTCGCGGTTACCTAATGTCTGAATAGCCTCCATTCGCTGTTCTTCAATTTTGGCCTGCGCTTCAACGGGGGTCTTGACCCCCATAACTGATAAAATGTGTTCATGTTAAAAGGCAAATTATACAGTTCTCCTTTATAATTTGCTACTGGGCAGTTAGTGTAGCGATTGAATTCTACAATCGAATTTACAAAATCCCAAACCTTTTTGTTTGAAGTATGAAAGATATGAGCACCATATTTATGTACTTGAATGCCTTCTACTTCTTCACAATAAATGTTTCCACCTAGATGTGGACGTTTGTCAATCACTAAAACTTTCAAGCCCATTTGTTTAGCTCGGTAGGCAAATGTGGCTCCAAATAATCCGGAACCGACAATAAGATAATCATATTTTGCATATCAAATCATTTATTTTCTTTTAAATATCCTCTTGAGAAGAAGGGCCACTAAAAGTGCTCCTGTCGCTGTAAAAATAAATCGAATGAGAAATAGAAAAATGGCTGTCACATTTGATTCAAGGAAACATTCTGATACAAAATAGGGGAGACATGCTATTAGCACATAATTCAATGGGTCAGAGTACAAATACAGTTCATATGTGTTGTTTTTAAGTAAATTGGTAAGTTTGTAACTTTTCATTTTGTTTGAAAGTATCTGACTTAGACCTAAAATATTACCCCCATTAGTGCTAATAAGCTGATTACTGGGTATTTAGCTATATTTGTGACTTGCGGAAATAGGGGCTGACATTTCGTAAATATTACATAAAATAGAAATAGTATCAATAAAAATATGAAGTGAAAACGTGCAGATCGGGTATTGCCTTTATTTATCCGCCCAATTATAAAGCCTACAGAGAAGTAGAATAGATGTTCCATGGCTGGGGCAAATCCTAAAAACAACATTCCTAAGGCTTCCATGTGTCTTCCAAGCCAGGAAATTAGCAATAGCAATCCCCAAATCCATTTATGTTGGAGTAAATTAAAGAATTCAATAAAGTAAAAAATGATAAAAATCCAGAAAAGACTAAACACGTACCAAAGATGTGTATTTCCTAACAGAAAAAGTTGTCCGAATAGTATATCATGCAAAGTATCGGCAGAATTATTCCAATAGCCTGATAGCCACTTTAACGGAATACTATAAAAGATACTTACCCTAAAAATGGAATAAGTAAACGTTTCCATTTTGATTTAACCAGATAGGGAAATGATTGTTTCCTTTTTTGCTGGCTAAGGAAGAAACACATTCCGGATATAGCCATAAAAGAGGCATATGAAAAGTATAAATAAACCCAATCAGATAGTTAATCAGCTTAGAAGATAAGGAAAGCTCCGCAATTATTGTCCAGTAAATTTATACCACCGTATGGAGACTGGATATTATAGTAAGTACAATGTCCTATAATGACTAACAAAGTAGCAATAACCTTTAAAAAGTCTATCCAGTCTACATGAGTAATTGTACGTAAATCTTTTTCCATTGTATTCTGGTATCCTTTGTGTTATTCTGAGAGTATATATTGGGTCGTTTCTAGATGCTTTTCTTTTTTTTGTAGTTCCCATGCCTTTTGGAATGATTTAGGCAGGAATGTGAACAGACGGTTTCTTATCGTCAACTTATATACGGGATCCGTGTCCCATGGGTGTAGGGAGACGGTCTCTTCATTAATTCAGTTTCATGTGTATCGATATTTTTCACTATGGTTTGTATTCGCTCATGAATTGGACGATAAATCTCGTCTGTTTTCCAGATTCTATCTAGGATTTCACCATATTGTTTTAAAATATTCTGTTTGTCTAATTGTTCACGTTGGGTAAAGAATGCAAAGTGGGCCATAATGGTATCTCCTAGAAAACAATTTGCTTTTCCTAAGCGTGTTGGATAAATACACGACATGAATTCCTCATCATCACCAGGTATTTCACCCTTAATGGCCTGTAAATCTTCTCCAAACCATAAAATACTGTTTATAGAAAAGCGAGTCATGGCGGTAGGATGTGCACCTACATGCAATTCGGTGTATCGTCCCGTCTTTAAATAATTATCCAAAACCATTGATGCAAATCGGCAGCAAACTTACCGCTTCTCCAGAGTACATCTCCATCTGCATGTGATTTGTAATAAGTATTTAAGTGAATTTTATTACATACCTGAAGCAAATAGGTGGATTGGGCATTATTGATTACCAAAGGAGAAATTAAAAAATATTCTGGATGATCGATACGGAAATCTATCAATTTTCGTAGTGTATCATTTTCCATCCAAACAATATCATCATCTAATTTGATATATATGGTTTTATCTTCGCAACAGAAGCGATAAAACGGGTTAATGGTACTGATATTCTTCACTTCTCCGTTAGGCTGCCAAACAAGATTTACTTTGGGAAAATCTGCTAATTGCTTGAAAAATTCAATATCTGCACCGTTGTGTGTATGTATCCAAATATCATAACGGTCTATTTCCTCACAAGCTATTACGTATGGTACAAGCCATTGCATATATCTACGACGGCCTGCTGCGCTATTTGCTACGATTTTATATCCTCTATACATAATTCAGTTCTATTTATTTTTTGTTTTCTTTTTTGCCACCAGTTGAATACCTTACGCAGTAACATGCTTTGTAATAAAGCTTTTTACTTTTTTTTTTCATCATTAGTTAGTACGTAATTTGTACATTCTTGAACCATGCGAACCACATGCGTATCATTTTTTGGAAAATCAATAATACCATGGCGTAACATGCAATCAAAACGTTCCATTCGATAGTGGAAAAAGGCTTCATATAATTTTTCTGGCTGAGTATAATTTTTTATATATTTATCAGTCGCATCAAAAAGACGCATCCAGTTCACAAAAGGCATCACTCCACTTGAAGCTGATCCTTCATGGATTAAATATTCATATACAGGCTCATTCGTTACATAAACTTGATTTATGTATGCGCCAATTCCTACGTTCATCAACAAATCAGGATTTTGTTTAATTTGTCTGTCCAAACACCAAGGAAAACTATCTAAAATTGATTTTTTATATAATTTCCCACATGCACTCATTTGTATATGCGATGTTAAGACTCCACACGCAAACTCTGTTCCATTTATGATACCAGTTTTTTGATTTTGATACACATAATCTTCAAACTTTTCACCTGTAGGTTTAAAATTCTGCACGTGCATGGTACCTACTATCATATCAATTCCGGTTTGATTGTATTTTATTAGGGAAGCAATTGCCGTTTCGGGTAGCATATCGTCTGCATCAACAAACGTGACCCATTTGCCGGATGCATGAATAGCTCCTGTACGTCGTGCTGAAATTTCTCCTCCATTTTCTTGATGGAGAGCCACAATCCTTTCATCAGCATTGGCTATGTTATCTATGACAGTTCCTGTGTTATCTTTAGAACCATCATTTACGATAAGTAGCTCCCAATTAGCATAGCTTTGTTTTTTATCTTTTCTACTGTGCGTTCGATAAAAGTAGCTGCATTATGTTTCTGGGATAACTATGGATACTTTTTCTTCCATGATTATTTCTAATGTATTATGAAGTCTCTTAGCAAATTGTACTTTATAACGATTTATACTATTTAATCCTAATTAATAGTATTAGTATAAATTCGTATGTTTCTATTTCCTTTATACGAAACTATTTTTGCAGGTATTCCTGCTACAGATTTATTAGGCTCATTGAAAGGCTTCGATTAACTACCGCATTAGCACCTATAGCACAACCATCTGCTATATGAATTTTTCCGAAAAGCTTAGCTCCAGGTCCAATCCAAACATTATTCCCTATTTCAGGTACATCATCTGAATTTCCATGATTTCCTATGTTTACACCTTGATGAATATCGCAAAAGGCTCCAATGCGTGCATTCCCATTAACGACAATCATTCCCCAATGATTAATTCTAACTCCGGGGCCAAATACATTTATGGGAATGTCAAAACCTAAAAGATACCCTAGGCTTTGGTGACGATGCGCCCAATAAGCTAGTGCAATTCTATCAAAATAGGATTGGTGACTTTTGTTAAAGTAATATTCATGCATTCTAAGAGAAAATATAAAATTAAAGACTTTATAATCGCATCGAATATCTTTTAATATTTGTTTTGTTATCCATAGTGGGTGCTGTAATTTGTTAGAGGGAATTTTACATGCTTTTCCTCCATACACAATTTTATCGCAATTCAGATAAGTGTATAAATCTTGTTTTGACTTTATCATCGTATTAACGTTGAGAATCTATAGAATAATACTAATCAGAAATAGTTGAATTTTATTCTGTGCAGAATTGCACTCAAGAACCAAGAAGCTGCTAAGACCCCTATTGACATAGATATAATAGCTAATAATGGGTAATTAACATAACTATGATATATCCAATTTATTTGAAATAAAAGAAATTGTTAAGACATGATGAATTAAATAAATACCGAATGAATTGTTATTTAAACTTTTTATAATAGGCTTTATTTCTCTTTGTGGAATAAAAGCAATTACCACTAAATTGAAAAGAAGATAATAACCTGTTTGAAAATCTAGCAATAATGAGATTAGATGAATGAACATCAAAGGCCAACGTATATAGTTTTTCTCAATAAATCATAGTAATTGACCAAATAATATCCGCCAGTAAAATAAATCTGATAACGTAATAACTGAGTTATAAAAGGATGAATATCAAATTCCAAACGACTTGAAAAAAGTATATACTATATATCCAGCAGTTGCAAAAGACATAAGTACATGTATATTTATTCTATTCATAATCAGAGCCCAGCAAAAATAAATGAAGAGTACATAAACGAACCATAGATGACCTTCAGGACCGGCATGCCCCACAAAAGGTATATCAAACCAAGAGCAAAAAAGAAAGATTAATGCAGCAGGTACAATAAGACGGTCAAATTTTTTCCAAAATACCAGCAAGGTGTCTTTATATGTATCTTTTTTCCCATAAAATAGCATGCCGCTTAGACTGAAAAACATAGGTAACATATCATTACAAAGTAATTTCTGAAATATTAAGTTTATTATATTCATAGAACTAATATTGTTGCTGATAGTTGCGGTAAAAGCCTTACCATCCTCCATAGGGACATGCTGCATGGTAAACTACTATGACAATGGTAGATATGACACGAAGTTGAGTTATGACATTAGAAATTTGTTTGTTCATAATTTGAAACTAATAACATATTAAACGACAAATTCTAAGCATTAATTTATTTCGGTTGCCTCCTTTTGCATTACAACATTGTGTATCAGTAACAAAAAGTGTCTTTCTGTTTTTTTCAATGAAGAAAGTGAGGTGATAAGATAAGCATGTCGTAAGTTCAAATCAAAATATTTTTTAATATTTGCCTCATTATTACTAACAAAGAAAGTGTATAACTTATTACGTTGTAAACTTACTAAACCTTCATTCCATGTGCGATAGGCTTGTTCTAAAGAAAATGTGGAGGTGAAGTGTAATTCAATATCTGTTCCTGCTATACCTAAAATAGGATAATATTTTTCTATTTTATCGGCATATTTTGATTCAGTACGTTTTATTGAATGTAGCTTAAATGTTTCCCATTGATTACGTAATTCAAGTAATGTTAGAAAATCAATTTCTGATATTTGAACATTATATAAAGGTGAATGGTCGGATCTTGTAAAACTGACATCATACATCGAATCAATGGCACTATTTGACATGATAATAAAATCTTTTTTCCAAGAAAGAGTTTTTAAGATACGTCTCCGCCAGCGAGCGATGAAAACATTCCATGATTCTTTTGTTGAATTTTTTAACCATGACCCAGCGAAATGGTGAATGGAGTAAGTACGGTCAGTCGTTGTGATTCTCAAAGTATGAAAATCTTTCGGAGAGAAATAATCTACGGGGAAGATATTGACAACATCATCTTTATAAATGAAGTCTTCCATGCATTCAATAGGATGGTAGGTATATTGAGCATCAATGCAAGCACGAAAACGATAGGGTAAAGGATATACATTCATTGAACCATCTGGATTTATAAATGATTTTCCTTCATATGTATCAAGCATATCCTTTATTAATTTATTTCCCTTCTCAAACCCTAACACAAGCTGCTTCTATTCCAGTCTCAGAGGGTTCTTTTTCCTATAAAATAGGGAAGGTGTAGTAAATCATCAAACGATTTGAGAACTTCTACATCTGTGTCAAGATAAATACCTCCGTAATTATAAAGTGCATATAGTCGTATATAATCTGCAGCATAGGCATACTTCTGTGAATCAAATGCCTGGTCAACCCATAGCGATTTTCCGCGAGGAAAACGATCAAAGTTCCAATGCACAAACTCATAATCAGGCAGGAATCTTTTCCATGAGTTAATACATTTTTGGATTTTTTCAGGATAAGAATCGGAACTAAGCCAGCAAAAGTGAATGGTTTTAGGTATCATAAATAATAAAATTATGAGAATTAAAGAGTAATTCTCATTTTATCTATAATTGGTTTAATAAAATGATTATAGAGTAATATGGTAAGAATAATCAGTCCCCATACTAATATTAAATTTATTCCGTTTAGTGGGTTCTTATGATAATTAACTGTTTGTAAAATTTCATAATACATTTTATGTGTACAAAGTATTACCATTGTATTTTGACCAAGCCATTTCAAACCTCCAGTCAGTTGGTGCCATTTATTAAGGAAAATCGAAAAGTACAAAAGGGAAAATGTGCCAATCATTCCAATAATGTATCGTGCTACGTATGAAAGTAAGTCATTATCTTGTAAGCGATAATTTGCATTATAGGGGGTAATAACAAAGAACAGAATATAAAAATGAACTATAAATAAAAGAACGGGTATTAAAAATGCTTTGGTTTGGTTGTTTGGAATAATGATAAGTTTCTTCAAAAGATAACCTGATAATAAACAAAAATAAAACCAAGTTAATTCACTTACTGCATACGGAAGCCAACCATTATTCTGAGTTTTCCATATTAGCACAGCAAGTAATATTACAACTGATCCCCATCGTTTCCATCGTTTATCAAATATAATAAAATAATGAAGTATTTCTAGTAAATAAAGTATGGGGATAAACCACAAAGGGTTTTGACCCCACCCGTCTAAAAAGTACATTCCCGGACTGTGTACAAATATTTTTAGTAATGGCCAATTGAGAATGCTAAAAAAACATAGGGTATTAAAAGACTGATGCTTTTATTCCAAATAAAAACACGAAATTTTTTTCTTTTTTGAAGAAAATAACATTCCAGAAACAAAAAAAAAAAAAGGCATGTGAAAAGAATAAATCCAATAGATTACATTTGACAAGGTTTGAGTACGTTCACCAATATGGCAATGTCCTATGTAAACTAAAATAATTCCAATTCCTTTGGCTATATCTAAGTAGTCTATGCGATTCATATTTGCTACAGAAGTAATTTAGCCATTAAAAATGTCTGATGAAGGCTCTTTCTCGTAATAATATGTATCCACATCGTGCTCTAAAAAATAGGTATAGAGTTTCATTCCTTCTGATGATTTTTGGATACGATAGAAATTCCTGATTTTGGGTTTCGCAGGATTCCCTACAAAACAGGTACCTTCTTCTTCTTGTGAGTAATCTCGATTTACCATACTTCCTCCAGCCAATGTGCTATAAGGTGGTAAAATAGTGCCTTTATATACACTTGCTCCATTGGCAATCCATGTATTATGCCCAATAATAACAGGCGATGAAAGTTTTTTTACTTTGCGTTCATCTGAATGATAAACAAAATGCATTGAAGAGTCCATGATTTGAACTTTAGAACCTATCCTCACACAATCTTCTAATATAAGTTTTTCGCAGGAAACAATAGTATTTTGTTGACTTATTACGACATGATTTCCAATAATGATAGTAGAATTTAAATAAGATACGATTCTTGTTCCACAACCAATAAAAAGGCTGTGCCTTTAAATATGATGCTTTTGCCACATAGTACGAACTCAGTATGTCCACCAGAATGTGAAGGGTATTCTCCGGTTTGATTTATTTTAACTAACCCTCGTTTTATCTTTTTATAGTTCAAAATAATCTCAAAATTTGGATTTAAGCTGATAATTTTGGGCATTCCCCAAACTAAAATAGGCAAGTGAATGGCTTGTTTAAAAGGAAGAAAGCGAAAATTAAACCAGAGTGTAAAAAAAGGATTAAACCAATGCTTAGAGAAAAGTAATACAAAGCGGTCAAAGATTTTCATATTATAGTTTTAGTATTTTAGATTTTATAAATTGTAAATCCTGTTTTTGTAAAATAATGAAAGAATTGACTAAAGCTGTTAATATACAGATGATAAGAGCATTTAATGCCAATAATATCCATGTATCGCTTTGAGTAAATGAAATAAAAACTATTCCTATGAAAAGTACAATACCTAAAGACAATACGGATTTTAGAATTGGCGGATAAAAAGTAGCTTTAGAAACCTCTAGACAATAAAGCTCCATATAGTGGCAAAATACTAAAGACCACAATATGCCCCAAAAGACACGGGCACCTGCAAGAATAAATAACTTTACAATAGGATCATCCACAATAAGCATAGAGCAAACTACAGTTAGAAATACTAGAATATTGTTGGCAAGCATGGTATAAGTGGAATATTTTAGTTTATTAGTAATTGTAAAGATATTCCATAAAAGGCTTCTAAAGGCATGGCAAAAGTCATGCCAACTAAAACCACCTATAATGGTCAGCCATTGAAGTAGTGAAGCATCTTGTGAAGGTAACCATAAGTGATAGAAATCTTCTCCTAACAAAAACAAACAAGCTAGTGGAAAAGTGGTGAAGAAGCCAAGAATGCGGATTGATTTTTTTTTAACTCTGTAAGGGCTCTTCTTTTTTTCTTTTTCTGCATAGAGCCTTGTCAAGATGGGAGCAAACACACTTGCAATCATTTGAAACAGGCTTAAAACCATTAATGGTACATTCTTAGTTAGAGAAAATATACCCATTGCGGTGGTCCGATGCACACATTGGCTATAATCAAATCAAGTCCTTGTCCTAATATATCTCCTAGCCGGCTTAATACATTCCAAAGGCTCCTGCTTTTATTAATTCACGTACTTTTTGCAAAATCAAAATACCTCTTTTTTGACAACCAATTCTGGAGTGAGAATGCGGCTTAATCGATAGTTAGCCATTGATGTATAAATAGTTAAGGCCATTCCGGCTATACCCATATACCAAATATGAGGAGTAAAGAAACTGAAGAGTGAAACCAGTATACAAGCATTTAATAGATTCCCTATAATATTACGAATATTACTTAAGTCTAAACGGTTTTTTATGAATGTCGCGCCGCACCATACTTCCATCACTAAATTTATAATTGTATTTAATAAAAGGAGAATGAATAAGAATTTAACATCAATAACCAAAGAAGTCTGGGATTTCAATAAGATGCTCTAAAAATAAAACTACTCCGGTTCCCATCAACAAGATGATTGCGGCAAGAATCAGATTAGAGTAATATACTGAAGAAAAATATTGATTGGCCACTGTGAAATCTTTTTTCTACATAGCGGATTGTCACAAATCTTCCTGCCATTGAATTAAGTGCTATCGTAATCAGGCTTGTGTAACTTAATATGTTTAGAGATAGTCCGATAAATCCATAAGCTTCGGCTCCTAATGTACTTACAATATAAGGAGTTAGGAAAAATCTAACACCTAAACCTACTATAAATGCAATCAAGGAAGCAAACATATTGATTGCCATTTGTCTATTTTTTCCTCGCTCCTTTATTTTTGTCATACTTATTTGACTACCTATTTTTTACCTATAGTTTTCTCTTTTTTATTATTATAACTATCTCTCATTTTTTATACTTTAATACGCTGTTTGTGAGCTGATTAAACATCTGTATGAAAGTATCTGTTTTTATTTTTCTTTCCCATAGCCATAACCGTAGCCATAACCGTATTTCTTACCGTAACCGTAGTGCCCATATTTGCCATACTTGCCGTAGCCATAGTAGGAGCCGGTTTCGCGCTTGTTCATGTCGATACCGTTAAGCAGTACGCAGGGGTGAGGCAGCTTGCCGTTCTGTTTCAGCTCGTTGATGAGCTTGAACTCACTCTTGCTGGTGTAGCCGGAACGACAGACGTACACACTCAAATCAGCCACACGGGCGATGAGTTGGGTATCGGTTACCATACCAATAGGAGCAGTGTCCAAAATGATGTAGTCAAAGTGTTGCTTCATCCGCTCAATGGCCTCTTCCAAGGCCTGACGGGCAACTAACTCGGTGGGGTTAGGTGGAATGTGTCCGCCCGGCAGAATGTAGAGGTTGGGCGAGATGGTAGATACCTGGCACAGGCTGCGCAGGTCGGTATGCTCGGGGTCTGCCAGGAACTGGGAGATGCCCCTCCATGACGGGAAATATGGAACATCTTGTTCAGTCCGGGTTTACGGATGTCCAACCCCACGATGATGACTTTCTTGCCCATAAAGGCCAAACTGCAGGCTATGTTGCCGGCGGTAAAGCTCTTTCCTTCACCGGAGGTGGTGGAGGTAAAGAGAATGACTTTCTGTCCTTCCTGGAGCATGTATTGAATATTGGTACGCACGGAACGGAATACTTCTTCCATCAGTTCGTTGCGGTTCTCGCGTATCACAATGGCTCCTTCGGCGGTTTCCGTAGTGAGCGGAATGTCGCCTACTATGGGAAGATTGGTAAGGCGTTCCACGTCGCCACGGGTTTGTATCTTGAATTGAAGTAAACCCAAAAGGAATATTACTCCTATAGGTAATCCTAAGCCTAATATAAGAGCAATCATATAGGTCTGCGAAGGGGTGGGGAAGAACTGCCCACCTCCCAAGGGTTCGTCAATCACGCGGGCGTTGTTGGCGGTAGAAGCCAGGGTGATGTTGTTTTCCTCACGTTTCTGCAGCAGCATCAGGTAGAGGTTGGCCTGATTTCCTGTTGGCGCGAGATGCTGAGGTATTCTTTTTCCTGTATGGGGGCATCGCTTACCTTATCGGCATACTTACGGGTTTGTGCCTGCAGAGCCTGGCGGTTGATAAGCAGGCCTTTTTCGGCAGTCTGTATGGCTCCCATTACGCTGTTACGCATCACGTCGATGCTGGCGTTAAGGCTTTGCACGGCTGGGTTGTCCTCATGCGAGGTGCGCAGCAGGCGCTTGCGCTCAATCAGCATCTGGTTGTAGCTCTGCACCACAGTGTTCAGGTCGCTGTTGTTCAGTCCGATGTTGGCGGGGATTACCTCATACTGGTTGGCCTCGTTAAGGATATGGCTCTTCAGGTGATTAACCAGACTGATTTGTACCTCGTTTTCGGCGTAGGCACGTTCGTAACTTGCCTGTTCACCGGCTGCCTGGCTGGCATCGGCCGTAATGTCTACTACGCCGGCCCGCTGCTTGAAGCTGGCCAGCTGGCTTTCGGTGGTACCCAGTTCCTTGTTGATGATGCGGATACGTTCGTCGATAAATTCGGCTGTCTTGGCGGCTACCTCGTTTTTGTCATTGTTGCCTTCTTCGTTGTAGACTTCTACCAGCTTGTTCAGGAAGTCTACGCCACGGGGTACCTGGCTGCCGGTGATGGTAAGTAGGGCCATGGTAGTACCTCTTCCGCTAGGGGCTACGGTAAGCCGGTTGCGGAAAGATGCGGCGGCGCTTGTAGGCGATATGACGGTAGCCTGAATCACTTCGGGCACATGTTGAAGGATTTGCTGGGTAGAATCAGCTGCCGAGAAAGTGAATACACCGACTGGGGTAGAGAATACTGCCGGCAGGCTTTCCACGGTCTTCTTCCATTCCTGGCCTTCGTGTTCTACCAGCACTTCGTGGAGCTGCTGGTTGCGGAAAGACATCTTAACCTGAGCATACCCCATGCGTTCAAGCTTCTTCCGGAGTTACCCATACTTTGACGGGTGACTGCCTGTAAAGCTCGGTGTCGCGGAACTGGCCGGGCACGGAATAGCTGACATAGAGGTCGAGGGTGGTCACTACTTTCTTGATTAGGGTGCGTGAACGCAGGATTTCCAGCTCGTTGTCAAAACTCTGAGTGGAAGAGGATACAAAGCCCAAATCTTCCAGGTTGGCTCCTGTTGGCCCCTCCCTTGCTTTCGTTCTTAATCAGGACGGAGGAACTGACGGTGTAGAGGGGGGTCAGGGTCTTGAGGTAGAAAAAGGCACCGATCAAGGCCACTGCCACGCAGGCCACAATCCAGGGCCAGTACATCAGAGTTTGACTATAAAGGCTTTATAATCGAAGCCGGAAGTCTCGTTGTTTTCTTCCAGCAGGTAGTTCTTGGTTTCTTCTGCCATAGGTTGTTATCGGGTTTATTTGGAAATTGCTAAGATGAAAGATGTAACGGAGGTAACCAGTCCCAATAGAGTAATCCATATAGACGCGTTGCCATTGAATGATTGGAGCGTACTTTTTTTGCCTTGGTAGGTTTTACATACAGCACGTCGTTCTGCTGCAGGTAGAAGTAGGGTGACTGGGCTACATCGGCCTGGGTAAGGTTGAGATGGTACACCCGACGTACGCCTGTGGAGTCTTCGCGGAGTAACTGCACGTCATCGCGCACCGAGAAGAGGGTCATATCGCCCGCCTGTGCCAGAGTCTTCAAAAATAGTCACCTTTTTCGGCATCGGTGGTGAGGTGCCCGGCGCATTGACTTCACCCAATACGCTGAACTTGTAGTTGGAGGTACGCACGGTGACGTTGGGTACTTCTTTGAGATAGGGCTGGAGTTTTTCGCGGATCAAGGCTTCACACTCGCGGTTGGTCAGACCCATAACTTTGATTATACCTAATACAGGGAAATCAATACACCCTTGATTGTCAACTAGATAGGCAAGTAAATCTGTATTTTGTGTATTTATGGAACTGCTTCCCCCTTCCTTGCTCTGTCCGATTTTCCGGTAAAAAGGAGCCGAAGCTTCCGGGTCGGTGGTGCTTACTACGATGGTAAGCTCATCCTTGGGCATGATGCGGAAGTCATAGAGCTGTCCTTCAAGGGATTCATTGAGCACTTGTTCGTTCTGAAGGTAGAGCGATTTCTGGTAAGACGTACACCCGCTCACCAGCAGGGTGGACAACGTCAGCATACAGACTACTTTGCGTATCTTCATCTTTTCTTATGGTTTTGTTATGATTTTTCTAAAGGAATTCCCCTGCCCACTGGGCGTGCTTCGCCGTTACCACTCCCAGCTATGGATTGGGGCGGTAAAATTACGGCCGATAATCAACCACAAAATTAAGCCTTATTTTTGGTTTATTCAAACTTATAGAGGAGTTTTTGTCGGTGAAAAGGGTGGAAATCAATGAAAAAGTGGGCATGTCGGCGGATTTTGTAACAATTCTGGAACAAGGTATAGGATATAGGGGCGGAGCGTGAGAAAAACGCAAGTGCATTTGAGATAAAACGCAAGTACGTTTTACTTCAAACGCAAGGGCGTTTGATTCGAAACGCAAGGGCGTTTTCGGGGAGTTCCGGAAAGGAAATCATGACGGGTTGTCGGGGTTGGCAGGCATTTTTATAAACTATATATACGCGGGGTGTGGAACAAGTCTTAAGAGTTATTCCACACCTGTATATAGAAAGTTTGCAAAACCGGTGCCAACCCCGACAACCCGTCAAGCGGTGCCCCTGGGAAGGCCGGTTCTTCACTACCGTTTTGTATCTTTTGTGTGAGGAGTTTGGATGCCTTGATTTGATTTAATTCGCTCTAAATCAGTAGCGAGTGAACGGAAAAAGTCGCGGAGCAGCTCGTCCTGCTTCTGCGGGTCGGCGGCAAGCAGGCGGTGGTACACGGCAAGGATGCGGCCGAGGAATGTCAGATCCGTCAGGAGCCCTTTTTAACTTTTTGAAACGTATGTGCGCTCATCGGCGCCAGTCGGCACAACTCTTGTACGGTGAGGGTACGGCCGTGCGACAGCACCTGGTGACGCCACGCTTCCAACATCTGTCCTAGTTCAATCAATTTCGCTTGTTTCATACGTAATTTTGTTTAAAAAATAAAATTATAGTAAATTATTGGTTAAAATATTGCACACATGTGTGCAATACAAATTTGTTAATTTAACAAACTTCTGTTACATTCGTTTCGCAGTTTTGAAAAGGAAATGCAAAAATCAAAACTAAAATCATTGCAAAATTAATAAATCATAAAATAAAACACGAGAAAATGAACAAAATGATGCTAAGTATTTTTAAGGGTTATGCCGACACGGTGCCCGTGTCGGTGACGCTTGATGAAGTAGTCCGCCTGATCAGGGAGGACAAAGTGCTGGCCGATCGCACCGAAAAATACCGTTACTACCGTTCGCAGGGGCAGAAGGCGGCTGCCGACCGGGAAAAGTCGGCCTGCCCCTGCTTTGCTGTGGCGGTGCGTTTTGAGAACGGAAAACGGAAGGCTGACATCAGTGGCTGGACGGGCCTCTCGATGGTGGATTTTGACCATCTGCCCGAAGGACGGGCGGGGGAGGTGTTCGAAAAAGTGTGTGCCGATCCGCATACCGTGCTGGCCTATGCTACTATCAGCGGGCAGGGGGTGAGGGTGGTGTGCCGCTACTGTCTGGACGGGGAGGTGGCCGACAAGGACCGTCTGACGCTGTACGCCCAGGTGTTCAACAGGGTAAACGAGTATTACCAGAAGCTGACGAAGTGTACTTTCGACCCTGCCTGTAAGAATGCCACGCGACTGAGCGGACTGGCACATGACGCGCAGGTGCATTACCATGACGAGGCAGAACCTTTCCGCTTCGACCTTTCCCGCATGAAGAAGGCGGATGAACCGCGCAGGGGGCGGGTGGAGCGCGTGGTGGCCCGTATCCGCAGGGAGTTGGACGAGCAGGGCGTGGTGTATGCCCCGCATTACCACAACGAGTACATCATGCGCATGGGGTATCTGATGAATGAATTCGGACTGCCGTTGGAGCAGGCCATCGGCTGGGCGGACGGACGCTTTCCGGAATACGACGGGGACGTGGCTGCCATTTTCCGCTCCTGCTATGCCGATACGGAGGCACACGGGCGGCGGGAGGCGGAGCCTGTATCGTGCCAGGAAGGAGAGAAAGGGGAAGGGCGGGCGCCTTGCCACGCCCGAGGAGATTGAGCAGTTTCTCGCCACGCAGGCGGAGTTCCGGAAGAACGTGATTACCGGGAAGGAGGAGATGCGGCATCCCGAGGCCGAGGAGTTTGTGGAACTGACCGACCGCTTAGTGAATTCGCTGTGGAGCCGCATGACCAAGGAGGGGCACACGGTACGCCTGTGCGATGTACGCTCGGTACTGGAGTCGGAGTTCGTGCCGGAATTCAACCCTTTTACGGAGTATTTCCGCTCGCTTCCCCCGTGGGATGGGGTGACCGACCACATCGGACGGCTGGCGGCCACGGTACAGGTGGAGGGCGACGCGAAGCTGTTTGATGATTGTTTCCGCAAGTGGCTGGTGGCCACGGTGGCTTCGCTGATGGTGAAGGAGGTGACGAATCATGAAATTCTGGTGTTTGTGGGGCGGCAGGGATGTTACAAGACGACCTGGCTGGCACGTCTGCTCCCGCCGGAGCTGCAGCGGTATTTTTCGGTGCGTTCCAACCGCCGGGTGACGAAGGACGATAACCTGGCGCTGTCGGAATTTGCACTGATTTGCCTGGAGGAAATCGACGAGATGCGTCTGGAGGACATCAACCAGCTTAAGGCGATGGTGACGCTGCCGGCGGTAAACGAGCGGAGGGCCTACGGGCACTATAAGGAGAACCGGCCGCACATCGCGAGTTTCTGCGGTACGACCAACCAACCGGAATTTCTGAACGACCCCACGGGAAGCCGGCGCTGGCTGCCCTTCACGGTGGTACACATAGACGACCCCTACACGCATCCCGTGGATTACGAGGGGGTGTACGGACAGGCCCTGAGGCTGTGGCAGGAGGGTTTCCGCTACTGGTTTGACGAAAAGGAAATAGCGCAGGTGAATGTGCGCAACGAACGGTTTGAAACGGCCAGTCTGGAAACGGACTTGCTGCTGGCTTTCTTCCGGGTGCCGCTGCCCGGCGAGGAATGTCTTTTTCTGACGGTGGGCGAGATTCTGCAGCACATCAACGGGGGTATGAAGAATCCCCTCAGTGCCGTCAAGGTGGGGCTGGCTCTGCGCAAGGCAGGATTCGAGCAGGTTCGCGTGGCGGGAAAGAGGGGGTATCGGGTGGTGATGTACACCATCGAAGAGGTGAACCGTAACCGTCGTGCCATGGGACGATTCACCGAGGCGCCGGCTGAAGAGTAGTCTTCATCGCCCGGTCGCCGGCTGGTGGTAACGTTTTGATTTTCATGTGGCTTTTTATGTTCCGAAGAGGAAAAAATACCGGAAAAACGGGTGGAAAAACTTGTGTATCCGACCGGAATTGTGTAAATTTATAGGTAACTAAAATAAAACGGAACAATGAACTACATGCAATTGAAAACGGGACTGGGAGCTGTTTCCGGGGAGGAACGGGAGGGTTTCTGCCTGAAGGCTTACCGGAAAAGTGAGTTGGCGGGCTTGTATTTTCCGCAGGCTGGTAAGAAAGGTGCCCTGCAGGGGCTGGGGCGATGGATCAAGCAGTGTGCGGAACTGGAAAGGGAGCTCGAGCGGTCGGGCTACCAGAAAAACCGCAAGTTTTTCCTGAAATCGGAGGTGGAACTGATTGTGAGGTTCCTTGAGAGCCGTGAGTGGCGGTGTTTCCTTTTTCTAATGTCTTCAAAAGTCTTCAAATTTCCTCGAATGTCTTCGTAAGTCTTCGTATGTCCTCAAATGTCTACATGGGCGGAAACGAGAGCGCTAACTTTGCCTTTGTAAACGAAAAACAAATCATCAGTCTTCGTTTTTAACTTTTAACTATTAACTATTAATTGTTTGACTTATGAAAAAGACAGTGACTTATTCAGTAGTAGGACGTGTGAACCCGGCAGACCGTGAAAGCGGTGAAGTGAAGTATTATGCACAGTCGCAGGCTCGCGGCGAGATGGGCATCCGTGAAATAGCGGAACGTATTCACCAGATGTGTACCGTGACCCGTGCCGACGTGATGGCGGTGCTGACGGCACTGGAAGACATCGTGTCGGAAGGCTTGCAGGGTGGTGAAATCGTGCGACTGGGCGAACTGGGCTCGTTGCAGCTGAGCTTGAGCGGCGGCGGTTCGGACACGGAAGAGACTTACACGGACGCGCTGATTGACAAGGTGCGTGTGTTGTTCCGCCCGGGTACGGCGATGCAGGAAGCCATCGGTAACCTGGCTTTCGAAAAGGTGCCGGTGAAGTATAAGAAGGAAGAAGAAACCGACGAAGGTCTGGGGGCTTAATTTTAATGAGGTGCAGTGAGAAATGACGAGGGTAAAATGGATTGTGGTCAGGGTACTGAAGTGTATTCTCTGTCTCCTGACCGGGAGAAAACCGGATTGTGATGAGAAAGATTGACATGATTGTGATTCATTGTACAGCAACGAGGGCGGATAGTCCGCTCTCGCCTGCTGAACTGACCAGGATGCACCGGAAACGGGGCTTCAAGTGCTGCGGCTATCATTACTATGTGCGCACGGACGGAGAAATCTGCACCATGCGTCCGGTGGAACGGGCCGGGGCGCATGCACGGGGCTACAACGAGCGGAGCATCGGCATCGCGTACGAAGGGGGACTGGATGCGCAGGGACGGCCGGCGGATACGCGTACGGAACTGCAGAAGCGTTCGCTCCGGATTCTGGTGAGGGTGCTGAAGGCGGATTTCCCGGGCATCACGCAGGTGGTGGGGCACCGCGACCTGAGTCCGGACCTGGACGGCGACGGGGTGGTGGAACCGGATGAATGGACCAAGGCCTGCCCCTGTTTTGACGTGAAAAAGGAGCTGTAGCGGAACAAAAGTTTTCTAAATCGTAAAAAGAAGGTGTCCGGCGCCTAAAAAGTTTTCAGGATTCGAAATAAAATCCTACCTTTGCACTATTCAAAATCCAAACGGACAATGGCGAATCTGTATATTATCATTTCTGCATTTGTATCGGCAGTGATACTGGGGAGAATCATTATCCCGAATATTCTGATTATTTCATTGCGCAAACGCTTGTTTGACGTGCCTGATGAACGGAAAGTACACAAACGTCCGATACCTCGCCTCGGGGGAGTGACCTTTTTCCCGGTAATTCTTTTTTCCTTGTGTGTGTTTACGACCGTGCGGCTGATGACGGGCCACGGACCTGCGGAGACATCGACAACGGATCTGGTGTGCGAGTTTCTTTTTCCTGACGGGAGGGCTGACCCTGCTGTATATCGTGGGCATTGCCGACGACTTGATTGGGGTGCGCTACCGGAAGAAGTTCCTGGTGCAGATTATCTCGGCGGCGATGTTTCCGCTGTCGGGCTTGTATATCAACAATTTCTATGGTCTTTTTGGCATTTACCTGATTCCTGCAGAGGTAGGTATTCCGCTGACCATGCTGCTGGTGGTGTTCATCACCAATGCCATCAACCTGATTGACGGTATCGACGGACTGGCGTCGGGGCTGAGTATGGTGGCGCTGCTGGTGTTCGGGGTGCTGTTCGTGCATTTCCAGATGTGGAGCTATGCCATGCTGGCTTTCGTGACGGTGGGGGTGATTATCCCGTTCTTTTCGTACAACGTGTTCGGCAGTGCGGATTTGGGAAGGAAGATTTTCATGGGGGATACCGGCAAAGCTTGACTCTGGGGTATATTCTGGTTCTTCTTTGTCATCAAGTACTGTATGTATGAGCCGGATATGCTGCTCACGATGAAGACGAGTCCGGTGCTGGTATCGTTCAGCGTGCCGATGGTGCCGTGTCTGGATGTGATTCGCGTGGTGCTGCGGCGTGCGCGTAACAAGCGGGCGCTGTTCATGCCCGACAAGACGCACATCCACCACAAGTTCCTGGCCATGGGTTTCTCACCGCGGAGGGCGCTGGTAACGATTCAGCTGATGTCGGCCTGCTTCTGTGCGTTTACCATCACGGCGATTCTTTATATGAACAACACGCTGGTGTTCGTGATTGACGTGGTGGTATGGACGCTGCTGAATCTCTGGTTTGACCATGTGATTAACCGGAAGGCGAAGAATGAAAAATAATGAAGAATGAATAATGAAGAACGGGAGGGGTGACTCTTCCGTTCTTTTGTCTAAAAATAGACATAAAAAAAGGGAATCTTCCCAGACTCCCAATCTTCATTAACCTTAAATCTAATACCATGAAAAACACGATGCAAAGGTAAGGGCTTTATGTTATGTAACATATAAAATGCGCGGAAAAATGCGCCTTGTTAACTTTATTTATATTTTGAGGCCCGAATGTTTCCTGTAAATTGACCGCGAGGGTGGTCTGATTTTACTATTTTTCGATTTTATTGTCGTAATTCCTTTCCCCGGGGGCTTGGTGGTTATTTTTTTATCATGTATCTTTGTCGTTAAAACCAAAAACATAGACAATAAAATGAAAAAACAGTTCGCTAGAGTAGTGCTGTGGTTGTTTCTGCTGGGAGGGCCGGCTGTGTATGCCCAAAGCGGAATGACCGACGGCCAGGTGATAGAATATGTACAGCAGGCACTTCAACAGGGGAAAGACCAGCAGACCATTGCGATGGAACTGCTCTCAAAAGGGGCTTCTCAGGAACAGTTGCTGCGCTTAAAGTCTCAGTATTCGGGCGCTGCCACTTCGGGCTCTTCTTCTCAGGCGGGGAGCAGGCGGTGCGGTACAGGACACCGGTACGAGGGCGCGGAAGACGACGGTGGCCAATGCGACTGACGGAGAGGCGGCCCTTTGAAGGTGCGAATACGGACGAGATGAAGGAGACCATGAAGAAGCGTCAGGAGCCCTGAAGGTGTCGACAGCCAGCGAGAATGACGTGTTCGGTCGCAATATTTTCAACATTGACAAACTTACTTTCCAGCCGAACCTGAACATGGCTACTCCGGAGAACTACCGGCTGGGACCGGGCGACGAGGTGATTGTCGACGTGTGGGGGGCCAGCCAGAATACCATGCGGCTGGAGATTTCGCCCGACGGCTACGTGAACATCAGTAATCTGGGTCCGGTATACCTGAACAACATGACCATTAAGGATGCCCAGCTGCTGAAGCAGGAACTGGGCAAGATTTATGCGGATTCGGCCAATAACATCCAGGTGACGCTGGGAAACATCCGCACCATCCAGGTGAACGTGATGGGAGAGGTGAGAGCGCCGGGTACGTATGCCCTGTCGTCGCTCTCGACGGTGTTTCATGCCTTGTATGCGTCGGGCGGGGTGAGCGACATCGGTAGCTTGCGTAACGTGCAGGTGGCCCGCGGCGGAAAGACGATTGCCCGGCTGGATGTGTACGAGTACATCATGAAGGGGCAGATTCAGGACGACATCCGCCTGCAGGACGGTGATGTGGTGATTGTGCCTACCTACGACGAACTGGTGAAGATTACGGGTAAGGTGAAGCGCCCGATGTTCTATGAAATGAAGAACGGGGAGTCGGCCGCGACGTTGCTGAAGTGTGCCGGCGGATTTTCTTCGGATGCTTACAAGAAGAGTATCAGGGTGTTACGAAAAGATGGGAAAGAATTTTCCGTAAAAACGGTGAACGATATAGACTATTCTGCGTTTAAATTAATAGACGGGGATGTGGTGACGGTGGATTCTATCCTGAACCGCTTCAACAACCGTCTGGAGGTGAAGGGCGCGGTGTATCATCCGGGTGTGTTCGAACTGAGCGGCTCGCTCAACACGGTGCGCCAGCTGGTGGAAAAGGCCGACGGACTGCTGGGGGATGCGTTTACGGGACGCGCGGTGCTGTATCGTGAACGGGAAAACCTGACGAAGGAGGTGCTGCCGGTGGACATCGAAGGGATTCTGAAGGGAACTTCGCCCGACATCGCCTTGCAGAAGAATGACATTTGTATATTCCGAGTATCCACGACTTGCAGGACATGGGCAAGGTGACCATCAGCGGGGAGGTGAACAAGCCGGGAAGCTATACGTATGCCGACCACATGAGCCTGGAGGACCTGGTGATTACGGCGGGCGGACTGAAGGAATCGGCTTCGCTGGTGCGTGTGGACGTGTCGCGGCGCATCCGTGACCCGAAAGGGACGACGGAACCGGACATGATCGGACAGAATTTCTCGTTCGGCCTGAAGGACGGCTTCGTGGTGGACGGCGAGGCGGGATTTGAACTGCAACCTTACGACCAGGTGTTCGTGCGCCGCAGCCCGAGCTACAACGAGCAGGTGAGCGTGACGGTGGACGGCGAGGTGCTGTACCGGGGTGAGTATACGCTGAGTACGAAGAGCGAACGCCTGAGCAGCCTGATTCAGCGGGCCGGAGGGGTGAGCCGCTATGCGTATGTGCGGGGAGCCAAATTGCGCCGCGTGGCCAACGAGGAGGAACTGTGCCGCATGGAAGATGTGGTGAAGATGGTGCGCCGGGAAATCGGTGAGACCCTGGCTACTTCGCTGGGACTGAAGGTGGACAGCACGTTCACGGTGGGTATTGACCTGGAAGCGGCGCTGGCCAACCCGGGCGGTGATGCCGACCTGGTGCTGCGCGAGGGCGATGTGCTGACGGTGCCGGAATACAACAATACGGTGAAGGTGAACGGAGCGGTGATGATGCCGAACACGGTGTCGTATGCCAAGGGCAAGAGCGTGAAGTATTACCTGAGCCAGGCGGGAGGCTACTCTGCCAACGCCAAGAAGAGCCAGAAGTTCATTATTTACATGAACGGCCAGGTGGCCGAGGTGAAGGGCAGCGGAAAGAAACAGATTGAGGCGGGCTGCGAAATCGTGGTGCCGAACAAGACGAAGAAGTTCAATTTTGCCACTGTGGTATCGAATGCGACTTCGTTTGCTTCGCTGGCTACGATGCTGGCTTCACTGGCTACGATGATGAAATAACCTTTAATAAATCTATGAGTATATGAACATGAAACTGAGACTGATTGTCATGAACTTCCTGCAGTTTGCTGTGTGGGGGGCCTATCTTACTTCGATGGGTACGTACCTGGCAGGCGTGGGACTGGGTGGACATATCGGAATTTTTTACGCCATGCAGGGGATTGTGTCCCTGTTTATGCCGGCTGTGCTGGGTATCATTGCCGACCGCTGGGTTCCGGCGCAACGGTTGTTGGGGCTGAGCCATTTGCTGGCAGCCTTGTTTATGGGAGGAGCGGGCTACTATGCCATGACTACGGGACCGCAGGTGGAATTTGCACCGTTGTTCTCGTTCTACTCCGTGAGTGTGGCGTTCTACATGCCTACGCTGGCTTTGTCGAATTCGGTGGCCTATACGGCGCTGGATAAGGCGGGACTGGACACCATCAAGGCTTTTCCGCCGATACGTACGTTCGGCACCATCGGTTTTATCTGTTCCATGTGGCTGGTAGATTTGCTGGGATTCCAGTCGAACTATATGCAGTTCTTTACGTGTGCGGTGTGGGGCGTGGTGCTGGCTGTATATGCCCAGACGCTGCCGGAATGTCCGGTGAGCCGTGCGCAGGGAGAGCGCAAGTCGCTGGTGGAGGCACTGGGGCTGAAGGCGTTTCTGCTTTTCAAGAACCGCAAGATGGCGGTGTTCTTCATCTTCTCGATGCTGCTGGGCGTGTCGCTGCAGATTACGAACGGGTTTGCCAATCCGTTTATCACCAGCTTCAGCGCCATTCCGGAATATGCCGATACGTTTGGCGTGCAGCATGCCAACCTGCTGATTTCGCTCTCGCAAATCAGTGAAGCGTGCTGTATCCTGCTGATTCCGTTCTTCCTGGGACGTTTCGGCATCAAGCGGGTGATGCTGATTGCCATGGTGGCATGGGTGCTCCGCTTCGGACTGTTCGGCCTGGGTGACCCGGGCAGCGGGGTGTGGATGTTCGTGCTGTCCATGCTGGTGTATGGCGTGGCATTCGACTTCTTCAACGTGTCGGGTTCGCTGTTTGTCGACAAGGAGACGGATCTGTCTATCCGTTCGAGCGCGCAGGGACTGTTCATTATCATGACCAACGGTATCGGTGCTACGGTGGGCACACTGTGTGCGCAGGCGGTGGTGAACTGCTTTGTGGACTTCAACTCGCAGGCGCCGCAGGTGGAAGGCTGGAGCTACGCATGGTTCGTGTTTGCAGCTTATGCGCTGGTGGTGGCCGTAGTCTTTTCAGTGGTATTTAAATATAAGCATAATAGTAATAACAATTAAATGAGATTTCACTATGGAATTCAAAGGAAACGAAGGACTGACAGAACTGAAAGTCAGCTACATTACAGAGATGATAAACCCGGTAGAACTGGTAAAGGACCTGACATTCGATGAGGTGCTGACGGATGCGGACAAAATGGATATGCTGATGGCAAACGGCTACAATTACAAGATGATGCTGGAAGAGAAGGAAGAGCCGCACCGTAAGTTCATGGCTATCATCAATGCCGACGAAGCAGACCTGCTGGACGTGTCGCTGGATGCGCCGGAGGCGGTGGACCTTTCGGTGCACTACCAGATGCTGAAGATGCTGAAGGAGCATTATGGGGCTACGGTGGAAAAGGCAGTGCTGTGGGGAAAGGAAGACCAGGTACCGCAGACCAGTGTCTATATGCGCAAGGCGGACGGCACGGTGGTGGAACTGACCGTGAAACTGGCCGATGCGCTGGTGCTCGCTACCCTGGGAGAGGCACCGTTCTATATCAGAACGGAGATGCTGGAAAACCGGGTGCCGGATTTTGCCAAGAAGTCTGTATCGCACTTGCAGGCGGCGCTGTTGCGCGGATTGCCGATGTTTTACCTGGAGAAGGAGATGGAAAAGGCCATCCGTGAGGAAAACTACGAGTATGCAGAGCTGATTAAGCGCGAAATGCAGGCTCGTAGGGAGAGAGGGGAAACAGACGACAGTCTGGAAGAAGAAGCTAACGAAAAGGAATAAGTCTATGCACGTGTTTTATGCACCGGATATTGTGCAGACCATGGAGCCTGCCGGAGGAAGAGGCCGGACACTGTCTGCGGGTGTTGCGCCTGGGAGTGGGCGAGGAGATTACCTGACCGACGGGAAAGGCTGCTTCTATCGGGCGGTCATTTCGGCTGCCACCCAGAAGCGCTGTGTGGTGAAGGTGGTGGAGAAAACGGAGCAGGAGCCTTTCTGGAAAGGGCATCTGCACCTGGCACTGGCACCTACCAAGAACATGGACCGCATGGAATGGCTGGCGGAAAAGGCCACGGAAATCGGTTTCGACGAGCTGACTTTCCTGAACTGCCGTTTTTCGGAACGGAAGGTCATCAAGACGGAACGGGTGGAGAAAATCGTGGTGTCGGCCGTAAAGCAGTCGCTCAAGGCGCGCAAGCCGGTGGTAAACGAGATGACGGATTTCCGCCGCTTCATGGAGCGGGAATTTACGGGGCAGAAGTTCATTGCGCACTGTTATGAGGGGGAAAAGCCCCTTCTGCGCGATGTGCTCCGCACGGATGAGGATGCCGTGGTGCTGATTGGTCCGGAGGGGGACTTTAGTCCGGAGGAAGTGGCACTGGCGGCTGAAAAAGGTTTTCAGGCGGTGAGCCTGGGTAAGTCGCGTCTGCGTACGGAGACGGCGGCGCTGGTGGCCGTACACCTGATGAACCTGACACACGCGTAATGAAGGTGATGTGTAACTTTTAAATAAATGATTATGAAAAAGACATGGAAATGGATGGGAAGCCTGGCACTGGGTATGGCTTTCCTGTTGTCTGCCTGCGGGGAGAGTAATCCTTATACCAATGCATTGCCGAAAGATGCGGCTGCTGTATTCTCGTTCGACCTGATGGAAATGGCACAGAAGTGTGACCTGAGCGATCAGGCAAAGCAGTCGATGGGGCAGATGATGAAATCGAGCCTGAAGGGCAATGCGGATGCCCTGGTGGACAAGCTGATGGAGAATCCGGAGGAAAGCGGACTGAAACTGACCGACCGGGTGTATTTCTTTGGGGCTTCTCAGATGGAGATGGGCGGTGTGCTGGTGCGCATGGCCGACAAGGGAAAACTGGAAGATTTGATTGCAATGCTTCAGGAGCAGAAGGCGTGTGAGGCTCCTGCCGACGGCGACGGTTGCCGCTGGACCGTGGGTGGCGGCGGACTGATGGCCTGGACGGACGATGCGTTCATGATGCTGGCGGGCAACGGTAACCCGAAGGACTTTCAGCATCAGGCTTCGATGTGGCTGCGCCAGAAAGAAGGGGAGGGCTATTCGGGCACTCCGGAATTCAAGAAATTAGAGGATGCCGACGAGGATGTGGCCATGGTGACTGCACTGGATGCCATGCCGAAAAGTTATTGGGGACCGATGACCATGGGACTGCCGGCTGACTTGAACCTGAATGATTTGAAACTGTTTACTACGCTCGACTTTGAAGAAGGAAAAGCCGTGGTGGAAGTGGAAGCGCTGCTGGGTGGCAAGTTCAAGGACTTGCTGAAGAAGCAGGCGGAGGTGAGCGGGGAACTGGATGGTACGTACCCTGAAGACGTTCCCGGCCAATACGGTGGGCTGGATGGCTGCCAACGTGAACGGTGAGAAGGCGTACGAACTGCTGCGCGAGAACCCGACGGTGCGTCAGGAGCTGGACAACTCGATGATGCCGCTCGACTTTGAGGCTATCTTCAAGGCGGTGAAGGGTGACGTGGCAGTGGCCATGCCGGAAATGTCGATGAAGCCGGGCTTCATCCTGTATGCCGACGTGACGAACAGTGACTTTATGCGCACGTTTGAGGACTTGAAACCGATGCTGGCCATGACAAACGGACAGATGCGCCTGGTAAACAAGGGCGAGAATGCTTATCAGTTTGTGGCTGCCAACGGTGCCATGCTGGGCATGGGCCGCGGACCGGTGTCTTTCTGGCTGGGCGTGAAAGATGACCGCTTCTACCTGACGAATCAGGAAGACCTGATTGGTCGTGAGGTGAAGGGACTGTCGCTGAAAGACTGTGACTGGGCCAAGGACGTGAAGGACAAGCATTTCTACCTGAACGTAAACTTCCAGGCTCTGGCTGCCGTGCTTCCGCAGGTGCCATACGTGAGCATGCTGGACTACCTGAGCGTGGAATCGGATGAACCGACCAAGGCGCGCATGGTGTTGCAGCTGAAGAACCGCAAGGAGAATGCGCTGAAGCAGCTGGTACAGATAGTTAATAATTAATAGTGAATAATGAATAATGAATAACGAAGAGCATTCACTCGTTTTTCATTGTTCATTATTAATTATTCATTGAATGAAATGAACACAATAGAATTACAGCAAACCCTGCCGGAGGTATTCGCCGGACGCGACGGAATCGTGTCCGACGTGTGGCACCGGCAGGTGGCTTTCCAGAAGGGAAAGATGTATCTGATTGAAGCGGCGTCGGGCACAGGCAAGTCGTCGCTTTGCAGTTTTATTTACGGGTACCGTACGGACTACCAGGGGATTATCACCTTCGACGGGGAGAATGTGCGGAAACTCACGGTGAAGCAGTGGACCGACATCCGCAAGCGTTCGCTGAGCATGCTGTTTCAGGAGCTCCCGCCTGTTCGGGGAACTGACGGCATGGGAGAACGTGCAGCTGAAGAACGGGCTGACGGGCTTCTGCCGCAAGCAGCAGGTGAAGGACTGGTTTGAGCAAGCTGGGCATCGCCGACAAGTGGGACGTGAAAGTGGGCAAGATGTCGTACGGACAGCAGCAGCGTGTGGCTTTCGTGCGGATGCTGTGTCAGCCGGCCGACTTTTTTCTTCCTGGATGAGCCGGTGAGCCACCTGGACGACAGCAACGGGCAGATTATGGCACGCATCCTGAAGGAGGAAGCGGTCCGCCAGGGAGCAGGAGTGATTGTGACGTCCATCGGCAAGCACCTGCCGCTGGAGTATGACAGGGTGCTGAGTTTGTAAGGGATTAAAACGAAGACGGATATGATCTGGAAATTATTGAGACAGCACATCAGTGTGGCGCAGCTGGCGGGATTTTTCCTGGCCAACCTGTGCGGTATGGTCATCGTGCTGCTGAGTATACAGTTTTATAAGGACGTGTTGCCGGTGTTTACGCAGGGCGACAGTTTCATGAAGAAGGACTACGTGATTGTGAGCAAGCAGGTGAGCACGCTGGGCAGCCTGGTGGGCAAGGGTGGTACGTTCTCGCGTGCCGACATAGCCGACATGGAGTCGCAGCCGTTTGCCAAGCGGACGGGGGCGTTCACTCCGGCGCAGTTTCAGGTGTCGGCCGGCATGGGCATGGCGGGCATGCAGCTCTCTACGGCCATGTTCTTTGAGTCGGTGCCCGATGAGTTTGTCGACGTGCGGCTGGAAGGCTGGACGTATCGCGAGGGGCAGACCGAAATCCCTATTATCATTCCGCGCAACTACCTGAACCTGTATAATTTCGGCTTTGCACAGAGCCGCAACCTGCCGCAGCTCTCGGAGGGCGTGATGGGGATGATGACGCTGGACGTGCGGCTGAGCGGAAGGGGACGGACGGAGCGCATGAAGGGACGTATCGTGGGTTTCTCCAACCGGCTGAACACGATTCTGGTGCCGCAGGCGTTCATGGACTGGGCCAACGCGACGCTGGGTGATGGCGGTGAGACGGCTCCCTCACGACTGATTGTGGAAGTGGACAATCCGGCGGACGACCGCATTGCGAAGTATTTCAAGCAGAAAGGCTATGAGACGGAAGGCGACAAGCTGGATGCGGGAAAGACGGCGTGGTTCCTGAAGATGGTGGTAGGCATCGTGCTCACGGTGGGCCTGATTATCAGTGTGCTGTCGTTCTACCTGCTGATGCTGAGCATCTACCTGCTGTTGCAGAAGAACACGAAGAGGCTGGAGAACCTGCTGATGATAGGCTTCAGTCCGGCAGCGGTGGCGCGTCCGTATCAGGTGCTCACGGTGGGGCTGAACGCGGCAGTGGCAGCCATGGGCGTGCTGCTGGTGTACGTGGCCCGGGGAGCGTATCTGGACATGCTACAGCGGATGGTGCCCGATTTTCAGGAAGGCAGCCTGCTGCCGGCGCTGCTGACGGCCGGGGGACTTTTCCTGCTGGTATCGGTGCTGAATGTGCTGGCCGTAAGGCGGAAGGTGGAATCTATCTGGAGAAAAGAAATAGCATAGGCGCATATTATTTTTTATATTATCTGTAAAACCAAATGAAAATGAAGAAACTAAAGAATGTATGGCTCTTTTTGAGCTTTATCCTGATGGTGGCTGGAATGGCCAGCTGTAGTACGGAAGACCCGACGGGTGTGGAAGTGTCGAGAAAAGACATTATCGGTACGTGGAAAGTGACGGCGAATGACTGGACTAACTCGGAAGAAGAGTCGAACCGGAATGACCATGTGGGACAGACGCTCTCGGTAAGAAGTGACGGTACGGCTTCGTTCCGTGGCGAGTCGTTCAACTGGACGCTGAGCAAGGGAGTGCTGACGCTGTCGGACAACCGTGGCCGCAACATACGGGTGGTGATTCTGTCGTACACGGAGGAGGAGATTCAAGCTTCGTACGACTGTACGTTTGAATCGGAAATGTACACTGAGGAAGGCAATTACACCTTCAAGCGCGTGTAACGAGACATATTATTACAAGAAGAGCCACAGCAATGTGGCTTTTTTTGTAGGTGTGGCCGCACACACGTCCTGAATCTTTAAATATTTGTTTAGATATCCGGCTTCCGTGTAAACAAGTGTAAAACCATTTGTCCGATATCTCTTGATTTATGTCTATTATTAGGGGAATCAGTCTAAAAAATGTTACATGGAGTTACATATATG
>VOFG01002948.1_pt1 | contig 118738 bp, 132 predicted proteins | sample 5384171 | NCBI WGS metagenome assembly VOFG01 (sample SAMN12384726, study PRJNA508395) | human gut metagenome | isolation source: healthy gut F | host: Homo sapiens
CGAATGGCGACACTCGGCATTCGCCAGCAGAAGTACTCGCCACCCTGAACGGACAAAACGGCACTTTCTATGCCGGTTACTACGGCAACGGGGATCAACGCGTGCGCGTAACGGTCACCGATAAGTCGCGTACGGTCGAACAGATCCGCAACATGGTCATTCAGGGGCCATGAAGATGACCAGTTGCGTCTGGGGGATATTGCGACCGTAGAGCGGCTATACGGAACCCGTACGCAATTCGATGACCTATAACGGTGAACATGCCGTCGGTATCGCCGTAGCCGCCGCCTCGGGAACCGACATCGTAAAAGGTCGGCAATGCGGTCGAACGGCGGCTCGCCGAATTACAGGAGGAACGTTTTTCCTGCAGGCGTCGCTTGCCACAAGGTCTTCTATCAACCCGAACGGGTAACAGGGGCCCTCTCCACTTTCTTCATCAATCTGGTCGAATCGGTATTGATCGTCATCGCGATTCTGATGATTACGATGGGGTTCCGCAGCGGCGTAATCATCGGTTCAGTCTGCTTACGATCGTCATCGGCACGTTTCTGCTGCTGGGTATGACCGGCGGCACGATGCAGCGGGTTTCACTGGCGGCGTTCATTCTCGCAATGGGGATGCTGGTGGACAATGCGATCGTCATAGTAGATGGTATTCTGGTCGATCTGAAGCTGGGCAAGCCGCGCCGCGAAGCGTATTGCGCCATCGGTCGTAAAACCGCCATGCCGTTGCTCGGGCTACGGTCATTGCCATCCTCGCATTTCTGCCCGTTTCCTTTCGCCCGATACGGCAGGCGTCTATGTGCGCGATCTGTTTATCGTGCTGGCGGCGAGTCTGCTGTTGAGTTGGGTCCTGGCTCTGGTGCGTGCCGCTGATGGCGAATCGGCTTTTGAAGCAACCGTCGAGGGACCGAGGAAGCGGTAAACTGTATGACAGCACGTTATATCGTCGTTTCGGCGATCTGCTTCCTTCGGTTTGCGGCACCGTATCGCGGCCCTGTCGGTCATTCTCGTTCTGCTCGGATTGAGCGTCTGGGATTCCGGTACGTGCGGCAGGGATTCTTTCCCGATATGGTTTACGACCAACTCTATATCGAATACAAATTGCCCGAAGGTACGAACTCCACGGGTTGCCGCCGACCTGCGGGAAATCGAAGCGTACCTTAAGACTCGTCCCGAAATCCGGAACGTTGTTGCGTCCGTGGGCGGGACGCCGGCACAATATAATCTGGTACGCAGTATCGCCACGCCGTCGCTCTCTTTACGGAGAATTGATCGTCGATTTCGAATCGCCCGAATCGCTGGTGGAAAACATGGATGTCATTCAGGAGGATCTTTCGGCCCGTTACCCCGACGCGTACGTCAAGGTGAAGCGTTATAATATCATGTTCAAAAATACCCGATCGAAGTGCAATTTTCCGGACCCGATCCGGCGGTACTGCACCGGTTGGCGGATTCCGCACGAATGATTATGGCGCGCACGCCCCAGGTTGCGCAGATCACTACCGGTTGGGAACCTGCGGTTCCCGTTTTGGCGGTGGATTACCACCAGGCGGCCGCCCGTCGCGCCAACCTGAGCCGCCAGGATATCGCCACCTCGTTGCTGACGGCCGAAGGCGGTATTCCCGTCGGGACGTTCTACGAAGGGAGTACATCGCAATACGATCTATCTCAAATGTACGGCGGCCTACGGCTCGCGCATCGACAATTCGGAGAATGTACCCGTTTTCCCGATGCTCCCGAATGTAAATGCGCTGCTTGACGACGGCGAGCTGGTGGGGAAGCCTTCAGACCGGCACGCTCGACAAAGGCGATATCATCGAAGGCTGGCGCAGACCATCCCCTCAGGCAAGTCGGACGGGGTGTCGGCATTCGCTGGGGAAGATCGGTCATTCCGCGCTATAACGGTCAGCGCATGCAGAGCGTGATGTGTTCCCCACCGGGTGTTGAAACCGAGGCGGCACGACAAACTGTGCCGAACAGATCGAAGACATTCCGTTGCCGACCGGCTATTCGATACGCTGGGATGGTGAAAAAGGGCCCCGTGACCAGACGATGTACTGGCTTTTTCAAACAGGTCCCGCTGGCCGTAGTACTCATCATCGCTGTTCTGATTCTCTTGTTCGGCGACTATCGCAAAGCCGACGATCGTGTTGTGCTGCATTCCTTTATTGGCCGTCGGCATCGTCGGAGCAATGTTGCTGACCGGAAGACGTTCGACTTCTGCGCCATTGTGGGTGCGTTGGGATTGATGGGCATGCTGATTAAAAATTGCATCGTATTGTTGGACGAAATCGGCCAGCGGTGCAGCGGCGATACCGACCTCATAGCCGGACTGGTCGTCAGCGCCCAAAGTCGTCTGCGGCCTGTGATGATGGCTTCGCTTACCACCATTCTCGGTATGATTCCGCTGCTCGGCGATGCGATGTTCGGTTCAATGGCTGCGACGATCATGGGCGGACTGTTCTTTTCGACCATCGCCACGTTGTTGTTTCTGCCGATACTTTACGCCCTGTTTTCAAAATCAAAACGAAATAATACGATTCGGCCGCAGGCCCATACCTTACCGTTCGTGCCGCGCACCGTGCGGCGCGAACGATAATCCTTCGACGAGCGCATCGAACAACTGCAACACAATGTTCGCCCGATCTTCGGCGCAGGGCAGAACGACGGGTGCAAACGGACCCGGCTTTTCACTATCTTTGAAGTACTCCGCTGCGGCAAGACGCAAATAAAAATTTGCTTTTGCCCTCGGCCTAATCGCAATCTTTGACTTCGTCTTAGATACTTCGCCTCGGCAAAGTACAAATAAATTTGTTTTTGCCCTCGGCTAATCCCAATCTTTGACTTCGTCTTAGATACTCCGCCTCGGCAAAATGCAAATAAATTTGCTTTTTGCACTCGGCTTATTCGTAATCTTTGACTTCGTCTTAGATACTTCGCCTCGGCAAAGCACAAATAAATTTGTTTTTTGCCCTCGGCAATCGTATCTTTGCAGAAGATAGGAGGCGGTTCGGCAATCTGTACGTGCCAATTCGTGCGATTGCCATCTTATTATCTTTGCAAAAAACGATTCCGTCGGTCGATCTGTCGATAAAATGCCAGAGAGCGACTGAACGCGATAACGAAAAAATCGAGCTATATGATCTGGTTTCTGCTTCTCCTCTCCTGCTTTTTGCCGGGGTGGACTTTCTCTTCTACCGGGTGCGGATGCGTCGGCATTCCGAGCGCCTTCCGCGCCTTCGTCTGGTTCGCGGTGTTTTCGGACGCGCTTCCGATCGTCGTGGTGATGCTGCTCAAGGCCGTACCGGACTACGACGGGCTGGATGCAGGCAGCCCAATGGTTTCACCTTCGTCTTCCCTGCTGCTGATCGGCTGTCGTTACGGCTATTATTTCGGTTTGTTGTTCGATCGGCATCGGGTTTCAGTCAGGTAGGGGCGCTCTTCGCTGTCGGATGTGCCGTATGGCTCGTATGGGGAGCGGCTTGGGGCAGACAAGGCCCTGCGGGTGAACGAAGTCGAAATCCGGTCCGCAGCACTACCCGCCGCATTCGACGGATTCCGGATCGTGCAATTCTCGGATCTGCACATCGGCACGCTCGTGCGGCCGGAACGAGGAGATGAACCGGCTCGTGGATACGATCAATGCGCTGCGACCCGACCTCGTCGTCTTCAGCGGCGATTTGGTCAATGTCCGCTCCACGGAACTCACATCGGACGTATTGGCTATTCTGGGAAGGCTTCGCGCCCCGTACGGTGTCATCTCGACCCTGGGCAATCACGACGTGGGACTTTATATCAAAATACCGTCGCCCTGCCGCGTGCTGAAAACAACCGGCAGGTAATCGACCGGCAGCGGAAGATCGGGTGGCGGATGCTGCTGGATTCGACCCTCTACCTGCGCCGGGGCAGCGATTCGATTTCGGTGACGGGCATCTCGTTCCGATCCCACGCTGCAAAAATTCCGACATTCGTTCGATCTTCCCGAAATATCCTCGCAACCGCTTACGAAGGCATGCCGGAGGGTATGTTCAACCTGACGGTTTCGCATCTGCCGCAACTGTGGCCCAATATCACCGCCCTCGGTCGCGGAAACCTCACGCTGGCAGGGCACGTGCACAGTATGCAGATCAAGGGACATCTCTTCGGACGGGCGTTCTCTCCGGCACAACTGATGTACGACCGTTGGAGCGGGCGCTACGACGATGCAGCCGGCAATACGCTCTACATCAACGACGGAATCGGATACGTCGGTTTTCCGATGCGGCTCGGCGCCGATCCTGAAATCACCCTTTTTACGCTGAAAAAATGAAAGTGACCGTTTCCACCGCCGTTTCTGCGGACGGATATCTGGACGACCGTTCGCCCGACCGCCTGATCCTCTCACGCCCGAAGACTGGGCCGAAGTGCATCGCCTCCGGGCTGCTTGCGACGCTTATTCTGGTCGGGGCCGAAACCATCCGGCGGGACAATCCCTCGCTGTTGGTAGGCGACGAAGTTCTTCGTCGGGAACGAATCGACCGGGGGCTTTCACCCGATCCGGTCAAGGTAACGCTGACCACTTCGTGCCGGCTCTCGCCGGGCCAATTTCTTCACCCAGGGGAGATCAGGAAAGATCGTCTTCACCTCCTGCTCCGACTCCGGTCCCCTGCGGCAGGTGGCGACGGTGATACCCGCCGCAGAGATCACGGCTGCTCTGATCGTTACCGAACTTGAAAAAACGGGGACTTCGCTCCCTGCTGGTCGAAGGAGGAGCTGCGACGCTCGGATGTTCTTCGCCGAAAATCTGGTCGATACCTTCCGGCTGGCTGTCAATCCGGCCGTAAAAAGTGGGGATCCCCGGGCACCCCGTTTTGGAAATCGGTTCCAATTATCTGCAAACGTCGCATTCGACCGAATCGTTGGGAGGAATGCGGGTCACGACCTATGCGATCAAGCCCGACCGGACCGCCGAAGACCGCCGCTACCTAGCAAATGGCGATCGACGAAAGCCGCAAATGTACGCCCTCGACCTCTTCCTATTGTGTAGGTGCAGTGATTAACGACTGACCGAAAGATATTTACGGGTTACACTCACGAAACTTCTCCGACCCACCACGCTGAACAGGAAGCGATTCTGAAAGCGCTTGCAGCGGGTGTCGAATTGCGGGGGGCGACCATCTATTCTTCGATGGAACCGTGCTCCGAACGAAAAAAAGTGAACCGGAAAGTTGCTCGGAATTGATAATTCGGCACGAATTTCGCCGGGTAGTTTTTGCTCTATGAGCCGGACTGTTTCGTTTGTTGCCAGGGCGCCCTGAACCTCCGTCGCCACGGGATCGAAGTCAGCGTCGATGAGACGCTGTCCTCGGTCAGGTCGAGCGATAAACGCACATATCGGACATTGAGGAGCATGGTTATTTTTGTTCTGTTTTACGCCGAATATTGGCCTAAACAGCCACAACAAATTATACGTACGAATATTCGCACTATCTTCGCATAAAAATTTAGAAGACCATTTTATGAACCGTGTAATCGTTTCATTTTTTCGCTCTGTTAGCTGCCGCACCTCTGGCGGCTCAGGGAGCAAACGCCCCGGGTACTTTCCTGGATGAAGCCCTGGAGATCACCCTCTCTCCGGAAGTCCGGTCATCGAAGCCTCGCGTTACGAAGAAAAAAGCCGCCCAGCAGGAACGGCGGGCAGCGATCGGCTTGCGTATGCCGCAAATCAGCGTAGGCGGAACCTACACCTATTTGGGCAAGGACATCGGATTCGACTTCAACGATTTGAAAGGGCCTGTCGGAAACATCACCCACGACATTCTCGGCAGCGGGCTGATCCCGACCGAATTGATCCCCCAGATTCAGCAACTTCTCACCCCGGTCATGGGAGCGGATTGGTTCCTGACATTGCAGGACCGCAGTCTCGGATTCGTCGGAGGGCAGGTAACCCTGCCGATCTATATGGGCGGCAAGATCAACACGGCCAACCGTGCCGCGAAAATCAACGAAAAGACTGCAGTCGAGCAGGGAAACCAAAACCGCAACGCGCTGGTTTCGGAGCTCGTGGAGCGATACTACGGTCTGGCGCTGGCCCGACAGGTCGTCGAAGTACGCCAGCAGGTAGTGGATGGAGTAGGCCAACATCTGAAGGATGCGATCGCCCTCGAACAGAACGGTATGATCCCCCACAGCGAACGTCTTTACGTCGAATTCAAGATGGCCGAGGCGGAGCGGGAGCTTCAAAACGCCCGGTTGCAGGTCGAAACCATCGCCAGTGCACTGAATAATACGCTCGGACAGCAGGCAGAGGTTCTGCCCGTAACGACGATGTTCGTACTCGGCAACCTGGAAGACGTAGCCTATTACAAAGACCTGGCGGCCAAAGTTCAATCCGCTGCTCAGCCAGGTAGCCCTCAAGCGCCAGTTGGCCAAGGAAGGAGTTCGGTTGCAACGGCCAATTTCCTGCCGCAGGTCGCGGCGATGGGCGGAGCCTCGTTCTACAACTACCAGGTAACTAAAAATAATGCCCCGCTGGGCAGTAGGTGTCGGCGTTAATCTCAAGATTTTCGACGGCCTGAACCGCGAATACAAATATTCGGCGGCCAAACAGACGGTCAAGCAAGTGGAAGTGCTGGAAATGAAAGCCGGCAAGGACATTGCAGTACTGATCGAAAAACTCTACAACCAAATGAACAACTATGCCAACCAGATGAAGTCGATCGACGCTTCGCTCGCATTTGCGGAGGAGTATCTCAAAGCCAAGAATGCGGCATTCCTGGAAGGTATGAGTTCCTCCTCCGACCTGGTGGATGCCGAACTGAATCTCGCCAAGGTGCGCACCGAGCGTATGCAGACCGCCTACAATTACGATGTCGCACTGGCCAAGTTGCTCGAAGCCGCCGGCATCAGCGATGAGTTCATCAGCTACCTGCACCGTACCGACGCCCGTCCCATTCATTTCGACAAAAGAGTAAATATAGATAATCTCATGAAAAAAGTACCATTGTCACGATCATTCTGATTGCTGCCGCTGTCGTGCTGGGCGTCATCTTCATCAGTTGGTATCTGCGCAAGGCCACGCCCCTCTACATCCAGGGAACAGTGGAATGTACTACATACAAAGCTTCGTCGAAAGTTCCCGGCCGTATCGAGGAGATGAAAGTAGAGGAGGGACAGCACGTCACCAGGGCGAACTGCTCTACACGCTCTCGACCCCCGAACTGAATGCCAAGTTGCAACAGGCCGAAGCCGTGAAGAGCGCCGCATCGGCCATGGACCAGAAAGCCCTCACCGGTGCCCGTATCCAACAGAAGGAAGCCGCACTGAATCTCTGGGAAAAAGCCCAGGCAGGACTGTTGTTGGCCCAGAAAACCTTCGACCGCGTGAACAACCTCTATGAACAAGGCGTCGTTCCGGCCCAGAAGCTGGATGAAGCCCGCGCCAACCTGCAGGCGATGCAGGCGACCGAGCGTGCGGCCAAAGCGCAATGCGAACTGGTATTCGACGGAGCCAGCAAGGAGGAGAAAGAGGCGGCAGCCGCCCAGGTACGGCAGGCCGAAGGCGCCGTTTCGGAAGTGGAGTCCTATCTTTCGGATGCCTTGGTTTACGCCCCTGTAACGGGCGAGGTTTCGACGATCATCGCCGAAGCCGGCGAACTGGTCGGAACGGGTTATCCCGTAGTGGCGATTCTCGATATGAGCGACGTATGGGTGACCTTCAACATCAAGGAGGATCTGATGCCCGACATCCATATCGGGAACCCGTATGAAGGCTATATCCCGGCCTTGGACCGCAGCGTGGAGTTCGAGGTGACCTATATCGCTGTGCAGGCCGATTTCGCCACCTGGTCCCGCAACACGCACGCAGGGCGGCTTCGACATCCGCACCTTTGCCGTCAAAGCCAAACCCACGCAAGACGTGGAATACATCCGGCCGGGTATGAGCGTGCTGGTAAACTGGAAAGACATCGCCAAATAATTCAGAAAGGGTAGCGTATGCCGGGCTTTTTCAGCAATACGCTCGCCGTCCTGCGGCGGGAGATCCACCGGGTCGCACGTCAGCCGATGTATTGGCTGCTGACGGTGATTCTGCCGATCGTCGCGTTCGCATTCTTCGCGGTGTTGTTATACAAAGGGGAGTGGCACGCGACATTCCGATCGCCGTCGTGGACCAGGACAACAGCACCCTCTCCCGCAAAGTGACGCAGATGATCGACGCGACGCCTACGGCGGGTCGCTTACGGCGTACAGGGGAATGGAAGAGGCCGAACGACTGATGCTTCAGGGCAAGATCATGGGCATCGTTCTGATTCCCGATTTCTTCGAAAAGAACATTCTCAACAACAACCAGACCCATCTGGAAAGCTACCTGACCGGCACGAACATTACGGTAAACGGTCTGCTGGCGAAGGATTTGCAAACGACTGTCACCACTTTTACCGCCGGTATCCAGCTGCAACTGCTGATGAAACAGGGGCTGACCGAAAAACAGGCTATGGCGCAACTGATGCCCGTACGGTTCGACAAACATGTGCTATTCAACCCGCATATCAACTACGGCTATTACCTTTCGCCGAGTTTTATGCCGATGATGCTTCTGATCTTCACGATCATGGCGACGATTTTCGTCATCGGAACCGAACTCAAGAACGGCACGGCCAGGGAGTGGTACGACACGGCCGGAGGCTCGGTCTTCGCGGCCTACGCGGGCAAAATCCTGCCGATTACGGTCATTATGTTCCTGATGTCGGAATTGATGCTCCTGGTCATCTTCAAGGTGGTCGGCGTACCGCTGAACGGCAGCCTGACGGTCATCACCATCAGCAATCTGCTCTTCATCCTGAGTTACCAGTCCCTCGGTGCGATGATCGTCACCGTGTTGAGCAATTTGCGCCTGTCGCTTTCGATCGGCGGCGGTTACTCGGTACTGGCCTTCGTTTTTCGGGCCTTACGTTCCCGATTATGGCTATGAGCAAACCCATGCAATGGTTCTGCTGCATCTTTCCGTTCACATTCTACACCGACATCATGGTCGATCAGGCCCTGCGCGGTGCTCCGGCGATATATTCGTTGCCCGACATGGGCATCATCGCCCTGTTCATCATTCTTCCGCTGCTGTGTCTGCCGCGTCTGCGCACCATCTGCACGGATAAAAAATACTGGGGAGATTATAACGATGAGTCGATTTACCAAACAGATAAGTTCCTACTGGCAACAGTTCCGCACCGTCGTCCGCAACGAATACGGCTCGATCTTCACGGATGCCGGCGTGATTCTCGTGCTGGTGCTCGCCCTGCTGATCTATTCCACGCTCTATTCGCTGGCTTACGGCACGCAGGTGCTGCGCAACGTGCCGATCGGGTGATCGACATGAGCAACACCTCGACCAGCCGTCAGTTGATCAATACCTTCAATGCCGGACCGAACGTCTATGTGGCCTACGAACCCGGCGACATGGACGAGGCCAAACACCTTTTCTACGACCGGGAGATATACGGCGTGGTTTACATCCCTCCGATTACGAGGAAAAACTGCTCGGCGGACAGCAGGCGGTCGTTTCGCTCTATGTCGATGCCAGCTATTTTCTGATGTACCGCCAGGCGTTCCAGGAGCTCGTGTCGGGCATCGGCACCACAGGAGCTATGGTGGAATTCCAGCGGTTGATCGCAAAGGAGCCAACATCCCGCAGGCTACGGCCACGACGCAACCCGTGATTTACCAAAGCCACAACTTGTTCAATCCCTATCTGGGATACGGATCGTTCGTGATGCCGGCTATCATCATGGTCATCATTCAGCAGACGATGCTGATCGGTATCGGTATGATCGGAGGCACCTGGAGCGAATTCGGACTTTATAAGAAACTCATTCCTCCGGGACGCCGGAGAATGTCCACGCTGCCCGTCGTGGCAGGCAAAGCGTTCGTTTATGCGTCGATCTACGCCGTCACCCTGTTTTATATTCTGGGACTGCACTACAAATTTTTCATTTCCCGACCAACGGTCACACGGCGGACATCATCGCCTTTCTCATCCCGTATCTGCTGTCCTGTATTTTTCCTGGCATCGCCGTCTCGACGCTGTTCCAGCGGCGCGAACAGTCGATCATGCTGTTGCTCTGGTGTTCGATCCCGGCTCTGATGCTCAGCGGAGCTTCCGTACCCCGCGAAGCGATGCCTGAATGGCTCTACCTGTTCGGCCAGATTCTGCCGAGCAGCAGCGGGGTAGAAGGATTCATCCGAATCCAAAGTATGGGGGCTTCGTTCAGCGACGTGCTGCACGAGGTACGTATCCTGTGGATTCTCACGATAGTTTACGGCGGATTCGCCGCTGTCGGCATACACCTCCGCCTCAAGCAGGCCGCAGGTAAATAGCCCGATTAAAATATGATTTTCTTTCCAAACATCGAATCAGGCTATGAAACGGCTTGTTTTTACTCTTTTTACCGTATTTGCGGCAACAGCGCTTTGCAGCGCTCAAAATCCGAATGAAACGCGCGTTGTCAAAGACGCTGCCGGACGCGTGAAGTACACCGTCCACAAAACAGGGAATCGGGAAATAATCAAGGATTCGAAGGGGAAGGATCACAGGCACGACACGCGAAACAAAGGAACGCAAATATTATTACAATTCAAACGGCTCGTCGGCAGGTACAGAAACAAAATGGGAACCGGCAAGCAGACAGCGGAAAAGTCATCATACGGCAAGTCCTGAATCGAATGACCGGAAGTAATTGATCCGGGAGTGCCATTTCCATCCCGAAAGGTTGTAGCGACTCGGGCAGGCATATTCCGCAACGTTATGGGCCTGATCGCAAAGGTGCTGAAACAAAAAAAAGGGGCAATACCCTCTTTTTAATCATATCGTGCAACCGGGACTCATATCGCTTTTACCGGTGCGGCGGACGGAACCCGCCTCCGGGAGCGGTGCTGCGTCCCCATACCGACGGCTCCCGACGGGCGGTCCGAAACGCCTTGATAATCCTTGATGTTCTTCGATCCCTTCTTGCCGAAGAACCGTAGATTATAGACGAACTGCACACAGTAATAACGTCCCACCACGCTGTTCCACGAAGTTTTGCGTCCAACCCGAACCGGTCGTGCGCACGAACGCTTTATTCTGATTGAAAATGTCGTTTACGCCGATGTTGATTTCCCCAGCTGGTTGCGAAAGACCTTCTTGCCCACGAACAGGTTGCAGAGCAGATAGCTGTCGTCGTAATCGTTCGTGAAACCCAGATACTGGATATAAGAAGCGCTGCCCGAGAGGGAGAATCCCCGGCCGAAGATGAACTTGAACGACGCCGCAGCCTGATGGTTGAAATAACGGTTCTTTCCTCCGGTAGCGGCGAGGGAATTGACGGCTTCGTTGTACGTGCCGTCCCACGAAAGGGTGAAGTCCACATTCTCGGAGATGTTGCTGCCCAAGACTACGCCCGCTTCGTAACCGAGGTTGCCCGTATTGTTCCGCTCGCCGTCCACAAGGCTCGGAATACGCGAATAGCTTACGCCGCCCCGCAGATTCAGGTTACTCTTGATGAAATTCACCGGAAACCCGTAACTGCCCGCGCCCGCACATCCCAGTAGCCGTCCATATTCGTCCATTCGGTGAACTGCAACGGACGGTAAACCGTATTGTCGATCTCCAAAGTAGGACGGTAGCGGGTGCTGGTCGTAATATAGTCCTGGGTCGTTTCGGCCCGGAACATCAGCATAAAAGTACGACCCTTCTCCGCATTGGAATTGACGTAGTGCATACTCAAATTATGGCTGTACGAAGGCCGTAAGTCGGGATTACCCCGCGTGATGTATTGCGCATCCGATACGTCATAGACATTTTGCAACTGGGTAACCTCCGGGTTGTCCGTATAGGAGCGCAGGAACATTCGCAGCGTATTCTCCCGGTTCAGGTTGAACTGTCCCACCATAAAATAGGTCACATTGTTGTAGGCGTGCTTGATCTCTTCGGAGCCGGTACGGATCACCTCCCGAAAGGCTCGAAGGCTGATAATAGACGTTCGCAGCGAAAGTATTGCGGTCCTTGGAGTAGTTGAAGCCGGGGCCGAGAGAGTGCACCGTATAGCTGCTCTTGTAAGCGTTCGACAGCAAAGGGATCGGGAAGCAATCCCGTAATATCGTAATCCTCGCCGGTCCGGTAGGTTTTCTTGTCGCTCTGCTGGTAATTGTACGACGTCCGATACCCGAGGCTCACCTGCGAATATTTGGATACGGGCTCCGTATAGGTCAGGCGGCCGTTCAGCCGATAACGGTACGAAGGATTCATCATGCGCTGGTAAATCAGCTTTTTTCAGATCGTTCTCGTCCGGATCGGGATCGAGGTCGGGGTAATCCTCGTAAATACCGAAATCGTTGGTATGGGAGTTTTGCTTATTCTGGGAGTCGAAATAGTTGAAAAAAGCCGTCCACCGTAAGCGTACGTCCCGGCTTACCCAACCGCACGCGGTAAATGGCCGAAGTATTGACGCTGTAACCGTTTCGGAAGGCATCCTCGAAATTGTCGATGATGCTGTAACCGCTTTCGCCGAACTGTCGCCCGTAAGTCGTACTGAACGGATCGTTCGACTGGAAACTCAAGCGGGCGGATCATCAGCGACTGGTTGTCGGCGATTTTCCACTCGATGCGGGCATTCAGGCGGTTGTTGAAATTCTGCGTCCGGGAATAACCGTCGGTGAAAAGCGTATCGATCGGCGCCGGATCCTCGTACCAGCGCTCGGTACGCGCCCGATTGACCGTACGGGTTCCGTTGAAGAAGTAGCTGCCCTGGAAAGTCACCTGATCCCGACTGCCCCAGGTATCCGAATAATTGACACCCACTGCATTTACCGAAGCCACGCCGTCCTGGTGACGAACCATATATTGTCCCACGCCACGGCCGAAGCGACCGCCGCCATGTCCTCCGCCGGAATTGCCCGTAACACCCAGAATATCCTCGAACGAAAAGTTCTGCTGATTGACGTTGTTAAAAAAACCGATCAGCGACAGACGGCTGAGCCGCTGAAAAAATTGCCGTTGCCGCCGACCATATACTTGTTTTTGGCTTCGGTTTCCGTGTCGGCGTCGTAACCGTAACCGGCATATGCCTTACCGAATATGCCCTGACGCATATTTTCGCGTGTGACGATGTTGATCGCCTTATAGCTTTCGCCGTCGTCCATACCCGAAAACTCGGCCTGGTCGCTCAGCTTGTTGTAAACCTCGATCCGTTCGACCGCTTCGGCCGGCAGCGACTTGATCGCCGATGTCACGTCCTCGCCGAAAAACTCCTTGCCATCGACGAATACTTTCTGGATCGTTTCGCCCTGCGCCTCGACAGCGCCGTTATTGACCGTAATGCCGGGCATCTTCTTCAACAGCCCCTCGACGTCGGCATCGGCAGTCACCTTGAACGCATTGGCATTATAGCTTACCGTATCGCCCTTTTGAGAAGTGCGGAGTGCCTGCACCTCCTTCACTACGGTCTCGATGGCGATGGCCGCCTCCGCAGTGCGATCTTTCCCAGGTTTTCGGACGGCTGCGTCACCCGAAACTCCTTTTCGGCCTTTTCATATCCCATGAAAGTCACGGCCAGGGTATATGAACCATAAGCGAGGCCGCGCACTTGCAATGCGCCTTTGTAACCCGATGTATAATATTTCTTCTGATCGGGGTGGGCTTTGGGTACGATTTCTATCACGGCCCGGTACCTCTTCTCCCGTTTCGGCATCTACCACGGTGAGCGTAATCACACCGCTCTGGGCCTGCGCCCGAGCCAAACCTATCGTACACAAAAATACAAGTAAACAAATTGCTCTAATCATCTCCCATCATTGTCGTCACACGGCAAATATACGATAAAAATCGACTTTTTTCACTGTCCAGAACATGAAAAAAGGATGAAACAGGTCGGCCTGTTTCATCCCTATAAACGGAAATATCGGCGAATTATTTCGACTTTCCGCCTACTTTTTATCCACACGGAGCACCGTTACAGGGTCTGCGGTGATGTCCGGGATTCGCATCGCCTTTTTCGACATGCCGGTCGGCGCAATCGACCTTTCGGGCGGGACACTCTCGGCATTCGATCCATTGGGCATACTGTTCGGGCGTCAGAACCGCCTTCATCCGGCCGGCCATCTGTTCACGCTGCTGTGCCATCGCTTCACGCGATTTTTTCAGCCATCTCCCGGCGTTCGGCCCGGTGCTCCTCATGGCTTGAGCCTGTTCCAGGCAAATAGGGTAAACCTGTTTTACCTGTTTCGTCAGAGAGCGACAGGTTTTCTTTCATCCGGTCGGTCATCTTTTTCGCAACCTGCTCCGTAGTAAGTTCTTTGTGTTCGGCACGACGATTATGGTGTCCCCTTCTGGCCCCATACCGTACCCGTTGCCAGCACCAGCGCTGCCAGTACGACGATCAAGAATTTCGCTTTCATATCAACTACCATTTTAATTGTTACCGGTCTTTATAACCGAATGTACTCTTGCAAACCAAGCGCCAATCTCTTCCGACAAATGGAAAAAACGACTTATTCCTCCTTAAACCACGGAAGCATACAGTTGGTAATCACGGGCTGTACGCAGTACGATCTCGTCCCGTTGTTCCGGGGTTACCTCCTTGACTTTTTGGCCGGAATACCCGCATAGACCGAATTGGGTTCGAGCTTGCTGCCTGAAAGCACCAGTGCGTTGGCCGCTACGATGCAGCCCGACGCCACGACGGCATTGTCGAGCACCGTGGCCCCCATGCCGATCAGGCAGTTGTCTTCGATGATCGCACCGTGGATCGTGGCGTTGTGACCGATCGACACGTCGTTGCCGATATGCGTCTGCGAAGGGTGCTTCAGGAGCCGTCGAACAGGGTGTGGATCACCACGCCGTCCTGGATGTTCGTCCTATCGCCGATGGTGATCGTGTTCACATCGCCGCGTAACACGGCGTTGTACCAGATCGAACAGTCGCGGCCCACCGTCACGTCGCCGACAAGCACGGCGGTTTCCGCCAAAACGTATTTTCACCCACCTGCGGGTATGTCCCCGTGCATTCTCTGATATATGCCATAATTCGATATGTATTAGTTGGTTCTTACTCTTTTCAGCCGCCGCACGTAGCTTGGCTTGCTGCCACAACTCTTCCATCCGGTCGAGCGACAGCTCGTGCAGGGTATGCCCCTCGGACGAAGCACACTCTTCCATATAATTAAACCGATTCATGAACTTTTTATTGCTTCGCTCAGAGTGCAGATTCGGGGTCGATCCCGTACAGGCGGCAAGCATTCACCAGGGGCGAACAGCAGGTCGCCGAACTCCTCCTCCATCGCCGTACGGTCGCCGGATGTCATTTCGGCTTCGACCTCGGCGGTTTCCTCCTTCACCTTGGCCCAAACATCCTCTTTTTTTCTCCCAGTCGAACCCCCGTCGCCGCCGCTTTCTCACCGATGCGGTAGGCCTTCACCAATGCAGGCAGGCTCACGGGAACGCCTCCCAACGTACCGCTCCGACGGTTTTTTCTTACGCAGTTTCAATGCCTCCCAGTTGGCTTTGACCTCTTCCGGAGTATCGGCATGCACCTCCCCGTAAATGTGAGGATGGCGATAGACCAGCTTGTCGCACAAGCGTTCACCACATCGGCATAATCGAACGCCCCGGCCTCCTCGCCCAGCTTGGCATAGAAAACCACGTGCAGCAGCAAGTCGCCGGCCTCTTCCTTGATACCGTCGAGATCCTTGTTCAGGATGGCGTCGGCCAGATTCGTCACGTCTCCTCGATCGTGTTGTTTCGGAGTGTTTCGAAGGTCTGTTTGCGATCCCAGGGACACTGTTCGCGCAGCGTATCCATAATTTCAACAGGCGGGCCGTCGCCTTCAGTTTGTCTTGTTTCATCGTATTGTTTCTGTATTTTGACCGATAACGAAGCGAATATTCGCAATCAAGCGAACACCTTTTTCCATATTCTTATGGTTTTTGCAAGTTTTTTAAGAGTAAATAGGAGTATAAAATTCATTTCTTTTGATGACGGCGAACATGCGGGCCCCACGATTTTAGCACGTAACGCATTGATTACGACATTTTGTTCTTTCCTTCTTCTACTTTCCGTCATATAGTAGGCCTTTAGTTCACCCTCCTTTACGATGAGTTACCGATACGGCTGCCATATGTAGCAGTTTCTTTATGTTCTTGTTGGCCCTGTGCGAGACCTTGTTTTGGAGTGCTGGGCTGCTCCCGGATGTGTATGAGAACGGAGCGACACCTGCGTGACAGCAGAACTTTCTGGGATTGTCGAAGCGGGAAAGGCTTCTGTTTCGATAATCACATTCAGAGCTACCACTTTACCTACACCGTCTATCGACATTAAAAGTTCCATCTGGCGCGCAAGCACTTCCGTTGAGCCTATGATCTTCTCCATTTCAGTTGATCGCATCGATAGCCGCTTGTAGTTCCTGTATTAAGCCTTTCATCCGCTTTGTTTTCGTTGCGACAAAAGCGCCGCCGGCATAAAATCTTTCTGATCGTACATCTGGCCTTTGTATTTAGCCAGGTCGGTAACGTAAAGCGCACGCTCCCTCTCCAACTGTTTAAGCCTCTCTATCTCCTCGGAGGGACGGTCGTAATACTTAACCTTATCTCCGAACCGTGAAGCGTAAATGGCTATGCGCTTGGCATCCACCTTGTCGTTCTTTCCTCGTTGAATACCGGAGGAATATTTGATCTGGGACGGGTTCTCCAACCAAAGTTTGCACTCGACCGACTTGCAAGCACATACCAGAGGGAAAGTATATTGCCCCGTATGTTCGGCACAGATTAAAAACTGTTCGTTATCCATTTCCAAATCGTTCTTCAACTCGCCGATCCAGTCTGGCGACAGCCTGCTGGTGATTCATGTTACCTGTTCTTCGCGCAGAACCTTTACCCCTCGAATAGTACGCAGAAGTCCAGTTTCTTTTTGCTGACGTCAACCCCGATGAAATAAAAATTGTCCATTACTTTTGTTTTTGACCATCAAATTGAGAGAAAGGAACTTGAACCTATCCCTAACTACCTTAACAATGAAAGGTTAAATTCTTATTCAGGTCTCGGTTCAAGAAAGACAAAAAGAGTCCTAATATGGAAATGAATCTTGAATTCTTATCGATACCTGGTTCACTCCCTGCCTCCCTTTCTTTTAGCTAACCTCTTCTCTACAAAATTACCAACTCTATCTCATCTCCTGTTTACTGCGCAAATCCTAAGGTATCTTTATGATCGGATAACAGTCCGAATTCGCCCGAGGCGATCGCGAGCCACAGCCGATTTTGTGCAAAGATAGTGAAAGCCGAGAGAAAATGGGAGCTTGTTCCCATTTTTCCGAGACGCAGCCTATCTAAGACTATGTCAAAGATAGTGAAAGATGAGAGCAATCGTGCGGACTCGTGCCGAATCATTGTTTTTTGATTGCGAAATTCTTAAAAAGATCGCGCCTTTCGGAAAAAACCTTAACTTTGTTAAAGTACCTCGCACCGGCGAAACGACACTTTTATTCGCTTGGCAGCTCATAGGCTGCCGAACGGCAAGATCGTTTTCGATAATTTTTCGGTTGCTACGAATGGAGCCAAAAGATTTATGTTATGAAAAAATCGTCGTATTCCTGCTGCTTGTTTCAAATTTTTTCCTTCGGGCTGCACCCGGCCGAAACAGTACGCCGACTATTCGCGGCACTCGGGTTTCGACCGTACGGAGATCGACAGCGCTACGCTGCGAAACCTCGAAGTATTGGGCCGTGTGTGGGGATTCGTGAAATATCACCATCCGGCATTTTCGGACGACCGGTACGACTTGGATTTCGAACTTTTTCGAGTTGCTGCCTCTGATAGCCGATACCGCTCCTGCCGCTCGCAACGAGATATTGGCCCAGTGGATCGACGGCTTCGGCCGGTACCAAACAACGCCCGAGAAATACGAGAAGATACTGGCGTCGGATTCGGTTTTCGAACACCGCACCGACATCGGATGGATTCGGGATACGGCAACGCTCGGCCGCGAGCTTTCGGAGCGTCTGGTCCGGCTGCGTTCTGCCGACCGAACCGCAGGGAACCGTTACGTGTCGCAAACGTATTACGAAACCTATGACCAATGGTCTCCCAATCCCTGTTTCGACGGAGAAAAAACCCTATTACGACTTGTCGAATCCCGACTACGGTTATCGTCTGCTCACGGTATTCCGTTTCTGGAACATGGTCGAATATTTCTTTCAAGTAAATACTTGACCGACAAGGACTGGAACGATGTTCTTCCCGAATATATCCGGCGTATGGCACACCCGACGGGCAGTTACCTGCGGAAACGCGACGGATGATCGCGGAACTCGACGACAACCACGCACAATACGGCGGAGGAATCTTCGAATTGTTCGGCCGTTATCGAGTCCCTCTCAACACAGGCTTCGTCGAAGGGCGGCTCATCGTCGTAACGCCCGATACCGTCCCGGTGAAGAGCGAGCGGAAAGCTCCCTTTCAGGTGGGGACGAAATCGTCGCTGTCGAAGATAAACCGGTCGAATATTACATGGCACAAACCAGGGAATTCATTTCCTGCTCCAACGAGAACGACGTGCTGGCAGCTACGGCCGATCAAATTCTGCGCACTAAAGAGAATCGGCCGCTATCGATCCGCTACCGCCGTGACGGAGTGACGAGGGACACGTTGGCCGACGTAACAAAGATGCCAGGGGACATTTCGGTTGGAATTACCTTTGGAAATACCACAAGACATTCTCGATGCTCGAAGATTCGATCGGGTATATCTGTCCGAACAAACTCTCGAAAGAGGAGGAGATACCGGAGATCTCAAACGGCCTGAAAAAAACAGAGGATTGATTATCGATTTACGCTATTATCCTTCACAAGATTTTAATGAATTTGTAAGCCAGTACATTGTTCCGGACAGTGTTAAATATACGGTCCGATTTATCTTACCCCGATCTTGCATTGCCGGGCGTATTTTACGCGAGACTATTCTTATCCGACATATAAAACGGAAAAATACAACGCCCCTATCATTATAATGGTTAATGAAGGGACGCAAAGTTACGGGGAAACATCCGTACAAAAAATCCAAAATAATCCATATACTATAACGATCGGTTCTCAAAGCGCCGGAGCCGATGGCAATATCAGCAAATTTTACGTTGCCTCGGGGAGTACTCGGCGCATTTTCCGGTTAGGGTGGTATTATCCCGACGGATGGGTGGTGAATCGGCAGGGTGTGAAGATCGACCACGAAGTACGACCCACCCTCGAAGGCGTTCGGGAAGGGCGGGACGAAGTGCTGGAAACTGCATTGAACCTAATCGAAGCGAATACCGAAGAAGAGTAGGCGAGTTCGGGCGCAAGATGAGAAACGGCGCTGCGGGTGTTGAATCCGGCAGCGCCGTTCTGAAATATCCGTACCCGTTCCGCCCGAACTTCGGAAATTACTCCACCGGTTCGTAAGAGATCGAGGAGCCCTCGTCCGTACGCTCGATCTTCATGATTACCGGGCGGAGTCCGTCGTTGCAGGAACAGATCGCCACGCCTTCCTTCGTGATCCAATCGCCGAAATAGAACTTTCCGGCGCCGTGCGACAGGGCGAATACATATTGATAGACCGCCTTCCACGCTTCGTCGCAAAAACCTTCGGGTTTGGCATAGTCCGCATAAAAGACCTGTCCCTCCCGCATCATCGGGCACTTCGTAAAGCCGGGAGCGGCATACTCCCGTGCCAATTTCTCGTTCAGAGTCCGTTGCAGGATCGTAATTTTACAGCGCTTCATAATCTTGTCTTTCGCTCGGAACCCGTTCTGCGGGCGGACAGACTTGCCTCCCGCAGACAGGCGTTTCAAAAATCAAGCCCGCACCTGCGCACCCGCCTTGCGTTCGAACTGAGCTGTCAGGTTGGCCATCGCCTGCTCGATCATCTTGTCGGTCAGCGTCTGGGTCTTGTCCTCCAGTACGAAACTCAGGGCATACGATTTTTACCTTCGGGCAGCTTGTCGCCCTCATAGACATCGAAGAGCGAAACTCGTTTGAGCAACTTGCGTTCGGCCGCGAAAGCAATATCACGCAGCGCGGAGAAAGTCACCTCCTTGTCGATCAGCAGCGCCAAATCGCGTTTTACCTCCGGGAACTTGGAAAGCTCTTTAGCCGAGACCTTATTCTTGCGTGTAGCCTTGACCAGGGCCCCGAAATCCATCTCCAGATAATAAACATCTTGTTTCAGGTCGAAAGTCTTGCGCAGCTTCGACGAAACGACGCCCATCTGTACCAATTCTCTGGCCTTGTCGTTGAGCGAGAAGGAGAGTGCATCCCCGTAAAGATCGCTGCGGAGCGATTCGGACTTGAGCGTATAAAGGTCTAGCCCGAAACGACGCAACAGCTTCTCGGCAATCGCTCGCAGCGTAAAGAACGATGCCTGCTCCGGTTTCCGGTTCCACGAAAGGGGCGCAGCGATGCCGGTTACGGCGATCGCCAGGCGGAACTGCTCGGAATAAGCCTTCAGCGGCTCTTCCGGCGTAGCGGCCGTCGCATCGTAAAAATAGCAGTTGCCGAACTCGTACAGCTTCAGGTCGCCATTGCGGTGGTTGGCATTCAACTGCACGGCTTCGAGCATATTGAAAAGCAGCGTCTGTCGCATGACGTTCAGATCGTTGCTGAGCGGATTGAGTATCTTCACGCAATGCTCCGGCTTGTAAGAGGTGAGACCTCGTAATAAGCCGCTTTCGTCAGCGAATTGGACATGATCTCCGGAAAGCCGTTAGCCGTCAGGAAATCGGCGGCGAGGTTCATCAGCTTGTTCCGGTCGGGTTTCGGCGCGTAGGAGAGCGCCGAATTGACGTGCGAGGGAACAGGGATGTTATTGTAGCCGTAGATGCGGAGAATCTCCTCGACCAAATCGGCCTCGCGCGTCACATCGACCCGATAGGGCGGCACGGCCACGCGCCATAGGTCACCTTCCTCGGCCTCGATTTTAATGTCGAGCGCACCGAGAATCGTGCGGATCGTATCGGCAGGAATCTCTTTGCCGATCAGACGATTGACACGCTTTATATCGAGTTCCACTTTGAACTTTTCGATAGGAGCGGAGCAAATATCCGTAATTTCGAGGCGATCTCTCCTCCGGCCAGCTCCTTCATCAGCAGGGCGGCACGCTTGAGGGCATAGACCTTATGTCGGGATCCACGCCGCGCTCGAAGCGGAACGAAGAATCGGTGTTCAGACCGAAGCGCTTGGCCGTCTTGCGCACCCAAACCGGATTGAAATAGGCGCTCGATGAATACGTCGGTCGTCGTATCGCTCACGCCCGAATCCAACCCGCCGTAAACACCCGCAATACACATGGGGTTTCGCAGCCGAGCAGATCATCAGGTCGTTGGCCGTGAGCTTGCGCTCTACGCCGTCGAGCGTCACGAACGGGAGTACCTTCCTCGCAGGTTCTGACCACGATCCGGCCGCCGTCGATCTTCGCTGCATCGAAAGCGTGCAGGGGCTGTCCCAGCTCGAAAAAGCACGAAATTGGTAATGTCCACCAGGTTGTTTTTTGGGGTAATGCCCGCAGCCCGCAGGCAGTTCTGCATCCATTCGGGCGAAGGGCCTATCTTTACAATTCTTGACCGTAACACCCGCATAGCGCGGTGCGGCTTCGCTATTTTCCACTTGCACGTCGATCTTCAGATCGCGGTTATCGACGGCGAAAGCGCTCACGTCGGGCCATTGCAGTTCGACGGGCTTGCCCTGGCTTTTTAAGATAGGCCGCCAGATCACGTGCCACGCCGATATGCGACGCCGCATCGATACGGTTGGGAGTCAGACCGATGCCGATGACATAGTCGTCTTCCAGCTTCAGGTACTCCCAGGCCGGCTGGCCGACTTTCGCGTCGGCCGGCAGCTCCATGATGCCCCCATGCGAAGCTCCGATACCCAAGTTCGTCCTCGGCGCAGAGCATCCCGAGCGACTCCACGCCCCGGATCTTGCTGCGCTTGATCTTGAACTCCTCCTCGCCGCCGTTGGGGTAGAGCACCCGAGGGGTCACCAGCAGATGTTCCGCCGCGAGAATGGCCACGAACGAACAACGCCTCGCCCGTCCACAGCAGCGCCCCCTGCGGACAATAGCTGCCGAACCACAGGAGCGCGCCCACGCTGACCGCATGGAGCGCCACGCTGATCGCGAGCGCCGTGCGCAGCGAAAACCGCTGGGGAATGGAGTGCAGGCCGTGCGCGCGGTCGTAGTCGGCGTCCTGCAAGGCATAGATGATGTCGAATCCCCCGCACCACGTCAGCACGAGCAGCGCCAGCACGCACGGCTCCCAGTCGAAACGCCCCGTCAGGGCGATGTAGGCACCGACGGGCGCGATCGAGAGCGACAGCCCCAGCACCAGATGCGCCGCCCAGGTGAAGCGTTTGCAATAGCTGTAACCCATGATGACGGCCAGCGCCACGGGCAACAGCAGCGCCGTCAGGCGGTTGATCGTCGCAGCGCACGCCACGAAGAGCAGAGCGTTGACCGCGACGAACGTCAGCGCCCGGCGGGGCGAGATCACGCCGGCGGGAATCTCCCGACCGGCCGTGCGGGGATTCGCGGCATCGATGCGCCGGTCGGCCCAGCGGTTGAATCCCATGGCCGTATTGCGTGCGAAGACCATGCACAGCACCACCTGCACCAGCGGCACGCACCACCACAGCGGTACCGGACAGACCTCCGCCAGCGCATATTTCCACATGGCATAGGCAAAGGCCATGAGCGCGAAGGGCATGGCGAAAATCGTGTGCTGGAACTTCACCAGACGCATATAGTCGGCAAATCGAGGCATTTCCGTAAGGGTTAACTCCGGCAAAGGTATGCAAAATAGCGATTCGGACGACCGTTCGACGGAAGAAAATCGCGCGGAAGGCCGGAAAAGACCGCCGGCATTTGGCGATTTTAAATCCGTATCGTATCTTTGTCGTGGATAAACCGCCCGCAGCGACGGCCCCGACCGAACCGATATACGCGGTTCCGCGATCCGGCCCCACGCCCCGAAGCGGGAGAGACAAAACAAGCGGATTTACATGAAGAACATACGCAATTTTTGCATCATCGCCCACATCGACCACGGCAAAAGCACGCTGGCCGACCGGCTGTTGGAAAAAACCAACACCCTGAACCAGCGCGAGATGCAATCGCAGGTACTCGACGACATGGACCTCGAACGCGAGAAGGGCATCACCATCAAGAGCCACGCCATCCAGATGGAATACGCCGCGCGCGACGGCGAGCGGTACGTGCTCAACCTGATCGACACGCCGGGACACGTCGACTTCTCCTACGAGGGTGTCGCGCGCGATCGCCTCGTGCGAAGGGGCGCTGCTGGTGGTCGACGCCACGCAGGGCATCCAGGCACAGACGATTTCGAACCTCTATCTGGCCGTCGGGCACGATCTGGAAATCATCCCCGTACTCAACAAGATCGACGTCGACTCGGCGATGATCGACGAGGTGACCGACCAGGTGATCGACCTGATCGGTTGCAAGCGCGAAGACATTCTGCTCGCTTCGGGCAAAACGGGCCAGGGCGTCGAGGAGATACTCGAAGCCATCATCGCCCGCATCCCCGCACCGAAGGGCGACGACAACGCCCCGTTGCAGGCGCTCATTTTCGACTCGGTATTCAACCCCTTCCGGGGTATCATCGCCTATTTCCGTGTCTTCAACGGCTCGATCCGCAAGGGCGAGCACGTCAAATTCATCAACACCGGCGCTGAATACGACGCCGACGAGGTGGGGGTGCTCAAACTCAAAATGTCGCCGCGCGACGAGATCCGCTCGGGCGACGTGGGCTACATCTGTTCGGGCATCAAGAACTCGGCCGAGGTGAAGGTCGGCGATACCATCACGTCGGTGGCGCGCCCCAGCCGCGAGGCGATCGCCGGCTTCGAGGACGTCAAGCCCATGGTCTTCGCAGGCGTCTATCCCGTCGTAGCCGACCAGTACGAGGATTCGCGCGCCTCGCTCGAAAAGCTGCAACTCAACGACGCCTCGCTGACCTTCGAACCGGAGAGCTCGCTGGCGCTCGGCTTCGGCTTCCGCTGCGGATTCCTCGGACTGCTGCACATGGAGATCATCCAGGAACGCCTCTACCGCGAGTTCGACATGGACGTCATCACCACCGTGCCCAACGTCTCGTACCGCATCACCACCACCTCGGGCGAGGAGTTGGAGGTACACAATCCCTCGGGTCTGCCCGAAATCACGAAAGTGGCCAAGATCGAGGAACCCTATATCCTGGCGCAGATCATCACCAAAGCCGACTTTCTGGGCAATGTCATCAAGCTCTGCATCGACAAGCGCGGCGTACTGAAAAACCAGACCTTCATCACCACCGACCGCGTGGAGATCAATTTCGACATGCCGCTGTCGGAGATCGTCTTCGACTTCTACGACAAGCTCAAATCGATTTCGAAGGGCTACGCCTCGTTCGACTACCACCGCACGGGCTATCAACTCTCGAAGCTGGCCAAGCTGGACATCCTGCTCAACGGCGAGCCGGTCGACGCGCTCTCGTCGCTCATCTACGCCGACCACGCCTACGACTTCGGCCGCAAGATGTGCGAGAAGCTCAAGGAGCTGATCCCGCGCCAACAGTTCGACATCGCCATTCAGGCGGCTATCGGCGCCAAGATCATCGCCCGCGAAACGGTCAAGGCCGTGCGCAAGGACGTGACGGCCAAGTGCTACGGCGGCGACATCTCGCGCAAGCGCAAGCTGCTCGAAAAACAGAAGGCGGGCAAGAAGCGGATGCGGCAGATCGGACAGGTGCAGGTGCCGCAGTCGGCCTTCCTCGCCGTGCTGAAAATGGACTAACCGGCGTCTCCGGCCGCTGCGGCCGGCGCGATACCATAACACGCCCTCGCTATGAAAAAGACCATCATCGATCTCTTCGAGGATTCCGTCGGGAAATACGGCGGGAAAACATTTCTGCTCGAAAAACGCCACCACAGGTTCGAGCCGACGACCTATGCCGAAACCCGCGAACTGGCACTCGAAGTGGGTGCGGGACTGGCCGCCTCGGGCATCCGCCCGGGCGACAAGGTAGCCATCCTGGCCGAGGGCAGCAACGCATGGATCATCTCCGAACTGGGCCTTTTCTACGCCGGAGCCGTCAGCGTCCCCCTCTCGGTCAAGCTCGAAGAGTCGAACGACCTGCTCTTCCGGCTGCGGCACGCCGAAGTCAAAGCGCTCTTCGTCTCCAAACACCAGCTGCCCAAGATCCGCCGCATCCGCGCCGAACTGCCGCAGATCGAGCTCGTCGTCGTATTCGGCCACATTGCGCTGGAAGCGGGGGAGACGGCCTACGGAACGCTCCGAAAACTCGGCCGCGACTACCTCGCAAAACACCGCGAGGAGTTCCTGAAAATCGGGCAGGCGATCCGCAACGACGATTACGCCACGATCACCTACACCTCCGGCACGACGGCCGATCCCAAAGGCGTGATCCTCACGCACCGCAACTATACGGCCAACGTCGAGCAGTCGCTCACGCGCATCGACATCCCGCCGTACTACCGCACGCTCATCATTCTGCCGCTCGACCATTGTTTCGCCCATGTCGTGGGATTCTACATCATGATCGCCTGCGGCGCCACGGTGGCCACCGTGCAGATCGGCCGCACGCCGATGGAGACGCTCAAAAACATACCGGTCAACATCCGCGAAGTCCGGCCGCACTTCCTGCTGTCGGTTCCGGCGCTGGCCAAGAATTTCCGCAAAAGCATCGAATCGTCGATCCGCGCCAAAGGCCGCATGACCGAAGGGCTGTTCCGGCTGGCGTTGAAGACGGCATACGCCTACAACGGCGACGGTTACCGCCGCGGACGCGGCTGGCGATGCGTCCTGCGACCTGTCGTAGCACTGTTCGACGTCACGCTCTTCCGCAAGGTGCGCAAAGCCTTCGGCGGAGAACTGCGTTTCTTCGTCGGCGGGGAGCGCTGCTCGATGCGGAACTGCAGCGGTTCTACTACGCCATCGGTATCCCGATGTTCCAGGGTTACGGCCTCTCGGAAGCGACACCCGTCATCTCGACCAACTCGCCCCGGCCCCGCAAATGCCGCTTCGGCTCGTCGGGCACGCTGGTACAGCCGCTCGACTGCCGCATCCTCGACGAAGAGGGTCGCGAAGTTCCTCTCGGTCAGAGAGGCCAAATCGTCGTCCGCGGCGAGAATGTCATGGCCGGTTACTGGAAAAACCCCGAAGCGACGGCCGACACCGTGCGCGACGGCTGGCTCCATACGGGCGACATGGGCTACCTGACCGACGACGGATTCCTCTATGTGCTGGGACGTTTCAAAAGCCTGCTGATCGCCTCCGACGGCGAAAAATACAGCCCCGAAGGCATGGAGGAGGCGATCGCCGACGCATCGCAGCTGATCGACCAGATCATCGTCCACAACAACCAGAATCCCTACACGGTCGCCATCGTCGTTCCCAACCGCGACGAACTGCGGCGGCGTTATCAAACCTGCGGGAACGATCTCGCCGCATTGGCGCGGGAGGTCGCAGGCGAGATCGACGCTTTCCGTGCGGGCGGAGTCCATGCCGGCGAATTCCCCGACCGCTGGCTGCCGTCGGCCGTCGCCATCGTCTACGAAGCATTTACCGAGCAGAACGGACTGGTCAACAGCACGATGAAGGTCGTTCGCAGCAGGGTAGAGGAGCACTTCCGCGACCGACTGGATGCGCTTTACACTCCCGAAGGGAAACGTCCCGACAGCGCACAGAACCTCGCTTCGCTGAAAAAACTGGTGGAATAAAGCCTCCCTTACCGAAATACGGGGACGGATCGTTGCGGTTCGTCCCCGTTCGGTTTACCGGCGAAGCCTGCCGCACACGATCCGGCGGCGCGACCGCTCCCAGAACGGGAACAGCCGTCCGACAAAAATTTTACGGCATCGGACAGTCCCGTCGCAACAGCCGGTCTTCTCACGCCCCGTCCCGACAGACCGCGACATCGTACAAAATTATGTGTCGAGAGACGGATTCTACCCGCAGGAACGGTACAACAAGATAACACCATACGATCGATTCAGATTTTTTCGGGCGACGCCCCATAAAAATGCGAAACCAGTTGGAGATTCGCCGTTTTTTATTACTTTTGTCCTGCTTTCGGAGTTTTTCCATCGAAAAGTGACATGCAATGCGGGAGTAGCTCAGGGGTAGAGCATCAGCTTCCCAAGCTGAGGGTCGCGGGTTCGAATCCGTTTCCCGCTCCGGGCTTCTTTGAAAGGAGGAGCAAGAATGAGTAAAAAACCTTATGTATCAACGATATGTAAGGTTTTTTCGTTTTTAGGCGATGTATTCGAGCGCATAAAAAAGCAGGTTGCCCGGACCGAAATCGTGACCTGTTTCGCTCGAACTGAAAAGAGGTCACGATTTACGACCGATGCGTTGAATTACATTGTTTTGCGTCCAATAATCTCTATGCTGCATACGTTTAACCGATTCAACCCAAGCAGCATATGAAACGCACGACATTCAGCGTGGTCTTCTTCTGCAAGAAGACGAAACTCACGAAGAAAGGCAAAGCACCGATCTATGCCCGTATCACGACCTCCGGCCAAATTTCCGAAATCCACACGCAGTGTCAGGCCGTACCGGAACATCGGAACCAGCATTTGGAACGCGGTCTCCACGCAGTTACCGCAAGGTATTCGCCCGAAAAACACGATCACCGAGCAGATCGAGAACCTGAAAGGGCAGCAAGAAACGCCGCCGGTAGATGTTAGATATTACAGCTTTGCAGGCGCAGTGGAAGGCCGTGCGGACGGACTATGACGCCATCGACGAACAATGACGAAAGAAGAAAGAGGAGCCGGCGAAAGCCGAGGAACCTGCGCAGCCCCGCCGCGGGATCGAAGCCGGCAAACTCAAAGGTATGGACGTAGATGCCACGGCCGAAGCCGTCGAGCAAATCGGAACGTTGTTCCACGATCCGAACCCTCGCAATACGAAAAGCAGATCACAGACTCGCAGGGGATAATTGCCGACAAGTACCAGCGAATCGGAAAACTGCAACAAGAGATTAAACGATGCACACCGGATATGAGAAAGAGGTCGCCAACCTTAAACAGAAGGCACAACAGCTATTGAAAACATCCGTCCGCATCGATAACCTGTTCCCGCACGAAAGGGACTGTCGAAATGGGAAAGCTATTGCAAGACCATCGGGCCGAGCGGGGGTCAAGTTCACAGCAAACGCAACAGACGCCCCGTGGTTCGAACAGCAACGAAAGGAATTTGACCAGAAAATCGGAACCGACATCGAACGAGCGGAGGAAAGGCCGGAAATGGAGATTTCACCACAAAGCGGGTCGGAACGAAAAGGCTGTCCCGCTTTCATTTTTCACTCAAACAAATGGCCCCAAATTGAAATAACATTGTTCAGAGTCAATATTGATTTTCAGAATTTTTTTACCGAAATTTGCTTTCGCAACAGCTCGAAAAAAGAAGACGGCAATTGCATTTTCCGGATATGTTTTCTACATTTGCATTGACATATTGGAACCACGGAAAGTGTAAGTTTATTCTTGACTGGACGAACGTAGGAAATTCATCAGTGAAAAGAATAGGCGAATATCTTCTTACGTCGTATCCTTCGGGGGTATAGGCGTGGGGCTGTTGCTTATTTTTCACGAAGGTAATCCTACGACCTGTCCAGTTGAAATAAGTTTTCGGCACCACGCTTTTCTTTTTGTTAAAGCCGCCGAGGTGCGGACGGCATTTTTTCGAAACTTATGAAAAAATTGATTTTGTTGGCGTGCATCATATTGTGCGCCGGGAGTGCGTCGGCACGGCGAGTGGGCGTCTACTGCTTCTTTGCCGACGGAGCGAATGCCGTCTATGAAGACGAGAATCTCAAAGTCATGATCGGAATCGACGGCGGACACCCCTGTTGGATAGTGGCAAACAAATCGGACCGAACGCTCTACATAGACAAAGGAAATTCATTTTCTTACAAAAACAATACGCCGACTTGCCTTTTCACCAATGCATCCTACACGAGCGGTAAGGAGAAAAACTCGGGCGTCGGAATCAATCTGGGAAGTGTCGCCAATGCTGTCGGAATCGGAGGGATTGCCGGAACACTCATGAACGGCATGAACGTCGGCGGAGGACGTACTACACAAAATTCGACGACGATTCAAGAACAGCGTGTGTTAGCTCTCGCCCCTAAGGCGGTCTACAAACTTTGCGATTGGACAATCGATGCTTCCGACTTCGCCCAGATAGGCTTCCGCCCCCGTAAAATCGGCCGGACATGGCATTTCGAGAATACGAACACGCCCTATTCGGTACGAGGCGTATTGCGTTATTCTCAAACGGAAGATTTCGCGGAAACACAGGATATAACAGTGTCGAACTTTGTTAACGACATTGTGCTGGACAAACGCCAAAGCCTCCGTAAATTCAAAAAGGCCCGAGTCGTCAATAATCCTATTTATGCAAATCGTAGTTTTGCGTTTTCCTTGAAGGGCAAAATTACGCTGCAACCGCATACCTCGTCGGAGGCTGCCTCGCTGTTGGAGTCATTGCAGGAGCAGTAGCAGCGTCCGCCTAATTCGAAGGTAGAGAGAGGTAGTTTAAGTCAACATATAAAACTCTTTATCTTCCCGATTACCTCCTGTGACAAAAATATAATACGGAAACCTCCAAAAACAGATCGGTTCAAAACGATTAAAATTATTTCCATCCATAAAAACAAATTCTTATAACCCGTCGACGGAATCGAATCAGCGTATTTAGTTCCGTCGGCGGGTTATGGAATAATATCCGGCGAACGAATATTCCTGTTATCGTGATTAGTTATCCAGAGCGGTAAAGCACGGCGCGAATAACGGAAAGATGAACCGTCGCCAAATCATATAATCAGCAAGTAATATCCGTCAAACGGCTGTTTCAAAGAAACAGCCGTCGACTGAGCAAAAGGAAGTATTTAAGCGTAATAATATTTAGGCTGATAATTCTTCGAAAATCAAGATTCGAGAAACAGCCGGACAAGAAAACGCAAAAAAGCAGAGTTTACGACTGCGTTTCCATATCGTCACCTGTCGATTTACGAACGTATTCATACTATACGGACATTTATTTGCGCCCTATTCCACCGCGATAGGTTAAGATATTTACAGACCGCCACCCTGAATTTCAGGGTCGTCGGACGCACCGTACCTTCAAATCCGAAAAACACCGAGACCAGCTTCCGTCGCCAACCGCTATCGCGTATCAGCTACGATGCCCAGTCCCTGCGCCTCGCACCACAGCCACGCCTTCGTGTCGGCCGTCTTCACCACCTCGAATTCGGCACTGCCGGCTTTCAGAGCGAACCCCGTACCCTCGTAGCGTGCGACTATCGTCACGCCGCTCTGTGGACGGGAAGAGAAGGTGCACGCCAGCACGCTGCTCTGCTCCGTATTCTGGATGCGGAGCGTCGTTCCCTCGCTGTCACGCACCAGCTGATCCTCTGTGCGGCAGAATACCCGCACGGGCACACCATCGCTGTAAAGTCCGTATTCGGTCGCCGCAGCGAGAAATGCCTCGCACTCGGGTGAACCGTTTTCCACGGTCTCACCGCCCTTCTCGCAGGCGGTCATCACTGCGGCGACCGCTAAAACAGCCGCAATTTCCATGCGGAACGCTATATTTCCCATCACTTATTCTACTTTGATATACTTCGTTATAATCTCCGTGCGACCGCCGTCGGTCACGCGTAACTCGACTTCATGTTCGCCGGCCGCAAGCCGCACGACGCTCTCGGTAGTCGTCTCGCCGTCGACCGCCCAGCTCAACTGCGCCTCGTCGGAGACGTTGATCGCTTTCAGCAATACAGGCGCTCCGACGGCATACTCCGACTGCAAAGCCATGCCTGCATAACGGCCGCTCTGTGCCGCCGTCGTGAAATAGGCGATCCGATAGCTCCGCTCCGCCTGGCCGGAAAGCTCGGCGATCCGTACGACATAGTCCTTTGCCGTTCCAAATCATCGATATCGAACTGCGACTCGGCGACCGTCTCCGTACCGATATAGAAAGCCGAATCCATCGGCCGCCACTGCACGCGCCACGCTTCGGCTTCCGAAGCACTCCACGTCACGAAGGCCGAACGCTCGAATGGCTGCACGGCAACCTCGAACGTCCCGTCGCCCCGATCGAACTCGTCGGATCGGAGCAGCGGTACTTCGAGCAGCGTCATGCCCTCCGTTACCGTCGCCGGCACGGCCTGCTCCGGATACCCTTCGCATGTGAGCAGCAGCGAATAGTCGCCTGCCGTCACTTCGTCCACCTCACTTGTGAAGCAGCCGTCGTCGCCGCTGACGAAAGTCGCGACTCGCTCGCCGTCGGCGTCGGACATCTCGATCGTCGCACCGGCCACTGCCTCGCCTTTCCCGTTACATACACGACCGCGCAGCATCCGTCCGTCGACCACCTCTATATCGAACGCCGCAGCCGCACCAGTCGATCCGGCAACGGCACGTACGGTTGTCATACCCGCCCGCAGGCAATGCACGACACCCTTGCCGTCGACCGAAGCGACCGTTTCGTCGGAACTGCTCCACGCCAGCTCCCCGACGGCACCGGAGGGCATCACGATAGCGCGCAGGAGAATCGTGTCGCCCGCAACTGCCCGCTGGCGCCCCTCGATACGAACGTCCTCGATACTTCCTTCGGCCATACGCACCGAGAAACGGATGACGCCCTCCGGGGATTCCGAGATGTCGTACAGTTCGGCCGCCGGCGAGGCACCCGACCAGCTCTGCGCTGCCGGCCGGCTGGCGGCCGAGAACTCCGTGTTTCCGGTCTCGCCGGGATAGGGCATGAACGCCTCATAGCCGTCACCCGAATCGGGACGCGCCGTCACGAGGCGGAAACAGGGATGGCCGGCCACGTCATTAGGCATATTGTAAGTCCAACGGTCGCGGGCCGAGTATCCTTCGACGATCCGCTGCGAACGGTCGACGTGGTAAATCAACATGCCGTGTCCTTTGAGCGCTCTGTCCCATCCCGTCTGCTGACGGTTTTCGAGCAGGAAAAATTCACCTTCGGTATCGGTCGCAATCAGGTAGGCCTCGTTTTGCTGAATGGGATTGAGTTCGTAGTCGCCCGAACGGGTGAGCGTCGTCGGGGTCAGCCATCCCGCCATCATGCGCTCCATCGCCGTGAGCGACGGCGGCGTGCGGCCTCCGTCGTTCCGACTGCCCTGACACATGAGCGACCAGTTGAAGACGCCGACTCCCGAACCGAAATCGCTACCGTTCGTATCGTAGAAATCGGGCCAGCCGAGCACATGACCGAACTCGTGGCAGAAGGTTCCGATGCCGGCCATGCGGCTGTCGAAATCGGGCGAGCCGCTCAGCTCCGACGTACAGGCGTAGACGCACAGCTCCTTGCCGCCGAGCATCTCGCCCGGATAGGATATTTCACCCCGGTGCGGCCACACGGTATTCATACCGCCGCCGTCGGATTCGTTGTGACCGGCATAGTAGACGAAGACGTTGTCGATTTTACCGTCATTGTCGAAATCGTACTGAGAGAAGTCGACGCCGGCACGCTCCGCCTTGTGGCAGGCCTCGATAATCATTCGTTCGGCATTCTCGTCGCGATAATCAGTATTGGCGCCGTAATAAGCGACGGGATGGTCGAGCGTCACAGGGCCCACCACGTCGAAGGTCGGACGGAACCGTCCTCCCGAGTTATCGAGGTAGTAGTCACGCGCACTGCCGAGCGCTCCGTTGTCAGAATACCCCTCCTCATTGAGCATCCGTTCGAAAGCACGCTGCGGATCGGGCACCGTGAAACCGACGTCACTGAACGCCGCCAGAATCACCACCGAACGGATTTCGCCCGTCGTAGGGAATCCCGTTTCCAGTCCGGCGCGCGTCTCGCTGCGCAGCCTATGCGCGCGAGCGCGCAACGCCGTCGCCACCACGCCCGGGCGCAACGTCTCCAACAGCCGGCGTTCGTCGGCTGTGCGGCGGCCGCGCTCAGACACGCGGACATTGCTGCGCACGGGACGGCCGTCACGCTCGACCAGATAATAGTAGAAACCATCGGGACCCTGATCGACGGAATAACCATCGGAGGTGACAGCATAGTGGAAAAACTCGTCGCCGCAAATTCGCAGCGACAGCGTCGTGCCGTCCGCCTGCCGCACACGGGCAAGCCTGCCGGTATCCGCCGCCCGTAGCGATGTCGGCACGCATATCATTGCGACGGCCAGCACGCATGTCGCAAACCGTACAATCGTTTCGTTCGCTCGATTCATAAATGACGATACATGATAGCAGCACGAGGAGTGCCGCATCGGTTCGAGTAGCTAATGTACGAAAAAAATTTGAAACGAACGTTTTTTATGATTTTTTCGTATCTTTGACTGTGTCTTAGATACTCCGTCTCGGCATAATCAAGCTAACGCTTGCTTCTGCGCTCGACTTTTCGTATCTTTGACTGCGTCTTAGATACTTCGTCTCGGCATAATCAAGCTAACGCTTGCTTCTGCACTCGACTTTTCGTATCTTTGCATACGGATGGGACGGCGGGCCGCACGGGCTGCGGGAGAAGCCCTCCTGCGGATGGATTCCGCTTCGGTGGCGATCGGGCGATACTTGCCCGCATGGGCGGAGCCGAAGGATGGGAAAGCCGCCTCGGCCGGCCGCGCGGACCGAACCGCGTCGGAACCGACAAGATTGATTATGAAAAAAGTCCTTACCTTTTCCCTTTTACTCGTGTTGGGGCTCGTCGCCTCGCAATTGCTGCCGGGGCTGCTGGGTGCCGATTACGCTTCGTTCAAGCTGTGCTCCGATACGCTGTTGTACGTCTGTCTGGCCTTTATCATGATCAACGTCGGCCGGGAGTTCGAGATCGAAAAGGGCAGTGGCGCTCCTATGTAAGCGACTATTTCATCGCAATGGCCACGGCTGCCGTGCCGTGGATTTTCATTACGCTCTACTACATGTTCGTGATGCTCCCGCCGTCTACTGGGGCGACGCCGAAGCATGGAAGGAGAACCTGCTGCTGAGCAGGTTCGCCGCCCCGACCTCGGCCGGTATCCTCTTCACGATGCTGGCGGCGCTGCACCTCAAATCGAGTTGGATGTATCGGAAAATTCAGGTGCTGGCGATTTTCGACGACCTGGACACCATCCTGCTGATGATTCCCCTGCAAATAGCGATGATCGGCCTTCAATGGCAGATGTTCGTCGTCGTGGCGATCGTGACGCTGTTGCTGGTCGCGGGGTGGCGGAAACTGGGGCATTACGACCTGCGGCAGGACTGGAAATCGATCCTGCTCTACGCCGTCGTCGTTTTTGCACTTACGCAGGGGCTTTACGCGCTCACCGCTTTGCTGTTCGGCGAGTCGGGCGGCATTCATATCGAGGTGCTCCTGCCCGCCTTCGTGTTGGGCATGACGATGCGTCACCGCCATGTGGATTCGGCGGCCGAGGCGCGCGCGTCGTCGTTCGTGTCGTTCCTGTTCATGTTTCTGGTCGGCGTCAGTATGCCGCTGTTCATCGGCGTGCAGCACGCCGAGGCATTGTCCGGCCATCATTCGGTGACGGGCTTGCAGCCCATGATGTCGTGGGGACGATCGCCGTGCATGTGCTGATCGTCTCGCTGCTGTCGAATCTCGGCAAGCTCTTTCCCGTCTTTTTCTACCGCGACCGCAAACTGAGCGAGCGGCTGGCGCTTTCGATCGGTATGTTCACACGCGGCGAAGTGGGCGCCGGCGTGATCTTCATCGCGCTGGGGTATAACCTCGGCGGCCCGGTGCTGATCGTCTCGGTGCTGACGATCGTGCTCAACCTGATCCTCACGGGCGGCTTCGTCCTGCTGGTAAAACGGCTGGCGCTGAAAGCCTACGGGACGCAGCCGTCATAGGGAAGTTTCGTCCAAAATTTGTTTATTCGGGAAATTATACCTATCTTTACGGCGTAATAATCTTTCGCGCCGGCTTTCGGAGCCGCTCTTCTCCCCGTTATTTTATTACGAATCCGTCGAATCCGACTGCCCGAACCGAAGGGCGGGAAGCGCGTCGTAAGGTATCGATCCGGCCGGCGAAGCGAAGGTGCGAAGGGTGAAGCGCCCGCAACGGGTGTTTACGGGAAATGTCAATATGAAATCCGGCTCCGCAGGATGCCGTAATACGAGTTCGGCGAGATTCCATATTCACACGACTTTACAATTATCGATAAACTTATCTTACGTCGGACTCACGGATAAATACATGAATTTTCAGGAATTGAATTTGCCGAATGCGCTGTTGCGCGCATTGCGGGACAAGGAATACGAACGACCCACGCCCATTCAGATGCAGGCGATCCCCGCCGCTTTGGAAGGCAGGGATATCCTCGGTACGGCCCAAACGGGTACGGGCAAGACGGCAGCCTTCGCGCTGCCTGTTCTGGCGAACCTGCTGCGTCGGCCGCCCGTCGGCCGCGGACGTCCGATCCGGGCGCTGATCCTCACGCCCACGCGCGAACTGGCGTTGCAGATCGACGAGTCGCTCGGCGACTACGCCAAGTACACGCCGCTGCGTACCTGCGTCGTTTTCGGCGGCGTGAACCAGCGTCCGCAGATCGACTGCTTGAAGCGCGGCGTCGACGTGCTGACAGCTACGCCGGGGCGTCTGCTCGACTTGATCGGGCAGGGGCATATCTCGTTGAAGCAGATCGAATTTTTCGTACTTGACGAGGCCGACCGGATGCTCGACATGGGATTCATCCACGACATCCGGCGCTTGCTGCCGTTGCTTCCCGGACAGCGCCAGACGTTGCTCTTCTCGGCGACGATGCCCAAGACGATCGAACGGTTGGCCGCCGATCTGCTGAACGATCCCGTGCGCGTCGCCGTCGAACCGGTGGCATCGGTGGTCGATACGCTCGAGCAGCGGCTCTGCTACGTGGAGAAACCCGAAAAGAAGCAGGCCCTGATCTCGGCGCTGAAAGAGAACGACGGCCGTTCGGTGCTGGTCTTCTCGCGCACGAAGCACGGCGCCGACCGCATCGCGCGGATCGTGTCGAAGGCCGGTATCGGTTGCGACGCGATCCACGGCGACAAGTCGCAGACGGCGCGCCAGCGCGCCCTGTCGAATTTCAAGGCGGGAAAAACGCGCGTGATCGTAGCGACCGACATCGCCGCGCGCGGTATCGATATCGATCAGTTGGAAATGGTCATCAACTACGACTTGCCCGATGTCGCCGAGACCTACGTGCACCGGATCGGCCGCACGGGCCGTGCGGGGCATTCGGGGATGGCCCTGACCTTCTGTGCATCGGACGAACGTCCCATGCTGGCCGACATTCAGAAACTCACGGGCAAGAAACTGCGCGTGATCGCAGGCTAAGGCCGGTCTCTGCGGAAAACCAACGATGCCCCGCATCCGTGATGGATGCGGGGCGTCGCCATCGTTCGCTTCCCGTCATGCTCCGCGTTCGGCCTCCAACGCCTCCGCTTCGGTGCGGTATCGGGCCGCTTCGCCGCAGGCGCCCCGCCGTTCGCAGAGGTCGGCCAGCAACATGAGGGTACGGACCAGCGAACGAAGATGGTTGCACCGTTCGAAGGGATCTTCGCACAGTTCGCGCAGTATGGCGGCCGATGCGAGGTAGGCCTCTTCGGCGCGGGCATCGTCGTGCATCTCCTCGTAGAGTCGTCCCAGCGATCGTCGGCACTGTGCCGTTGCGGGACGGTAGCGGTGCGGGTCTTCCCCGTCGAACTCGGCGTGTTTGTCCAATGCACGCAGGTACATGCGTTCGGCCTCGCCGAAGCGCCGTGCGTCGGCATGGAGGTTTCCCAACTGCCAGAACGTCGAGGCTACGTCCTCGCCGTAGACGAGCGGCGCAGCGGCGGCCATGCTTTCGTAAGCGGATAGCAGGCCGAGCAGCACCTCCTCGGCGCGGTCGTCGTCGAGACGAAGGCTCAACTGTTGGAGATCGCTCATCAGCGTAAGGCGGTTGAGCGTCAGGTCGCGCCGCCCTCGGTAGCTGTCGTAGTTGCGGAGCGCCTGCGTGAACAGGCGAAACGCCGTGCGGTAGGAGGCGGGCGTGTGGCGCCACCAGTAGAATTTTCCCAGCGTATGCTGTGCCTCTGCGAGTCTGGGACGGTAGGTGTTCGGGCGTCGTTCGACGGCCTTTTTCGTAGCGGGCGACCTCTGCGCGGCAGCGGGCGATGCATTCGCGCAGCCAGGCACGGTGTTGCTCCCGTTCGGCTCTTTTGTCGGAGTTCATGGTCGGTTGGGATAAGGATTGAAAAAAACGCTGCGGTAGACCGGATCGGCTGCCGCAGCGTTTTCTTTCGGGTTCGGCAGCGTGCTACCAGTTGAGAATCTTCTTGAAATCGAAGACTTCGGGGTCGGCCACGTACGCCTTGGCAGCCTCGTAGTCGGCCGGCGTGATGTAGTTCATCAGGTTGTCGATTACCTGCTGGATCTTGTCCGAGTCGATATTGACCAGACGGGGCGGAATCTTGCCCGTGGCGGGATCCTGCAAGTCTTTGAGATAGAGCGGCGACACGAAGCCGTCCTGGCTGATGTAGACCATGCAGCCCGTCTTGCCCTCCGAGAAGAGTTTGTAGACGCCCATGCCCAACTCCGAGCAGTAGACCAGATCGTAGGCGATCGGAGTCTGGCAACGTACTTCGTAACCTATCTCTACGGGACGCGACTTTACCTTGATTTTCAGTTCTTTGAGCTTGTTTTCCAGCATCTCGTTGAAGATATGCGCCTTCGATACTTTGCCCAGTTCGGGATGGCCGTGCTCGTCGTAGGAGAAATGGATGCCCGATTTCTTGATCTCTTCATCGCTCAGGGCGTGGAACACACCTTCCGAGATCATGGCCACGCCGTAGTCGATGCCCATGATCTTGCGCTTGATGATCGACGAAACGACCAGGTTGACGATCTTCTCGACGGTGATCTCCGTCTTGTTGAACATCTCCGGAATGACGATCATCGGGTAGTGGCAGGCCGAGCCGATGCCGAAGGCGAGGTGTCCTGCCGAACGGCCCATGGCCGCTACGACGAACCAGTTGGCCGACGTGCGTGCGTCGTTGTAGACAGCGCGGCCGATGACCGTTCCGCCCTCCTTGGCCGACTGGTAGCCGAACGTCGGCGTGCCGGCCGGCAGCGGCAGGTCGTTGTCGATCGTCTTCGGGACGTGGATGTTGGCGATGGGGTAGTGCTTCGCTTCGAGGAACTTGGCGATGCGGTTGGCCGTCGACGCGGTGTCGTCGCCGCCGACGGTCACGAGCAGCTTGACGTTGTTCTCGGTGAAGAAATTGAGGTTGAAATTCTCCTCGAAATCCTTGTCGGTCGGTTTGAAACGGCTCATCGTGAGGTACGAACCGCCCTGATTGAAGATGTAGTCGGCCTGCGTGAAAGTCAGGTCTTCGTAGCGGGGCGAGGGATTGAAAAGACCCGAATAACCGTAGTGCAGACCGATCACGCGATACCCTTTGGCAAGGAACGTTTTGGCGACGCTGCCCACCACCGTATTCATGCCCGGTGCGGGACCGCCACCTGTAAGAATTGCAATTGCCTCTTTCATAGTGCTTTAAAGTTATGATTGTTCAGATGTTCCGAATCTGTTCTTTTCGCGTCCAAAATTACAAAATATTTTAATAAACCCGAAACAATCCTCGGCAAAATTCCGGCCGGTCGGGACAAAAATCTACCTTTGTCCCTCGCCGGCCGGTTTTCCCGGAATGCGGGCGGAGGCAGTCCGTCGTATGCCGGACGGCAAGGAGTTCCGTTTCCGAGCGGCGAGGGGCGTCTTTCGTCTCCGTCGGCACGGCGTTTGGAAAAAAGAAGGACGGTCCGCTTCGTGCGGACCGTCCACCACTGGGTGAAAATGTATGATTGTTACTCAACTACTTTCACATTGATCGCCTGAATGCCCTTGCTGCCCTCGCCGAGTTCGTATTCAACTTCCTGCTTCTCGTTGAGAGCCTTGAAACCGTCTTTGACGATGCCCGAGTAGTGAACGAACACTTCCTTACCGTCTTCGCCAGTAATGAATCCGTAGCCTTTCTTGCCATCGAACCATTTAACTTTGCCTTTCATAAAAATAGAATAATAGATTTGTCTGGCAAAGTAAAATAAAAACAATTGAATGTCAAAACTTTTTTGGCTTGTTTTTTGAACCGATTCATGAAAAAATGCGAAATTATGCATATATTTGTCTGTGAATTCGGCAAGAAACGTGACCGATAGAACTAAGAATATGAATGCCAGAATCATAACCGCGCTGCTCGCTCTGCTGGGTTTCGGAGCGGCCTGTTCGGGCGTGAAGGAGACCGCGAAGAGTACGGACAGCCGTGCGGATAGCGTGAGGGTCCAACGGCCGATCCGCCTGATGTACGGCGTGCCGGTGCGCGAATTCCAGGCACGGCCGCTGGCCGATTCGGCTCGCGGCGAAGGGCGGCTTCCGTCCGCCGAGGCGCAGCCGGAAGATGTTCCGGCGAAGTGACGGCGCCCTTTCTGCGATACGAAAACCCCGGCTTCCTTGCGAACCGGGGTTTATTGTGAGCGGGACCTGCGCCCGCGATCGGATTGTCTGAAAAAAAGAAAGAGACCGCTCTTTCGTGATCTCTTCCCTAATCGATGTTCGACTTGTTCGATTCCAGAACTTTGAGGAACCAGTCGGAGGTCATCATGTCCAACAGTTTGTTGGTGAGGTTGCTCTTCAGCGTCCGCGAGGCAACCACGGTGTTTTTGATCATTCGTACCATACTTAACCTGAATTGCGATCCGCGTTCGAGTCGCCTCTGCGGCGGATCTGTTTTCTAACCTTAACCGATGCAAAGATAATACAAATAAAGGTAAGTTGGTAAATATTTTTAATAAATTTTTCAGAAAATTTAATAAGATATATTACTGTATATGATAATCAGTTTGTTGCATGATTCGAAAGATATTCCCTTTTGGGGGGCTTACGAGTGTCGGTTTGGCAGCATCGGAACGTTGAACCGGCATTTTGGCACTTTGGTGCGGCCGCAGCGGAAGAATCGTATGGAATTATCCCGATCCCGTTTCGTGTTGTTGCGACGATTGCGTATGGCGTTTCTTTCTCCATTTTTTCGCCTCGGTACAGTCTGAACAAGTTCGGCTCTGTACACGGCTTAGCGAAAACGTTTTCCCTGATTGTCCGAAGAACGGCAGTCCGCAGCTACCCGACACAGGGATATGCTCTGTTCGCAAGAGTTCGCACGCATCCTTCGCCGGCTATGGACGGCGATGCGACTCAGAGAAGGATAGTCCCGAAAGTTATTCCCGGTAGATGAGCGCTACGGCCGAGACCGAGACGCCCTCTTCGCGGCCCTCGAAGCCGAGCCGCTCGGTCGTGGTGGCCTTGACCGAAACGCAGTCGACACCGATTCCCATGACGGCGGCCAGCGTCCGGCGCATCCGGTCGATGTGGGGGCGCAGTTTGGGTCGCTGCATCCGGATCGTGCAGTCGACGTTGCCGATGCGGTAGCCTTTTGGGCGAGCAGCTCCGCGACGCGGTGCAGCAGCAGTTTCGAGTCGATACCCTTGTAGTCGTCCGACGTGTCGGGGAAATGCAGCCCGATGTCGCCCAGCGCGGCGGCGCCCAGCAGTGCGTCGCAGAGGGCGTGGATCGCCACATCGCCGTCCGAGTGGGCGACGCACCCCTTGTCGTGTTCGATCCCGACGCCGCCCAGCACGAGGGGCAACCCTTCGGCCAATGCGTGTACGTCGTATCCGTGTCCGATTCTGAAAAGCATGGGCATCAATCGTCTAAGTCGTTGAAATAATCTCGGTCGATCCGTTTGATTTCATAAGAGAACGCAGTCGTGACCCCGAGTCCGTATTCGATCATGAGCTGTGTCAGTTTCTCTCCGTCGATTTTGACCAGTTTGACTCCCTGGGGTTTGTAGGATTGCGCCTCTTTGGTGAAAGAGGAAGTGGTGATAAAAATCCCTTTCGTACTTCCCTGTCCGGCGAGTGCACCCACGAATTTTTGCAATTCGGGACGTCCGACTGTATTGTTCCTGTTCCATTTCTTGGCCTGGATATGGACGACGTCCAGACCCAGCTTGTCCTCCTTGATGATACCGTCGATTCCTTCGTCTCCCGTGCGTCCGATTGCCTGTCCCGCATCTTGAATCGAACCGCCGTAGCCCATCTTGACCAGAAGCTCGACGACGAGCCGTTCGAAAAATGCGAAATCCTGCATCAGTACGACATCCAGCAGTTCGGACGACAGTTTATTGTGTATCTGTTCGTAGGCGTGGGCGATCGTTTCTTCCGGATCGATAGCAGGCGCGCACTCGTTTTCCCGCGTCTTGTCGTTGCGGGACGACGGGGCGTAGAAATCGACGAAATTCGGGTATCCCGTCAGGTAGGTTACGTCTATTTTCTTTTGGATTTTAAAGCCTTTATTCCCAGAGAGGTGATCGAGAGTATCCCTCTTTTTTCTCTGTTCGAGCAGTCCCGCCTTCTTTAAGTAGGTTTTTGCCCAGCCGACGCGACCTGAAAAAAGTGCACGATGGCCGCTGGGAGCTAACTGTTCCCGTTCTTCCCGGGTGAGTTCGAATCGGTCGGCCAGTTGCTCTATGACGTTTTTGAAGAGATGCTCCTGTCCGTCCTGAATACATTCCAGCAGAGGCCGCATCAGTGTTTGGTAGTCCGGAATCATGGTGTTCGATTATATCAGACAAAATTAAGTAATTTCTCTTTAAAATGGATATTCTTTTGTAATTTTGTGCATATTCAAACCGAAACAGAGATGACAGATTTGACGAAACTCGCACCCTGCGAGGTGTGGACGGAATTCGAGGCGATCACGCGCGTACCGCGGCCCTCGAAGAAGGAGGAGAAGATACGCGACTACCTGGTAGGCTGGGCGAAGGAGCACGGATTGGAGTACCGGTGCGACGCGACGGGCAACGTCGTGATCCGCAAACCGGCGACGACCGGTTACGAAGGGCGTCCGACGGTGATTCTCCAGTCGCATATGGATATGGTCTGCGAGAAAAATTCGGACGTGGCGTTCGACTTCGAGCACGACGCGATCCGCACCCGCATCGACGACGGCTGGGTGCGTGCCGAGGGGACGACGCTCGGCGCCGACGACGGGATCGGCATGGCTGCCGCACTGGCGATGCTGGCCTCCGCGACCGTCGCGCATCCGGCACTCGAAGCGCTCTTCACCGTCGACGAGGAGACCGGCCTGACGGGAGCGTTCGGGTTGGGCGAGGGGATGCTGACGGGGAAGTACCTCATCAACCTCGATTCGGAGGACGAGGGCGAACTCTTTATCGGCTGCGCCGGCGGCGTGGATACCGTGGCCAAATTCAGCCCGATGGTGACGCCGGCGCCCGACGGGTTCGAATATTTCCGTATCGACGTCAAGGGGCTGGCCGGCGGCCATTCGGGCGACGACATCGAGAAGGGGCGCGCCAACTCCAACAAGCTGGTGGCGCGGCTGCTTTACGAGCTGCTGCCCTACGGGCCGGTGCTGAACCGTTTCGACGGCGGTAACCTGCGCAACGCCATTCCGCGCGAGGCGTTCGCCGTCTTCGGCGTTCCCGCCGAGACGGCCGGCGACGTGTGCGAGCGCTGCCGTGCGTTCGCCGTCGAGATCGTCGAGGAGTTCAAGTATACCGAACCCAATTTGCAGATGACCCTGAACAAGATCGAGGGGGTCGAATGGGTACTCGATCCCGTGACGATGCAGTCGCTCGTCGGGGCGCTCGTCGGTCTGCCTAACGGCGTGCTGGCGATGTCGCACGCCGTCGAAGGGCTGGTCGAGACCTCGTCGAATCTGGCATCGGTGAAGTTCGGTGCCGAGGGGATCGTGGTCACTACGTCGCAGCGTTCGTCGGTGGAGAGCGCCAAGCGTTATGCCGCACAGACCGTCGAGGCGGTGCTGCGGCTCTCCGGCGCCGAAGTCGCTCATTCGACGGTTATCCCGGCTGGTCGCCCGATCCCGATTCGTACCTGCTGCACGTCACGGAGCAGTGTTACGAGCGGCTTTTCGCCGTGAAGCCCAAAGTACGGGCCATCCATGCCGGATTGGAGTGCGGGCTGTTCTTGGAGAAATATCCGGAGTTGGACATGGTGTCGTTCGGCCCGACGCTGCGCGGCGTGCATTCGCCCGACGAGCGGCTGGAAATCGCCACCGTGCAGAAGTTCTGGGATCTGCTCTGCGCCGTGGTGGGGAGTCTCTGAGCGTCGGAGACCTGAAAAGAGAGGAGCGTCGTTATCCGACGCTCCTCTCTTTTCGGTCGGTGCGGTTCCATGCCGGCCGCTGTTCACCGGTTCCGACGGGCTGCCCGGCAATCTACTGTTTGCCGCCCTGCTTGTTGCCGCCGTCCATCATGTCGTCGTTGGAGATCGACTTGCGGGTTTTCCTGACCTGGACGTTCTGCTTTCCGAAGCGCCAGTAGGCGCCGATCGAGAACTGGCGCGAATGGTTGCGGCTGCGGCTCTGCGAGCGATAGGTCGGGGTTTGCGCCGTGGAGCTGTACGTCTGGTATTTGTGAAGGGGTTGTAGCAGCTGACCGAAATCTGCAACTTCTTGTCGAAGAACTTCTGCGAAAGGGTGGCATAGGAGTAGAAGTAGTCGCCCGACTTGCGGCCCAAGTTTGCGCTGCCGCTGTTGTATCCTTCGCCCAGCGAAACGGTGGCCGCTTTCCAGAGCGCGATGTTCATGTTGAGGTTCTGGTCGAAGGTGAACTCCTCGGTGGAGATCTCCTCTTGGGGCAGCCGGTAGTGGCTGTAACCGCCCCGCCCGTTCAGCGCGAAGGAGAACTTCTCCGAGGGGGAGTAGTTGACCGAAAGCCGTGCGCTGGCCGTGCGCTCGCGCACGTTGTTGCTGTACGTCGTGTGCGAGACGCCCTGGTCGTCGACGCTCGTCCAGCTCGAAATGCCGTCGTTCGACAGGTGGCCCGACAGGGGTGAAGGTGCCGCTCCATTTGGGGGAGAAATAGTTGTATTTGAGCGACAGCGTATGTGTCGTCGATGCTTCCAGATCGGGGTTGCCCTGCGAGGTATTGTAAGGGTCGCTGTCGTCGAGGTAGGTCGACAGCATCGAGATCGAGGGACGGCGTAGCCGTTCGGTGATACGAGAGCGAGAGGTTGTGCCCGTCGCGCGGTTTGTAGGTGAAGCTGAGGTAGGGGGATGAAGTTCAGCAGGCGGTTGCCGTAATCGTAGATTCCCTCCCGGCTGTTGTCGGCGTCGGCATGGTTCCACGTGCGCTCCATGCGCACGCCGGCACGCGCCGATACCTTCGAGAATTTCAACCCGTAGCCGAAATAGAGCGAGAAGATCTGCTGCCGCTGCCGCAGGTCGTCGTACTTGGTCATGTTCGTCGGATCGAACCCGACGGGATCGATCCACGGGATCTCGTTCTGGTAGCCTTTGTTGATCCGGTAGATATATTTGCTGCCGGCTTCGACGTAGTGGTGTTCCGCGAGCGGGTTGTAGTAGTCGAGCTGGAAGGTGTTCGTGAAGCTCCGGCTCGTATGGCGCTTGTAGAGTTGCGAAGAGGGGTAGTTCAGCACGCCGTCGTAGGTGACGAGATTGTAACCCTTGTCGGGGTCGATCTCGACCATGTCCGAAACAGTGAGCGTATGTTCGGGCTTGCGGAAACGCCGCTCGTAGTTGGCGCCGACCTGAAATCCCGTGTAGGGGTAGTTGTCGTAGTCGTGCGTGTCGTAGGCGACGGTCGGCGTTTCGGCGGCGTCGGACATGCGGATCCGGGTGTCGGAGCTGTTCTTCCATGCGCCTGTCCAAAGCGATCCTTCGAGGGTGACGAGGTTGAGCGTATCGGATTGGTAGCTCAGGTTCAGCGTGACGTATTCGTTGTGGCCCTTGCCGTAGCCGGTCGATTCGGAGGTGTGGTAGCGCTGCTGTTCGGAGGCGAAATTCTCGCGCCGGCTTTCCGATGTGTAGGGGCGGTTCCTGCGGTTCATCTGAAAGAAGAACGCCTGGACCGAAGCGGCGAACTTGCCCTTCTGGACGGAGAGAGAGGCTCCGCCGTATTGCTGGCGGGTGTCGAGTCCCGTGTTGTAGTTGAGGCTGCCGTTGTAGCCGTCGAACTCCTTGCGGGCGGTGATGATGTTGATGATGCCGCCCGCGCCTTCGGCGTCGTATTTCATCGAGGGTTCGGTGATGACTTCGATCTTCTTGATCTGCGAGGCGGGCATACTGCGGATCACGTCCTTGAAATTCTTGAACATCGCCGACGACCGTCCGTTGACCAGCACCTTGAAATCGCTCTGTCCGTTGAGCTTCACGTTGCCCTCGGCGTCGATGGTCAGCTGCGGCACTTTGCGCAGGATCTCTTCGAGTGTCGACGATGCGGCCTGCGGATCGTCTTCGACCGAGTAGGTCGTTTTCTCGGCGTCGGCCGTGACGAGCGGTTTCTGGATGGTGACCGTCACCTGGTCGATGTCCACGCCCTGCCGCAAGCGGATCGTACCGGCATCGGTCGCGGCAGTGCGGAGCGTGACGGGCTGCGTTTCGGGATTGTAGCCCACCATGGTGATTTGCAGGCGGTAGTCGCCCGCGGCCTCCGCCGAGAGTTCAAACCGCCCCTGCGCATCGGCGGCGACGGCGGCGACGGCCGTCGAATCGCGCAGCAGGGCCGTCGTGGCGAAGCTCACGGGGGAGTCGTTCGCTGCGTCGACGACTTGGCCGCGCAGCAGGAATTTCTGCTGTGCGGTCATGCTCAGAGGCAGGAGCGACAGCAGCAGGAGAAGCGTTCGTTTTTTCATTTGTCAGGTGTTGGAACCGACGCGTTACGGTGCGCCGGCGAAGTGTCGTGCAAAGGTATTTTGCAGGTTGTTGTCCACAAATATATCGATTCTTTTCCGAAAAAGCAATACCCTCCCCGCAGTGTGCGGATAATCGGGGAAAATCGCTATATTTGTAGTCTAATCAGGCTTATAAACCGTGCGAATAGTTCGTGAAATACTCTTTTCGGTTTTGTTGTTGCGCTGTTCGGGCGTGCTTGCGCAGGTGTTCGACGACGAACCCTATTACCCCTTTGCACCCCTACGAGGAGGAGCGGATGCCCGAATTGGAGAGCGATTCGCTGCTTTTTTACCGTGCCGTGCAGCAGGCTGACGACCTTTGGGCGGAGGTGTCGGCATTCCGCTTTTCGGCTGTTTCGTATCGCCGGCGGGGCGAAGACTATGCCTTGTCGCCCGTTTTGCTGGAAGGTGCGGAGGTGTCGTGGCGTTATCTGACCGCGCTTCGGCGGTTGCAGGCCGAGACGCGGTATGTCGCCGGTGCACGTCCGCAGGTAGGGAGGCTTTCGGTCGGTGCCGGAGCGACGGCGGTGTCGCTCACCGAATACGATCTGGTGCCGGGCGGGGCGCTGGCCCTGCGTGCGGCGACCCGCAACTATCGCGCCGGTGCCGAAGGCTCGCTGGCGTTCGAACTGCCCCGCAGGTGGCACCTGGCCGTGACTGTCGACGGGCGTTTCGGGCGCGATGCGCTCGTCGACGGCGTTTATACGCGGCAGACGACAGCCGCCCTGCGCGTCGGCCGCCGCACGAGGGGCGACGGATACTGGACGGCGGTGTTCGTCGTGCCGTTTGCCGAGCGCGGTTTGCGTTCCTCTTCGGTGGAGGAGGCGTTTATGCTGCGGGGTTCCAATTACTACAATCCCGCATGGGGTCGTCAGGCGGGCGATGTGCGTAACAGCAGGGTGCGGCGCGAGGGGTTGCCGCTGGGTATCGCCGCTTATTGCGGCCGGATCGGCGTGTCGACGCTGTTGCGGGCATCCGCCGCGGTCGAGACGGGCATACGGTGCCAGAGTTCGCTGGCCTGGTACGACGCTTCGACGCCCCGTCCCGACAACTACCATTACCTGCCCAGTTACTTCACGGGCGAGGCGTTCGAGGCCGTCGACGCCGTGTGGCGCGCCGGCGACGAACGCTATACGCAGATCGACTGGGCGGAGCTCTACCGCCGTAACCGGATGCAGCCCGACGGCGAGGCGCTCTATGCCCTCGAAGATCGGGTGGAACGTCCGCTGCGGATGCAGACGGCGATTCGTATCGAGTCCGAGGTCGATCCGCAGTTGACCGTCGCCTGCGCGCTCAGGGTCGATTACGATGCGCCGCGCCGGTATAAACAGCTGCGCGACCTGCTGGGTGCCGACCGTCTGACCGACATCGACCGCTTCCTGCTCGACGACGCGACCTACTCCAACCGTTTGCAGAACGACCTGCGCCACCCCGACCGGACGGTGGGCGAAGGCGACCGTTTCGGCTACGACTACCGCACCGTCCGCTGCGAGGTCGCGGCCGACGGTGTGGTGCGCTACCGTTCGGACCGGTGGATGGCGGCGTTCGGCGCAAGCGTGGGGCGCTGCGTCGTCCGGCGGCGCGGATTCTATGAGAAGGAGTTGTTTCCGGGCGCCGGCTCTACGGCGGTTCTTCGCGGTTGCGGTTCACACCCTACGCGTTGCGGGCCAGCGCCGGCTATGCCTTTTCATCGCGCAGCTATCTCGAAATCTCGGCGTCGGCGTCGGCCGCGGTGCCCGACGTGGAGGATCTGTTTTTGCAGCCGCTCTACAACAACCGGACGGTGGATGATCCGTCCCTGTCGCGCCGCTACGGCGCCGAACTGGGTTTCGTCCGCACGGGCGGGGCCTTCGAGCTGCGGGTGACGGGCTACCTCGCGGCGACGCGGGACGAAATCCGCACTACCCGTTTTTTCGACGACCTCTCCTACGAATACTGCGATATGACGGTGCGCGGCATCGGCCGGCTCGATTACGGCGCCGAGGCGGCGGCCCGACTGCGCCTTACGTGGAATTGGAGCCTGTCGGCCGCCGTCGGTGCGGGCAGCCACACCTATGCGACGAATCCTTCGGTATGGCTCTACACCGATGCGGGCAACGAGCTTCGCGCCGACGGCGTCACGAGTTACATGAGCGGTCTTCGGCCCGGCAGCACGGCCTCGCTGGCCGCGACGGCAGGCGTGCATTATTTCGGCCGTTCGGGGTGGTATTTCTCTGCCGATGCGTCGCTGGTCGCCGGACGATGGGTCGCGCCGTCGTTCCATTACCGGACTTCGCGTGTGGCGAACCAGGCCTCCGATTCGCCCGAAACATTCGCTCTTTTCATGGAGCAGGAGCGGCTGGACGACTCCTTTACGGCCGATGTCTCGGCGGGGAGAATGTGGCGGCTGGGCGCGTCGAGACTGTCGGTCACGCTGTCGGTACGCAACCTGCTCGACGACCGTCGCACGGTCTACTCCGCCTACGAGTCCGATCGGGTGCGGCGCCTGCGCAGCGGTGCCGAGACCTTTTACCGCCCGTTCGCTACGAGCCTGCTCTATGCCTACGGCCGCAGCGCGACGTTGACCGTGAGTTATAAATTCTAAGAAAATCGTTGGAATTTGTTTTTAATTTCGCTAAATTGCTCTCGTAAAATTAAAACATATCGTTATGATCGTCGGAATTCCAAAGGAAATTAAGAACAACGAGTATCGCGTATCGCTTACGCCGGCTGGAGCCATGGAGCTCGTTCGGCGGGGGCATACGGTCTACATCCAGAGCGGAGCGGGCGTCGACAGCGGATTCGCGGACAAGGAGTATCAGGCCGTGGGGGCGAAACTGCTGCCTACCATCGAGGAGGTCTACGCGACGGCCGAGATGATTATCAAGGTCAAGGAGCCGATCGCACCGGAGTACGGGTTGGTTCGTCCGGGACAGCTGCTTTTCACCTATTTCCATTTCGCCAGCAGCGAGGCGCTCACGCGGGCGATGATCGCGTCGGGCGCCGTGTGCTGCGCCTACGAGACGGTCGAACGCAGCGACCGTTCGCTGCCGCTGCTGATCCCCATGTCGGAGGTCGCGGGCCGCATGGCCGCGCAGGAGGGGCGCTACTTCCTCGGAAAAGCCGCGGGGCGGCAAGGGAATCCTGCTGGGCGGCGTGCCGGGCGTGAAGCCGGCCAAGGTCTTCGTCATCGGCGCGGGCGTGGTCGGTACGGCGGCGGCGCGCACGGCGGCCGGTACGGGCGCCGACGTCACGATCTGCGACGTCTCGCTGCGGCGGCTTACCTATCTGGCGGACGTGATGCCCCGGAATGTCAAGACGCTCATGTCGTCCGAGTACAACATCCGCGAGGAGCTCAAACACGCCGATCTGGTGGTCGGGTCGGTGCTGATTCCGGGCGCCAAGGCCCCGAAACTGGTGACGCGCGACATGTTGAAACTGATGGAGCCGGGTACGGTGATGGTCGACGTCGCGATTGATCAGGGCGGCTGCTTCGAGACGTCGCGGCCCACGACGCACGAAGATCCGGTCTACTATGTCGACGGCATCCTGCACTACTGCGTGGCCAACATCCCCGGTGCGGTGCCCTATACGTCGACGCTCGCGCTGACCAACGCCACGCTGCCCTATGCCTTGCAACTGGCCGACAAGGGTTGGCGTCGCGCCTGCGCCGAGAACGAAGAGCTGCGGCTCGGTCTGAACATCGTCGAAGGGAAGGTCGTCTACCGCTCGGTGGCCGAAGCGTGGGGGCTTCCCTACGAGCCGCTGCAAAGTTGATCCGCACCGTGTCGGACGATCCGGCCGCCTGCGGGCGGCCGGATCCGTTTGCGGAGACCGGATGCTTTTTCGGGTTCGGCGGCCGGCTTCGATCGTGCGGGCGTCGGAACATGCGCCGGCGTGCGGGGGGAGCGTTTGCGTATTTGCCCGAATTTGCCTATATTCGCCTCTCTAAAAGCGGATTATGATCAAGAATCTTGTTTTCGACTTCGGGGGGGATCATCGCCGACTTCGAGTTTTCGCGGGCGCTGGCGGCGTTCGAACGCGTCGGACTGAAAAATCCGGCGGAATATCTGGACAGCTATCACCAGCGCGGGTTCTTCCGCGAACTCGAAAGCGGCCGGATCGGGGCCGACGAATTCGTCCGGCGGCTGGGCGAGTGCGCCGGTCGGGAGGTGAGTTATGCCGAGGCGCGCGAGGCGTGGCTGGGGTTCTTCCTGCTGCCGGTTCCGCTCGAACGACTGGCCTGTTTGGAGGAGTTGCGCCGCGACTACCGGCTCTATGTGCTGAGCAACACCAATCCCTTCGTGATGGACTGGGCGCGCAGCAGCGAATTTTCGCCTGCCGGAAAGCCGCTCGACGCCTATTTCGACAAGTTGTTCCTCTCCTACGAGATGAAGTGCATGAAACCCGATCGGGCGATTTTCGACCGCATGGCGGCCGAGGCCCCGCTCGTTCCTGCCGAGACGCTCTTCATCGACGACAGCGCGGCCAATGCCGCCGCCGGCGCGGCGTTGGGTTATCGGACCTTCTGCCCGCGCAGCAATTCCGACTGGCGGGAGGAGGTCCGGCGGATACTCGGAGCCGGCGTCTGAACCGCGACGGGGATTTCCGCTTCCGCTTTTCGCAGCAGAGGATCGGCAAAATGCAACCGAGTTTGCTTTTGCCCTCGCTTAATCGTACTTTGGCTGACGCCGAAGATACTCCCGCTCGGCAATGTTCAAATAAATTTGACATTGCCCTCGCTTATTCGTATCTTTGTTCCCCTAAATCGACGTAATATGGCTGGTTCGAACTTTGTAGACTACGTGAAGATTTTCGCCCGTTCGGGGCACGGCGGTGCCGGTTCGGCGCATTTCCGTCGGGAGAAGTTCGTCGCCTTCGGCGGCCCCCGATGGCGGCGACGGCGGACGGGGCGGCAGCATCGTTTTGCAGGGCGACAGTCAGTATTGGACGCTCATCCACCTCAAATACCAGCGCCACCAGTTCGCCGAGGACGGCGAGGGCGGGTCGGGTGCCCGTTCGTCGGGCAAAGATGCGCGCGACATCGTCATCCCCGTGCCGCTGGGCACGGTGGCCAAGCGTGTCGTGGAGAACGAGCAGGGCGAGACGGAGTTGGTGCCCGTGGGCGAGGTGACGGCCGACGGCGAGCGGCTGGTACTGCTCAAAGGCGGCCGCGGAGGACTGGGCAACTGGCACTTCAAGAGTGCGACGAATCAGGCGCCGCGTTATGCGCAGCCGGGCGAGGAGGGCGACGAAGGGGCTTTCGTATTGGAGTTGAAGGTGCTCGCCGACGTCGGGCTGGTCGGATTCCCGAATGCCGGCAAGTCGACGCTGCTGTCGGTCGTGTCGGCAGCCAAGCCCAAGATCGCCAACTACGCCTTCACGACGCTCGAACCCAATCTGGGTATCGTCGAGTGTCGTGACGGCAAGTCGTTCGTCATGGCCGACATCCCGGGGATCATCGAGGGGGCGCACGAGGGGCGCGGACTGGGGCTGCGCTTCCTGCGCCATATCGAGCGCAATTCGGTGCTGTTGTTCATGGTGCCGGCCGATGCCGACGATATTCGCCGCGAGTACGAAATCCTGCTGGGCGAGGTGACGCAGTACAATCCGGAGTTGCTGGACAAGCAGCGGTTGCTGGCCGTGACGAAGAGCGACATGCTCGACGAGCAGTTGATCGCCGAGATGCGGACGCACCTGCCCGAAGGGATTCCGGCGCTTTTCATCTCATCGGTGACGGGATACAACATTCCGCAGTTGAAGGATCTGCTGTGGGAGGCGCTGCATAAGTAATGGAGGAGTTCGACGCCGAAATTTACGATATCGTCCGCCAGATACCGCCGGGCAGGGTCGTGACTTACGGACAGTTGGCGCGGCTCGCGCAGCGTCCCCGTTGGGCGCGGCGGGCGGGACGGGCGCTGGCGAATGCTCCCGAAGGATTGCCCTGTCACCGCGTCGTGAACAGCAGCGGAAGGCTTGCGCCCGGATGGCCGGCCCAGCGGGAGTTGTTGGAGCACGAGGGCGTGACGTTTCGCCGCAACGGCTGTGTCGATCTTTCGAAACACCTGTGGGAGGAAATCGCGCCGATTGCATGAGCCGTGCGGCAGGGAGAGGAAAGAGATTGGTTCTTCGTAAAAATCCACTGAATTTTGCAGTTGCATCGACTGTTCGCCGACGGCGGCAGGATGCACGAACCCTGGTGAGTTGCAGTCCGCCGCATGGGGCGGCGGCGAACTGCCGGCATCGCAAAGCGATGCCGAATGATCCTGATGACTGAGGTGTTTTTGAAAATAAGCAGCGCCGTTCCTCACGGAATCCGCCCCTGCCGCAACGATCGCGACAGGGGCGGATTTTCAGTATCGGCAGCCGGAATTCGGCCGGAGGTCAGACCGTCGCCTCTTTTTTCGGCGGCTGCGTAGTCGCGTTTGCCGAAGATGAGCGACCCGATGCGTACCATCGTCGTTCCGTAGTCCAGCGCCAGCGGATAGTCGTCCGACATGCCCATCGAGAGCGTGTCGAACGAGGAGTCGAAATACGCTTCCAGCTCCTTTTTATATTGTTGCAGCAGTTCGAAGTCGAGCCGTACGCGGAATTCGTTGGAGGTGTAGGTGGCGATACCCATCACGCCGCGCACGCGGACCCCCTTCATGGCTGCCAGTGCACCGCTTTTGACGTATTTCAGCAGCGCGTCGTAGGTCCATCCCGACTTGGTCTCCTCGTCCGCGACGTGGATTTCGAGCAGAATGTCGATTACGCGGCCGTTGCGGATCGCCTCGTCGTTGATTACCCGGATGAGCCGTTCGCTGTCGGCCGAATGGATCAGCGCGACGAAGGGGGGCGATGAGCTTTACCTTGTTGGTTTGCAGGTGCCCGATCATGTGCCATTCGATGTCCTTGGGCAGCGCTTCGTATTTTGCAGCCAGCTCCTGCGGCCGGCTCTCGCCGAAGATGCGCTGTCCTGCGGCGTAAGCCTCTTCGATGAGGGCCGGGGCGTGCGTTTTGGATACGGCCACCAGCGTGACGCCTTCGGGCAGTGTCTCCCGCACGTCCGATAATTGACTTCTGATCGACATACTCTACTCTTTTTTTCGGTTAACGCTCGGGTAAAATTAGATAATTTTTTCGTATTTTTGACCGCAAACCCGATTTTGTTTATGAAGAAGCCTTTATTTTGTCTGCTGACGGTCTTGACGCCGTTCCTTTTGCTCGAAAGCACCCCTGCCGGAGCGTGTACCAACTTCATCGTCACGCGCGGCGCTTCGACCGATTCGACGACGCTGGTGAGCTATTCCGCCGATTCGCATGCGCTGTACGGCTGCCTCTATAAGTTCAACGCACCGAAGGGCGGGTTCCGTCCGGGCGAAATGCTCTCTGTCTACGAGTGGGACACGGGGCGTTATCTGGGCGACATCCCGCAGGTGGAACATCCCTATTCCACGGTGGGGAACATGAACGAACATTCGCTCATCATCACTGAAACGACCTACGGCGGCCGCGGCGAACTGGCCGATTCGACGGGACGCATGGACTACGGTTCGATGATCTACATCACGCTGCAACGCGCCCGCACGGCGCGCGAGGCGATCCGCGTGATGGCCGATCTGGCCGATACCTACGGCTATGCGTCGGAAGGCGAGTCGTTTTCGATCGCCGATGCGGACGAGGCGTGGATCATGGAGGTGATCGGCAAGGGTTTCGAACCGGACGGCAAGGGTGGCAACGCCCGCAAGGGAATCGTGTGGGTGGCGCGCCGCATTCCCGACGGTTATGTGTCGGGCCATGCCAATCAGGCGCGCATCACGACCTTCCCGCTCGACGATCCCGACAACTGCCTCTATTCGCCCGACGTGATCTCGTTCGCCCGCGAGATGGGGTACTACGAGGGACCGGATGCGGAGTTCAGTTTCTGCGACGCTTATGCGCCGGCCGATTTCTCGGCACTGCGTGCCTGCGAAGCCCGCGTGTGGAGTTTTTTCCGCCGCGTGGCCGACGGAATGGACGCCTATACCGACTACGCGATGGGGCACAATCCCGCCAACCGGATGCCGCTGTGGGTGAAACCTTCGAAAAAGGTCTCTCCCAAGGAGGTGTTCGATGCCATGCGCGACCACTACGAGGGGACGCCGATGGACATGACCAGGGATCTGGGTGCCGGCGGTTGCGGGCTGCCGTATCGCTGGCGGCCGATGTCGTTCGAAGTCGACGGTACGGAGTACGTCAACGAACGTGCCACGGCCACGCAGCAGACCGGTTTCTGGCTGGTGGCGCAGGCGAACCGTGCGGCGGGCGACGATCTGGGGATTCTGTGGTTCGGCGTCGACGATGCCGCCACGTCGTGTCTTACGCCGATCTATTGCTCGATCGATCGCGTGCCCGAATGTCTGAGCGAAAACAACGGGTCGATGTTGAAGTATTCCCCACGTCGATGTTCTGGCTCTTCAATCGCGTTACGAATTTCGCCTACCTGCGCTACGACCGCATGTCGAAGGATTTGCAGGCGGTAGCCGATCGGTGGGAGAATCGGGTGCTCGGCGAGGTGCGCGAGGTCACGGCCGAGGCGCGGAAGCTCGAAGGGGAGGCGCGCGTGAAGTACGTGACCGACTATTCGGTGATGATGGCCCAGACCTTGTTCGATCTGTGGAAGCAGATGGACGAATATTTGCTGGTGAAGTATATCGACGGCAATGTGAAGGGCGAGACCGAACCCGGCAAATTCAAGGATAACGGCAACGGCCGCGATATCCCGGGCGAAATACTCTTCCCGGGTTACGACGAGAAGTGGCAGCGCGCCGTGGCGGCCGACAACGGCGAGACGTTGAAAGTAATTAAAAATTAAGGGGTGACGGGTTGTGTAAAGGACAATCCGTCCCGTTGGAAATTCATACGTTATGAACCATTACGATATTCTGGTGATCGGCGGCGGCCCGGGCGGTATGGGCGCTGCGCTCCGAGCCGCGGAACTGGGGCGCAAGACGGCGCTCGTCGAACGCGCCGAGCTGGGAGGCGTCTGCCTCAACTGGGGGTGTATCCCCACCAAGGCGCTGCTCAAAAGCGCGCAGGTCTACCACTATTGCCGTACGGCCGATGCTTTCGGCGTGACGCTCGGCGGCGAGGCGAAGCCCGATATGGCGCGTATCGTCGCCCGTTCGCGCGGCGTCTCGGAGACGATGCGCAAGGGCGTCGGGTTCCTGCTGGAGAAGAACAAGGTCGATGTGTTGCGCGCGGCGAGGCCCGTCTTGCGGGCGAAGGCCGTGTGATCGTGGCCGACGAAACGGTTTCGGCCGACCATATCATTCTGGCGACGGGGGGCGCGGCCGCGCGAAATGTCCTTCATGCCGATCGACCACGAGCATGTCCTCTCGTCGCGCGACGCGTTGGTGCTCGACGAATTGCCCGAATCGATGGTCGTCGTCGGATCGGGTGCCATCGGCTGCGAGTTCGCATCGTTCTACGCTGCGCTCGGCGTGCGGGTGACCGTGGTCGAGTACCTGCCGCAGTTGATGCCGCTCGAAGACGAGGAGGTGGCGCGGACGATGGAGCGGGCTTTCCGCAAACAGCGCATCGCGGTGATGACCTCCACGACGGTCAAGTCCGTGACGGTCGACGGCGAGGGCCGGTGCCGCGTGCGCATCGAAGGCAAGAAGGGCGAGGAGGAGCTCACGGCCGACAAGGTGCTTTCGGCCGTCGGCATCAAATCCAACATCGAGGGGCTCGGGCTGGAGGAGCTGGGCGTGCGTGTCGAACGCGACAAGATCGCGGTGGACGAACACTACCGCACCAATGTCGAGGGGGTCTATGCCGTGGGCGACATCGTGCCCGGACCGGCGTTGGCCCACGTCGCGTCGGCCGAAGCGCTGCACTGCGTGGAACATATCTGCGGCGTCGAATCGGATCCGGTGGATTACTCGGTCATCCCGTCGTGCGTCTTCACTTCGCCCGAGGTGGCGTCGGTCGGCCTGACCGAGCGCGAGGCGCTGGCCCGGGAGATTCCCTATACGGTGGGGCGCTATTCGTTCATGGCCTCGGGCAAGGCTGCGGCCGCCGGCGAACGCGACGGTTTCGTGAAACTCCTTTTCGACGCCGACCGCAAGCTGATCGGGGCGCATCTGGTAGGAGCCAGCGTGACCGAGATGCTCGCCGAGCCTACGCTGGCCTGCCGTCTGGGGGCCACGGCGCGGCAGATCGCCCGCACGATCCATGCCCACCCGACGATGAACGAAGGGGTGATGGAAGCCGCGGCGGCGGTGCCGGAGCGCTGATCGGCGCGGCGGGAGAAAAAGGCGGGGTGCGATCTTGACGGTTGCACCCCGATTTATTGTCGGTCGAAGAGGATTTCGTGGTTGGTGATGCGAAGGCGGTAGCGGCCGTTGAAATACTCGACGATGCCGCAGAGCGTTCCTTCGCCTGCGGGCAGCGGTTTGCGGGCATAGTCGCAGCGGCGGTCGGTGCGGACGACGAATTGCCGGCCGGCCGTATCGAGAAGCGTGCGGTCGGTCGTGACGGGGTCGCCGGTTTCGGGGTCGAAGTCGCACCATGTCGTCGCCTCCTCGGCCAAACGCACCCGGTCGAAGCGTACGTAGCGGCTGATGTGGCGGGGTGCGACCTCCTCGAAACCGAGCGTCAGCGGTTGCCGGCGCGTAGCGGCCGGTGTCACGGCGAGGTAGCGCGCCATGTCGGCCGCGGGGATGCGGTCGACGCAATAGTCGCCCGTGGGGAACGTTCCCAGCAGCAGCGTGCCGCCCTCGCTGCCGAGCGCCAATCCCTGACAGTTGATCGTGACGAAGTCGAACAGGCGGCAGGTGCGGTAGAGCCGTTCGTCGTCGATCGAGAGGACGATGCCGCCCGTGTCGTCCTCTACGACGATCTCCTTGTAGAATTCGCCCGCGGTGTCGTTGGCCACGATGTGTCCCTGAATCGATATTTCCCGCGTGATGCGGGTCGTGCGGTCGTGGTAGAGCGATTTGAGGACGCTGATGCTCTGGACACCGATCGGCGGAACGTCACCCTCCTGCGCATCCTTTTCGTACGATAGCCGGTCGTCGTCGCGGCATCGGGCGATGCCGGCGGCAAGGAGTGCCAGTGCGCAGAGGCTAATGCGTGCAGTCGTTCTCATCGCGCATCTGGAGGATGAATTGTTTGCCGTAACTGCCGGCCGTGCCGTATTCGAGCACACCCGTCAGCGAGCACTCTCCCGCCGGAATCTCCCGATCGGCGAAACGGGCGTAAGCACTCGTATAGACAGCGATCGTCCGCCCCGCGGCGTCTTCGAAAAGCCGGTAGCCCTCCCACGTTTGGGGGACGGCCTGTTCCGCGTCGGGGCGGAACCGCAGGGCGTCGATGCGAACCAGACGGCCGCACGACGCCGTGCCGAGTCGTGCGATTTCGCACGGTGTAGCGACGGGTTCCTGCCGTTCGCCCGTAGGATGCAGCAGCCGTTCGAGCAGTACGCGCGAGGAGATGTAACCGGTCGGGTAGGGGCTGTACGCATCGGGCGGCAGTCCGATCTGCAATACGCCGTTCCGCTCGCCGAGCGCACAACCCCGCAGCGAAACGGTCAGGCGGCAGCCCGACGGACAGATCGTGTAGAGATTGTATTCGGCGATACGCAGTTCGGCTCCGCCCGTGCCGTCGTCGAGCACCAGCGTGCGGTAGAAGTTACCCGCTTCGTCGCTCGACACGACCGTACCGCCGACGGTCAATTCCTCGCGGACGACGACGGTTTCCGCATGGAGAAATGCGTGCAGCGAGGCGATCGTGATGTTCGCCGCCGGAGCGTCGGCCGGCGTATCGGGCACGTCGAAACGGTCGCGGCATCCGCACGACAAGCTGCACAGGGCGAGCAACGCGATGACGACCGGCCGTTTCATTCCCTCATCGTTCGATCCACGAATCTTTCAATCCCAGGAAATAGAGGATGCCGTCGAGGCCGATCGTAGAGATCGATTGGCCGGCGGTGGCCTTCACCTTCGGTTTGGCGTGGAAGGCGATGCCGAGTCCCGCGAGCGAGAGCATCGGCAGGTCGTTGGCGCCGTCGCCCACGGCGATCGACTGGGCGATGTTGATGTTCTCGAACTGGCACAGAAGCCGCAGCAGTTCGGCCTTGCGGCGGCCGTCGACGATCTCGCCCGCGTAGCGTCCCGTGAGACGGCCGTCGACGATCTCAATTCGTTGGCATAGACGTAGTCGAAGCCGAACCGCTGCCGCAGGTAGTTGCCGAAATAGGTGAAGCCGCCCGAAAGGATCGCCGTCTTGTAGCCCACGCGTTTGAGAATGGTCATCATGCGTTCGAGTCCTTCGGTAATGGGCAGCTGTTGCGCGATCTCCTCCATGACCGAGACGTCGAGCCCTTTGAGCAGCGCCACGCGCTCGGTGAAACTCTCGCGGAAGTCGATCTCGCCCCGCATCGCGCGTTCGGTGATGGCGCGCACTTGCGCGCCGACGCCCGCCCGTTCGGCCAGTTCGTCGATCACTTCGGTTTCGATGAGTGTCGAATCCATGTCGAAACAGATCAGCCTCCGGCTGCGGCGGAAGATGTCGTCGCGCTGGAACGAGATGTCCACCCCGTTGTTCGAGAAGGACATGAACTGCTCCTGAATGGCCGTCGTGGCCTCTTCGGTGAGCGATCCGCGCACCGAGAATTCGATGCATGACTTGGGCGCCCGTTCGTCTTCGTGCAGCGGAACGCGGCCCGTCATGCGCTTGATCGCGTCGATGTTGAGCCCCTGCCGCGAGATCACGCCCGCCACGTCGGCGATGTGGCGCGCCGTGAGCTGACGCCCCAGCAGCGTGATGATGTAGCGGTTCTTGCCCTGCATACCCACCCATGCCGTGTAGCGCTCCTCGCTGATGGGCGTGAAGCGGATGTTGATGCCCAGCTCCGAAGATTTGAAGAGCAGCTCCTTCATGATGGCACCCGATTTGTCGGAGGTCGTCTTGATCAGGATTCCCAGCGTAAGCGACTGATGGATATTGGCCTGGCCGATGTCGAGAATGAAGGCGTCGTAGCGCGCCAGGATGTCCGTGAGCGACGACGTGAGGCCGGGCTGGTCCTTTCCGGCTATGTTGATCTGGATGATTTCTACCTGAGATTCCATGATAGGATGTTAAATGTGCAGACAAAATTAGTGGTTTTTTCGGATATAAATAGTACTTTTGTAACTTAAACGATAAGAATTTGCTTATGCTGGGATTTTTTCTGGAAGCGGAGACGCTGATTCTGCCCGACAGCGTGCAGAAGGCGCAGTGGAAACAGATCGTCGAACGGTTCACTTCGCTCGACGCCGAGACTTTCCTGCGTGACTTTACGGGACAGGTGATCTGGGTGGCGTTGAAGATCGCCGTGGCCTTCGCGATCTATGCCGCCGGGCGGTGGATCATCAACCGGCTGGTGCGCCTGATGGACGCGTCGTTCGACCGCAGGCAGGTGGACAAGTCGCTGCGCTCGTTCCTGCGCAGCCTGGTCAAAGGTGCGGCCTATACCATTCTGCTGCTGATTATCGTTCAGCTGTTGGGCTTCAATACCACGTCGCTCGTCGCGCTGCTCGCGGCGTCGGGTTTCGGTATCGGTATGGCGTTGAGCGGAACATTGCAGAACTTCGCCGGAGGCATAATGGTCATGTTCATGCATCCCTACCGCATCGGCGACTACATCGAGGCGCAGGGGCAGGCAGGTACGGTCAAGGAGATACGTCTCTTCTCGACGGTGGTCACCACGACCGACAACAAACGGATCTACATTCCCAACTCTTCGATTTCGAACGCCATCGTCAACAACTATTCGTCGGAGACGATGCGCCGTGTCGAATGGAAAGTCTCGCTCGCCTACGGCGACGACGTGGCGGTGGCCAAACGCACGATGCTCGCCATGCTGGAGTCCGACAAACGGGTGCTCCATACGCCGGATGCGCCGGCCGATCCGTTCGTGGCCCTGTCGGAACTGGCCGACAGCGCGATCGTCGTGGTGGCGCGGACGTGGACGCTCAACGGCGATTACTGGGATCTCTTTTTCGATATGAACGAACGGTTCTACAACGAATTGCCGCAGCAGGGGTTGCATTTCCCCTTCCCGCAGCTGGATGTGCATCTCGACAAATAAATACGGAAAACGAACGATGAAGAAGCTGATTGTATGGGCAGTGTTGTCCGCTGCGGTTGCGGTGCTGCCGTCGTGTGGAGACGATGAGGGCGAGGGATGTTCGACGCCCGTGATTTCGGAGGTGAACTACTCGCCGAAAAATCCGTCGAAGAGCGAAGAGGTGACCGTGACGGCCAGGATACGCAACGAACATTGTCCGTTCCAGGCCTGTGTGACCTACCAGGTGGATTTGATTACGGGTACGTGGGGCAATACGACGGAGAGCTATCGCTCGACCGATCCCGTCTATTCGACCGTGGCGGGCGAGACCTACGACTTCATGGCCAAGATTCCCGCCACGAAGCTGACCGGTCGCAAGGTGCGTTTCATGATCGAAGTGACCACGCAGCATCGCCTCTATGTCTCTTCTGATTTCGAGGAGTACGTCGTGCCCGGTCCGATCGAGCCCGATCCCGACCAGCCGGGCGATTCCGGCGAGAGCGACGGTTCGGAAAAAATAGCGGGGAGTAGACGCTCGTGCGCCGTTCGCGGCGGAAGGTTGATGAGAACTTATTATTTTGTACGAACTTAATTCTTGAAGGTTTATGGAATTGAAGGAGATTTTGGCAATATCGGGACAGCCCGGGTTGTATAAGTATGTGGCGCAGTCGACGAACGGCGTGATCGTCGAATCGCTGCTCGACGGGAAGCGGATGAATGCTTCGGCGTCGTCGAAGGTGAGTGCCCTGACGGAGATCTCGATCTTCACCGAGGGCGACGACCTGCCGTTGGCCGACGTGTTCACCAATATTTATAACCACACGGGCGGCAAGGAGGCGATCAGCCACAAGGAGGCTCCCGAGAAGTTGAAGGCCGCTTTCGCGGAGGTATTGCCCGACTACGACCGCGACCGCGTGCATGTGTCGGACATGAAGAAGGTCTTCATGTGGTACAACATCCTGCTCGGCGCGGGATTCACCGAATTCAAACTGCCCGAGACGGAGGAGGAATAAGCCCTCCCTGTTCGCAGTGCGTACCTGCCGTCCGCTGCGATGCGGGCGGCTTTTTGTTATCAAAATGTAAAATTCGGGGGCGGCCGTTTTGCCGATTCGTTTTTGTATTATTTTTGTCTCCGGTTGCGATGCGCCGATGCCCGATTCCCCTGTTTTATCGGGGCGGGAGGGGGCGGAGCCGCGATACCGGAACGTCTGTCGGAAACGACGCTTCCCGCAAGCAGGGGAATCCTTCCGAGCGGGGAAGCGATGATTGAAAATAAATGACGATGAAAGAGAAGAAGAAAGTTGCACTGGTGGCCCACGACAACATGAAACGCGATCTGGCGGAGTGGGTCGACTGGAATTGGGAGATTCTGCTCCGGCACCATCTGGTTTGTACCGGAACGACGGGTAAGATGGTGACGCGGACGCTGACAGAGCGGGGCGGTGCCGAGGAGATCTCGCATTTCGACATCACGCTGCTCAAATCCGGCCCGCTGGGCGGCGACCAGCAGCTCGGTTCGATGATCGCCGACGGGGAGATCAGCGCTCTGATCTTCTTTTGGGATCCGATGTCGGCGCAGCCCCCGACGTGGACGTGAAGGCGCTGCTGCGCATTGCGACGCTCTACAACGTCCCGACGGCGATCAACCGCTCGTCGGCCGATTTCCTGATCTCGTCGCCGCTCTTCGAGCACGACGACTACCGGCCCGTGGTGAAGGACTACACCTCCTACATCGAGCGGGTGTTGAAGTAGCGGTGCATGGAACGCCGATGCAAAAGGGGTCGACAGACCCTCTTTTTTTTTCGTTTGCAGCGAGGGGCGAACCACCGAGTTCGTTTTCGAAGCGCTTCGCTCGACAGTGCGGGTGCTGTCGGCAGTCCGCCGCCGTTCCATGCGCGGATCGCATCCGCTTGTGCCTGTCGCGCTACCGGAGGCGAACTGCCTGCAATTCGGAGAAGGGGTACTTGCGTATAACCGTATTTTTCACTATCTTTGACTGTGTCTTAGATACTCCGCCTCGGCAATGTTCAAATAAATTTGACATTGCCCTCGCTTATTCGTATCTTTATCCGATCTAAGAACCTGAACATGAAGAAAACGTTACTTTGCTGGCTGGCGGCCCTCGGTGCCGCGGCCGTGATTCCGGCCTGCGGCGGCGCTGCGGGCGATAAAAGTTTGTCGGGGCTCGACCGCGAACGGTTCCGCTCCGAGGTGAATGGCCGGCCGACCGACCTCTACACGCTGACCAACGCCGCGGGAATGGAGGTTTGCATCACCAATTTCGGCGGCCGGATCGTATCGGTCATGGTGCCCGACCGCACGGGAACGCTGCGCGACGTGGTGCTCGGATTCGACAATATCGCCGATTACGTGCGGATTCCGTCGGATTTCGGTGCGTCGATCGGGCGGTATGCCAACCGCATCGGTCACGGGCGATTCGTCCTCGACGGCGATACGGTGCGCCTGCCCGTGAATAACTACGGGCACTGCCTGCACGGCGGCCCCGACGGGTGGCAGTATCGCGTTTACGAGGCACACCAGCCCGACCCGCGGTCGCTCGCCCTGACATTGCATTCGCCCGACGGCGATGCGGGATTCCCCGGCGCCGTGACTGCGAAGGTAGTCTACCGCCTGACGGAGGACAACGCCATCGATATCGCCTATGAGGCGACCGCCGACCGGCCGACGGTCGTCAACCTGACGAACCACTCCTATTTCAACCTGTCGGGCGATCCTACGCATCCGATTCTCGACAACCTGCTGACGATCGCCGCCGACGGCTATACGCCTGTCGATTCGACCTTCCTGACGCTCGGACGGATCGATTCGGTCGGAGGTACGCCCTTCGATTTCCGGAGGCCGAAGGCCATCGGCGCCGAAATCGACTCCGACGACGAGCAGCTGCGCAACGGCCACGGTTACGACCACAACTGGGTGCTGGCCACGGCGGGCGTCTGTCGCGTCCGGCCGCACGACTCGTCTCGCCCGTGTCGGGTATCGCATTGGAGGTCTTCACCGACGAACCGGGCATCCAGGTCTATGTCGGCAACTTCCTCGACGGGACTGTCCGCGGGAAACACGGCATTCCCTATGCACACCGTACGGCCGTCTGCCTCGAAACGCAGCACTATCCCGATTCACCCAACAAACCGCAGTGGCCGTCGGTGGTGCTGCGTCCGGGAGAGACCTACCACAGTCGTTGCATCTATCGTTTCTCGGTCGACAAGTAGGGACGTTCCGATGAACCGCCTGACCGACATCCGTCTGCACGCGCAGCAACTCGTCGCGCCGCAGTTCGACGATCCGGCCGAGCTGATCCGCTGGATGGGCATGGTGCAGGCGCAGGAGTACGGTTCGGCCAAATGGGCCGTCGCGTTGCGGCTGCGCACGCCCGCAGCGGCGCCCGTGGAGGAGGCGTTGCGCGAAGGTCGCATCCTGCGTATGCACATCATGCGGCCGACGTGGCATTTCATCGCGGCGGAGGACGTGCGGTGGATGCTGCACCTGTCGGCACGGCGGATCCGCGCCGCCAATGCGTCGTTCGCCAAAGGCAATGGCTGCGGGTTGGACGAGGGGGACTACCTGCGTTGCAGCCGGTTGCTGGAACGGATACTCGGAGGGGGCAACCACCTCACGCGGCAGCAGATCGCAGGGGAGCTGGAACGAGCCGGAATGGCCGTCGACGCACCGCGGTTGAATCGTCTGATGATGCACGCCGAAACGGACGGCGTGGTTTGCAGCGGTGCCGACAGGGCGGGAAAACCTACCTATGCGCTGTTGGCGGAACGGGTGCCGCAGGCGGTCGATCTGCCGGAAGAGGAAGCGTTGGCCCTGCTGGCGCTTCGTTATTTCCGCAGCCATTCTCCGGCGACGTTCGACGATTTCGTCTGGTGGTCGGGGTTGCCCGTCGGGCAGGCCCGCCGCGGTGTCGGGGCGCTGGACGGGGAGTTGCTTCGCGAATCGTTCGGCGGGCGGGAGTATCTGCTGCACGAGAGTTGGGCGACCTGCCGAAAGGCGCCGGCGCACGCGCACCTGTTGCCGGCGTTCGACGAGTACCTGATCGCCTACAAGGATCGTTCGGACGTGCTGGCACCGGAGCATCGTGCGCGGGCATTCAACGACTTCGGTGTTTTCCGGCCGGTGCTGCTGCACGGCGGCCGGATCGTGGGGCAGTGGGGCCGCAAAGGGAACGCAGGTCGGCGTGGAGCCGTTCGCCGGTGAAAAACAACCCTCCGCGCGACTCCTGCGGTCGGCGGAGGGACGTTGGAAACTGTTCCGCGAGGGACAGGCGTTTTCGTAAGGGCGTTACAGTTCGTGCGACAGCGGCGCGGGCACGACCTGCGAGGTGTCGAAATCGCCCCAGCGCTCGGCGATCGAGTCGAGCGTGGCCATCAGCGCGGGAATGTCGGTCAGCGTGACGAGTTGCAGACGGGTCTGTTTGAAATCGGGCAGCCCCCTTGAAGTAGTTCGAGAGGTGGCGGCGCATTTCCAGTACGCCGACGTATTCTCCTTTGAGTTCCACCGATTTGCGCAGATGGCGCTTGGCGATCTCTACCCGTTCGACGACCGTAGGCTGGGGGAGTACCTCGCCGGTAGTCAGGTAGTGCCTGACTTCGCGGAAGATCCACGGCCGGCCGTAGGTGGCGCGGCCGATCATCACGCCGTCGACTCCGTAGCGGTCGAACATCGCGGCGGCTCGGGGCCCGAATCCACGTCGCCGTTGCCGATGATCGGGATACGGATCGCGGGATTGTTCTTCACGCGACCGATGAGCGTCCAGTCGGCTTCGCCCCGGTAGATCTGGGCGCGGGTGCGGCCGTGGATCGTGAGTGCTGCGATCCCCACGTCCTGCAACCGCAGGGCGATCTCTTCGATATTCTTGTTTTCGTCGTCCCAGCCCAGACGGGTCTTGACCGTCACGGGGGTGTGGTCGACCGCCTGGACGATGCGACGCGTCATCTCGACCATCAGCGGCACGTCGCGCATCATCCCCGACCCGGCTCCGCGCCCGGCGATCTTCTTCACCGGGCAGCCGAAATTGATGTCGATCACGTCGGGACCGGCCGCCTCGGCCATGCGCGCCGCCTCGACCATCGGGTCGATCAGGTGGCCGTATATCTGAATGCCCACGGGGCGTTCCGTGTCGTCGATTTCGAGTTTTCTTGAGCGATTTCGCCGCGTCGCGGATCAGCCCGTCCGACGAGATGAATTCGGTGTAGACCACGTCGGCGCCGAACTCCTTGCACATCGAGCGGAACGACGGATCGGTGACATCCTCCATCGGCGCCAGAAACAGCGGCTTGTCGCCCAGTTCCAGATCAGCTATTTTCATCGGCGGGTATTGTATCGGGTGTGACGAGTATTTTGTCGATGCGTGCGCCGTCCATGTCGACGATTTCCAGCGTGAAGCCGTTCCATTCCAGTTTCTCTCCCGTGTCGGGAATGTGGGCCAGTTGGTCGAGGATCAGCCCGCTGATCGTTTTGTAAGCGGTGTGCGGAATGACCTCCTCCATGTTGAAGTAGGCCAGAAAATCGTAGAAGGAACACTGCCCGTCCACCAGACAGCTCCCGTCTTCGCGCCGCACGATGTCGGGTTCGTCGAGGTCTTCGGGAATTTCGCCGACGAGGGCTTCGAAGATGTCTTTGAGGGTGACGATGCCGCGCGTGACACCGAACTCGTCGCAGACGATGCCGTAGCCCAGCTGTTCGCTGCGCAGCTGGTCCATGGCGTTATAGACTTCGCAGCTTTCATGGAAGAACTTGACCGGCCGGAGCGTTTTGCAGAGGTTGAAGTCGGGTTCTGCGAGGTGCTGGAAGAGGTCTTTTGAGGTAGACCACGCCGACGAGTTTGTCGAGCGCTTCCCCGTCGGCGACGGGGTAAAGACTGTGCGGGTTGCGGTTGACCCGTTCGCGAATCTGGTCGGTCGTCATGGCGATGTCGATCCAGACGATTTCACTGCGGGGCGTCATCACCGAGTCGACCGCGCGGTCGCCGAGCGAAAAAGACGCGTCCTACGATCTGCTGTTCGACCACGCGCACTTCGCCGTCGTCGACGCTCTCCTGGATGATCGAACGGATCTCCTCCTCCGTTACCTTGTTGTCCGACTCTTTGAGGCCCAGCAGTCGGGTGATCGCCGCGGTGCTGCGCGAAAGCAGCCATACGAACGGCGAGGCCGCCACCGAGAGTGCACGCATCGGCCGCGCGACGGCGCAGGCGATCTTCTCGGCCGTGTTCATGCCGATACGCTTGGGAACGAGTTCGCCGAAGATGAGCGTCAGGTAGGTGACGATGACGACGATCGTCACTTGGGCCGCGATCGTCGCCGTGCGCAGGGGAATACCCAGCAGAGCGAGTTCACGGCCGAATTTCGCAGCCAGCGCATCGCCGGAGTAGATACCCGTGAGGATGCCGATGAGCGTGATGCCGATCTGGATGGTCGAGAGGAACTTGTCGGGATCCTCGATGATCCGGAGCGCGCGCTGCGCGCCGGCGTTTCCCTGCCGGGCACGCAGTTCGAGGTTGGAACGGCGGGCCGAGATCAGTGCGATTTCCGACATGGCGAAGATGCCGTTGAGCAGGATCAGCAGGATGATGATGACGATTTCCATATTGAATGTATGCGGTATGTTCCGTACGTCGGCCGTTGTCCGGATGTGCGGGCGGGTTCATGCGCCTGCGCCGGTGCGTCGGCCGTCCGGTGCGGAAGCGTATCATTTTGCAAAGATACGAAAAGTCGAGCGCAGAAGCAAACGCATGTTTGTTTCTGCCGAGACGGAGTATCTACGGCGCAAGCCAAAGTACGAAAAGTCGAGCGCAGAAGCAAACGCATGTTTGATTCTGCCGAGACGGAGTATCTACGGCGCAGCCAAAGTACGAAAAAGTCGAGCGCAGAAGCAAACGCATGTTTGATTCTGCCGAGACGGAATATCTAAGACGTCGGCCGAAGATGAATATTTCGGATGGCGGGAAATGCTGCGGGGAGAATTGTACGAAATCTGTTGCCGGCGATTGATTATTCACCGAAAAAAGCTAAATTTGCAGGGCTAAATCAACAAATCATCGGAGGAAAATGAATATCGATCACTTTATTTCGGAGGCGGTGAGCCGCTCGGTCGAGGCGCTCTACGGGCCGCTGGGGAGGAGCAGTTGCAGATTCAGAAGACACGCAAGGAGTTCGACGGCGATTATACGCTGGTCGTTTTCCGCTGCTGCGACGAAGCCGCAAGTCGCCCGAAGCGACGGCCGCCGAGATAGGGGAGCACCTTACGGCGCATATGCCGGAGGTGAAGTCGTTCAACGTCATCAAGGGATTCCTGAACCTCGCTCTTTCGGACGGCTTCTGGGCCGACCGTTTCGCCGAAATCGCAGCCGACGGAGCGTTCGGGCAGGCTCCTGCGACGGGCCGCAACGTGATGATCGAGTATTCGTCGCCCAATACCAACAAGCCGCTCCATCTGGGGCATATCCGCAACAACCTGCTGGGCTATTCGGTCGCGCAGATATTGCGTGCCGTCGGCCATAACGTCATCAAGGTCAACCTGGTCAACGACCGCGGCATCCACATCTGCAAGTCGATGCTGGCGTGGAAGCGCTACGGCGGAGGCGAAACGCCCGCTTCGTCGGGAATGAAGGGCGACCATCTGGTCGGTAAATACTCGTCGAGTTCGACAAGCACTACAAGGCCCAGGTCAAGGAGCTGACGGCCTCGGGCATGTCGGAGGAGGAGGCGAAGAAGCGGGCGCCGCTGATGCTCGAAGCGCAGGAGATGCTGCGCCGCTGGGAGGCCAGGGATCCCGAGGTCTACGGACTGTGGGAGATGATGAACGGCTGGGTGTACGACGGTTTCGACGTTACCTACAAGGCGCTGGGCGTCGATTTCGACAAGGTCTACTACGAGTCGCAGACCTACCTGCTGGGCAAGGACATCGTGCAGAAGGGGCTGGACATGGGGATTTTCTACCGCCGCGAGGACGGTTCGGTCTGGATCGATCTTACGGCCGACGGCCTGGATCAGAAATTGTTGCTGCGCGGCGACGGAACGTCGGTCTACATGACGCAGGATCTGGGGACGGCCTACCGCCGTTTCGAGGAGAACGATCTCGACGACATGATCTACGTGGTGGGCAACGAACAGAACTACCATTTCCAGGTTTTGAAACTGGTGCTCAAAAAGCTGGGCTACGATTGGAGCGACCATATCACCCATCTCTCCTACGGGATGGTGGAGCTGCCCAACGGCAAGATGAAGTCGCGCGAGGGGACGGTCGTCGATGCAGACGATCTGATCGCCGACATGGTATCGACCGCCCGCGAAATGTCGGACGAACTGGGCAAGCTGGACGACTGCACGGAGGACGAGGCGGCTGCGATTTCGCGGATGGTCGGTCTGGGTGCACTCAAATATTTCATTCTCAAAGTCGATCCTAAAAAGACGATGCTCTTCGATCCGCGCGAATCGATCGATTTCAACGGCAATACCGGTCCCTTCATCCAGTATACGCACGCCCGCATCCGTTCGGTGCTGCGCAAGGCGCAGGAGGCGGGGATCGCCTGCGGCGAAGCGTCGGCCGCGGCCTATCTGCCCGAAGAGGTGGCGCTCGTCAAGCAGTTGGCGGACTATCCCAACGTGGTGAAGGCCGCTGCCGAGAATTTCGCTCCTTCGATCGTCGCGGCATACGCCTATGAGTTGGCCAAACAATACAACGCCTACTACCACGATCACTCGATCCTGCGCGAGGAAGACGCTGCGGTGCGTGCCATGCGGCTGCGTTTGTCGGAGCAGGTGGCGCGCGTGATCCGGCTGGCGATGCGCCTGCTGGGGATCGACGTTCCCGAACGGATGTAGCCTGCGGCGGACAGCCTGCCTGTGCAGCCGGCAAAAGAACGTATCGACGGCCCTCGACTCTGCTCAGGGGCCGTTTTTCGTCGTTTCGGCGCGATTGTTGAATGGATTGGTGCGAAATCATACTATCCACTCATAAATCGTTAATGACGTGAAAAGGATCTTTACCACTTTCGTATGTGCCTTTGCGGTATGCGCTGCGGCCGATGCCCAGCAGCGAAGCGGGGCTCCGGCATCGTGTCCACAGGCCGATACCGTTTTGCTGTCGGCCGATGTCGACGGTACCTATCTGGTGCGCAAGTATCTGGTGAAACAGCACGCCGACCGCAACTCCGACTATGCGGTGCGTTATCAGGTCGATGTGGCGCAGCTCTCGTCGACGCTGGCCGGAAATGCGCGGCAGCTGGACGATTTGCAGGCTTTTATCGACAAGGTTTCGCAGGATAAGTCGTTGCTGGTGACGGGCGTGACGATCACCGGCTATGCTTCGCCCGACGGACCCTATGCTCCCAACGAGCGGCTGGCGCGCAAACGCGCGACCGATTTCCGGAACTACGTCGATTCCCGCTACCGCCTTTCGGCCAGCTATCCGGTCACCGTATCGGCCGTAGTCGACGAATGGCGGGCGGCGGTTCCGGTCGTGGAGGCTTCGTCGATACCCTCCAAGCAGGAGGTGCTGCAAATCCTGAACGGCAGCGACAAGGCGACGGTCAAGGAGATGCGGCTCAAACGGCTGCCTGCGGCGTGGAATTACATGCGCCGGCATATCCTGCCGCCGATGCGCCATGTAGAGATGGCCTTCACCTACGACAAGAGCAGCGTCGTCACCGAGCGCACGCCCATTCCGCTGCCCGAAGTGGAGCCGGTCATCCATGCGACCACATTCTTGTCGACGATCAGCCCGACGGTCTGATTATCGATATGGACGAGTTCGATTGCACCTGCACGATGTAGTCTGTCCGTTTCAGGCGGGCGTTTTCCGCCCTTGCTCGTCGACGCCGAGCCCCGATCGGACGGAGTCGCCGGATCGCCTGCGGGCGGATCCGGCGACTTCGTGCGGAAAAAATCATCGGGCGAAGTGGCGATTGTCGGAGGTTTTATTATCTTTACGCCAAATATCAAACTATCAGGATTATTATGGCAAATTTAAGAGAGCTGAAGAAGGAGATCGACTATCGTCTGGAAGAGGTGGTTTTCGACTGCGATATGGCCATTGCCTTCCAGCCGTCGAAGGAGCAGGAAATTTTCGAGCTGATGCAGAAGGCCGTCGCCCTTCGCAAAGAGTTGATCGCAAAGGTCAGCAATCCCACCGAACCGCACAACAAATCGCTGGTCCGCAAATACTATGCTGCGCTGCGTGCCGATATCGTCCGGTCGTTCGAGGCATTGTTCGAGGAGCTGAGCAAGATCAACGAGGCGAAGAAGTAGGGAGTGCCCTTTTTCGGTAAATTTTGCGGGAGGCGACAGGCGACTGTCTCCTCCCGTTCGTATCCCTGCCGATCCCTCCGCGGTGCGCCGGGGCGTGCCGCTTGCAATCGAGGGGGGGCGTATTTTCGTGTATCGCCGGCCTCGGCATCGAAGTCGGTTGAAAATCGATAATCCCACACTGTTATGGATATTCCGAAGTTGATAGCCGCCCAGCGGGCCTATTTCGAGACGGGCGTCACGCGCGACATCGCGGTGCGGCGTCGGGCGCTGCAAGCGTTGCAGGCGTCGGTGCGGCGGCACGAAGAGGTGCTGTGCAGTGCGTTGCGCGCCGATCTGGGCAAATCGGCTGTCGAGAGTTACATGACCGAAATCGGCATCGTCGCGGGCGAAATCCGTTTCGCATTGCGTAACCTGAAACGCTGGATGCGGCCTCGCCGCGTCCCGACGCCGCTCTTCGCCTGGCCGGCGCGAAGCCGTGTGCGCTACGAACCGCTGGGCGTGGTGCTCGTCGTCGCGCCGTGGAATTACCCGCTGCAACTGACGCTGCTGCCGCTCGTCGGGGCATTGGCCGCAGGGAACTGCGTGGTGCTGAAACCTTCGCCGGGCGCTCCGGCCACGGCAGCCGTTCTGTCAGAGATCGTCGGCGAGTGCTTTCCGGAGGAGCTGGTCGCTCTGGTGCCGCACGCACCGCAGGCTGTGGAAGAGTTGCTGACGCAGCGGTTCGACCATATCTTCTACACGGGCGGAGGGACTTTCGGCCGCGAGATCATGGTGCGTGCGGCCGAACGCCTGACGCCCGTCACGCTCGAACTGGGCGGGAAAAGTCCTTGCGTCGTGGGGGCGGAGGCCGATTTGAAGCTGGCTGCGCGGCGCATCGTGTGGGGAAGACCCTCAATGCCGGCCAGACCTGCGTGGCCCCGATTTCCTGCTGGTGCACGAATCGGTTTGCGACCGGCTGCTGGTGGAGTTGCAGCGGGCCGTCGAGCGGCAATGGGGGAGCGATCCGCGCTTTGCGGTCGACTATCCCCGAATGGTCGACGGCGCCCATGCGCGTCGTGTGGCGGAGTTGCTCTCCACGGCGGGAGGCGAGACGGTCTGCGGCGGCGAGGTGCTCGAAGAGGAGCGCTATGTCGCACCGACGATCGTTCTGAATCCCGACCCGCAGAGCCGTCTTATGCGCGAAGAGATTTTTGCTCCGGTGCTGCCCGTGCTGACCTTCGCGGAGTTGTCGGAGGCGGCCGATGCGCTGCTCGCCGCCGACCGGCCGCTGGCACTCTATTATTTCGGCGACGAACGCGAAGGCCGCCGTCTGTGCGAGCGGGTGCCGTCGGGCGGGGTGGCGTTCAACGATGTGGTGATGCAGGTGTCGAGTCGTCGCCTGCCCTTCGGCGGGGTCGGTGCGAGCGGAATGGGACGCTATCACGGCGAGGCGTCGTTCGAGTGCTTCTCCAACTGCCGCTCCTATTTTCTGGGGTCGAAACGCTTCGACCTGCCGCTGCGTTATGCGCCTTATCCCAAGCGGCTGCTCGGCTGGCTGCGGCGGCTGATGGATTAGTGGCGGCTCAACACGGTGTGCGGTACGTCGCCGTGCGAGATGAGCTGGATCGGGCAGCCGTAGTTGCGCAGTTGCTCCTCGTCGATGATGTTCGAATCGTGCCGGTGAACATGACGGTTGACACAGACGATGCTCTTCACCACCGAGGAGATCGTCCCCACGTCGTGCGACACCATGACGATGGCCATGCGGCGGTTCAACTCCTGGAGAATGCGGTATAGTTCATTTTCGAACTGGTTGTCGACGAAGTTGGCCGGTTCGTCGAGGATCAGCAGCCGCGGCTCGGAGATGATCGCCCGGCACAGAAGCGCCCGCTGCATCTGCCCTCCCGATATTTCGCCGATGGCTCGGCCGGCGACTTCGGCGATGCCGGTGCGTTCGAGCAGTTGCAGCGCCCGCCGGCAGTCTTCGGCGGTGTAGCGCGACCGGAATCGCTTGTGTCCCTGCAAGCCCGACAGGACCGTCTCCGTAACCGATATGGGGAAAGCCCTGTCGAAAACGTTCTGTTGGGGCAGATACCCGATCAGACGCTCTTTGCCGCGGAAAAGTTCGGCAGCGTAGTTCACCGTTCCGCGGTAGGGAATGTTGCCCAGAATCGCACGTACGAGCGATGTCTTTCCTCCGCCGTTGGGGCCGATGACTCCCAGGAAATCGTCCTCGAAAATATCCAGCGACACCTCATCCAGCGCCATCGTCCCTCGTATGCGACCGAGAGGTCTCTCACCGAGATCAATACGTTACTCATTGCCGGAGGTAAGTTGTCGGGTGATTTCCCCGATGTTTCCGATGACATCTTCACGCAGCGGATCGATCTTCACGCTGCGGGCGCCGATATCTTCGGCGATGACTTTGACCGTCGACGCGGGGTATTGCGCCTGATAGAAGACGCGCCGTACCTTTTTTCCTGCGTGCCTCCTCGATCAGCCGCGCCAGGTGACGGGCCGACGGCTCCCTTTCCGTCGTGTTCGACGGCGAGCTGTTCCAGTCCGTAGTCCGCCGCATAGTAGGTGAGGGCGGGGTGGTAGATCACGATCGTGTGTACGTTCGCCTGCCGCAGCGCTTCGGCACAGGCCGTATCGAGCGAGTCGAGGCGGACGAGCAGTTTTTCGTAATTTTCCGTATAACGAACCGAGTCGGGAAACGATGTGCGAAGTGCGTCGTAAGCGTTGGCGGCCATCTGTTTCAGTGCGCGCGGCGAGGTCCAGATGTGAGGGTCGATGCCGTGTGCGTGCCCTTCGGACGCGCGTGCTTTTTCGGTCGGTTCGTGTGTATGTCCGTGTGCGCAACTCCCTTCGAGCAGCTGGATGCCCCGGCTCAGGTTGACCAGTTTCTCCCGATCGGGAAAATCGCGTAACAGATTTTGTTCGAAGTCGATAAGCCCGACGTTGAAGACCAGTTTCGACCGGTTCAGCGCAACGTACTGGCGCGGTGTCGGTTCGAAACTTTCGGGGCTGGCGCCCGCCGGAACCAATACGTCGACTTTGAAGTCGTCTCCGACGATCTGCTCGACGAGCGAGCGCAGCGGCAGGATCGAGACGTAAAGTCGCTCTTTGTCTGTCTGGCGGGTGCTTGACGTACAACCTGTTGTGAAAAGCGACAGGAATAATAAATATAGATATGTGGTTCTCATAATCGTTATATATCATCTGTTTCCGGACGGCAAAACCGCTCCGGCGAATGAGAACAAATGTAGCGAAAAATCCGGTTCACTGCGCATTTTCCTGTGGGGAAATCGATGGAATCGTGCATTTTCGGATTACAAGGTGGGATATTTCAGTGATTGATACGCCGTCGGGGTAGCTGTATCCGACCGTTCGAATGGTCCTTTTGGCCGGATCGATATTTAATTTAACATAATATAAATATTAATCCATTATTTGCTGTTTTATAAAATGCGGGATTATAATATTTCTCTGGACCACTATGGATATGTTTTGAAGTCGCCGGAGGTCTGGCGATTCGCCGACTCTTTTTGGCCGTGCCGATGCATTATTAAGAAATAATTGCGACCAAGGAATTTGGAGAAATTCGGGGTACCGAAAATACTCCTAAGAACCTGTTTTTTGGAGTCTATATTATGCTAATTCCGGTAAGGTTCCGTCTACCGTATTTTACGGGTGGAAAAGATAGTTGGCAAAAACGAATCGTGACCCGTTGGCAGGGAAATGGGGCTGCGTCCGAAGTGTCGGACGGGATTCGTTGCTTCGATAGGTTCGGATAGACGTCCGAACCGATGACGTATGATCGAATGGGAACGCCGGTTGAAGTCCGGATTATCCGTGTCCGGCAAATTTGAGAACGGAGCTGCGGTCAGGTTTCTTATTCCTGTTTCGGCGTAAAACTTTCGAAGGTTCGATCGGAATAAACGATAATGATTCGTTGCACGGTAGAAGATGTCATATTTCTAAAATCTCCGGAAGCGATCCGATGCGGATCGACTGCGTCGACGGTATCCGTATTTCCGGCGATATCGGTTTCGCAAGGGGAACCGGAAGGTTGTTCGGAGGTTGCAGATTCTGCCGTAAAAGATCGGGCGAACCGGGTTGTTCCCTGATCGGAGTTTCATCCGAGCGGTACATTGTTTCGTCGTCGAGCAGCAACCAATCAGGGTTGATCTGCGGGAAACTGAGCAGAATTTTTCGCAGCAGATCGTATCCCGGTTTGCTGCGTCCGGAGATGATATGGGAGATATTGGAAGCGCCTGTCCCCAGAATTTCCGCAAGGCGGCTTGAAGTCAATCCTTCGCTTTTCATCAGTCTCAACAATTTTTCTCCCATATTCCCTGATTTTTTACAAATATAAACATTTTTATTTTGTAAAACAAGAGATTCAAAAATATAAATAGTTAACAACGGAAGAATTTGTTTACAATTGTAAACAAATTAAAACTGTAAAAACGCGATTTTCTTTTTACTTACTAATTATGTTTAGATAGAATATATTAAATATATGATTTTCTTAAATTTAATACTTGTATAATCTTCTGTAATGAGAATCCTTTATCGTACGCTGGTTTTACTCCAATATATAAAATCTTATAGTGTATATAAATCGTATAATCATTTGATATTCTGTAATATTAATTCATATATTCAATATTTGCACCTAGTGAAATTCGAGGTCTAAGCAATCGTGAATACATTTTGGTAGTGTTTTACAGATTATGAATTATGAACACCTGATTTTCCGATTTATGTTTACAAACGTAAATAGAGAAGGCGTTGATTTACTTGAAATTATTTACAAAAAAGTAAATATACTACCCTTTCGTGACTATTTTCAATGAAAAATATGATTTCTCGCCTCTTGTCTTCTCTAAAAATTACCATACCTTTCCGATTGTATACATTATGTTAAAAACAGATTGTTGATAATTCTTTCATATCCACTTATCTATTTATTTATAAGGTATCTATATTTTTGTAATCCGAGGTATTCATGACCTTTTCAGCTCGTATGATTTTTCGATCGTTCAGCGCTGATTCGGGTGTTTGAGGCGGAGAGAACAGGCGGTTTGCTCCTATTTTGATTCTTGAAAAGTCGGTTTCCGGCAGCGAAATCCTGCCTGTTCCGATCGAATTCCCGCTGGATGCGAAAAAATGGAGCGATATTCGGAGTTACCCTTTTTTGACGGAGCTCGATCGACGGTTTTGGGGAACCTCTGGAATTCGAAGCGTGTCGATTGAAGGTAAAGTGCGCTGTTGATTTCTTCGGAGGTTTGTTCGCGCGGAGTTCGATTCGGGGAAAATACCCTATTGGTTTGACGCCGCTGGATTCGGTTCGTTGCGGGGATGCTCGGATGTGCCGGATACAGGAAAAACAGAAGTGTCAAAATTTACATATTTGATAGCGTGTAAATGCTACGTCGCTGTTCGATTCTCCGGATGTTTCCGACCGGCCGGCCGAATCCGTTTATTTTCGAATATTGGTTGCGGGCAACGGTAACTCCGTATTGTCGTAGAGGGAAACAGAGCAGGCATGGGATGAAACGCCCGGAACGATTGTGCGAACGTCGGCAGTGCGGGGGTGTGGATGTGGATGTGGATGTGGATGTGGATGTGGATGCTGCTTACTGGCTTTATCGGACTGCCCGATCCGGCGCATTTGTTTGTGTCGCAAAAGCGGAATATCGAGATGATCGCGCTGTTGGATTCTTTGCTGTTCTCCGGTCGGAGGTGCCGGGAGGCTTTGCGTTCGCTGCGCTCGGTTTCGTGCTGTTTGTGCGGTGGACACGCAAGCGGTTTCAGTCGATGTCGTGGAGCTTGGGGCCGCCTATCTTCGGAAAAGAGCAAATCCCTGTTTTGCTGAAAAAACGAAAATCCGCTTCGGAATTTTTCGGTATCGTGTCGTCCGATGCAGGTCGTGCATGGCGGAAACCGTCGGTTTACGTGATATTTCAAGACGAAGGTGCTCTGTGCGAGGCTCCTGCGCCGGGGTGTACGGGTGACGGTGTGCCGTCGCAAGCCGGACGCTTCCCAGCGATTCGATCAGGACCGGGGAGGGGCGATGTGCAGAATGGAAAAGGCAGGGAAATTCGGGCGGATCTGTAAAAAAGCTTCGTTTTCAACAGACGTTTTCTCGCCATGACATAGCTCGCGCAAGCGCGGCTCTGTTCATTTGGCTTAACGAAAACGTTCTTGGGAAAGGAAGTTTTTCGGTCAAGACCGGCGTCTTTATGAAGTATGCCGCGATTCCCTATCGGTTCAATTTGGCGGCGATCGCCTGAAACTCTTCGGGCGTCAGGGAGAGTTTCTCACGCCGGAAGTCGACGTCGCTTTCGCTTTTGATCGGGATCAGATGGATGTGCGCATGGGGAACCTCCAATCCCAGCACGACGACCGCCACCCGTTTGCAGTCGATCTGCCGTTCGATCCTGCGGGCGATTTTCTTGGCGAAGAGCATCATGCCGGCGAGCGTTTGATCGTCCAGATCGAAAATGTAATCGACCTCTTTCTTGGGCACGACGAGCGTATGTCCTTCGGTCAGGGGGTTGATGTCGAGAAATGCGTAGTAATTCGCATCTTCGGCGACTTTGTACGACGGAATCTCTCCGGCGATGATGCGTGAAAAATCGATGCCATGATGCAGTTGTTTTTATTCTTCGAATTTGGGTTTCAGTATTTCGGAATAGATGACCGCACGCCGCAGATCGAATGGCTCTCCGAGCGGGCCGTCCGTTGCCGCGGGGCATGTCGGACGCTTCTCTTCGGGTGTCTCCTGCCTGACGTCGTGCGTTGCGATTGGGGCGGGAATCGTGTCGGCGGCGGATGCTTCGTCGTCGAACGTTTCGAGCGATACCGCCTCGACGACGAGCGGTTCGGAGGCAGTTTCCTCTACCCTCGCGTCGCGCTGGGCTTCCTGTTCGGCCGGACGCCTCGCATGTCGTGCAGGACGGGCTCCATCTCGACCGGGGCGCTACCCTTTCGTCCGTATCGTCGGCCTGCCGCTCCTGCCGTTGTGTACGCTTCTTCTGATCCGAAGCCGTTTTCACGCTCCAGAGAATGATAATGGCCACCCAGATTAAAACGGTAATATCCATGACTTTCCCTCCTTATAAGTTTCTGTTTCACACTCTCCATGCCCTTTATTTTGCGGAGATTTTCGAGGACGACGCTCAGGCTCTCCGCATTTTTGACGTAGAGGCTCAGGGTTCCTTCGAAAATGCCGTCGTGGCTCTGGATGCCTATTTCGCGGATGTTGATGCTGAAATCGCGGCTGATGACGTTGGCCAGATCCAGCAGAATGCCCGTGCGGTCGATGCCGCGCAACTCGATGGTCGAAAGGTAGGAGACGGCCTTGTGCTGCGACCACTTGATCTCGTCCTTGATGATGTTGCGCCCGAACTGCGATGCGAGCCGGTTCAGCTCCTCGCAGGTGGCCTTGTGGACGATGATCTTGCCCGACTGCGGATCGCGGAATCCCACGACCTTGTCGCCCGGAATGGGTTTGCAGCACTCGGCGACGACGAATTCCGGCGACGTGTCGTCCGCCGCCTCGTCGATCGCCGGCGTTTCGTCGTCCTCGCTCTCCGGCTTCGCCTTTTTGGGGATGAACAGCGTCCAGAATTTCAGGATCTTGCTCGCCGAGTTGACTTTCAGATGCTTCTCTATATCGTCCAGCCGGATGATGCCTGCACCGATTTTGCTGTAAAACTCCTCCTTGGTCGCACATTCGTATGCCGGAACCAACTTGCGCAGTACACGTCCCGAAAGGTTGATATTGAGTTTGGCGAGCCGCTCGGTGAGCGTCGCCATACCCCGTTCGATGTTGTTCTGCTGTTCGCGTTTGAGGAAGTTCTTGATCGATTGCTTGGCCTTGCTCGTCGTCACCAGGTCGAGCCATTCGGCTTTGGGACGTGCGTTGTCGGCCGTGATGATCTCGATCTGATCGCCGCTCGAAATCTGCGTCGTGACGGGTTCGAGCTTATGGTTGATCTTCGCGCCGATCGCCTTGTTGCCGACGTTGGTGTGGATGTCGTAGGCGAAATCGAGCGCCGTGGCGCCGAAGGGCAGCCGGCGAGGCTCGCCTTTCGGTGTGAAGACGACGATTTCGGAGGTGTAGAGCGACAGCTTGAAATTATCCAGAAAGTCGACGGCGTTTTCCGTCGGCGAGTTGAGCGCATCGCGGATCTTTTTGAGCCATTTGTCCAGCTCGTCCTCGTTCTGCGAAATGGTCTCCTGCTTGTACTTCCAGTGGGCGGCCACTCCGCTTTCGGCGATGTCGTCCATGCGCTGCGTGCGGATCTGCACCTCTACCCATACGCCGTCGGGGCTCATCACCGTCGAGTGCAGCGCCTCGTAACCGTTGGCTTTCGGGGTGTTGATCCAGTCGCGCAGGCGGTCGGGCTTGGGCGTGTAGATGTCCGTGATCGTGGCATAGATCTGGTAACACTGCGTCTTTTTCCGACGGAAGGGCAGCGGTTTGAAGACGATGCGGATGGCGAACAGATCGTAGACCTCTTCGAAAGGAATCTGTTTGCGCTGCATCTTCATCCAGATCGAGTAGATGCTCTTGACACGGGCCGAAATCTCGAAATTGATGCCGTCGTGCCGCAGCGCTTCGACGATCGGAGCGTTGAAGCGTGCGATGAACTCTTGGCGCGACGCCTCCGTCTCGTCCAGTTTGCGGCTAATCTCCTCGTATTGCTCCGGAAAACGGTACTTCATGCAGAGGTCTTCCAGTTCGGTTTTGATGGCGAAAAGCCCCAGTCTGTACGCCAGCGGCGCGAAGAGGTAGATCGTCTCGCTGGTGATCTTGATCTGCTTGTTCAGGGGCATGGCGCCCAGCGTGCGCATGTTGTGCAGCCGGTCGGCGATCTTGATGAGGATTACCCGCACGTCGTCCGAGAGCGTGAGCAGCACCTTGCGGAAATATTCGGCCTGCTCGGAGGTATCGGCATTGAATACGCCGGACATCTTGGTGAGTCCGTCGACCATCGAGGCGATCTTCGGACCGAAGATGCGCCCATGTCTTCGACCGTGTATTCGGTGTCCTCCACCACGTCGTGCAGCAGCGATGCGACGACCGATTTGACTCCCAGTCCGATCTCCTCGATGACGATTTTCGAAACGGCGATCTGGTGCAGCAGATAGGGTTCTCCCCGAACGGCGGCGCACACCGGCGTGCGCCTCTTTCGCAAGGAAAAAAGGCGCGCTTGATGAAGTCCCAATCCTCATCTTTCCTGCAAATTTTGGTACAGGAACGGAGCAGGTCTTCCCACCGCTCCTCGATGATTTTTTCGTCTTCGGCCGTGTAATCCATATCCCTCGTTTTCGGTTTGCGCTCCGTATGCCGAAGCGCCCGGCCGCCAGCTGGAGTGCTTCGGACGGGCGGGTGGGCTACTTCTGCTGCGGCGCTTTCATCGCCTCGCGCACTTTCGTCTCGATTTCGTCGGCGAGCGCCGTATCGGTCTTGAAGAGCTCCTTGACCGCGTCGCGGCCCCCTGTCCGAGTTTGCGGTCGCCGTAGGAGAACCACGAACCGCTCTTCTTGATGACTCCGTAATCCACGCCGAGGTCGATGATCTCGCCGATCTTGGAGATTCCCTCGCCGAAGATGATGTCGAACTCGGCCTTCTTGAAAGGGGTGCCACCTTGTTCTTCACTACCTTGACTTTGGTGCGGGTTCCGAGCTGCTCCTCGCCGTCCTTGATGACCGACATGCGGCGGATGTCGATACGCACGCTGGCATAGAATTTCAGCGCGTTGCCGCCGGTCGTGGTTTCGGGATTGCCGTAGACCACGCCGATCTTGTCGCGCAGCTGGTTGATGAAGATGCAGACGGTCTTGGTCTTCGATATGCTGGCCGTCAGCTTGCGCAGCGCCTGCGACATAAGCCGCGCTTGCAGGCCCATTTTCGAGTCGCCCATGTCGCCTTCGATCTCGGCCTTGGGGGTGAGTGCCGCCACCGAGTCGATGACGATGATGTCGATCGCGCTCGAACGGATCAGCGAGTCGGCGATTTCGAGCGCCTGCTCGCCGTTGTCGGGCTGCGAGATGAGCAGGTTGTCGACGTCCACGCCGAGTTTTTGTGCGTAGAAACTGTCGAACGCGTGCTCGGCGTCGATGAAGGCTGCGATGCCGCCCGCCTTCTGCGCCTCGGCGATCGCATGGATCGCCAGCGTCGTCTTGCCCGACGATTCGGGACCGTAGATCTCGATGACACGTCCTTTGGGATAGCCGCCCACGCCGAGCGCCATGTCGAGCGTGATCGACCCCGTGGGAATGACCGGCACGTCGACGATCTCGCTGCTGTTCATGCGCATGATCGACCCTTTGCCGAAATCCTTTTCGATTTTGTCCATGACCGCGCTAAGCACTTTGAGCTTGTCCGCGTTTGCCTGTGGTTTTTCTGCCATATCGTTCGTTGTTATTCTGCTTGTTTGTAAGCATCGGCGATCTGCCGATAGTGATTCTTGGTGTCCACCTTGGTGAAAATCTTTTCGATGCGCCCCTCGGCGTCGATGACGAAGGTCGTGCGCAGCACGCCCATGTACTTGCGGCCGTACATCGACTTTTCGGCCCAGACCCCGTAAGCTTCGCAGACGCTGTGGTCGGTGTCGGCGAGCAGCGTGAAGTTCAGTTCGTGTTTGGCGCAGAAATTCCGGTGCGAACGTTCGCTGTCGGGGCTGACGCCGACGATCCGGAACCCCATGGCCGCCAGTTCGGCCTTGCCGTCGCGCAGGCTCTTGGCTTCGAGCGTGCATCCCGAAGTGTTGTCCTTGGGATAGAAATAGAGTATCGTGCGTTGTCCCATGAGGTCGGCTTTCGTAAAGGGCTGGCCGTCCTGCGTCACGGAGGTGAAATCGGGGGCCGTATCCCCCACTCGGAGCGTCGTCATTTTTTCGTAATGCGAATTAATTGTTCAAGACGATGTCAAAGATACGGAAAGTCGAGCGCAGAAGCAAGCGTCAGCTTGGTTATGCCGGGACGGAGTATCTAAGACGAAGTCAAAGATAGTGAAATTTTTCGGAAAATGCGCGTTCGGCGCCGGATTCGGGCCTTTTCGGGACGTTTTCGGGAAGGTCAGTCCCACATCATGACGACTTCCACCTGTTCGTTGAACTCCTGCTCGGTGCGGTTGAGCACGTGCAGGCACGAAGGGCAGCGGATCGGAATGTCGGTTTCGACGACCGACGAACCGCATCCGACGCACTCCTGATAGAGGCCGTAGCAGGCCGATGCACTGTGCTGGAACTCCGTTCCGCAGTGCTTGCACTTGATTTTGTAGGCTGTTCCCATGATTCTCTGAGTTTTTCGGTTTTTCGATACTGCAAAGGAACGAAACCTTCGTGTCAGGTTTTGACACAAGAAAAAAATATCGGAATCATTTTACGGAATTGTCCGTTTTGATGTTGTCGGGAGGGGTTGTTCGGGGAGGGATTCAGTCGGCGATCACCGCCGCGTTGCGCCGGAAATAATCGGCCACGTAGCGTTTCAGCTCGGGCGAGTCGACGATCTCCACGTCGTCGAGCAGTCCCGCGACGAAACGGGCGACGCCGGCGAATCCCGCCACTTCGGTCTCCAGCAGCCAGTGGCTCTCGCCGTCGGGCGCGAGGTCGCGTTCGGCGAGCGGATACTCCTCGACGAGCAGGTTGTGCGCCAGCATCCCCAGCCGCAGGCGGATGCGGTGCCGGTCGTGGCCGTTCATGCGGAAGACGTCCATGAAAACCTTCGCGGTGTTCCGCTTCGTGCGCCCATTCGTCGCCGAGCGGCAGTACGGCGCCGATGCGCGAGGTTTTGAAGAGCTTGCAGAGGCCGTCTTCCGTGTCGTAGCACCAGATGTTGACGTAGTTGGTGGTGAAGGCGAACGGCTCTACCCTGCGGTCGCGCACGGCGGCTCCGCGTGCCGAACGGTAGGCTTGCAGCACTACCTGCCGTTTTTCGGCGATCGCTCCGACCAGGTTGTGAACGATGCCCGACAACCGGCCCTTGACGATCGTGTCGGCCAGCGTGCGGTTGTCGTAGACCGAGTAGAGTTTGCGTTTTAGGTTCTGTTTCAGAAGGTTGTCGTCGTCGATGTTTTCGATGGCGCTTTTGAGGATCACGGCCTCCTCCTCGGTGAAATGGATCAGTTGCGAAATATCCTGGAAGTGCGGCGACTCCTTGTCCAGCCGGATGTGTTCGCCGCTCTTCTTGATGACGAAACCCGCTTCGCGGAAGGTGTCGATGTAGCGGTAGACGGTGCGGCGCGACATCATGAGCCGCTCGGCCAGGTCGTCGATCGTGTATTCGGTGTTGGCCGTGAGCATCTTCATCAGCCGCAGCAGCCGTTCGAGTTTGGGTTGGTCCATGCTTGTTCGGGAACTGAAACGGGAAAACGTGACCCGACGTCGCGTTTTCCGTAGCATAATATGTCGGGCGGGCGTTACGCCAACACCTGCTTTTCGATCTCCTCGACCTGCCGGCGGAACGCCTTGTCGGTTTCGAGCAGGTTCGACACCGCCTTGCACGAGTGGAGTACGGTGGCGTGGTTGCGGCCGCCGATGGCCGCGCCGATCATGGCCAGCGGTGCCTTGGTGTGCTGCTTGGCCAGATACATGGCGATCTGCCGCGCCTGCGCGATCTCGCGCGTCCGCTCCGGAGAGTTGAACCGTTCGGGATCGAGGGCCAGGTAGCCGCATACCACCTCGATGATGTGTTCGATCGTAATCTCCTTCTGATAGAGCTGCACGTAGGCTTTGAGAATCTCTTTGGCCAGCGACGTGGTGATCTTCCGTCCGAGGAACGACGCGTTGGCCACCAGCGACGACAGCGCGCCTTCGATCTCGCGCACGTTGGCCGAGATGTTGTCGGCGAGGAACTGCACGATCTCTTCCGAGATCTGCGCGCCCATCTTCTGCGCCTTGGCGCGGATGATCTTCACCTTCGTGTCGTGGTCGGGCTGGTTGAGCTGGGTGGAAAGCCCCCACTTGAAACGCGTCAGCAGACGGTCCTCGATGTCCTTCAATTCGACGGGCGGCTTATCCGACGTGAGGATCAACTGCTTGCCCGACAGGTGCAGGTGGTTGAAGATGTTGAAGAAGACGTTCTGCGTACCCGGCTTTCCGGTCAGCTCCTGGATGTCGTCGATGATGAGCACGTCGATCATCTGATAGAAGTGGATGAAATCGGGAATTTCGCCGCGTTTGTGCGCCGTCTGGAACTGGGCCTGGAATTTGTTCATCGACACGTAGAGCACTTGCAGCTCGGGATGACGCTGCAACACTTCGTGGCCGATCGATTGTGCGATGTGGGTCTTTCCCAATCCCGAATCGCCGTATATATAAGGGGTTGAACGGCGTCGTGCCGGGATTCACCGCCACCGACATGCCGGCCGACCGCGCCAGCCGGTTGCACTCCCCTCGATGAAGGTCGAGAAGGTGTAGTTCGGATTGAGCTGCGGGTCGATTCGCACCCTTTTGAGGCCGGGAATGATGAAAGGATTTTTTATATTTGCCGTGTCGTTCTGCGTAGCGAAGCGCGAGATGGCCGTCGAATCGGTTTCAGTGTCCAGTTTCGGCGCCTCGGCTTTGGGCACGGCGTAGTGGAGCCGCGTCTGCTGGCCGTAGAGCTGCGAGATGATCGGACGCAGGAACGGGATGTAGTTTTTCTCGATCTGGTAGACGTAGCTGGCGTTGGGCACGCGCAGACGCAGCGTCGTTCCGTCGAATTCGAGCGGGACGATGGGCTGGAACCATTTGGCGAACTCCTCGGCGGAGGTCTGCTCCTTGATCCGGTTCAGGCAAAGCTGCCATATATCGCTGTATGTCTGCGAGTTATTGAACATGCGCCAATGCGAGTCTTTTTTTGTCTGATTGAATTTTTGCCTGAGGAACGAATCGGAGACCCGTACTTTTTGGCCTTACAAAGGTGTGAATAAATTTGTGAAAATATCTTCTGTTTTCGGTTGCTTTTTCGGATTTTTTTATATATAGCAAAATAAGGGTTTTCGGAGCCTCGTTTTTTAACTGGTTGATAGTGAATATTCGGAATTTTTTGTGTATATTTGCGTATAGTATTAAAATGATGAATCGTTGTTTTTTATAAATAAAACTAATAATTTATGGCAAACGAATTAGAGCAGCTGGTCCTGTCGAAAGCGCAGAAATGGCTCGACGGCGACTACGACGAAGCGACCAAAAAGCAGGTGCGCTATCTGATGGATCACGATAGGAAGGAGTTGACCGAGAGCTTTTACAAGGATCTGGAATTCGGTACGGGCGGCCTGCGCGGCATCATGGGCGTGGGTACCAACCGCATGAACGTCTATACGGTGGGCATGGCCACGCAGGGGCTCGCCAACTACCTGAAAAAGAATTTCGCGGGCGAGCGGATCCGCGTGGCGATCGGCCACGATTCGCGCAACAATTCGCGGATGTTCGCCGAGCGTGTGGCCGACATCTTCGCTTCGAACGGATTTACGGTCTTTCTGTTCGACAAGCTGCGCCCCACTCCCGAGTTGAGTTTCGCCATCCGCGAACTGAAATGTCATTCGGGGGTCGTGGTCACCGCTTCGCACAATCCCAAGGAGTACAACGGCTACAAGGCCTATTGGACGGACGGTTCGCAGGTAACGGCCCCGCACGACCGCAATATCATCGCCGAGGTGGAGAAGATCACCTCGATCGACCAGATCCTCACGGGTGCCAATCCGGGCAACATCACGCTGCTGGGCGAGGAGTTCGACGAGATCTACTTAAATAAGGTGCATACGCTGTCGCTCTCGCCCGAAAGCGTCGGCAAGTTCCACGACATGAAGATCGCCTATACGCCGCTGCACGGCGCCGGCGTGCGGCTCGTGCCGGCATCGCTGCGCAAGTGGGGCTTCACGAACGTCTCGCTGGTCGAGGAGCAGGCGGTCATCGACGGCAACTTCCCCACCGTCGAATCCCCCAATCCCGAAGAGCGCAAGACGACGGCCAAGGCCCTCGAGCTGGGTTCGCGGCTGGGCGCCGATCTGGTGCTGGCCACCGATCCCGATTCGGATCGTATCGGCGTCGCGCTGCGCAACGCCAAGGGAGAATACGTTCTGCTGAACGGCAACCAGACCTTGTCGCTCATCATGGCCTATCAGTTGACGCGCTGGTCGGAGCTGGGGCGCCTCGACGGCAAGGAGTTCGTGGTCAAGACGATCGTCACCTCGCAGATGCCCAACGTCATGGCGGCGCATTTCGGCGTGAAATGCTACGACTGTCTCACGGGCTTCAAATACATCGCCCGCATCATCCGCAACAACGAAGGCAAGGCTACCTACATCGGCGGCGGCGAGGAGTCGTTCGGCTATCTGGCCGGCGATTTCGTGCGCGACAAGGACGCCGTATCGGCCTGCTCGCTGGTGGCCGAAGCCGCTGCGTGGACGAGGGATACGATGGGATTGACGCTCTACGAGTGGTTGCAGAAGCTCTACGTGGAGTTCGGTTTCTTCCGCGAAGGGCTCGTGTCGGTCGTCCGCAAGGGCATGGAGGGCGCTGCCGAGATTCAGCAGATGATGGTCGACTACCGCGCCGATCCCCCAGGGAGATTGCAGGTTCGCCCGTGGTGAAGATCAACGACTTCAAACTGCTCGAATCGACCGATGTCAGGACGGGGCCAAAACCCCGATCGAGGAGGAGGCGTCCAACGTGTTGCAGTGGTTCGCCGCCGACGGGACGGTGGTTTCGGTGCGTCCGTCGGGAACCGAGCCGAAGATCAAGTTCTACTTCGGCGTGCGCGCCGAGTTGGAATCGGTGGCCGATTTCGACCGTGTGGAGGCCGGGCTGGACGCCAAGATCGAGACGATTAAAAAGGAATTGAAGCTCGTTTGATACGGGCGGACCGACGGTCTCCGGAGCCGGATTTCGCCCTTGCCGCACCGTGCGGCGGGGTGAAACCGTCTGATTCCGGCGTTCGTCTTCCCGTCAGGGGTTCTCCTGCGCCGGTGCGGCTCTGCCCTGCCGGTTTGACGGAAACGTTCGGAAATCCGCGCCTGCCGGAAGGACCCTTTTTTCTGTACGGATATGGAGTTGAGTGAATTGCAGCAGCGCGTCGATACGTGGATCAAGGAGTACGGCGTGCGTTATTTCAGCGAACTGACCAATATGGCGGTTCTTACGGAGGAGGTCGGGGAGTTGGCGCGCGTCATGGCGCGCAAGTACGGCGACCAGTCGTTCAAGGCCGGCGAGAAGGAGAATCTCGCCGACGAAATGGCCGACGTGCTGTGGGTGCTGGTTTGTCTGGCCAACCAGACGGGGTAGATCTGACCCGGGCCGTCGAAGCGAATTTCGCCAAGAAGAGCGCCCGCGACGCGGAGCGTCATCGGAACAACCCGAAATTGTAGGTTTCGGGATACGGCGGCCGGTTTCGGCCGCTCCTTTCAGTCGGTCGGCGACTACCCTTTCGGGTGTCGCCGACCGATCGTTTATACCTTGCGCAGGACGATTTTGGCCGAATAGACGCGGTCGACGGCCTGCATGAATTCGCGGAAGGCTGCATACTCGCTTTGCGGGTAACGGCCCGAACGGCGCAGCAGGCGGATGCGGATGTGCAACCTGTCGCCGCTGCACAAGGCCTCGAATGCGACCTTTCCGAAGCGGTTTTCTATCGTTACGGATTTCGGAAGCGCTTCGACGACGTACCCCTCCGGCAGATGCAGCGTAAGCGAATCGGTATCGCAATACCCCTTGTCGATCCACAGGTCGTGCCTGCGTTCGGCCGTAAAGCGGCCCGGCCCCGAACGCAGCGGTGCTACGGGGACGAACAGGCGCGAGCCGGTCTTGTTGGCATAGCGCAGCGCGGTGATCGAGGCGCGGATGTGCATCTCGGGAAGCGGCTTGTCCAGCACCTCCTCGCAGCGCAGCGAATCGACCTGCGCCAGCGGCAGTTGGAACGACCTGCGCAGGAAATCGGCTTGCTTGTCGCGCGCCAGATCCAGTATCGGCCGTGTCCACTGTATTGCCGCGCCCGACTGACGCTCGACAGCGAGAGGCTGGCATTGCCCGCCTCGTCGAGCCGGACGTCGATGCGCTGGCATTCGGTGTTGAGCGAGTCGGCGTAGGCGGGCAGCGTGACGACTTCGGCCTTGCCGTCGTGGCAGATCACGGCGTCGTGACCGGCGATCGACTGATGTACATAGCCGAAGGGAACGTCGGTGTTGGTGCATTCCAGCCACAGCGTGTCCCGCTGGCACGGCACGCCCAGAATGGCGTGGTTGGCGATGGCCGGTGTGGCGAAATCGCGCGGGATATGCTTGTTCTGCGTGTGGATGATGGTGTAGAACGACTCGATGTCGCAGGCGGCCAGCATCGCGTGCAGGTAGTTGGAGAGCGCCTTGCAGTCGCCGAATTTATTCGCATAGACCGTTGCGGCGTCCATCGGCTGCCAGCCCCCGATGCCCAACTGGATGCTCACGTAGCGGGTCGTGCGTCCCAGATAGCGGTAGAGCGCCTCGATTTTTCTCCGTTTGTCGGGGATCGTGTCGGTCAGGTCGTGTATTTCGGCCTGCAAGGCCGGAGGCAGCTGCCCGCGGCCTGCGAGCAGTCCGTCCATCCAGACGCCGAAACGGGGCCAGTCCTGCATATTCCCCTGCGTTTTGTCGTAGGTGAACTCCGACGGCGCGAAGTAGAGGATCGGCAGCCGTTCGCGGGCGGGCGGAATCAGCGGTTCGTCGAGCACGGCCGTGCGGGACGGGAATGTCCATTCGTAGTTGTCGCGGCCGCGATCCGTATGCCGCACGGGTTCGACAGGGAAGGGCGTGCATCGGCAGTTGAACGCATAGCCGGCAGGGGTCGACAGCCGGAAACGCGCCTTTTCCAGTGCTACGCCGATGTCGGTCGACAGCGGGACGAAACGCAGCGTGCCGAACATGCCGTTCTTGTGCGCCGTCTCGTAACGGTAGCGGACGGTACATGGGAAGACCGATAACGGCGGTTCGAGCCAGTAGTAGGCCGCATCGTCGGCCAGATGCTGGGAATATTCGGTATAGTTCAGGTCGCCTTTGCCGAGTTTGCGGATCACGCGGCCGGAGGCGTCGCAGATCTCTGCGGAGAAGCTTTTCAGCGAACTGAACATGTCCACGTAGCAGACCAGGTCGGCATGTCTGGCTCCCCTGCGGTCCAGCAGCGTGACGACGATGTCGTGCCGTGCCGTCGCCGAGGAGGGCGAATTGTATTGGAAATCGGTTTCGTAGAGCCGGACGACTGCCTGAGCGTTTTGCCGCAGCGAGTCGGCGAGCGTTGCGACGGAGTACTCCTGCGCCGTGCCGGCGGCCGTGCTGCCCAGTGTGAGCAGAAGACACGGTAATAAACGGCTGCGCATGGGCTATGACTTTTTAAGGACGATCCGGCTGTTGCACATGTCCATGACGAATCCGTAGAATGCGCTCAGGTCGGTGTATTCGGTGGCGGGGAAGATGATGCGCGACAGGTCGAATTCGAACAGGCATTGCATCAGCGCTCCCTGTTGCTGCAACTGCATCGTGCAGGCGATGCCTTCGTCGCAGGCGGACAGGCGTTGCGATTTGGGCAGTTCCTCCACGGTGTAGCCTTTTCGGGCAGCATCAGCGAAACGATGATGCGGTAGCGGTATGGATACGAGAACTCCACGGGCAGCTGGCGCTTCTGACTGGTGAAGGGGTTCTTCTCGATGAAGGGGACGATCGTGGGACAGATATAGAGGAAGTCGCCGCCCGAATCGACCGGCTTGCGGAAGTTCAGCTTCATGCGTGCTTTGGCCGAATTGAGCCCATCGACCGTCAGCTCCGAGATCGTGATGCCGGCCCGCTGCTCGTATTCCTGTACGAACGTGTCGTGATTTTCGCTGCGGCTGTAACGGCGGCTCAGGTCGTAGGCCGCCTGATTGGTTTCGGTGTCCGTTTTCGGTGCATTCCAACTCCCCCTCTTCCGTCAGACGGGCCGTGATCTGCGACAGGACGACGCTCTGCGCCGGCGAGGAGAGGTTGATCCAGTTTTCGAAAGGATGTTCCGGACTGTAAAGTCTGGCGTGGTCGACGAGCAGCTGCGTGGGCAGGACGTTGACGTCCGAGTGGAGGTCGGTGGCATCGAGGTAGACCGTCTCCCCGCTTTTGAGCTTCGTCCGCAATACGAAGGTGCGGATGCGGTCGGTAGCGTGGGTCAGCGGAAGCCGTCCTGCGGAGCGGGGATTGAGCAGGATGATTTCCGGTTTGAATCCGGCGTCGCGCAGGGCGGCGGCGAGGATGAAGTTGATCGACCCGCTGTCGCCGCGTCTCTTGTCGACGGCCGCATGGGGCGAACTCTCGGGTGTCAGCCGGTAGGTTCCGTCCCATGCGATGCGGGACTGTACGAATTTGAGGATTTCATGCAGCTGCCGGCGCTCGTCGTCGGCGTTTCGTGCCACGATGGCCGCCACTTCGTCCTTGAAGGGATTGCGGATGTCGGCGTAACGCCCGAACTCCGACCGGTCGAGCGATTCGTAGACGTCGGCCCACGTCCGGGTGAAGCTCTTGTAGAGGCTGCCGGGGATTTCGAGGCCGTTGATCTCGAATTCGAGCCCTGCGCGGAAGTCGTCCAGATGCCAGACGTACGGCTCTTTGCGGAGCGAGGGCACCCGGATCGATGTTGCAGATGTATTTGGTATTGGTATAGCTGAATCCGGAGAAGCCGGCCGCACCGCCGTTTTCCAGCTCCTTTTTGACCGGCAGCGTCAGATACCCCCGCGTGTGGATATGGTGGGTGAAATATTCAGGGATCGAGATCTGCGCCGTGCTGCGTACGACCGGTATTGCGTGCTGGACGTCGACGTCCGGAATCTGCCCGATGAAGTCCGACGTGAGCAGGTAGCGGTATTCGATCACCGTTCCGGCCCTGACTTCGGGGATCGAGAATTTCAGCCGTTTCGTGTGTTCGTCGAGCACCTCCTCGAAGATATTCTGCCGTTTGAGCTGCGTCTTGACCGTTTTGCCGTCCACGAGATTGTAGGCTGCGGCGTCGATGCGGGAGACGACCTCTTTCGACAGCTGGTAGTTGCCGAAGTCGATCGCCACGTCGCCCCACTTCACGCCTTCGTCCTTGAATACCTTGATCTTGACCGTACGATAACACAGCAGCTGGATCGAATTGCCGAAGGAGTAGTGGATGTCCGTATCGTCGTAGATGAAGACGGCCGGGGCATCGGGTTCGGGTTCGTAGAGGGTCATGCGGAGTTCGTCGGGCGTGATTTTTCCGTACTTGAAACTGTACTCCTGCGCCGCGGTGTTCACGCAGAGGCAGATGAAAACTGCCAGAAACGGGTAGGTTTTTCATGGTTGAGGGTTTTAGGTTCGAGTAAAGTTAGAAACTAAAACCCGAAAATGCAACAAAAAGCCCGATTTTTATCGTTTCCTTCGGATGTTTATTTCACCCGTATCAGATTCAGGCCGTCGCGCAGCGGCACGATCACGTTCTCCACGCGCGGGTCGTCGGCCACCGTGCGGTTGAATTCGAGGATGCGCTGCGTGTGCAGGTCGTTGTGTGCGACGGGTGCTACCACCTTGCCCGACCAGAGGATGTTGTCCGCCAGCAGGAAAGCGCCGCTTTCCACGAGCGGCCGCCCCGTGTCGTCGCCCATGAGCATCCGGTAGTAGGCGGGATATTCGCGTTTGTCGCCGTCGATGAAGACCAGATCGAACGGACCGCCCAGCGTCGGGGCGATGTCGAGCGCCGAACCGATGTGGAGCCGGATCTTCCCGCCGCAGGGCGAGCGGTCGAAGAAACGCTGCGCCAGCTCTTCCAGTTCGTCGTCCACCTCGATCGTGTCGAGCGTGGCCCCCTCGCCGAGTCCGGCGGCCATCGAGAGCGCCGAGTAACCCGTGAAGGTGCCGATTTCGAGGATGCTGCGCGGACGGAGCATCCGCACGAACATTTCGAGCAGTTTTCCCTGGATGTGTCCCGAGAGCATCCGCGGCTGGATCGTCTGCATGTGAGTCTCGTGATCGAGCGCCCGCAGCAGTTCCGATTCGGGTGTGGAGAGGCTGTCGACGTATTTTTCGAGTGCGTCCATCATCTGTAAACGAGTAGCGAAGGCGAGGCGAGCACTTCGTTGGCGACCTCCAACAGCTCCCCGGCCTGCAAGTCGCTGATTTTGCGGTAGACCTCCTCCATCGTGTCCACCTCGCTGTGTACCAGATAGCTCTTGCCGGCACCGAGCATGTAGCCCTCGTTGCTCTCCATCGAGATCGCCAGCTGTGCGACGAACTGTTTCTTGGCCAGCGCCAGCCGCCGTGTCGAAAGCCGCCGGGTGCGCAGGGAGTCGATCTGCCCCCGCACCAGTTCTAGGCAGCGGTCGCAGTTGTCGTGGTCGGAGCTGAAGTAGATCGCCACGATGCCGGCGTCGCCGTAGGGCGTGTAACTGCCTTCGATGCTGTACGACAGTCCGTGTTTCTCGCGCACGGTGACGTTGAGCATCGAGTTGGCGCTCGGGCCGCCCAGTATGTTGACGAGCAGCGCCAGCGGCAGCCGCTTCGGGTCGAGGATGCCGTAAGCCCGTGCTCCGACGATGCAGTGCGACTGGTGCGTGTGCCGCGCGATGCTTCGTTCGAAGGGGGCGACGGGCGCGGGCGCCGTCCGGCAGAACGATCGCACGGTGGCAGGCATGTCGGCGAAGTACCGCGCGGCGATCGCCTCGATGCGCCGGGGCGCGATGTTGCCGATCGACGAGAAGACCATCTGATCGGTGGTGTGCGTGCGCCGCACGAAGGCGTGGATGTGCTCCGAGCGGTAGCGGGCCAGTGCCGCCTTCGTACCCAAAATGTTGTGTCCCAGTGCCGATCCGGCGAAGAGCAGGTCTTCGAAATCGTCGTAGATGCGGTCGGCGGGCGAATCCTTGTAGGTGTTGATCTCGTCGAAGATCACCTCGCGTTCGCGTTCCAGTTCCCGTTCGGGAAAGGTCGAACGGAACGCCACGTCGGCGAGCAGTTCGACGGCTTTGGCGAAGTCGCCGCGCAGCACGGTGGCGTGCAGCGTCGTGTCCTCCTTGGTGGTGTAGGCATTCAGTTCGCCGCCGAGGTTTTCCAGCCGGCAGTTGACCTGGTAGGCGCGCCGCCGCTGGGTACCCTTTGAAGAAGGCGTGTTCGGCGAAGTGCGCCAGCCCGTACTCCGATTTCAGCTCGTCGCGCGTGCCGGCGCCCACGACGAGCGCGCAGTGGGCCACGTTGCCGCGTACCTGGCGGTGGATGCCGCGGATACCGTTGGGAAGCGTATAGGTATGGAATTCCTTCATGGATTTTACAGTTTGGTGCGGAGTTTCAGGAATTGTCCCGTGTAACTCTCCGCACACGTTTCGAGCTGGGCGGGCGTCCCCTCGAAGACTACCCTGCCGCCCCGGTCGCCCGCTTCGGGGCCGAGGTCGATCACCCAGTCGGCGCACTTGATGACGTCCATGTTGTGTTCGACGACGACGATGGTGTGTCCCTTTGCGGATCAGCGCGTCGAAGGCCGCCAGCAGTTTGTTGATGTCGTGGAAATGCAGCCCCGTGGTGGGTTCGTCGAAGAGGAACAGCACGTTGCCCTGCACGGCGTCCTTGGCGAGGAACGACGCGAGCTTCACGCGCTGCGACTCGCCGCCCGAGAGCGTCGAGGAGGATTGTCCCAGCTTGATGTAACCCAGTCCCACCTCCTGCAACGGCAGCAGCCGGTCGACGATGCGCCGGCATACGGCGTTGGCCTTGTCTTCGCCGAAGAAGGCCACGGCGTCGTCGACGGTCATTTCCAGTACGTCGTAGATCGAACGGCCGCGGTATTTCACTTCGAGTACCTCCTCCTTGAAGCGCCGGCCGCCGCACGCCTCGCATTTGAGTTCGATGTCGGCCATGAACTGCATCGAGACCTTGATGACGCCCTCGCCTTGACACTCCTCGCACCGGCCTCCCGCCATGTTGAACGAAAAGTGCGACGGCGTCATGCCGTTGTGCTGCGCATAGGGCTGGTCGGCAAAGAGTTTGCGTATTTCATCGTAAGCTTTGATGTAGGTAACTGGATTCGAGCGCGTCGACTTTCCGATCGGGTTCTGGTCGACCATTTCGACCGATTTGAGCAGTTGTACGTCGCCTTCCAGCGCGTCGAAGTCGCCCGGTTTGATTCCCGTGTCGAAGAGCGTGCGCCGCAGTGCCGGGTAGAGGATTCCCTTGACGAGCGACGACTTGCCCGAGCCGCTGACGCCCGTGACGCAGGTCATGGCTCCCAGCGGAAAGCGCACGTCGATGTTTTGCAGGTTGTTCTCCCGCGCCCCCTTGACGACGATCGAATGGCTCCACCCGCGCGGCGTCGAGGGCGGTTCGATCCGCCGCCGTCCGGCCAGGTAGTCGGCCGTGAGGCTTTTCCGGCAGGCGGGAAGTTTTTTCGCGGGGCCGCAGAAAACGATCTCTCCGCCGTTGTAGCCCGCTTCGGGGCCGACGTCGACGATCCAGTCGGCCGCACGGATCACCTCCTCCTCGTGTTCAACCACGATGACGGTGTTGCCGATGTCGCGCAATTGTTTGAGCACGCCCACCAGCCGGTTCGTGTCGCGCGGATGCAGGCCGATCGAGGGTTCGTCGAGAATGTAGAGCGAACCGACGAGGTTGCTGCCCAGCGACGTGGCCAGGTTGATGCGCTGCGACTCGCCGCCCGAAAGCGTCGAGCTCAGGCGGTCGAGCGTCAGATAGCCCAGTCCCACGTCGGCGAGGTATTGCAACCGGTTGACGATTTCGGTGAGGATGCGCCGTGCGGTGGTCGTATCGTGTGCGTCGAGCTGCAATTCCTTGAAGAACACCAGCAGCGCGTCGACGTTCATCGTCACCAGATCGGCGATCGTGCGGTCGCCCACGCGCACGTAGAGCGCTTCCTTGCGCAGGCGGCTGCCGCCGCATTCGGGGCAGCGCGTCTTGCCCGTGTAGCGCGCCTTCATCACGCGGAACTGAATCTTGCGCCGTTCGCTGTCGATGTATTCGAAGAAGCTGTCCAGACCGTAGAAGTATTCGTTGCCCGTCCACAGCAGGCGCTTCTGTTCGGGCGTCAGTTCGTGGTAGGGCGTGTGGATCGGGAAGTCGAACTTGTCGGCGTTCTCCACCAGCTTCTCTCCTTCCACAGGCGCATCGTCTCGCCGCGCCAGCAGGCGATGGCGCCTTCGTAGATCGTCTTGCTCTTGTCGGGGATGACCAGATCCTCGTCGATGCCGATGATCTTGCCGTAGCCCCTCGCAGCGGGGACAGGCACCCAGCGGGTTGTTGAAGCTGAACAGGTGTTCGGTGGGCTGTGCGAAGGCGATTCCGTCGGCCTCGAAGCGCGACGAAAACTCCTCGGCTCCCTCGTCGGTCAGGATGCGGCACACGCCGTCGCCGTAGGCGAACGCGCGGGCCACGGAGTCGCGCAGGCGCGTGGCGAACTCCTCGTCGGAGGCGACGCGCAGGCGGTCGACGATCACCGACAGCTCGTCGGGCCGGACGGCGGGATCGAGTTCCGGCAGCAGCTCCTCGATGAAACGTGTGCGGCCGTCGTACTGCACGCGCTGGATGCCGTCGCCCATGAGCAGCGTCAGCTTCTCGATGACGCCCTGCCCCTCGGCGGCGACCAGCGGCGCTGCGACGAGCGCTTTCGCCCCTGGCCGAGCGCGAGGACGTATTGGGCCACGTCGTCGACGTCGTAGCACTTCACCTCGCGGCCCGATACGGGCGAGAAGGTGCGGCCGATGCGGGCGAAGAGCAGTTTGAGGTAGTCGTAGATCTCGGTGGTGGCGCCGACCGTCGAACGCGGGTTGCGCGTGTTGACCTTCTGCTCGATGGCGATGGCCGGCGCGATCCCCGTGATGAGGTCGACGTCGGGCTTGTCGATCTTGCCCAGAAACTGCCGGGCGTAGGCCGACAGGCTCTCCACGTAGCGGCGCTGCCCCTCGGCGAAGATCGTGTCGAAGGCCAGGGTCGATTTGCCCGAGCCGGAGAGGCCCGTGATGACGGTGAGCGTGTCGTGCGGGATTTCCACCTCGATGTTTCGGAGGTTGTGTACCCGCGCTCCCTTGATATGGATGCTTTTCGGTTCGTTCATGTTTCGATGGTCGCTCCTTCGACCTTGCGGAGTCGTTCGGTTAATCGTTCGGCGCGGCTGGCGCGGATACGCAGCACGATCGACGAGAGATTGTCGAACCGCTGCGACTCGACGGCGGGCTGCTCCTCCTTGACGATGCGCATGATGTCGTTCATCGCCGCGTAGGAGAAGGTCACCGCGATGCGGCGGTCGACCGTTCGCTGCACGATGCGTGCCGCCGCCAGTACCTCCGCCGCCGACTCCTTGTATGCGGCGATAAGGCCCGGCACGCCCAGTTTCGTCCCGCCGAAATAACGCACGACGACGATCAGGCAGTCGGTCGTTTCGTGCGAGAGCAGCTGCCCCAGAATCGGCCGGCGGCCGGCCGTCGACGAGGGTTCGCCGTCGTCGTTGGCGCGGGAACGCCTCGCCGTGCGGCCCCAGCCGCCAGGCGTAACAATGGTGCGTGGCGTCGTAGTAACGTTTGCGCAACGCTTCGAGCCGGCTGCGGATCTCCTCTTCGTCAGCGACGGATAGGCGAAAGCGAGAAATTTGCTGCTCTTTTCCTTGTAGATCGCCTCGGCCGGCGCTTCGATGGTCAGATAGGTATCGTCGGCTGGCGTCGTCATTTCACTTTGGTGAAGAGCCGGTTCCACCGGATGTTCGACGGGAACGATTTCTGTGCGTCGAGCGACAGCCAGATGAACGAGGCGCGCCCCACGATGTGGTCTTCGGGCACGAAACCCCAGAAACGCGAGTCGGCCGAGTTGTGGCGGTTGTCGCCCATCATCCAGTAGTAGTTCATGCGGAAGGTGTAGTCCGCGGCCGGCTGGCCGTTGAGCAGTACCCTGCCGTCGGGCAGTTCTTCCACGCGGTTGCCTTCGTAGACTTCGATGCAGCGGCGGTAGAGCCGCATGTTCTCGGGTGTGAGCGGGATCGTCGCCCCGCGGGCCGGAATCCAGATCGGGCCGTAATTGTCCTGATTCCATCCCAGCGTCAGGTCGTGGGGATAGACTTCGCGGTTGGGCTCCTCGTAGATGAAACGTTCGACGGCCAGCACGTTGCCCATGCGGCGCAACTCCTCGGCCCGCTCGTCGTCGAGCAGCATGTAGTAGTTCGAGCCGTTGCCGCCGCTCCACTCGGTGATGCCGAGCTTGTCGATCGCGTATTTCGACAGCGGCGACGAGGTCATCACCGTATACATGTACTGCTTGCCCGCGACGGGAGCCTGCGGCTCGTCGTTGACGTAGACTTCGCCGCCCACGATTTTGAGCGAGTCGCCGGCGATGGCCACGCAGCGTTTGATGTAGTTCTCGCGCTTGTCGACCGGACGGGTGATGACCGTGTAGTCGCGGAACAGTTTCTCGCGGCCCGCCCTGGCGCCCAGCGTGCGCTGGTATTCGCGCAGCACGTCGTAGTAGGTGGCGTCCTGCCGCTGGAGCAGCACCGTGTCGCCGGCGGGGAAGTTGAAGACCACCACGTCGTTGCGCTCGATGCTGCGCAATCCTTTGAGCCGGTGGTACGGCCATCGGATGCACTCCGAGAAGGATTTCTTCGTCTGTGAGAAGGGCATCGTATGGTGTACGAAGGGGAACGACACCGGCGTGTTGGGCATCTGGGGGCCGTAGGCCACCTTGCTCACGTAGAGGTAGTCGCCGATGAGAAGCGACGACTCCATCGACGACGACGGGATGACGTACATCTGGAAGACGAAGATGTGGATGAGCGAGGCGACGACCGTTGCGAAAACGATTGCGTTGACCCACTCGTAGATGAATTTGTAGGTCGGACTGCGGCGGCACCATTCGCGGTTGCGCCGGCCGATGAGCCGCGAGAGGAAATGCGTGAAGTAGAGGTCGACGATGACCAGTTCGCCCAGCAGCAGCCACAGGTTGCCCGTCCAGATGACGAACCACAGGATATAGAGGAGGCTCCAGAAGATGAAGCCGAACCATTTGTTACGCAGGATTGCCTTGATTTTTTCCATGTCGGAGTTGTTCGGTTTGTGTCGGCAGCGACGCTATTCTATCAGGAGTGCGGCGATGGTCGGAGACTTTTTCATCGGAATCGTCTCGCTTCGCCGCCTATTTCAACAGGTCGTCCATCGTGTAGACGCCCCGCTTGCCGTTCAGGAATTCTGCCGCGATGACGGCCCCCAGCGCCAGCGTGCGGCGGTTGAGTATCTCGTGCCGCAGCGTCAGCACGTCGTCCGCCGAGGTATAGGTGACGGTGTGGATACCCGGCACCGTCCCTTCGCGGATCGATGCGATCGCCAGCTCCGAGGGATCGGCCGCAGGGCGGTTCACCCAACGCTCCTTCGTGCCGATGCGGTCGATGATCTCTTCGGCCAGCGTGATGGCCGTGCCGCTCGGTGCATCCTTCTTCTGCGTGTGGTGCACCTCCTCGATGCGGACGTCGTAACCGCCGACACGGCCGACCATTTCGGCCAGCTGCCGGTTGAGCCGGAACAGCAGGTTGACCCCCAGCGAGTAGTTCGAGGCGTAGAAAAAGGCCCCGCCCCGCTCCTTGCAGCGGGTTTTCAGTTCGTCGAGGCGATCCGTCCAGCCCGTCGTGCCGCTTACGACCGGCGTACCGGCGTCGATGCAGGCGCGGATGTTGTCGTAGGCCGTTGCGGGCGTCGTGAATTCGAGCGCCACGTCGATGCCGCGCAGATGCGCCGCGTCGAGGTCGCCGCGGTTGTCGGCGTCGACGATCAGTCCCACGCCGTGTCCCCGTTCGACGAGGAGACGTTCGATCTCGCGTCCCATTTTCCCGTATCCGATGATAGCTGCGTTCATAGTGCGAAAAAATATTTGGACAAAGATACGATTAAGCCGAGCGCAATGCAAATTTATTTGCAATTGCCGAGGCGGAGTATCTTCGGCGTCAGCCAAAGTACGATTAAGCGAAGGCAATATCAAATTTATTTGCTTTTTGCCGAGGCGGAGTATCTAAGGTGTCAGCCAAAGATACGAAATCCTCGATGAGTGCGGAGGGTGTTCCGGATTTTTTCGTACCTTTGTCTTACTAACTTTTTGTATCCGTCTGAAAACGTAAACACGCGCTAAATTGGTATGTTGCGATGCGTTATTTTGTCGAACTGAGTTACAACGGAGGCCGTTATTGCGGCTGGCAGCGTCAGCGTGACGCCGCTTCGGTGCAGGAGACGCTCGAACGGGCGCTTTCGACGCTGCTGCGCGAGCCTGTCGAGGTGACCGGCGCGGGCCGTACCGACACGGGCGTGCACGCCGCCTATGCCGTGGCGCATTTCGACGTAGCGGCGCCGCTGACCGATCCGGAGCATACGGCCTACAAACTCAATTGCCTGCTGCCCGACGACGTCGCCGTCTTCGGCGTGGCACCGGTCGCGGACGATGCGCACGCCCGTTTCAGTGCGGCGGAGCGCGAGTACCGCTATTTCATCGAGTCGCGCAAGAACCCCTTTACCCGCAGGGCCGCGTGGCACTATTACCGGCCGCTGGATGTGGAGCGGATGGATCGCGCTGCGGCATCGCTTTTGGAGTACGACGATTTTACCTCCTTTGCCAAACTGAACTCCAACAACAAGACCAATATCTGCCGCATCGTGCGGGCCGGTTGGGAGGAGTCGCCCGAAGGAGTGTACCGCTTTACGATCCGTGCCGACCGTTTTCTGCGCAATATGGTGCGGGCGCTGGTGGGGACGCTGGTCGACGTGGGGCGCGGGCGTTACGATGTGGAGGAGTTCCGCGCGATCGTCGAGAGCCGCGACTTGTCGCGCGCGAGCGGCGGCGCGCCGGCCGAAGGACTTTATCTGTGGGACGTCGCCTACCCTGCCGGAGTGTTCCGGCGCGGGGAACGGACGCGAAACCTGTTGTTTAACTAAAAATATTCCGAACTATGGGAACGATTCTCTATCTGGTGGGTTTGGTCTGCGCCGTACTGGCGGTGCTCGACATCTTCAAGAAAAACATTTCGACCGTCGGCAAGGTGATCGCCTCGGTGCTCGTATTGCTGACGAGCTGGGTGGGGCTGCTGGTTTACTATTTCTACGCGAAGGATCATCTCGAAGAGTGGTTCAAGTAGGCGGTTCGACGGAAAATGGAAACGGGCCGGTGCATCGCACCGGCCCGTTTCGTTGGGAAGCGCTACCCTATTGGATTTCCGAGAGCGACGGTGTGGCGCGGGGCGTGAAGTCGTTGGTCGAATTGTTCGTGTCGACCAGCTTGCCGTCGGCTGCGACCTTGCGGCGTACGCTCAGACCGTAGCTCGTCTGGTCGGAGCTCGTCTCGCAGGCATAGGTGTAACCGGCGTCGAGCTCGGTATCCCACGGATTCGTCAGATACTCGGACGAAACGCCCAGATTGACGGCGTCGACGATCCACGAATTGGGTACCTTGAAGCAGTTCTTGAAGGTCATGTCGTAGTCCTTTCCGTTGGGCGAATGGAAGATATAGCTGCCCGTGAAAGCGTAATCGGCGAGGAACCTGTCTCGGGTCATTCCGATGGGAGGGATAGCCAGTGCGCAAGAGCGTTTGCCCGCAGCGTCGAGCATGATGACGCTCTTGGTGTAGGTGTACCAGATGTCGAGATTGTCCACTTCGGGGTTGTCGATATCGAGCATGGATTCGACTGTCGACTCGTTGTACCACTCGAAATCGGCCGAGGTCAGATCGAAGGAGTTGGGGTTGGTCGCCTTGTGGTTCTGGGCGTTGTTGCAGATCAGGAGCGACTCGCCGGCCTTGACCAGGACGTCGTCGCCGTCGCCCGGAATGCAGAGAATCTCGTCGACGATGCAGTAATTCGGCCGGGGATCTTCGCCCTCGTTGAACGAGATGTTCTGGACGGAGGTGATCTTCGACGACGTGATAATCAGCAGCCCGTCGGCGTAGAGATCCTGGTCGGTGTTGTTGCGGATCTTGATGTATTGGTCGCCGTGAGCCTTGTCGACCTTGCCCGTCGCGGGAGGGGACAGGAGGTGAAGAACGACTCTTCGATCAGGAAATCGCCGCTGTAAAGGCTGTTCTCGGACTGCTTGATATTCATGTAGGCCAGCGTCGTACCGGTCGTTTTCTCCGCGAGTGTGACGGTCGTCGAACGTTCGGCGCCCGTCGTGTTGGGTTTTACCGAGAGGACGACTACCTCGCCCTGGCTCTGTTCGCTCAGGCCGATCCAGTCCGCGTCGGCGGCGGGAATGTCGATCGTGTAGTCCGAAGTCGTCAGCGTGACCATCACGTTGCCGCCGCGTGCGCGGAGGTTGAAGTTCGTCGTGGTGGGATCTTTCGGTGTCTCCGTTCCGTCGTCGTCGGAGCAGGCGGTCATGCCGGTCGCCAGCGCGACGACCGTCAGCATTGCAAAGAGTTTTCTCATCGTTTTACAGTATTAGAAATTAAACATAAATATCGTTTCAAAACAGATTCCGCAGGCGATCGTGGCCAAGTGGACACGCACGCCGTCCATGTAGATGCCCGGGCGCCACGAGGCGTCGACGAAGAGCGCCAGCGAACGGCGCAGCTCCCGTTCGGCGCGCAGGGCCGCCGTGAGTTCGACGGCGTCGGCCGTCATGCGGTCGACGCTGTCGAAGAGCATGGCGCCGATGTCGGGATCGAGACGGCTGTCGGTCAACAGCGTGCGGCGGGTCAGGTTGACCGCGTAACGGCCGCCGACCGTCGCGCGCAGCGTACCGCGTTGTCCGTGACGGGTCAGATGCAGGTCGCAGCCCGCGCTGGCCGTCGACAGGGCGATTTCCCGCTTCGGGTAGGGATAATCGGCCGACGTGCGGAAGTACCCGACCGACGGTGCGAGCGTATAGTCCGTCTGCGGGCGATTCCAGGTCACCATCCCCCGGCAGCGAGTCGCAGCGTGCGGTTGCGGTACATTGCGAACTCGCCCAATATCCGGTAGTCCGCCGTCTCGCCGTTGTCGACGACGTTTTCGAATCCCTGCCTCAATTCGTAGGAGCCCTCCACTGCGAAACCTCCCCGCTCGTAGCGGCGTGCGACGCTGCCCGACAGGGTTTGCGTCACGAGTCGGCCTGCCGGGGCGTAATTGAGTTCGCTGAAAATGTTGCGGTTGGAGAAACGCTCGTATTGCAGGAGGGCCGACCAGCCGCAGGTGCGGCTCGGGACTGCTGTCAGCGAAAGCGCGTATTCCTTGCCTTTGTAGAAGAGGGACTGGTCTTCGCCTCCGACGTAACGTGCGAAATAGTTGCCCAGTCCCGTCATAAGGAATTCGACGGTGTTGGCTCCCCGTTCGTCGAAGAATCCGACCTCCTGCGACTGTTTGTAAATGCGTCCGCGCGCAGTCAGGGCGATGAGGGATCGATCCGTCGAGAATCCGGCGCCGATCGTGCCCGTCAGATCGTTGACGATGTTGTGGGGACGGGGATCGATCTGGCGGAATTCGTGGCGGGCGCGGTAATTGATGCCGATCCCGTAATTGATCCGCCCGTCGCGGCGCACGTATGCGCCTCGAAAGGCGTACTCTTCGGTCGAAAGGTCGCCGCCCACCGAATCGGCCAGGACGAAGGGGCGCAGCAGACGGTAGTCGGCCGTGGAGTTCCAGCGAACGTTGTCCGTGCGTCCCCGTTCGTAGGAGGCGCCGGCCGTGACGACCGACTGCTCGTCGAGTCGCAGATAGAGTCGGCGCGGAACGTCCCGACGAGTGCGCCGTCGCCCTCGGGTTGCAGGATCGGCCGGCTTTTCGCTGCGCAGGTCGCCCTGCAATCTCAGCGTGGAGTACGAGACCGGATAGCGGTAGAGCATCGCTGCGGGAGAACTTTCGTAGGCCGAAGCATCCAGCGTCGCGAGCGGGCGTTGTGGAACTCCGCACGGCGGAGTATGCCGAGCGAGTCGCGCACGGCTGCGGTTTGCGCTTCGCTCCACAAAGGCAGCGGCAACAGACAGAGCAACAGGAGGCGCAGCGGTTTCATGGTCAGTTGACGTATTTTAACAACAATACGATCGAACTCCGGTCGTCCATCCAGGCGAGCGCTTCGGACGGGGTGTTATGGTCGGCGTTGCGGACGTATTGCACCGTTCCGTCGGTGTAGTGCAGGTTGGCCTCGACGATGAGGGTGTAGACCCCCTTTTGCAGCGTGAGGGTCGCCGACCGTCCGTCGAGGACGGTGAAGAAGACCCGTTCCTTCGTGTTGATGTTCTCGCAATAGGAGATGTCGGAGAGGAGCTCGATGCGTTCGACCGGACGGTCGTCGGGCAGGATGAAGCGGACGGAAAGTTGCGTGAACAACTCCCGGCCGTCCGATTCGCAGGCGGTCGAGCAGAGGCTCAGGAGCGGAAACAAGAGTAGAAGACGTCGCATGTCGGGGTCGTTATAGCTTAATATTCAGCTCCATGCCGAAGTAAGGCGTGACTTCGCGGCGGATATGGCGGCCGTCGGATGTGTGATAATCGGGGGTGTAATCGAGCAGTTTGTTGACGAACAGAGCCACGGCCATCTTGTCGCGATAGAGCTTTTTCGTGATTTTGAGGTTGACATTCATGCTGAACGGAGTGGTTACATAGCGCCACAGCGTGGGGTCGCTGTCGCGTACGAGTGCCGACAGCAGACCGTCGGCAGCCGATTCGGCCGTGAACGGGTGCGAGACGAGATTCTCGTCGAGATACGAGATCGGCCAGGCCGAAACCGGCGTATTGCGGCTTCCGAGGAACCACATGCACTGGAACGATGTGGAGAGAATGAGTTTCAGGCGGGGAATCTGCGTGTCGAGCAGAAAATTGGTATTGCACATTTCGCGCAGGTAACCGTCCGTCGAAAAGTAGTACCCGACGTAAGGATAGGTCTTCCTCCGGGGCGGAGGTCGGCAGCAGGTACTCGGGGTGCATGTTGGAGTAGTTCGTCCGGAAATAGGCGCCCGTGACGGTAATTCGCGTAGCGATCGCGCGGATGCGCTGCGAGGTGAAGGCGAATTCGATGCCCGACTTTTCCGTGCGGCTGCCGTTGGTCGAGCGGGAGTACCCGCCCAACCGCCTCTCTTCCGTATAGGGGATGCCGTCGAGCGACGGGGGACCGTCCAACTGTTCCATGTCGATCGCCGTTTCGTCGTAATCCCGGAAGGTGAAGCTCCGATAGTCCGACGTCGTGCGGAATCCCGACGTCATGTCTTCGCGGAAATAAGTCACCGACAGCTGGTTGTCGTTCCAGCCGGCGTCGAGGCGAACCTCCCATTTGAAATTGCGTGCGGCACGCAGGTCGTAATTCGTCGGATCGAGCGTGTAGAGTCGCAGGTTGATCCGCCGGAGTGCGGGATTCGCAGGCCAGTAGTTGAGCTGGGTGAAATCGAAATACCCGTGTCGGGATAGAGGCTGTCCATCGTCGGGAATTTGGTGTGCCAGCCGACACCTCCGCCCAATCGCAGGGAGAGATTCCGGCCGGCGACATGAAATCGCGGCAGTGCGACGACGACGTTGGCGCGCGGATCGAAATAGAATTTTCCCTGAATCGTATAGCGGCGTCCCAGATTGAACATCGAGGCGGCGCGCACGCCTCCCGTAGCCTCCACGCGGAAGTCTCCGAGAGCGAGCGTCGTGGCGTCTTCGAGGAAAAGCGAGAGTTTGTGCAGGGCGGGGATCGCGTCGTAGGCGCGGGGCCGCGAATCCATCTGCGGACTGAACGGCCGGGCGACGTCGAAGACCAGCCCGCGGCCGTAGTTCTTGTCCATCGACCAGTCGGCCCCGACGCGCAGCGTGTTGCGCGAACGTTCGGTGTCGGCGTTGAAGGTCGCTACGGCCTTGGCATAGCCGTAGAACGGTTTGCCGTCGACGAGCAGCGTGGCGTCGTAGGAGGCGGGGATGATGACGGCGTCGTACTCCCCCGGCTCGGTGCCCCACGTCTTGGCGAAATCGGAACCGGTCTCCACGAACCTCCAACGGTCGATACGGTCGAATTCGGCGCTGAACGATGCCGTGAGGTCGAGACTGTGGAAAAATTGCCGATGCCGCGCCTCTACGGCGAACGTCGCGGCGAACTGCGTGCGGTTGTAATTCGACTTGTAGCGCTCGACGGGGCCTCCCAGACCGTTGTCGAGGTCCTGGTCGGATTTCTTGTCGTCGAACGAACCCGTATAGTCGAGACTGCCGCCCGCCGAGTAGCGGTAGGCGCTACCCTGCCAGTGGCGGCCGAAGCGGACGGAGCCGGTCAGTCGTTGGTAGCTCTGACGCGGGTTGCGGGGATCGGAGGCGGCCGTCAGGTAGTCGGCGTTGATATTCAGTGTCGTGCGTTCGGCGTCACCCTCCCCCTTCCGTTCGAATCCCTTTCCGACGGAGAAGAGTTTGCTGCTCATGTCGGCCTTGAAGCGGGCGGTGAGGTCGCGGCCGCCCTCGCGGCGCTTGACCTTGACCAGTCCGCTCGTCAGGTCGCCGTATTCGACCGAAGGGATGCCCCGCACGATTTCGACCGATTCGATGTCGTCGGTCGAGATCGCTCGTGTATCGACGCCGCGATTGACGTTGGCGTACTCTTGATCGATCCGTAAGAGGTCGAATATTGCAGGTTGGCGTCATTACTTATGGGGATGCCGTCTACCTGAATCTGGGTACCCAATGCCGACGTAGCGTAATTGGCGGAGCTCGAAGGATCGGCTTCGCGCAGGCGGATCTCCTGCGGCGCCCGAACGAGGGGTCGGTGGCACGGCCGCCGGGGATCAGCTCCATGAGGTCGGCGATGCTCGACGGCTGGATGTGGGCGATGGTTTCGCGGCCGATCTTCGACGACGACGTGGGCCCTTTGATTCGGCGGCCGTCACCAGCACCTCGCCGATGGCCACCGGATCGATGTCGAGCCGGATTCGGCGGCGGGTCAGTCCGGCGGGAAGTTGCAGTTCGCCTTGCAGAAATACGTGTCCCATGTATAATAGACGGAGTTCGAAACGTCCCGGTTTCAGCCCTTCCAGCAGACATACGCCCCGGGCGTCGGCCGCCGCGGCCCGTTCCTTCCCGTTTCCTTCCTTCGGACGGAGCGAACAGACGGCGTATCCCAACGCTTCGCCCGAAGCGGCGTCGGTCACGGTTACTTCCAGTCGCGCTTCGTCCGTAGTCTGTGCCTCGGCGGCGGAAGCGAGAAGGAGTCCCAGCAACAGAAGAGTATATGGTTTCATGCGTTTCGCGTACGTCCTCTTTGATTTTTTACGCAGCAAAAGTAACCCGCATCCGTCGGGCGGGCAATACCGTTTTATTGGGGTTTCCCCGTTGCCTAAATACCTGATTTTCGGTATGGGGTGTCGGCGGATTTGCCCTACCTTTGCCCGTACAAATGACTAAAATTCGCAAAGTGATGAAAACGAACAAATTGATGTTGTCGGCGACCGCTTTCCTGTTGCTTCTGGCAGGTGTCGGGTGCGGCAATCGTACGACGAAGGCGGAATCTGCCGTCGCTGCCGCAGGGCCGCGGTCGGCGAGGCGTTGCAGATCGACGACCTGCTGGCCGGGGCCGATTCGCTGGCCGGAAAAGAGGTGTGGATCGAGGGGGTATGCACCCATGCCTGCAAGCACGGCGCACGCAAGATCTTCCTCATGGGCAGCGACGATACGCAGACGATTCGCGTCGAGAGCGGCAAGCTGGGAAAATTCGATCCGCAGTGCGTGGGCAGCATTGTCCGCGTGAAGGGAATCCTGCGCGAACAGCGTGTGGATGAAGACTATCTGCGCAGCTGGGAGGAGCAGGTTCGCACGCAGGCGGGCGAACAGCACGGAACGACTGCGGCCGGCTGCGATTCGGAGAAGAAGGCCCGCGGCGAAACGGCTGCGACCGTCGAGGGCCGTATCGCCGATTTCCGCCGTAAGATCGCCGAACGGAATGCGGCCGAAGGGAAACCCTATCTGTCGTTCTATTTCGTAGAGGCGCAGTCGTATGAATTCGACCGCTAACCGGCTGCGTCGCTGGAGCCGGAACGTGCACCGCGAGCTGTCGTTCTTCTTTTCGGGAATGCTGCTTATCTACGCCGTTTCGGGGCTGGTGATGAACCACCGCGATACGATCAATCCCAACTATTCGGTCGAGCAGCGGCGCTACGTCGTCGGGGAGCCGCTTCCCGCACGGGATCGGCTGACGCGCGACGACGTCGTCCGTCTGCTCGCGCCGCTGGACGAGGCCGACAACTACACCAAACACTATTTTCCGGAATCGGACGTGCTCAAAGTCTTCCTCAAAGGCGGTTCGAGCCTCACCGTACGGCTATCGGACGGCGAGGCGTTCTACGAGAAGCTGACGCGCCGTCCCGTGCTGGGGGCCATGACGCGCCTGCATTACAATCCCGGGCGGTGGTGGACGTGGTTCTCGGATCTGTTCGCCGTGGGACTCGTGGCGATCGTCGCAAGCGGCTTGTTGCTGCTCAAAGGGCCGAAAGGGCTTCGGGGGCGCGGAGGCGTGGAACTGGCCGCCGGTATCGCCGTTCCATTGTTGTTCCTGATTTTCTTTTAAATGTTTTCGATAAGTCTCGGGCGCAGAGCCGGACTCGTTCGGGGTATACCGGGGCGGGAAAACGAAGAATGAGATTCAACGTATGAGTGCAATCATCGAGTGTCGCAATCTGACACATTATTACGGGCGGCGTCTGATCTACCGCGACCTGAGCTTCGACGTGCCGCAGGGGCGGATTCTGGGGCTGCTGGGGAAGAACGGTACGGGCAAGACCACGACCATCAACATCCTGAGCGGCTACCTGAAACCCCGCAGCGGCGAATGCCGCATCTTCGGGCAGGAGGTGCAGAACCTCGATCCCGTGCTGCGGCGCAATATCGGCCTGCTGATCGAGGGACACGTGCAGTACCAGTTCATGACCATCGAACAGATCGAGAAGTTCTACTCGGTCTTCTACCCCGCCTGGCGCCGCGACGCCTACTACGAGTTGATGCGCAAGCTGAAAGTCGCACCCGGGCAGCGGATTTCGCGCATGTCGTGCGGCCAGCGTTCGCAGGTGGCGCTGGGGCTGATTCTGGCGCAGAATCCCGAACTGCTCGTGCTCGACGACTTCTCGCTGGGGCTTGATCCGGGCTATCGCCGGCTCTTCGTCGACTACCTGCGCGAATATGCCCGCGCCGAGTCGAAAACCGTCTTTCTGACCTCGCATATCATTCAGGATATGGAGCGCCTGGTCGACGACTGTATCATCATGGACTACGGCAGCATCCTGACGCAGCGCCCCGTCGCGGAGCTGCTGGCCGAAGTGCGGCGTTACGGCTTCACCGTGCCCGAGGGCTACGAGATTCCCGACGCGAAGGAGTTCTACCACCCGTCGGTGATCCGCAACCGGGCCGAACTCTTTTCGTTCCTGCCGCCCGCCGAGGTCGAGCGGACGCTGCGGCGGTTGCAGGTGCCTTACGGCGAATTTACCTCCGAGCAGGTGACGTCGCTCGAAGACGCCTTTATCGGTCTGACCGGAAAATATTGATGAATTATGTTACGTGCTATTTTTTACAAGGAGTGGCTGAAAACGCGCTGGTACTATCTGGTCGCCGTGCTTCTCTCGCTCGGTTTTGTCGGTTATGTGCTGTTGAATTTCTTCCGTGCGGCGGGATTGAAGGGCATCGCCCACCTGTGGGAGGTGATGCTGTTGCGCGACGCGGTGTTCGTCGACCTGCTGCAATTCGTGCCGCTGGTCGTGGGGCTGCTTTTCGCCGTGGTGCAGTTCGTGCCCGAAATGCAGCGCAAGTGCCTGAAACTGACGCTTCACCTGCCCTGTCCGGAATTAAGGATGATCGGTGCGATGCTGCTCTACGGCGTGCTGCTGCTGGGGGCGCTGTTCGCCGTGTCACTCGGCGTGCTGTTCGTCGCCTTTCGGGCGGTGCTGGCGCCCGAACTGGTACGGCATATCCTGCTGACGGCCGCACCGTGGTATGCGGCGGGGATCGCCGCCTATCTGCTCGCGGCGTGGATCTGTCTGGAACCGACGTGGCGGCGCCGGCTGCTCTACGGTGCGGTCGCGGCGTGCGTGCTGAGGCTCTTCTTTCTGGCGCCTGCTCCCGAAGCTTACGACGGCTTCCTGCCGTGGTTGACGCTCTGCACCCTGTGCACCGCCTCCTGGTCGTGGTGGTCGGTCGTTCGGTTCAAGGAGGGACGGCAGGATTAACGAATAACAGTGTGGATATATGATACGTTTCAGCAAACTATTTTTCGGCTTCACCGTGTTCGTGCTGCTTCTGTGGCTGCTGCCGTGGGCCTATAATTTCGCCTTCTACAAACCCGAACGGACGCCCTTCACGCTGTGGAGCTGCGTAGTCGGCGATTTCGCCGTGGTCGATTTCGCGGGCGACGGGATCGTGCGCCGCGACCGCGGCGGCCGCACCTACACCGACCGGGAGTTCGACAGCATCCTGCCGACCTTCTATGCGCGTCAGCTGCTCAACGACGAGCGGTTTCCCGATTCGCTGTGCGGCGTGGCCGTCACGCCCCGCCTGCTGCAAAGCGAGAACTTCATGTTCCGCTCGACGCCGGCGGAGATCAACAAACCCCGTACGGGGCTCTATCCGCTGTTGGAATCGATGTCTGGGCGCGTCGATCTGGAGATGCCCGACGACGTCTTCCGCATCACGTCCTCGGGTATCGAGTTCGTCGTCATGGCGACCAATCGCATCGACCGCGGAAAGAGCGACCGTTTCACCGAGGCGATGACCCGCAAGGGCTTCCGCTTTCCGGCGCTTGCGGTGGCGGGCAATCCGTCGACGCGCAAGGAGTACGACGAAGGCTATCTGCTGCCTCGACGCTTCGCGGCAGTTGTTCCACCTCAAACAGGTCAAGGGGCGTCCCTATGTCCGTGCGATCGATCTGCCCGAAGGGGTGCAGCCCGAACATCTCTTCGTGACGGAGTTCCCGTCGCGTCGTACGCTGGGATTCCTGACCGATACGGAGAACGGGTTCCATGTATTGTCGAAACCCTCCTACGAGATCGTCCGCGTGGGGATTCCGGGCTGGAACCCCGAGAGCGAGTCGCTGACCGTCATCGGGAATATGTTCGACTGGACGGTGCGGGTCACGGGTGCCGGAGCCGACCGCTACTATGCGGTCGACGCCCGGCGGGAGTACCGGCTGATCGATTCGATGGTCTACGGGTCGGAGCGGACTCCCCTGCCCGGGCTGGTCTTCACGTCGTATGACGACGGCTATGTGAAACCCCGTTTCGAGTAGTGCGGTGTCCTTTGTGAAAGAGGACTGATCCAATTATATTCATCGTCAGGATAATCGAATTCGATTATCCTGACGATTTTTGGTCTCTTATTCCGCCGATTGGGGTGAAAAAAGCGATGCCGTGTCGCATGGCGGTCATTTCATGATTCTCGGTATCTAAATGATGGTTATCTTAACGTCGATCGCGCTTCCGGGAAGTTTGGAGTATAGTCCCCAAACGTAAAACGTAGTTATGACCGTCGGAGAGGCTCCTCCCATTCTACTGTATACCAGATTTAAGGTCATTTTACCGGATTCGGTGTCGGTGTCGACAGCCTGCTTCTCGAAAGAGTATCCGGGGTCGCCCAACAGATGTTGTCCGATGATGAGCGTGTATTTTTCGAAGTCGATGACCGGCAGGACAACCGAAGGCGGCGCAACGGCCTCGAACTCTTCCGTGCTGTTGATCAGGAAACATTCCGTTTCACCGAAATCGATTTCGGAGAAGTTAAATTTTACTTCGGAGCAGTTGTAGGAACTCTCCGGCAGATGCGTCGTGAAAAAAGCCGTTACCTCCTCGGAGGCGGCGACGGGAGGCGTGCCGACGACTTCGGGTTCTTTCGAGTCATCGCACGCAACGAGGTTTCCGCCCAGCAGGAGCAGGACTGCTTTCAGAATCAGAACGTTGGATTTCATGTCGTGATGGTTTTAGGTTTGAAATGAATCGTCGGATGTTTTCCGTGAATCTTGTGAATTATGATACAGAAAACCGGAATGTTTAAAAACGTTTCATCGTTTCAATACAAAGTTATTGAATTCAGCCGTCTATTCAATGATTTTTGCGAAAAAATGATGCAGACTGAAAAGGTAGCGATGTCGAAAGGATGTGTTTGCAATTCTGTAATACGTCGTTGGTTTGCAGCGTGCAAGAGAAAAATATTCCGGTATTTGAAAAACCGAAGTGCTCTCCCTTTTGGTATCATTGCCAAGGAACGAAGGCCTGCTTCCTTATCGGAAGCAGGCCTTCGCCTTTTATCGTCGGACCGTGGCTACCGTACGCGCAGCGAGCGGCCGATGCGCAGCGTCGTGGTGCGCGAAATGCCGTTGAGCTGGCAGAGCCGCGAAACGGTCGTGCCGTAACGCACCGCGATGCCGCCCAGCGTGTCGCCCGAACGGATCCTGTGGTATTGCGCCGAAGCGAGCGCTTTGCGGGCCTCCTCGGCTCTCTTTTCGTCGTTGGCTTCGGCCTCCTCGTCTTCGAAGTCCTGCGAGGCGCTCGAATGGATGTCCAGATAGCTCTTTTTGAGCAGGAAGGTTTCGCGCCGCAAGTTGCCGCTCTGGAAGTCGATCAGTCGTTCGGGGTCGAACGACTGTCCGCAGTAGCGCGTCTCGAAGTGGAGATGCGGGCCGGTGCTGCGTCCCGTGCTGCCGCCGTAGCCGATGATCTGCCCGCCTCGACCCATTCGTCGGCGTGGACGATCCGCTCCGAGAGGTGGCCGTAGAAGGTTTCCAGTCCGTTGTCGTGGCGGATGACGATCAGGTTGCCGTAGCCGCCGGATTTGGACGACGGGATCGAGATGCGCACCTTGCCGTTGAAGGTGGCGTAGATCGGGTCGCCCGTTTTCAGCGGCAGGTCTACGCCCTGATGCTTGCGCCGGCGGCGCATACCGAACTTCGAACGGATGGCGGCCTTGTAGGGATAGTGGTAGCATTTGAGCGAGTCGACCAGCTCGATGTCCACCGAACGCGGCAGGTCGGCGAGCTTCACCACGTCGCGGTAGGGAAAGAGTTTGGTCGTGTCCCAGCAGCGGGTGTAGATTTCGCTGTCCTTGACGTAGTCGCGGTTGCGGAGGTATTTCCATGTGTTGTCGTTGAACAGGACGATCATCACTGCGTCGTTGCCCGAAAGGGAGCGTGTCGACGGCGATCACCCCGTCGACGTATTCGGTCGATTCGACCGGCTGCGGCTCTTTCCGCGGTTTGAGCGTCTCGGCCTGCTCCTTTTCGAGGCAGTCGATCTCCTGCTGGATCTCTTGCAGGAGTTTGCGCATGTGGTCGATGCTCTGGGCTTGCAGGGGCGCGGCCGCGCCGGTGAAAAGAAGGGCGGTGAAAAGATAACGCAATTTCATCGAGTGTGTGTTTTAGTTTCGCTGAATCAAAATTAAGGTCTTCGCCCTGTTCGCGCAGGAACTCTTCGGCCGCTTCGAGCGCCCGGTAGAACTCTTCGCTGAAACGCCGCACGATCGGCTCCCGAAGGGCCTTGTAGACGGGGATGCCCAGCCGGCGGCCGCACTCCACCGCGGGCCGGCAAACCTCCCAGCGGTGATAGTTGAGGCCCAGCGTACCGTTCGAGAAGCGCACGACGCGGATCGGATAGAGGTGGCACGAGATCGGCTTGCGGAACGAGCACCGTCCTTCGCGGAAGGCCCGTTCGACGGCGCAGAGCGTCACGCCGTTTTCGGTGTAGGAGTAGGCGCACTCGGCGTCGCCGACCAGCGGTGTGGTGTAGTCGCCCTCGTCGTCCACGACCATGAAGCCCTGCCGCTCGACGGCGGCGATGCCCTCTGGGGTCATGTAGGGCTTGTAGGTCTCGTACTGGGCTTCGAGCGTTGCGACCTCCTCGATTTCGAGCGGTGCGCCGGCGTTGCCCTCGACGCAGCAGATGCCCTTGCAGCGGCTCAGATCGCAGGCGAAGCACTCGCGCAGCAGGTCGAGGCTTACGATCTTGTCGTCGATTTCGATCATGGCTTGCGGCCGCACGTGTCGGCGATGATGAGGTCGTAGAGTTCGCCCAGCGTCATGCCGGCGGCGCGCACCTGCTTGGGTACGATGCTGCCGGCGCTCATGCCGGGAATGGTGTTGATCTCGATCAGGTAGGGACGGCCTTCGGGCGTGACGATGAAATCCACGCGCACGATGCCCCGGCAGCGGCAGGCCTTGTAGGCCGCCAGCGCGAGACGGTGGAGTTCGGCCGCGGTCTGCGGTGCGATCTCAGCCGGCGTGATCTCGTCCGAATAGCCCGCCTCGTATTTGGCCTGGAAATCGAAGAACTCCTTTTTCGGCCGGATCTCCGTGATCGGGAGCAGGTATTCCCTGCCGCCGGCGATCAGTACGCCGCAGCCCATTTCGCGGCCGCGGATGCACTCCTCGACGAGCACTTCGTCGCTCTCGGCGAAGGCGCGTTCGACGGCGGCGGGAATTTCGCCGGCTCGTTCGACGCGCGTCACGCCGAAGCTGCTGCCCGAGGCGTTGGGCTTGACGAAGAGCGGCAGTCCCAGTTCGGCCGCGAGTGCGTCGGGATCGACGGCGTCGCCGCGGCGGATGAACCGTTCGCGCGCCAGCCCTACGCCCGTGACGGCGACGGCGCGCTTGGTCGAAATCTTGTCGAAGGTGATGACCGACGAGGTCATTGAGCACGACGAATAGGGAATGCCCATGATGTCGAGGTAGCCCTGCAACTTGCCGTCCTCGCCCGGCGTGCCGTGGATGAGAATCAGGGCGTAGTCGAATTCGCGGCGGCATCCGTCGACCGTGAGCGAGAAGTCGTTGCGGTCGAGCTGCCACCGGCGTCCGTCGGGGGCCGTGTAGTGCCAGTCGCGGCCGCGGACGTCGATCACCGTCACGTCGTATTTTCCGGGGTCGAGCGCCGCTTCGATCTGGGCTGCGCTCTGCAATGCGATTTCCCGTTCCGAAGAGTCACCTCCGGCCAGAAACGCTATCTTCAATCTGTTCATATCGTAAGTTACGGGTTGTAGATGTCTTTGTAACGGAAGGCGAGGATTTCCTCGATCTGTTCGGCGTATTGGCGCGCTTCGTCGCGTGCGGGATCGATTCCGAGCGCGCGGTTGAAATCGTTGAGCGCCTTGCCCCACTCCTGGCGGCGGTAGTACCACCGTCCGCGTTCGACGAGCAGTGCGGCGTTGCACGGCTCCTCGCCGATGCGTTCGGTGAGCCGTTCGGCGTAGCGGACGGGGTCCCAGAGCCGTTTCTCGCGGATGTAGGCCAGCACTTCGGGCGTGAGCATCGCCGATGCGTCGTCGCCCTGCTCCAATGCGCGGCGCACCTCGGTCGAGGAGAAGTCGCACAGCGGCGCTTCGTTCAGAAGGGTGATCCGGTCGAGGTATTGCGTCGTCTCGAAGCCCCTGCGCGGGTAGACCAGCAACGGATAGCCGTCGAGGATCTCGCGGTAGTCTCGCCAGCGTTCGAGCTGCGGGACGAGGTCGGCGCCCAGCAGTACCGAAAAACGCATTTGTCCGCCGTAGTTCCGCGAGAGGTACCGCAGCGTGTCGATCGTGTAGGAGGGTTTTTCGAGCAGGAATTCGATGACCGAGGGTTTGATCCGTTCGGGGAAACGCGAGCGGGCGCAGGCCAGTTCGGCCATTTCGAAACGGTTCAGCTCGGGTGCGAGCGAATCGTCCGCTTTGAGCGGGTTCTTCGGCGAGACGACCAGCACCACCTCGTCGCAGCCGACATGCTCGGCTACCCACTCGGCCAGTGCGATATGCCCCCGATGGACGGGATTGAACGAACCGAAATAGAGAACGACGTGTTTCACGACTCGATCGGTTTAGCTGAGAAAGTCGCGCACGATGCGTTCGACCTCCGCCACGGCCGTGTCCAGCACGTCGTTGACGACGACGTGGTCGAATTCGGGCGCCTTGGTCGTTCGAACTCCGCTTTGGCGACCCGTTTGGCGATCACTTCGGGAGCATCGGTGCCGCGGAGTTCGAGCCGGCGTTCCAGTTCCTCGATCGACGGCGGCATGATGAAGACGGGCAGGCGTCGGCGCCGAAGATGCGTTTGAGGTTGATCCCTCCCAGCACGTCGACGTCGAACAGAATGGTATGTCCTTTCCCCCAGATGCGGTCGAGTTCGCTGCGCAGCGTGCCGTAGCAGGTGCCGGCATAGACCTCCTCCCATTCGACGAAACGCTCTTCGTCGACCGCCCGGCGGAATTCGTCGGGCGAGAGGAAATAGTAGTCCACGCCGTCGCGCTCCGTACCGCGCGGTGCACGCGAAGTGGCCGAGATCGAGAATTCCAGCTGGGGAATCCGTCGGAGCAACTCGCGCACGATGGTCGTCTTGCCCGAACCGCTCGGAGCCGAAAAGATGATGAGTTTTCCCATGAGACCGGATATTAAGCTCTGCTTCGGGTTGACCGCTATAAAATGTTGAGTACTTGCTCTTTGATTTTTTCGAGCTCGTCCTTCATCTTTACCACGAGAAGCTGGATGTTGCTCTCGTTGGCCTTCGAGCCCATCGTATTGATTTCGCGCCCCATCTCTGAGCGATGAAACCGAGTTTGCGCCGGGCGTCTCCTCGTCGGCAGCCACTTCGCGGAAATAGCGGCAGTGGTTTTGCAGGCGTACCTTCTCCTCGGTGATGTCGAGCTTTTCGAGGTAGAAGATCATCTCCTGTTCCAGCCGGTTCGAATCGACCTCGACGTCGAGCTGCGCCAGATTCTCGCGGATGCGGGCCTTGATCGTCTCAGTGCGCGCCTTTTTTCGTGGGGACTACCTCCTCCTTGTAGCCTTCGATCTTGTCCACGCGCCGCAGCAGGTCGGCGATCAGCGTGGCGCCCTCCTGCAAGCGGAAGTCGTCGAGCCGGGCGACGGCCTCCCCCGCCGCCGCCAGCAGCGCGGCATGTTCCTCTTCGGGTACCGTTTCGTTAGGCGTCGAAACCACGTCGGGCATTCGCAGCACCGACTGCATCATGGCGTCGAACGAGGCCTCCATACCTGCATAGGTGAGCGCATCGCTCAGCTGGCGGACGTAGCGCGAACTGCTCCTTATTTATATGGGCCGAAGTCTCGACGGCCGTACTCGGCCGTGACGAAAATTTCGATTGCCGCGCTGCAACGCCTTTGTCGCCAGCGTGCGGATTTCGGGTTCGAGCGAACGGTATGCCGAGGGCATTTTGATGCTCAGGTCGAGCTGTTTGGAGTTGAGCGAGCGGATTTCGACGCTGAATTTCTTATTCGGGGCGAGCCTTTCGGCCTTGCCGAAACCGGTCATGGATCTGATCATTGGTCGAGGTAAATTTTTGCAAAAATAGTAAACAAATGCGAAACGGGGAAGGATTCCGTTCGAAAAATGGCTGCCGGCGAATTATCTGAAAATATTTGGGCCGCCGTGGTTGCGGATTCTCATTTTTGCTTACCTTTGTGTTATCGGAGTAACAGTTATCTAAATCATCAGACTATGAAAAAGCACAATTTTAACGCAGGACCTTCGATCCTGCCTGAAGTCGTTTATGAGAAGACGGCCCGGGCGATCCTCGATTTCAACGGGACGGGGTTGTCGATTCTCTCGATTTCACACCGCTCGAAGGAGTTCGACGAGGTGATGGCTCAGGCGGATTCGCTGCTGCGCGAATTGCTCGATATTCCCGATAACTACAAGATCATCTTCATCGGCGGCGGCGCCAGCACCCACTTCTTCGAGGTGCCCGCCAATTTCCTCAACACCAAGGCGGGATACGTCAATACCGGCGTCTGGGCGAAGAAGGCGATCAAGGAGGCCAAGCGTTACGGCCGGACCGAAGTCGTCGCCTCGTCCGAGGACCGGAATTTCACCTACATCCCCAAAGGCTTCGACATCCCCGCCGATCTGGACTACCTGCACATCACGACCAACAACACGACCTACGGTACGGAGTATACGGCCGACCTCGATTCGCCGGTGCCCGTGATCGCCGACATGAGTTCCGACATCCTGAGCCGTCCGCGCGACGTGAGCAAGTACGCCATGATCTACGGCGGCGCGCAGAAGAATCTCGCTCCGGCGGGCGTCACGTTCGCCATTATCCGCGAGGATATGCTCGACCGGATTCAGCGCGATCTGCCCACGATGGTCGACTATCGCACGCACGTGGCCAACAACTCGATGTTCAACACGCCGCCCGTGTTCGCCATCTACGCGCTGACCGAGACGCTCAACTGGCTCAAATCGATCGGCGGCGTGCCCGAAATCTACCGCCGCAACCAGGAGAAGGCGGCGCTGCTCTACGACGAGATCGACCGCAACCCCCTCTTCGTGGGTACGGCGACCGAGGAGGACCGTTCGCTGATGAACATCTGCTTCGTCATGGCCGACGGCTACGAGGAGCTGGCGCCCGAGTTCTTGGAGTTCGCCAAGTCGCAGGGGCATGGTGGGCATCAAGGGACACCGTCTGGTGGGCGGTTTCCGCGCTTCGTGCTACAACGCCCTTCCGAAGGAGAGCGTCGAGGCGCTGGTGGCCTGCATGCAGGAGTTCGCCCGCAAACACGGCAAATAGGCCATGTGTCCGACGATCGTTCCCTACACATACGAGGCGAAAAAAGAGAAACGAATTTATTTCACGTCATTACTCAAAGATATGAAAGTATTGGTTGCAACCGAGAAGCCGTTCGCTAAAAAGGCGGTGGAGGGCATTCGCGGCATTGTGGAAGAGGCGGGGTACGAATTGGCCCTGCTGGAAAAATACGCCGATCGTGCGGAGCTGCTCTCCGCCGTGGCCGATGTCGACGCCCTGATCGTTCGCAGCGACAAGGTGACGGCCGAAGTGATCGCCGCCGCGAAGAATCTCAAAATCGTGGTGCGTGCCGGCGCCGGTTACGACAACGTCGACCTGGAAGCCGCTTCGGCCCGCGGGATCGTGGTGATGAACACCCCCGGGCAGAACTCCAATGCGGTGGCCGAACTGGCCCTTTGCGATGATGATCTTCATGGCGCGCAACGGTTTTACGCCCGGCACGGGATCGGAGATTCAGGGCAAGACGCTGGGCATCCATGCCTACGGCAACGTCGGCAAGCTCGTCGGCCCAAGGGCAAGGCGATGGGGATGAACGTCATCGCCTACGATCCGTTCGTGACGGACGACGCATTGTTCGAGGCCGACGGCGTGAAGCGCGTCGCTTCGGTCGGGGAGCTTTACGAGGCGGCCGACTTTCTGTCGCTGCATATTCCGGCGACAGCCCAGACGCGCGGTTCGATCGGGTACGAGCTGCTGATGTCGATGCCCAAGGGCGCGACGCTGGTCAATACGGCCCGCAAGGAGGTGATCGACGAAGCCGGCGTGGTGCGTGCGATGACCGAGCGGGAGGATCTGAAATACATCACCGACATCGCCCCCGATGCGCAGGCCGAGATGGCCGGGAAGTTCGGCAAGCGCTTCTTCGCCACGGCCAAGAAGATGGGTGCCGAGACGGCCGAGGCCAATATCAACGCCGGACTGGCTGCGGCGCGGCAGATCGTCGATTTCTTCAAGACGGGCGACACCCGTTTCCAGGTCAACAGGTAATTCGATTCACGACGGGGCGGAACGCGGCCTGCGGGTCGTCTTTCGCCCCGTCTTTTAATCTTGTACGCTATGGTAAGAATCAAACCTTTCCGGGGAATCCGCCCGCCGAAGGAACATGCCGCCGAGGTCGCTTCGCGGCCTTACGACGTGCTCAACTCGGCGGAGGCCAAAGCCGAAGCGAGCGAACGTTCGCTGCTGCACATCATCAAACCCGAGATCGATTTCGATCCGATTGCCGATGAACATGCCGAGGAGGTCTACGACCGTGCGGTCGAGAATTTCCGTCTGTGGCGCGAACGGGGCTGGCTGCAACAGGACGAGGAAGAACACTATTACGTCTATGCGCAGACCATGGACGGACGGACGCAGTACGGACTGGCGATGTGCTGCCATTTCGAGGATTATCGGAGTGGTGCGATCAAAAGCACGAATTGACACGTCCCGACAAGGAGGAGGATCGCATGAAGCACGTGCGTTGCCAGCGGGCCAACATCGAACCGGTCTTCTTCGCCTATCCCGACAACGCCGAGATCAATGCGCTGGTCGAGGGCGTGGTGAAGGGTGCTGCGCCCGACTACGACTTTACGGCCGAGGACGGTTTCGGCCACCGGTTGTGGGTCATCCGCGACCGGAAGGTGAACGACCGCATTACGGAGATTTTCAGGATATACCGGCATTGTACGTCGCCGACGGCCACCACCGTACGGCGGCTGCGGCGCGTGTGGGCGAAGAGTGTATACTCCGCAATCCGAACCATCGGGGCGACGAGGAGTATTGCTTCTTTCTGGCCGTGACCTTTCCTGCGAGCCAGCTGCGCATCATCGACTACAACCGCGTGGTCCGCGATCTGAACGGCATGACGCCCGCGGAGTTCGTCGAGGCGCTGCGGACGGATTTCGAGGTGGAGAAGATCGGCGGCGAGGCGTACCGCCCTGCCCGTCTGCATAATTTCGCGATGTATCTCGACGGCGCGTGGTACAGCCTGACGGCCAGGAGGGCACCTACGATGACGACGATCCGATCGGCGTGCTCGACGTGACCGTGCTGTCGAATCGTGTGCTGGACAAGCTGTTGGATATAAAGGATCTGCGTACCTCGAAACGGATCGATTTCGTGGGCGGTATCCGCGGATTGGGCGAGTTGCGGCGGCGTGTGGACAGCGGCGAGATGAAGGTCGCCTTCGCACTCTACCCCGTTTCGATGAAACAGCTGATCGACATCGCCGATACGGGCAACATCA